>WNFI01244359.1_pt2 | contig 14592 bp, 6 predicted proteins | sample 5400471 | NCBI WGS metagenome assembly WNFI01 (sample SAMN13153348, study PRJNA577476) | soil metagenome | isolation source: 100 cm saprolite on Douglas fir-dominated hillslope | place: USA:California | collected 2013-09-17
CTGGTTCTTAATGGAGACTGTGGCGTTAGCAACAGCACCACCGGACGGGTCCGAAATAATTCCCGAGAGCGTCGCACCGGACACCTGGGCCTGCGCAGGCATTGTCAGAACAACGTTGAATGCCAAAAATGCAAATATCGCGATTCCAACCCCACCCCGATTCATCTTCCCTAACATTGTCTTCCCCCTATCCACATTTCCTCCCACGGGCGCTGCGAGATTTTCACCAACCTCAGCCTCCCCGCGCCGATTATTTCCTCACGACGTGATCGTTGAAATGTAAAATGTCCCTGGCTCATGCGACCGAACCACGACGAGAGAACCTACTTGTTGGCGGTTACTTGCGCGCAGACAATCCCCTTATGGCACGCACTCTGCTCCATGCGTCCAAGCATCGCAATGCTCTATGCATCACATTAAAAACAATTGTCGATAACGGGGCTAGTTATTCATGAGAAAGGAGTTAGAGACCGAGGTAACATCTGGTCTGCTTTGACCGTGGAGTGACAGGGCGCTATACTCCACTGGCTACCGGCCTTGGTATCCATGAAGCAACCCGCGATTTCGTCAAAGCTCGTACGGTTTGGCATATATGAGGTTGATCTGCGTACCAGTGAACTCCGCAAGCAAGGCCGTAAGATCCGGCTCCAGGAGCAACCCTGTCGCATTCTCGCCATCTTGCTGGAACAGCGAGGCGAAGTCGTTACACGAGAGGAGTTGCGAAAGCGGCTCTGGTCCGATGACACATTCGTTGACTTCGACCATAGCTTGAATACCGCCATCATGAGGCTCCGGGAGGCCCTGAGCGACTCCTCGGACAATCCCCGCTTCATCGAGACCTTGCCGCGCCACGGGTATCGGTTTATCGCTCCGGTCGAAGAAGTAGCCTCCCCCGAACAGGATAAGCTTCATGACGCCGCTTCCGCTCCGGAGCAGGAATTGCCGACTTCCGTGGCGGAGCCCGAACCACTCTCTCCCCGGGCCACCGGTCAATTAATACCGCGCTCGAATAGAAAACGAATTGATCTTCGTCGCACACTAGTTTTGGGCGGCCTATTGGGCCTGGCTGCTGTGATTGTCTTGGTCTTGGCGTTACGGCATCTGCGGACTACTGCGGGCGCGAATGTCCAGCCGCACCGAATCACCAGCATGGTCGTACTTCCATTCGATCGCCCGTGATCTGAACGTAGACGCGGTGGTCGAAGGCACCGTATTGCGTGCGGGAAATCGCGTCCGAATCACGGCGGAGCTGGTTCAAGTGGCCACAGACCGCCACCTTTGGGCGGAAACGTACGAAAGTCAACTGGGAGACGTTCTGGCCTTGCAGAATCAGGTGGCGAGTGCGATCGTCAACGAAGTCAGAATCAATTTGACCCCGGAAGAGCAGCAGCGTTTGGCCAGTAATCGCGCGGTCAGTACAGAGAGCTATGAGGCCTACCTCAAAGGCCGATATTACTGGAATAAGAGATCGGAAGAAGGACTGACTAGAGCCATCGAATATTTTCAACTCGCAACCGAGAAGGACCCGCATTACGCGCTCGCGTTTGCCGGCCTGGCCGATTGTTACAGCATCATCGGGTCCGCGATTGTCGGCACCGTGAGATCCCAGGATGTCGCGCCGAAAGCCAAGGCTGCGGCTCTGAAAGCCTTGGAACTGGATGGCACACTCGCCGAAGCCCAGACTTCTCTGGCTACCGTGCGATTTAATTACGATTGGGACTGGCCGGCTGCGGCTAGCGGCTTCCAGCGTTCCATCGAACTCAACCCAAGCTACGCTACGGCTTACCAGCGGTATTCACTCTATCTCATCGCCATGGGGCGCGCTCCGGAAAGTCTTTCGGCGATAGCCCATGCCCGAGAGCTCGATCCACTCTCAATCAGTATGAGTTTTAGTTTGGGCTGGCGCCTGTACATGGCACACCAGTACGATCAGGCCATCGAACAATTGCAGAACACTCTGGACATGGACCCGAACTTTGCTTTGCCCCGCATGGTTCTGGGCCAAGCTTATGAACAGAAGGGCTCCTACCAGCGGGCCATCGCCGAATTGGAGAAGGCCGCCAACCTTTCGCATGACAGCCCGCAGATGCTCGGGGCTCTGGGACATGTTTATGGCGCGTCCGGTGAGAGACCAGAGGCGGAGAAAGTCTTAAGCCGGTTGTTGGAGCAATCAAAAAAACAATACGTTTCGCCATTCTACGTGGCGATCGTGTATGCGGGTCTGCGTGAAAACGAAAAAGCGTTGGACTGGCTCGAGAAAGCTTACCAGGACCGTTCGAATGCCATCATCTTCCTGAAGGTCGATCCAGAATTGGACGGTCTGCGCACGAACCCTCGCTTTCAAACTCTCCTGCATCGACTGGCTCTTCCTGAATAGATCCGTTTTTTGATCCAGCGACGGGGAAGCCAGTGCCGCGCCCTGAAGACTTCACGAGCAACGTCGGCAAGTGCGAATGCGATAATCGCTATAGCGATCGCAGTCAGCGCAAAATCCCGAGCGAGGGCGGGCCGCAAACAAACAGACCTACCTAGGCGCGCATCCTCGTAAAAATGTAGTAGTCTGGTGACGAGGGGCTGTAGCTCAGATGGATAGAGCATTGGTTTCCTAAACCAAGTGTCGGGAGTTCGAATCTCCCCAGCCCCACCAGAATCAGAAGTTGGAAATTGGAAGTCGGAAATGGGAAAAGTGCGAGCCTGAACGGCGCACGAAGCTGCCCGTTCGTTTCATTCTAAGCCCTCCGCGAGCGCGAGGTTTGCGCCCTTCCTTCTGCTGAGCGACAAATGGAAGAGTTCACGGAAGAAGGCACTTGCACCGTATCGAGTGCGAAACAATGGTACTGGGGTAGCGTTGACCAAGCGAAAATCCAGTGGGTACTGTGAAGGATAGGGCGCCCGGGTGTCGGCGGAGGCATTTCCGCCGACGAAGATCAGGAACTGGACGATTGAAGGTCTGGAAATAGCTTCAAATTCCTTTCCTTCCCTGGCCCAACCCGATTCGCTCCTGGGGATTTGTGTCGCTAGTGCCGCCTTCGTTGCGCGGCAGATCGATCGAACGATGCCAACAGTAACAAAAGCCGGAAGATACGAAATCGTCGGTGAACTGGGCCGCGGGGCGATGGGCGTGGTTTACAAAGCCACGGACCCGGTAATCGGGCGCACCGTTGCAGTCAAGACCATCCGGCTGAGCGAAGAGGGTACAGGACTTTCGCACCCCGAACTTCTGACGCGATTCCAAACCGAAGCGCGCGCCGCCGGCTTGCTGACCCATCCAAACATCGTGGTGGTTTTCGATGCCGGCGAAGAAGACGGCCTCTACTACATCACTATGGAACTGGTGGAAGGAAAGAGTCTTCAGGCGCTGCTCGATGGCGGCCATGCGTTTCCCCTGCCGCGCACGCTGCGCATCATGGAGCAGACTTGTAGCGCGCTGCAATTCGCGCACGAACGCAACGTGATCCACCGCGACGTCAAGCCAGCGAACCTGATGCTTACCGCCGACGATACCGTCAAGGTCACGGACTTCGGCACGGCCAAGATTCTGCAATTCGGCACTGTCCAGCAAACCGCGCACGTCATGGGCACCCCCAGCTACATGTCGCCGGAACAAGTGAAGGGCCGCGCCGTCGATGGCCGCAGCGACATTTTTTCGCTGGGTGTCATGCTTTATGAAATGCTCACGGGCGAAAAACCTTTCCCGGGCCAGAACATCACCACGGTGATCTATAAGATCGTCAACGAAGATCCCGTCCCCCCGCGGCAGATAAATCCCTCGCTTCATCCCGGGATCAGCGCTGTGGTCATGAAGGCGTTGGAGAAAGAACCTGACCGGAGATACCAGAGTTGCCGCGAAATGCTGGAAGACCTGCGAAATTACCGGTATCTCGCACCGGGCGGTGGCAACCCGCAATCGACGATGGTTATGGGCGGAGGGTCGCCGGCGGCGACCCTGGTCTCCGGAAATTCGGCGGGCCGGGGATTCATCGGCGAAGATCTCCCGGCCAAACTCCGGTAGTGCGACGAACAGGAGCTATCGCGCCCGCCCCAGAACCTCCGAAAAAGAAAAGCGTCTTCGCGACGATCCTCGCAGCAATGCTGCTTCTGGGCGTGATTGCTTACGGAGCGAACAAGATCAAACCGGTTTTCGAAGCCGCACGTGAACTTCATGATTCGCAGAAAAAAGGTGGCAGCTTGCCCGCCGCAGTCCCAACGGCGACACAAACCACTCCGGATGTCTCGGCGGCAAGTTCCTCTGGGACTGAGACTCCTCCGCAACCCAACGACCCGACGGCTGGAACAAGTGCGGAGCCGAAACCGCGGGAGCCCAAGTCCGCGGAAATCGGCGCGGTAAAAGCGGCGCCCAAGAAAACTGAAAGTTCGATCAGCCCCAAAGCGGCGGAATACAAAGGTAGGATCGAAGAGGCCGTTTCCGAAAAAGGATTAAGCGGCCGTGTGAATGTTCAGGCCGCCGGCAACATGCTGACGCTCGCGGGAAAACTCCGGCCGGCTGATCATGCCGCACTCCTGAAATTATTGCGGAACGCCCCTTCCGGAGTCCGCGTTATCGATCACCTTGAGTACGACGACACTCCGGTGTCGGCCTCCGGCAAACCTGACGAGGGCGCTCACCCGGTTCCTACGGCCGGCCGCGGAGCAATCCATGTCGTGACTGACGTGATCGGCGCCACTGCCGTGCTGCGCGGTCCTGCGGGCCACGTCCTCAACAAGTGCGAAACGCCCTGCAGCTTTAACAATTTGTCTCCTTCGCGCTACAGCCTCGAAGTGCAGAAGGAGGGCTATCAGTCCGTTCAAACCGCTCTGCAAGTAAAGAGTGGCGACGCTCAAGACCAGAAAATCAATCTCGAATCGCTGGCCAAAGGTATTTACATCAGCAGTCAGCCGCCGGGAGCCGATGTCTTCATCAACGGAGCAAAACAGTCAGGCCAGACGCCCGTTACGCTTCCGCTCGCCCCGGGCCAGTACAACCTCGTCTTGCGGCTGCAGGGTTATGAGCCTTACGCCGGAGGCATTCAGGTCAAGGACAATATCCAGACACAACTCAACGTGGCGCTCAACGAAAAGTCCGCGAGCCGTGTCGCTTGGGCGCAGGTGAACTCCAATCCGAAGGGCGCAGAGATCTTTGTGGACGGAACCTCCACGGGACAGTTGACCCCGGCTCGGGTGCAGGTACCCTCGGGGATGCACACGGTGACGCTGCGATTGAACGGATTTCAGCAGGCGAAACGAACCTTCCAAGTGAGCGAAGGGAGCACCGTCCCCATTGATGAGTCGCTTCGCCAAAAATAGGCCTAGCAAAATTTGAATTTACAGTCATTCGATCCGGGCGGCTTCTTCCACGGCCTGGTGGAAGCGCTACCCGAATCGTAACATTTTGTTACATCATCTCACACTGCGTCCTAATACCTTCTTTGGTATGCGATGTAAACTAAGGACTTATATCCATCTGCTCCAGGCTGGAGGCGTGCTTGCTTTATAGGTAGGGACCATCTGCCCCCTCGCTATCTCCTCGCGACACGGAAGGCGGCCCCCCTCGCCGCTCGCTGTGGCGTAATCGAAGCGTTAAGGCAGCAATGGAGATTCCTGTGGTCCTGCGGGCCAGACTACCGGTCCATGAAGCAAAGCGCCAGGCCTCGTCGCCGTGGACGAACCCGGATTCCACGCCGCGTACCTCACTGCGCCATCTTGCGAATGCTGTCTCCCGGATTTCAGCGCATCCAAAGGACCAAAAAGCCATCGAGGTCTATCGGGCGCTCCGAAACCTGCATTTGCTCGTGCGCTCGGAGCGCCTTTACGAAAAGGATCATCCCCAGAGACTCGACAGCCTGGACAGCGCTTACGATTCCCTGCGCAATGCTGCCGAATTATTTGGCGGGCTGGAAATTCGCGTGGAACGCGGCGGGCTGGTGGCGCCAAGAATCGGCGACGCGCACCTGCCGGACGCACAGGGAGAAATGCAGGCGCTGGCCATCGACTTGCAGCGCGCAGGAATTCACGCGCTGGCCTTTTCAAATAAATTCCATGTAGGCGAACTGGACGCGCTTGCGCACCTCGTGAAGGCTTCGATGCTAAGATCGGAAGAGCCGGCGAACGGCGGGAATTCCTGGTGGCCGGCGCGGCTTCTGGAGAACCGCGTGGAAGGCATTTCCGTCAATGCGCAAAAGGAGCGCAGGGTGGACAGCGTTTTGGCAAGCCTCATCGCCGCGCTCGTGGCTTATGGCGGTCATTCCCCGCGCGAGGCCGCCGATGCGCCCAACGGCGCGATGGAAGAAGCCAGCCGAGACAGCGTGTGCATGCTGCTCAGTTCCGTCTCCCAGTATGGACCGCAGGAAAGCGAACGGCCACAGCCGTATTTATTGCGCCTCTCCGAAAACATCATTTTTGAGTTTCTCAACGCGGAGTTTTCCAGCGGATCGCTTACTGCCTCTTCCGTACGGCCGACGATCCATCGCTTGAGCGATGTCATCATTGAAGCCGGCGGCTATTCTGGTCCGCACTCTTCGCAGCATCTCTCTTCGCTGGCAGTCACCTGGGCAACGGACACGCACCGCGAACAATTGATCGATCGATTCTGGCTGGAACTTTCGCCCCGCGAAAAATCCGCTGTCTTGCGCGGCCCGGAGGTGTGGTGCGTTCCGGTTGCGGCGCTGCGCCATACGCTCGGGCAACTCGCCGATGCCGGCGCCGACGCTCCTCGCCGCGAAGCGCGCAACATCGTCCTGAATTATGCGCGCCGCCTGGAGCATGCGGACCCTTCGGCCAGGCGCTCCGTTGCCGCCGGGCTCAATGAACTCTCGCCGATCATCGAATCCCTCTGGCCGAATCAATTGCCGGAAGACCTGGGTCGTGGGGCCTGGAAAGCCCTGGACGTAGAGAAAGCTCCGGAAACCGCCGCCCTGCTTGCCGCTTTCGTCGAATCCCTCGGGCGTATTGCCGTGAATCGCGGGGACTATTCCGGTTTCGAATCCATCCTGATCGGTCTGGAGCGCGTTCCTCGGGATCAAGAACACGATCACATGGCGGCACTGGCAAACCGCCTGGTGGCACAGGATTGCTGGCTTTTGCTGGTGGACGCCGCTCTTGCCAACCGCCCTCTGGATCCAGTTCTTCCCCGGCTTTTGCAGCGCGATCCCGAGCGGCTGCTCGACCGCGTGACCCTGCTCCTTACCGAACCTCGCGGCGCGGAAATGCTACCGGCAATGGCACGGCTACTGCGGACCATCGGCGTTCCCGTTCTGAATCTTCTCGAAACACGGCTTTACGAGGCCCGCCGCCAGCGCGTGACTGCGGCCATCAAACTCCTGGCTGCGGCGGCCCCCGAGCGGCTGTTGCGCGGCCTCGCGCGCGCCATGTCGAGTTGGGAATGGAACCTTCAGGACTTGGCGGTCAGCGAACTCTCGCGGCCCAACAATTCCTCATCGGCGATAAGCACCGCTTTCGTCTTCTCCGCCATCCTCGCCGACGCGCATCCCATGGTCGTTCCGATGATGATCGACCAACTCGGTCTTGCGCAGGAAGCGACCGCCGTGCCCCAACTCATGGAAATCGCCGCCGGTGAACACGAAGTCTTGCGCGACCTGTTTGTGCGCATCAAGGCCATCGAAGCGCTCGGCCGCATGCGGGCCACCGAAGCAGCCGAGCTTCTTCGCACTTTGGCAGAGGGCCGCGAGGGCCTCACCTACGCGGAACCTGCCGGCTTGCGCGCTGCGGCGGAAGATGCGCTGGCGTTGATCGAGAATCGTCCCTCGTTCAAGCAAGCGGCAGCTGCGTTTGGCGCGCCGGTGCAATCCAGCTCCGGCTACATCATCCCGCGCCGCTACGTTCGAGTTCCCCTGGACTCACCGCTTCGTGCGCAGATTGAGGGCGCAAGCGCAGGTCTTGCTCGGGTAAAGACCATCGGCCTGGGCGGCGCCTATCTGGAATCCCCCAGGAAGCTCAGCATCGGCGACTCGATCAAGCTTGAAGTCCACTCCGGCCTCCGCAAAATCAATTTCACCGCCGTCGTCCGCAATATCGGCCCGGACGGCAGCGGCGTCGAATTCGTGCACATGCACGATGCAGACCGCGAAAAACTCCGCAAACTCGTCCAGCGTCACCTCCATCTATAGCCAATCCCCTCTGATACATCCCGGCTTCTTCCAATATTTTGCAGTTGCTCCCTTATCGTGAGCCTGCCATCGGCGCCCAGATGGCGACAAGAAGCGACATTCCCCTTCCCCGCCTCCGTTTCGTACCTTGTCTCTTGCCAGTCTACCCGCTCTCATGGATTCTGCGCTGGTCCTCGGTTCTCTCATCACAGTCAAGCCAGTCCCGGGAGAGCCGAAGGCACTGCTGCCTCCCAGATGCTTCGTTCTGGGCGGCGGGTTCAAAGTTTTTAGTTGAAAGCAACTCGATATTGCAGTAAAAGCCGTGTATTCAATTGCATCACTTGGGAAACGGCGAGAGTGTCCAACAGCGCCAGGGGTAGCGGAAGATTAGTTGGTGCCCAATTAGGAGGATTCATGCAATGCAGCCAGGGTGTGTGTGTGTCAAGTTCCATTCGGGTGGACTCGCTGCTTCCGTCAGCCGCTTCGCGGTCGCGATCTTCTAGGACCGCTTCTCGATCCCTAGCAATCGTGATGATGCTGTGTTTGCTGGCACTGGGGTGGGCTGCGGCCGTCTCGGCTCAGGTCAATACCGCAACCTTATCGGGAACTGTATCCGACCCTCAGGGTTTGCCAGTCAAGGACGCAAACGTCACCGTCACCAATGCCGCCACCGGCGCCCAGCGAACCTCCGTCACGAATGATGATGGACGATACAATCTTGTCGGACTTCCGCCCGGCCAATACAAATTGGCCGTCGATGGCGGCGCCAGCTTTGCCGTCTATGAGGACGCTGCCATCGTTCTTACCGTCGGCGAGGCCGCAACTCTGGATCCTCAATTGCAGTTGCGCGGCCAGCAACAAACCGTCACCGTTAGTTCGGAAACGGCGCTCGTGGAGACCCAAAAAACCGATGTCTCTTCGACCATCGACTCCCGCCAGATCACCAACCTCCCCATCAATGGCCGCAACTACATCAACTTCACGCTCTTAAACTCGCAAGCGGCCCGCGACGAAACCCCTTCGATCGGCGCCGCCCCCACCAGCGGCTTGAATTTCGGCGGGCAGCGGGCGCGTTCCAACGAGGTCAGCGTGGACGGCGCTGATGCGGTGGATAATTCTATCAATGGCGTGCGCGCTACCGTTTCTCAGGAGGCCGTTCAGGAATTTCAAGTCATCACCAGCAATTACATGCCGGAATTCGGCCGTGCCAGTGGTGGCGTGGTCAACATCGTTACGAAGTCCGGTGGCAACGAACTCCACGGCAATCTTTTCGGCTTCTTGCGCGATAGCGCTATCCAGGCGCAGAATCCTTTCTCTGTCAACGTCGTTCCGAATGCCGTGACGGGCTTCCAGGCCGTCCCTGTCAAACCGCCCTACACCCGCGTGCAAGCCGGCGCTACTCTTGGCGGTCCCATCCAGAAGGACAAGACTTTTTTCTTCTTCGCTTATGAAATCACGCGGCGCCAGGAAACTGGCTTTTCCAGCATCGGCAACAACAACTTTAATTTGGTTGGCACGGCCGCCCCCGCCCCCTGTCCCGTCACCGGGTTAACCAGCGGGTTGCTAACCGCTCCTCAGGCAAACTTTGTCGCCAACTCACCGGCTCCTCTTGCGGTACGCGAAGGCTATTTCTGCGCCGCCGCAACTAGTTCGGCGGTGGCTTTGTTTGGCAACACGAAGAACTTTCCGCTGAATTTCTTTCCGTCGAGCCTCGCTCCCCTGCCAGCCTCTTATGTGGGGCTGGTGTCGACCATTGGTAACTTTCCCGTCTCAGAGGGTACGAGCCTTTACTCTCTGAAGCTCGACCATATCTGGAATCAAAAAAACAGTTCATTCGTCCGCGTTAACGTATCTCCGTCGACTCTCTCCGGTATTCAAGTCAACGCGGAGAACCAGAATTTTGGGCAGAACGCCGGATCGCGTACCTCGGTGCAGCAAACGCGCGATCTTTCCGTCGTCGGACAGCACACCACGGCGATTGGCAACAACCTGTTCAACGAGTTCCGCTTCCAATTTGCCCGCCGCGGCTTGCACTATGGATTCTCCAACCTGCCGGGAGGCCAAAACGTCGCTGTGAACATCACCGGGACTGCGTTTTTTGGCCGCGAGCCTTTTTCAACGGAGGACCGCATCGAAAAGCGCTATCAATGGACGGATAACCTGAGCTGGACGAAGGGCTCGCACACCTTCAAATTCGGGGGCGACACGAATCTGATTAAGTTGGGCTCGGCCAAATCTCAGATTTTTACGCTCAATTACGGCGGCGTGTATTCTTTCGCCGGTCTCGATTCAGGCAGAGTAAATTCAACCTTCGCGGCCTTCGGGGCTCCCGGCTTCTCGGACGTCCAAGCTTATGGTCTCGGCATTCCGCAAATTTTTATCCAGGGGATCGGCCAATCCAAACGCCCGTTTGATAACAAAACACTTGGTGTGTTCGCACAGGATAGCTGGAAGATCAACCGCAGACTAACCCTCAACTATGGCGTGCGCTACGACATCGAGTTTCTCCCTCAGTTCAAAGCCGGCACCGACCTGAACGCCGCGGGCGAGAAGGCCTTCAACGTCGTCGAAGGCATTCCCACGGACTCCAACAACGTCGCGCCGCGCATCGGACTTGCCTGGGACCCCTGGGGCAACGGCAAGACCGTGATTCGCGCAGGTTACGGATTCTTCTACGACCACCCCGCGCTGGCTCTGGCTTTTCTCTCCACGGCGGAAGACGGCGCGCTATCGTCCCTCCTCGAAATCTTTGGCGGGACTCCGTCCGCGTCCGATCCGAACGCATCGTCCATTTTCCAGGGAATCTTGGGTGCGCCGTTCACTAGCTGCAACACGGCGGTTCCGTCCGCTTGCTACCTCCCCAATGAACAGCGGTTCAACCCCTTCCAGCCAAATTCCCTTTTCACCAACCAAAACTTCATCAAAGCCGGATTTCCGCTTACCCTCTTGCCCTTCACGATTCCCATCGAGAAGAACTTCCAGTACGCTTTGGCACAGCAGGCTAATCTGTCGGTCGAACGCCAGCTCACCAAGGATTGGAAGATCAGCCTGGGATACAACTTCACTCATGGAACGCATCTGGATCGCACCGTGAATATCAACACCACCAATCCGGCGTTGCTCGTGAGCAACGACAATAAAGCCATCGCCAGCGGACTGGTTACACCCGGAACAAACCCGCTTGGTGTCGCGGTCCCGCAGAGTGGCTCATCTCTTTCGGGCTGCCCTGCTGGCTCTCTGGCATCCAACACAGCCGGCGGCGGAAGCATTCTGATTTTTCAATCGGGTACTCCGTTCGTTCCGGGAATCCTGGGCGAAGGTTTTCCGTTCCCGAATTGCGGAGGAGCACCAGTAGGGTTCGTAGGCACGCCGGCAGTTTTCAATTTTTTCCGGCCTTCCGGTCCAAATCCATCCTTCGCCAGTCTTGTCGCCCCGGGACAACCACTCGCCGTCGGCTACGCCACGCTGGTTCAAGTGGCAGGCGCCGCCGGATTTCCCACCGGCTTCCCGGGCGTCCAGATTCCCTGGAGCGACGTGAACCCGCAAGCCTCCAACGGCAATAGCATCTACCACGCCTTTACCCTGAGTATGACCAAGCGCTTCTCCCACGGCTTCGAACTCCTTTCCGGCTGGACTTATTCTCATACCATCGACGACTCCACCGACCTCTCCACCCTCCTGAATCCTCAGGACAACAACTTCCCGAATCTGGAGCGCAGCAACTCCAATTTCGACCAGCGCCACCGCTGGATCACCAGCGCTGTTTTCCTCAGCCCCTATCACCGGAGTGACGCAGGCTTCCTGAAAAAAATCTTCGCTGACTTCACCGTAGCCCCGGTCTTCGAGGTAGCCTCGGGCAGGCCTTACAATGTATTGCTCGGATTCGATACCAACCTTGATTTTGGAACAGCAACCAATCGGCCATCCGTTCTGAAAGCGGGCACTCCCTTTCCAGGAGCGGTCACCTCGCCTTTCATCAAGGGCGTCGAATTCATCGTTCCGACTCGCTGTGTCGACAGCACCGGAACAGCTTTCGGCCCGTTCCCCCTTGTCCCTTCTCCGCCGACTGGGTGCACCGGAACGCTCGGGCGCAATGCCTTTACTCGGCCGGACTTTTTCCAAATCGACTTGCGTATTGCGCGCAAATTTGCCATCACCGAGCGTTTTAACCTCGAGGTCATCGCGGACGGCTTCAATATGTTGAACCGCTTCAACGTGGGCGACGTCAGCCCGCTCTGCGACACAACTACCGGCACTTGTACTGCCGGGCAACCCACGGCCGCGCTCGATCCGCGCACTTTTCAGTTTGCCCTCAAGGTGAACTGGTAAAAAGAGAGTCCACAGTCGACAGTTGACAGTTCAAGTTAGGAACAGATAGGGTCTTGCGGGAGCGCGGCCCTCTTTGTTTTCCCTCATGGTGGCATTGGTTATCTAGGGGTGACGCCGCGGCGGGCGCCCCTTTCGTTTTCGACGTGCTAGATTTGCCGGCTTGCCGCCCATCTCGGCGGCGCCGGCTCCTTTTCTCCTCCCTTTCGACTTTCAACTGTCGATCGAAGATCCCGACTCGGTCGGGACCTCCGACCTCTGCTAAAGTAGAAGAAGCATCCCCCATGCGGCAATCGGAGAACGAATGAACGGACTCCTCATCGCAACCGTGTTTCTTGTGGCCATCCTGGTTATCTGGCTCGCTCTGCAGACTTTGCAAAGCCGCCAAAAGAGCGGCGCCATCGAATCCCAGATGAACGAATTGCGCCGCGACCTGCAAACTATCGCCACCTCGCAAGCTGCCAGCACTGGACAATTGGAAGCCATCGCCAAGAGTGTCGCGCAGCGCCTCGATAGCGTCGCCCCCGCACTGCAGGAGGCCATCAAAAACTCGGCTCAGATTACCGGCCAGATGACTTCCGACGCGCAAATCAAAATGGCCGACGAGCTCAAGAACACCCGCGATCAAATTAGCCAGATTCAGCGGCAGCTCGGCGAAGTGCAGCAAGCGGGTAAACAGATGTCCCAGACCGCGCAGACACTCGAAGGCATTTTGGGTGGCGCCAAGTCGCGTGGCTCACTGGGCGAAGTGACGCTGGAGCGCTTGCTCGAAGATTCTCTTCCTTCCGCGCAGTATGCTACGCAGTTCCGCTTTTCGAGCGGAGAAGCAGCGGACGCGGTGATCAAGCTCCGCGACAAGAAATTGATGGCCATCGATTCGAAGTTCCCTCTCGATGCCTATCGCAGAATCAGCACTGAGGGAGACGAGGCGCGCCGCGCCTTCGCCACCGCGGTGAAAGGCCATGCCGATGCCATCAGCAAAAAATACATTGTGCCCGATGAAGGCACCCTCGATGTGGCGCTGATGTTCGTCCCTTCGGAAAGCGTCTACTACGAACTCCTGCAGACATCGGACAGCAAGGGCCAGCCCTTGGACGCCTATTGCCGCGACAAAAAAGTCATCGCCGTTTCGCCCAATACTCTCTACGCGCATCTTTGCGTCATCGCCATGGGACTTCGTGGCATGCAGATGGAAGAAAATGCCAAGCGCCTGCTGGAAAGCCTTTCCGGAATGGAAAAACAATTCGAAAAATTTGCCGACAAGTTCGGAACTCTGGGCGCGCATTTGAAGAACGCCCAGCAAAGCTACAGCGAATCGGACAAGTTGTTTGAGAAAGCCCAGAACACTCTTCAAACCATGCTCGGCGCGGGTGTTCCTGAGCTCCCTTTCGAGAATCCCCAGGGCACGCTCGAACTTCCCCGCGAAGCCTCCATCAAGAAGGGCGCCTGACCCAGGTTCCCAGGTTCCTCCACTCGGCGCCAAGCCCTTCCCATCCACCGAGTAGACACTTTTGTCGAATTAAGAAAGGGGACATTTTCTCATGGCTGAGGCCGCCCTAGGGAAGGCACCAGCCGGATCGAAATCAGGAAGCTGCCGGTCTTTCGCCCCACCACCTCGAACCGGGCAAGATTCTCCGCGCCTCCGCTGCTCGAACTTCGCACCGGATTGCCCCCGGCAAGTTCCGCAATATCCGGCGCAAGGTTTCGCGCCTCGAGCGCAAGCTTGGACGCCGTTCCATGCACACGCACCGTGAGCGCTCGATGCTCGTCCGGTTTCAAGGCCGAGGAGTCGGCTTCGAGTTCAAGCCCGACAAACGTGACGGTAAACGCCGGCGACAACTGGCGTTTCGCGCAGGAAACTTCCACCGCGGCGCTGCCCGATTGCAATTCCGGCGGAGGAAGCACGACAAGCGTGGTGGGCGAAGACGCGAGCACGATGCCCCGCTGTCCCGCGATCGTCACTTGGTTAGCGTCAGCATCGCCGCAGAAGCTCTTTCCAAAAATTTCGAAGCGGTCTGTCAACGAAGCCACTCGTGGCGCGGAGGAAACTTCGATCGAAGTGGAAGCAGCCTCGCTCGGCGAGAGAACGGCGGTGGCGACTCGCCCTGCGCGTCCCGCAAGCGAACCAAAAATTACGCCGGGGTTCAGCGGCGCGACGAACAGA
>WNFI01113475.1_pt1 | contig 14591 bp, 17 predicted proteins | sample 5400471 | NCBI WGS metagenome assembly WNFI01 (sample SAMN13153348, study PRJNA577476) | soil metagenome | isolation source: 100 cm saprolite on Douglas fir-dominated hillslope | place: USA:California | collected 2013-09-17
TCACTCGCCGCGCAGGTTTTCCTGCGGAAGTGTTGGTGAATTCGCTGCGAGCGTGTGATCGAGGGGGATGAGTGGGCCTCCGAGTCATTTGATGGCTGTGACGGCCCACTGGCGAGTGATGACGTAGGTGAGGTGGGAGGCTGCGTCGACGTGTTTTCCACGCCATCTAACTTCCTCTGTCTTGCGTCGCGCTCGCGCTCGCGTTCTCTCTCCCTCACCTTTGCGAGACCAGAGTTCTCTTGAGCGGCTGGAGTGGAAATGTCACCCACACCAACGGTCTTTTCCCACAAGTTCCCAATGAGACCCTTCCCAGTAACCGTATCTGGGCACCTGTACACGCGGAACGCCGTCCCTTCTAGAATGCAAAGCGTGCGCCGCCACTTCCGGTCGCGCGCTTGCACACCTGGCGCAGAAAATTCCATCTTGCGTGGCATAATCGCGCGCAAGTAGATATCGTTCGTGTAATGCGGGAGATGCTCACAGCCCTCCTCATCGCGTGGCTGGATCTCTAGACTGTGTTCACCGAATCGGAACTGCGGGTATGGTGGTGGTGTAGTAGAAGGTCCGAAAGTTGGCATCGATAGCCGCCGGCGGAGGGATGGCCCTAATTGGCTGTCCGGCTCCTCCGCGTCTAGAACTGCAGGATCGGCTTCGATAACGGGGCTGCGTAAAGGGCTTTTGGGTGTCTTAGGGACTATCTCCGGTGTGTGGTGCTGTCTTAGAATCTCGGTCATGTCACTCATGCTACGCGAGGCTTGATGATACATGCCGGAGCGTGGATTAAGGACGGGAGTTGTCGGCGTGTGCAAACCCCACGGCGCTGAAGTTCCCCATGCTGCTGCGGTCAAAACGCTAAAGGTAGGTGGAGTCGAGGCAGGGAGCGTCGGAGAAGTCCACGCAGACGCCCGGTCAGTCGGTAACTGCCGGGTGTTGGTCAATTGTATGTCGCTCGCTGGCTCGGCACGTCTCAGGTTAAAGTAGTCCCCCTGGTCGCCTTTTGGTGTCTTGTCATCTTGTCGAACAGTGCCGCGTTTATTGGCGCCTAGGAATGACATGTCCAGTGGAGAAACCTCAATCGCTGGGAGATTACCTGGCCGGGACACTCCAGACGAGTGTTGGCCAGATGTGCTCCCACCATCTTCGCTAGTCGTGTCTGGGAGTTCGGCATCCGGGGTTTCTTCCTCCGCGTCTTCGTCCCCGTCAACCACGCCCTCGTCTTCTTCGTCGAGATCATCCAAATCCGCATTGTCGTGTTCCGCAGGCTCTCGGTCGTCCGATCCCTGCATAGGCAAGGCAGGCAAGCTTCGCAATGACCGTGAACGCAGACGGCTAGATTCATGGGTGTTTTGAGGCTGGTTCAATGGGAGGGAGAGGAACGTCAAGTCCGTCCGACAAGACATTCAAGGGACCCGCGTCCAAAGCTTCTACGGTTGACGTACCTTGTTGGGGTGCGGTATGGGTTCTCTGGCGAGAATAAGAGAAATGATTGGGAGCGGGCGAGAAAGGTGAGAGGTATGATGCAGATGCAGCACGTGGTTGAGCCACTTGCAGAGTTGAGTCAGCTTCCGCAGCGCTGGCGGCAATTGCTGCCGCACAGGATGAGCTAGAGAGAATGTCAGCAGGTTCGCTGCTTGGCGCGCTCGTTTGTAAGCTATGGATGGATGTATGCGAATCAAAGCTGCCTGTAGAAGTCGACGATACAGACTGGGGCCATTGGGCCATGGTCAAATGCGATGGTAATCGGCTCGGAGCCGTCAGGAAGTGGTCCGATCGCGTAAATTTATCCGGAAAGGGTCGGGTGTTACGTTCAATATCCATGCTTGCTTTCCCTTGACTGGTCCTGGGAGAGCCCCCGGAATGTGTAGACACAGGGGCCTCGGGGTGTGGGGTATGGGTATGATGGTTTCCAAGAGCGCGTCCTTCCGTATGTGGATTGCGGGACAATACCGCCAGTTGTTGTGTCATGTCCATGGGTTGTGTGTGCTTAAGTTTTGCTCCAATCCGACGATAAGCGTTACCAAGTCCTCTAGGTATAAAGCCAGATTTAGTCTAGGACCGTGGTGAGTAGATGGGAGTACATCAGAGAGCCGAGAAGAGCGTACGGGGGCAGGAGTTGGTGTCAATGCTAGGCTTACGGAATCCACGGCCGAGTGACCTCTATATGGCGACACCATAAAACGGGCGGTGGGGGGTGTTTGCGCAGTTCAGAGAGGCAATGTCGTCGGGGCTATTAGGCAAGCTGATGCCAGTGTGTGATGCGTGCGAATGTGAGAGGCGCCCCGCGAATGAGTACAATAACCGGTGTTTGTGCTGGTACTGCGCTGTCAACGAGCGTGAAGGTAGGATATATGAGTCGCCGCAGATGGGATGAAGGCGCTCCGAAGACAGCCTAGCTGTATGGTGTTAACCACCACGCCTGCACCGGCCGTAGGGTGCGCGGCACCATGCATCATCGTGATGGAGTTGGGGGGTTGGCAAAACACTCAGTGGCATATACGTCAAACCATTCAAATTACCCCATACTATTACCAAGTCGTAATAATCACGGTACAGTACGTAGAGACAGTCCAGATCGTCGTAGGTTTCCTCTCAGGGTCGCGGGTCGCCCGCACTGCATTCGTGGCTCGTGCGTGTCAGTCTGGTCTCGAACGTTTAGTGAAACAGTCTACAGGCACGATAATATTACTTGGGCTTTGTTACCGTAGGCGCCAAAATGTGCCGAAAATCCCCTCTTCGAGTCCCGGTAACCAGGCACTTTACATAGGTCAGTGTTTAGCTTGCACCTTTCACGTTCATCGTTATCTTCAGACTAATGTGCTTTATAGTTCTCACCCACTGGCAGGACAGACAGGTACACGTTTCGCGGTTGGTTGATGAAACAGCCAAGTTCAGGATGCCACTTCCTCGAGGCTTCAGTGTTTCTACTGTCCCATCAGTCCATCATACTCAAGCTCAAGATCCGGGGAGCAACCCAAATTTCAAGTGTCTGGACATTGTACACAAAACTCTCACAGTCTAACGCAACACATGTTCCAGGTGCATTGCGTCCGACTCTATCTTGTGCTCGCCCAGACGCTACGTTGTGCGTTGTCACTGCGGCCATTCGTGGGCTTCTGGTCCCTCATGATACTGTACTTCTTTGTTTGGAAATGAAACCATCAAAACGTTTGGAAACATCTACCAGACGTCACAATTTCACACCATCCACTGCTTCGGAACCGTACCCCGTTCTCAACTATAGGTACAGTACTTCTTCGTCGACGTGGCCTGCCATACGCAGTCTATCGAGCGTCATATTGGCTAAGCCTGTGCTTCTGGGGCTTCGCCCGATCAGCTTAGGCTTCCGGAATGATTGTCTGACTGTTTCTCATGGCAATATCAGTTTCCAAAATCAGCCTTATGCCCCGCAGAGGTTGATACGAACAGTGAGCGCTCATCATCATGACTAAGCCAGGTGCCAAGGGGTTTATGCGACAATTTTATCGTGACCGAATCTGAAAGGGTCGGATTTGCAAAATTAAGAATAGAAAATCCCCCACAGTACTTCCCACAGTTTGACAGGACGAACCAACCTGAGGGACGATAGAAGCAAGAAACGAATCTGTTCCATCGAACTCCAGGGTCAGCGCTCTGGCCACACACTTATGTGGCTGGCGTGCGACGGCGTATATAATTCCCATCGAGAGGGGCGAGAAGTCCCTCAACCAGTCTGTGATGTCTTCCCTCGCATCCGTGTATTTCGCAAGTGTCGTCGCCGGTGCAGCATTTTTCGGTGAGACCGGGCTTCGTGCTGAATTTCAAGTGTTCACAGCCCGTTTACGTACTAGGCGCGTATGTTGTTCTGGCGTGCACGGCTTTCTACTTGCTGTGCGTTACTTTCTACCTTTCTTAGGTTGGAGCACACCAGCTCACCCACTTTTGCCATAGCTGCCGGAGAGAGAAGACCGTCACAACCATCATGATGATGATATTGACAGTCGTCATGTTTGGCATCTCGACCACGATCTTTTCATTGGAGACATATCTCTTCTCGGATGGACTACTCCATCCACGAAAATACCCCAAGACCGTCATTGATTTTTTCGGACCTGTGACGACCACACAAATTATTCTTCAGGGAATTAATGTGTGTCATACGTGCTTTCTAGCATACAAACTAAAAGGAGATTTCTTTAGTCCATCCTAGGTGATTCCATTGTCATTTGGAGAGCCTATGTTGTATGGGGGCGCCGGCTCTCCGTAGTGATTGTCCCAGTTGTCCTTCTCGCAGGTGTTGGCTGTATGGATCAGAACCGATTTTCTCTCTACAGGTTCCCCGCTAACTCTCACTTAGTTTCATCCTTCTGCGGGGCCTTTGCACAATCTCGGGTGTCCCATGAGCCGGAGTATGCAAACGTATTCCACAAGACCATGATTGCATTGCCTTGTCTTACACTCGCGACAAACGTCGCGGCCACCTCCCTTGTGCTGTCCCGCATATTGTACGCCTTCCTTTTTATGTCTATTGTGGACCTTCCTGATGGATATGTATCAGGGTGCTCCATATCACCGTGAGAAGAGCGGAGCGTCTCGACGGTCTCAGCTCTCTCATCGGCCAAGGCGGTGCTCGTTACCGTCGTTTACTAAAGATCCTCATCGAATCGGGTGGAATGTACTGCCTAACGTGGCTGATTCTGCTCTGCCTCATCCTCACCGGATCCAATGCCCAGCATATCTTCCTCAGCATTATCGGTCAGCTAACGGTGAGCCCATTTCCCATAGGGCTCTCAGGCCCCACTTTTATTAGGAACCCGCTAATCTCGGACGGTTGTTTACTGACCGGGGCGCGCGGCAGGGGATATATCCGACACTGATCATCGTGCTCGTATCGCTGAATTTGGCCCAGGACCGTGTGGCTCAGGGACCGACAATCGACTCGGAATTAAAGTTCAGTTCATGTACTGGTCATGACCCGCAATCCACATGTACTCGCACGGTCAGCTTCACGCTTGCACACACCGCGACCTCGAGTGCTGTCATTGCGAACGAAGGCGACCTCGAAAGTGGTGGCATCGAATTGATGACCGGGGCTAGGACATGTAGGGTCGATGACAGCAAGATGCCGGAATATGGGAAGAACTCTGATCTGAAGGGGATTTTCGTGCATCGTACATTATCTGCAATGCATCACACTTTTGGACCCACATGTACAACGACCTGGTGTAGATAATATTGGTTTGATTACCTACAAGTAAAACATTGGTTTCGTCATGTATTACATAATTACGGTATAAAGGAACCATCAGACCCGCAGGGTCGACTGTGCTAGATCGATACCGTATGTCACATAATTGAGTCACTAAATGGCAGGAGGCTTCATGGATTATGCGGGTATGATGGGGAGAGACGTCACGATAAAACACATTGATTCAGGTAATATCAAATGTGCGTATATACACTACATGGTTCTGTTAACGTAGGGAGTAGAATATACACAGGCAAGTCCCTGACAAGGCAACGGGCGTGGGTTTTCCCGACGCGGGCGAGGTCTTTCAGGGCCTATCCAGACGCGATCGCCCAATCAGCAGAGCAAGTGACAATGTGACTACAAGCAAGGGCCCCCACCTCCCAGGGCCCGCATGTCCACCGGCGGCCGTGCGCGCAGGTACTGTTGGGGAGGAAAGCATGGCAAATGCTTTCCTCTTCTTCTCCTGGTTATCAGTGGGTATGAGTAAATCAGTCCATCCCCATTTGTCATGTATTAGCTCACGTCGTATGGTGGGTACCGTGACCACAGGAAACGTTCCGTGCTTTAAAAAAAAAGAGGATTAGGTTGCGTCCGGTTGCCAACGACAAAAGTAACGAACAAGCCGGGGTTGTCAAGCGTTGAGCGAAGGTGCGTGAACATGTCAAATGAGAATTTCCCTGTATGATAACCAGCTGGGGAACGTATAAGCAATCGGTCGCGAGGATCTCGGTGACAAACCCACATCCACTAGGTCCAGTGCCTCCAAACGGCAGACCGTCGACTGTGAGAAGATCGGACCATGGATTTAATTTAACTAGAAGAGGTCGGGAGCATCATTCCGACGAACCAATAGTATGAATGAGGGTGTCATTCATGACCACGGCCCCACTTTGGGTATTCTCAGCAACTGCGGGTCAATCCGTCAATACAATTGTGCGGCAGCTCGGCGGAATTCCGGCACACCTTTCTCCTTAAATGAAGAGTTTGAGGAGAACACATATAATGCGAGCGGGTGATCACTAAGGTTTCATTAAGTGCGCCCATCAGATGACCCTAGGTAGCAGACGAACCGGGCGTTTATAAACTCAATTGCTTCATCTTCATTTTCTACCTCAATGACTGGTAGGATTGGTCCAAATATTTCTCTTTGGAAGATGCGGTCAACCTCTGTCCCCCGTCAGGTACTTAGAGATGAAACACTTACTCTCCCATCAGTGAGTCATGGTCCTTGATACCAGTGACAATTGTGGGTTCAATGAACTTGCTCTCTGCATTTGTCGAGCCGCCATACACGATGGTCCCCTCCGTGCGATCAAGCAACGACTTGATACGAGAAAAATGTGACGGAGAAATAATTCGAGAATATGAATCAGATAATTCGGCACCCTCGGGATAGAATTCCTTCAATCTGACAAAAGGGAAGTATGACAAATATAACCGAGACAGGAGGAACGCCTACACTTGTTTGCATTCTTGGACCAACGGATCCACGATTTTCTTTGGGACCAGTGCATAATCCGGGGCGACACAGGTCTAATGCTACGTAAGTACCCATTGGTAGGGACATGATGAGACCATGTACTTGTCCAGCGTTTGCAACTTTGCCCCAAATCAGTCTCCGGGCCGTCAGTTTCAGGTCACAATTAAGGTCTATGACAACAGGGCTTTTGCCACCGAGCTGCAGGCAACGTCACTATGTCACTCCAGTACGCGGATCCCACACCAACCTCAGTTGAAACTGGGCTCAGTGTTTTGGCAGCGGCAGTAAGCACGATAGATCCGACACGAGAGCTCCCTGTGTATAAAACTTTCGTAAAAGATCAGCGTAAATTCGAAGATAGAAGGAAGCTTGTCACGAACTATGGTCCCACTGAAGCCCCAAGACCTACAACAATGGCAATTGGCTTCTTTACACAGCGTTAGATCCCGGTAACTTACCTTGGTAGTTTCCGGAACGGCGCCATTTATAACCCTATATAACTCGGGATCGAGGTATTTAGGCAAAAGGTCTGCAAGCACGGCGGAGAAAGCGGGTGTCATCTCAGAGGGTTTGAGCGCGCAGGCGTTGCCCGCTGCGATGGCCCCTGCCTGTATCGAGACGCGTTGGATGTCAGCCCGTCCGATACTCGATAACTTCGTACCAAAGGAGAGAGTAATAGCCACATGGGGTAATTGAATGGACTGATTATCAAGACCACACCCTTGGGTTCCTTGCGAATAGTTGGCTTCATGGCAAAGAAGTTGAAAGACCAGGGAGCGCTCTCCGGTTTGCTCCACTTTGCGACATTGTGATAAGCGTTCACTGCTTCTAAGATTGTGTTGTTGATTTCGATACTGGATGGATAACATGTGGTACTGAGGGACAGAAAGACTCGAGCTAGAATAAGTGCTCACACGATGGATTCCATATCAGACCTCCCTAGGTCAGAGGCCAAAGCTCGGTGGAAATGAGCCAAGTTATCCTTGACGAGATACGCGAGCGAAAGAAGCTGTTGCTTGCGGAACTGGATAGACTTGGTTCTGCCTGTCCTGAACGCATTCTCTAGACCGGCTCGAATCTGCGAATAGATATGAGGGACGGAGGGATATATACACCAGTGTAAGACTTACGTCCGGGATTTGATCGACAGGGGTCGTAGTGTAAAGGGGAAGCTGTTCGTCAGGTTGAGTGGCCATGTGAGAGAATGGGAGCTGAGATAGGCAGGCCAGCACCGGTTTAGTCGCTAGCGTCCTCGGTAAACGCCTAGCTCAGTTTTGACATCTCACCCGTTGCTGCCATCAGCCTGGAAACCCGTCCAACAACCTCCCATCTCTCTCCGCAGTCCCAACTAGCCCACTCTTTCTAAAGATATATTTCAAGTTCGTTTAGACTTCACGCCATGGATCAAGCCTTCTACAAATACCAACTCATCTTTCTCACCGTGGTCTGCACCGCCCTCATTGCTTTCGAGCGTTACCTCAAGTCCAAAAAATCATCACCCGACCATTTTAAAGGTCCTAAAATAGAAGAGAACATAGAAGACGGCCATCCAGTTCTGCAGACAAATGGCACCACAGTTTTGACGAGTAATGCTACCCGTGCTGGAGCGCTCAAGACTTTAATGCGCAAGTACCTTTTGGTTTATGCTATCGTAATGGGTCAGTCAACTTGGGCTATAATCTGCTCCTTGTATTAATCCCACCCCAATAGGCGCGGATTGGCTTCAAGGCCCATACGTTTATTCCCTATATCGCGAACAATATGACTTTCCCGAACGGCTAGTTGCTGTCCTTTTCGTGACGGGCTTCATTAGTGCTGCGATCTTTGCTCCACTCGTTGGTGTCTGGGCGGACACGTAGTACGTACTCAACCTGACGTAGGGTGACTTTGTACTTACTTTTGATGATGCAGCGGGCGCAAGCGTATTTGCCTTTTGTTCTGCGTTCTTTACGCCACAACGTGTGGCCTTCTTCTTTTCCCATTCTTCCCTCTACTGCTCCTGGGCCGCGTTTTCGGCGGCATATCGACGTCCATATTATTTTCTGGATTCGAGAGTTGGCTCGTTTCCTCAAGTTCAAATGCTGCGCTGCACAGCGAAGACTTGAGCAATATCATGGGCCGCGCGACTCTAGTCAATGGTTTTGTTGCCACGACTGCTGGAGTATGTCGCAAATCCACCAAGTGTTACTACACACTCTGAGAATTTTGATGCAGATCGTCTCGAACCAATTGGTGGAATTGAATAATGGGGGGTTCCGTTCACCATTCGTTGCGAGTGGGTGCCTGCTTCTCCTGGCATGGGTTGTAATCTCCGGGAGTTGGTCCGAAAACTACGGTGGGGGTGGGGGTCCAGGCACCGCGCAGCTCTCTACTGACGTTTTCCAAATCCGACGACTTGGGCTCGGCCTGACGCAGACGATCTTTGAAGGTTCCATGTATCTTTTTGTCTTCATCTGGGTCCCAACACTGCAAGAATCGTCCCTCAGCCCATCTTCCCTTCCGTTGGGCTACATTTTTTCGGCATTCATGGTCTCCATGATGCTCGGATCCCTGCTCTATACATTCATCACTGTACATTGGTACCCTCCATCGACCTCATCTGGTCTGCAAAAACATGCGCGTTCGGCGTCCGTCGGGTCAACGTCACCATCTTCACAAGGGGATTCATCGTTGGTGCTCCATGCACAGCTATCCTCTCTTGTTTGTGCTGCATCCGCAGTTACATTTGCTGCATGTGTTAGGGTCGGGAAGGGGAAAGGCGAAGAAGGCGAACACCTCAAGTTCTGGGCCTTTTGTCTATTCGAAGCATGTGTTGGGATGTACTACCCGGTGCAGGGCATGCTCCGTGGGTCATTGATTTCGAATGAACACCGCGCTACGGTGAGCCCTTTGCCTTTGGAGCATATGGACAGGTGCTGAGAATACGGTATACAGCTTTCTGCTTTATTTCGCGTACCGCTGAACATGTTCGTTGTCGTGTCGCTGTTGACGGGAGTGTCGTCTGCCCGTGAAGCAGTGCTTACAACCTGCGCTGTAGTGCTGGCCATTTCGTCACTCACTACCGCCCTCATTGTAATCCCTCGCATTGAAGCTTCTGTGTCGAGTCGGACTGCATGACCGGGAGGGATGTGAGCTGGGATGACGAGAGTCCTGCAAGCATGCCGCAGATACTATAATGCTGTGGTGGGTTTCAGACTGTCATATGTCTGTAGCCTTGTAATATGTGCTGTATGTCGGTCCACTCGCATGTGGGTCGCTGGGCTCCCGCGGCAAGGCCCTATTCTAACACCAGATCCGCTAGAGGATCTCCCCATCTACTGTATGTTACTGAGCTGCCTTAATCTCAGATAAAATATGATACCCACTGGACATTTCTCCGATTCATCGAAGTGCGTGCAAGTGCTACTGCCACCAATGGCTCTGGCAATCTCATTCTTGCATGCGTGAAAGTCGAGGGACCTTGATTGGCCTTATCAATGACCTTTTTGTGCCGATGTTGGTAACCTGATCCCATTGTTCCTAGCAGTCTTGATCATTTCTTCCTGCGAATAACCGGATCCATGAGCGTCCAGTTGGGTCAACAGCTAGACAGCTAGACAGGTCGCACCACTGCGCACTCGATGCGCGGTAGCACGGTAACACTGACCAAAATTCTACGCAGCTCTTTTGTCCGTTCATTGAGCGTCTACCTCACAGCATTCCCTTTGTCCCCCCTCAAGTCTTGTTATTATGCCCTGGTTGGGTGCAATGATTTCAACACCCTTTCCCTAGAACCATGTAGGGCCCTCGATATCTACGCGTACCCCTTCCAACAGGGGCGATCCACCTCAGGGAGGTTCTGCCTGAAATGCGCAATCTTCATTCACGTTCGGTCCTAACTTTCAAGTTTTTCCGCCACCACCACATTCTCCGCCATCCTCCAATTGCTCCCCGAACGGAGTCTATCCGGGTCTCTTTGGGACCTTCGGTCATAGACACCACACTTTCAAGTCCCCAGCCACAGAATCAACGTTCCGACCCCGCACTACTTGAAGAACATCGAAATCGTCTCTTCAACGAGTACGTCTTCCAAAGCATTATCAAATAATCAGACCCTCACTTTTTCTCTCTTTCTCGTTCCCAAGGCCCGGCAGATCCAAATTGCAATTTCGGTACCTTCCTGATGTGACTAGCATGTCATGCCAATTGTCAATTGGCATGACGTGTTGGTCACATTAGGGAACTGAAGGTACCAATCTGTAAATTTGGAACTGCACGGCGACTTCTAAGTTCTAACACGGGCACCCGACGATGTCACTCAGCCACGCATCCGAGAATGCCTCAAACAGCTGTTAGCCCTCACTATATCCACTTTGAGTGAGCAGAATCTCCTCGCTGACTTGCGAAGGGATTTCGAAATCGTCGCTGAGCGTTTGGACCCGGAAGTTCCGGAGGTACTTTATTTCGTATCACAGAGTCTGAGATGGGTCCGAGTCATCAACTACGCTGACTGTCCATGCGTCCCAAACCCCAGGTGTGGTGCCGGTGCCTGCGCGATCTTGATCAGCCCTAATGCACTTCCATTTCTCACCCCACAGACATCCAATGATCTCGTCGTAGGCTCCATCGTTGACCAGTCTTCCCAGGATCGCAAGTACGACTTCTATCTCTGTTGTCTCTTGGTAACAGGGCCGTATGTGTATTTTTCTTCTTCAGCGGACGCAAGTCAGCAATCCATTGAAAAGCCTCAAGGCCGCTCCTTGATGTTTTGTGCGCTAGCAACCCATCATGGATGCAGATTAAGGCTGCTGCTCTACAGCGCTTTCATCTGGGCGGCCATCATCCCTTATACTGTAACTCAACATTTCTGAGGCATGTACCCTGGTCCGACCATAGTAGAGGTTAGCCAGGAAGACTGCTGCCTTATCGTCAAGGTTTGAACCGTTTTGAACTTTGAAGGTCTCTCCATTGTCTCCAAACACCGCATAGACTCGACACAGTATATTGATGGCGTTACCTGAGCGCTGATAATGCACTCTACGCAAAACATTTCAGGTCTTCTTGGCATATAACGGATGGCAGATCGTCAACAAGGGACCACCAAGCCCGTACCAGATTTCTCTATGCGCATATAATCTACTCACAAACACGTAGGACCCATTAATGGATTAGGACGATGCCGTGATTCTGCTGCCAGTAATAAGGGGGCGGATCGTACTTTTAATATGAGAGCCATTCGATTCTGTTCATGTTCGACAACGACGCGTTTCAAAATCGAAAAAGACATCCAAAAAAAAACAAAAAAAAAAAGTAGACCATGGAACGAAAATCAATCAAAAGTCGTATCGTATCCCGGCTCATCAATTCGGGATCCTTTTCGGGTAATCTGCTTCTCTGTTGATTGCTGAACACTCATCGAAAGCCAACGGCACGGTTTTCGCGCCCACCCAGATTTCTGGGGGTTATTGTCGTAGTTGCTCAGCGATATTCATTTCCGTGCTACTGCATGCCAATCAGACGGACGAGTCCAGAACGGAACATTTTGGATACGCCCCACGACATGTTCCTCTTCGAACAGCGGGGGCAGAGCGTCGACATTCAAGGGCATGCACGATCTGGTGTGGTCACCCACCGTTTTTAGTCGCAGTGTGAGCAAGTGTCACTGACCCGTTGGCTTTAGATACTCAGACGGCGATCCCTGGCGATCCTGCTTCTGCTGATCCTGGTCCCGGTGTCTGGTTTGATCGACGTAAATCTCATTTCAATCCACTGCTGACGGCCAGACTACGAATCTGGACGCTACGTCAACGAAGAGGGCTTAGATAAGAATACCAACAAATGTATAACCGGGAGCGAATCTAGAAAAACCAGGTCAATGATGCTAACCTTATGAAAGAAGTCATAATCGTAACAAATCTACGTTGATTGTGATATATTCACATGAACATAAGTCAAGACCGGTTAGCTATATGAGTACGACAAAATTTGTAAAAAGAAAACTCAGAGCTTCGTGATTAACATAGCTATTACCGCATATGCAACCATGAGCGGAGGCGCAGCAAAACAATACGACCAGAAAATAGTCCGGCTTATGAGCTTCTCAAAGGCATCACTAGATACGGCTTGTGTGATCTGTAAGACAAGTTCAGTAACAAAGAATGACTAAGAATAGCACAAAGGGAATACCTGGGCCAGAGTCAAAGCGGGTGGCGATGCAAGTAGAAGCACGTTGCTAAGGATGAAGATGGGACTGCCAAGGCATGGTTAAGGGTGTATGCGATATTGCTTGAATGAAGACCTACTCTTGAAACACAGGCGGACGGTCTCGGAGCGCACCGATGGCCATCAGTGGGAGGAACAAGAGAGGGACGACGACCATTCGGGCAAGTATCGACACAAAGACCGTCTTCCCTTCACCATTTTTCGTGCGATGCGAGGAACTCGGCCGCCTGTCCCCCTCCCGACCTTTGAGACGGAAGATCTCGCGAACACTACTCGTGAATGAGGCCCTCCGTCTATCGCAAGCACTCGAGGGGGATGCGTCAGGCTTTTGTGGAGGCCGATAGAAATATGCGCCGAGGACAACAAGGGTGATGGGGATCGAACAGTTGCCTGCATGCGTTATGGCACCTTGAACGGGATGCAAGTGTACTTCAAGTAAATGTTGTAAGGGTTGGCAAAGCGCAACGACGAGCGATATGAGCGATGCCCAGAGCGGTGGCGTCAAGAAATTCGTAACTTTTTTCCAGATGGATCGTGCCGTCCGTCCTACACGCTGCAAGAACGTGGGGGGAGAACGAGACCACACTGGTATGCGAAGCTCCTCCTCATCGGAATCCGAATCGGATCCAAACACGGAAGTGGCTTCATCGCGGGGGGGTAGTTGGACGCTGGGGAAGAAGGGGGTGCTGGGGAAGGAATAGAAGATGTGTGCTGAATCCGAATGCCTGCGGATCGGAACAGGCTTGCCCAAGGTCGGCGACGATGGTAACAACTGATCAACGTTATCGCCGAAGGTCCTCCATGGGCGCCGTGTCCGCTCTGTGCCCTCCTCGGCTTCGCCTGTCGAACCCGTTTCATCCCGAGACTCGGGTATATTCTCTTCCTCCTCCAGTGGATCAGACTTGGAGAGCAAGTGAACCCCATAGCTCCAGCGAATCTATGCCCTCGTCAATGGTATCGCCGGACGACGAGCAGGAACGAGATGTGCGTACAAACTGTCCTATGGTACTGCATAGGAGTAAGTAGGTGAGAGCACGACCGACCATAGCGTCCTTTGTGTCGTCTTCGCCCCATTTGAGTCCTGGGACGGTAGCCGCGAGAGATTGCAGAAGGGCGACCGGAAGGGAATTCGAGTTCATGAATGTGGCAGCAGCCATTGCAAAGTTTCTGTGAGAAGGGTGAGGAGTCGGTCTAAGAGATAAGAACCAAGGCTACCTTTGTGAAGGTTTCAGTCGGAAAAGGTTGGCGAGGAGCCAGGCTACTCCTAATGAAACGCCAGTGACAAGCAAGAAGAAGATGGGGATGATCCATAGCTCTCCCAACTTTTCTGGAAAGAAAGTGAGCCATTAGCTAAGTGTATGAAGACGGTGACGGACCTGGGGAAAGAAAGAACGCGACTTTGGAGAAGAGCAGACAAGGAGTGAAGAAGTTGATGTTTATGACGTTCAATTGCTGTGAATAAGATAAGTCGGTGAGGAGGATAAGGTGGGAAATAAATGTGACGACCTTCTGGGTTGATTTGTCAAGGATGCCTCGTCTCGCGAGGATGTAGCCGGAAATGCAGACAAGTGTGACTTGGATAATGGACTGGGAGATGAGAACGGTGAGTGATACAACAGGGGACGAGGTTGAAGGGTGCCTACACCGAGGACGGTTTGGAAGAGGGGCCATATTGGCGAATCG
>WNFI01213165.1_pt1 | contig 14589 bp, 18 predicted proteins | sample 5400471 | NCBI WGS metagenome assembly WNFI01 (sample SAMN13153348, study PRJNA577476) | soil metagenome | isolation source: 100 cm saprolite on Douglas fir-dominated hillslope | place: USA:California | collected 2013-09-17
AGTTGTAGTTCCGGTAGCAGGGGAAGGCAGTGGGGTTGATCCGGGGCCTGAAAGTGCGGCCACGGGAATGTTGACCCCTGCTTTGATCTGTAATGTCGTATCGTCACGTAGTGCCGTGAGGTTGCTGGGTGGAAGTGTCCCGGACCAGCCTTCAGATGGTTCGCTGGGAAGGCTGCGGTGCAACTTGCGAAGAAACTCGGGCGGAGGGATGAGGGATGAAGAATCTCCGGTTGAACGGGGACGAAGAGAAGCCAGGAGAACCAATGAATCAGAGATAGCTTGTGCTACAGAACGGTGAACCGTAAGGTGTAGCCAGGCAAGAGGAGTATAATGAGTTACTCACCAACATCCCACTCCTCTGACCCAACCTCAACCTGGCTAGCACCTCCGTTTTCCCCACCTAATCGTTGTGACTGTAAATCCTGGAGTCTCTCCAGTGCTCGCTTATTCCGATCCAACAGTTCCTGAATGGCAACTTCAAGGTCCAAATTGCTCATGAAATCTTGAATAGGGGCCACTTGGTCTGGCTCTAGGAGTGGATCCAACGCAGTCTGATGTTTCCTATCTCGTTCCATTTCACCAACGCGTTTCTGAGAACGGACATCGTCTGGAGAATCATCCGTCATCTGCACATCTTCGGTGGTGACTGGGGCGAGTTGTTTTCCCAGGATATGCGCTTTGGATGCAAGCTCAATCATCCTCGTGCGCGACCCCATAACCTCCCCCAGTGCGAACTGGCCTACCTCAACGCCATCCTGCTCGAAAGACGGCGCAAAACTAGCGTTCGGACCATAGTCAAGGAATGAGCCGGTGCTAAGGTGCCGTGGGCCTGGTAGAGTGGGTTTCTTGGTATGTAGCTTCCTTGAAAGGGATCCCAGTGTTGAGACAGAAGTTCCTGAGGCTTCTGGTGTAGACATTGACGGTAGGATGATAACGAGTTCTGCATGCCCGGTAGGCAACTTCGTGAGGTCCGATCCATCGAGAGAAGCTATGTCCGAGTCGAGGGATGTCCACCATTCGCCTGAAGGTAACCTTTGCATGAGAGCGTATTTGCGTTTCCGCGGGAGATCCGGAGAAGCGCATGAGTCATCAATGGGCTTTGATGAATCGGCGGTTGCACCATCATTCCCGATAGAACCTGCTTCAGACTTGGTAGGTATCACAGTCTCGAGATTGAGAATGGATTCTGTGACACGGAAAGAGGACTGATCGAGAAGTGAAAGGGTGAGGTTGCAAAATTTGAGTTGTTGGGCTGCTGGTGCAGATGGCCGGGAGCGAGGATGTGCAAAGACAGGGAACAAGGGCTGTACTGCAGACTGTGGCAGGGGAAGTCACTGAGATTGTGGATGAAAGTGTTGAATGAAACGTACTCTGAGGACACTAAGAGGATGTCGTGAAGACTCCTTCAGAAGAGTACGGAAAGAGTAACTCTGTGGTTGGAAGGATGATCGTGAGTTAACGGTAGTTGGAGAGCCGGAGGAATCAGTAGGGAGCGGAAAGACCCGATCAAGAAGACCCTGAGTATCAATCCTGCTCCGCAGGGATGAGAACGGTACGACGTAAAGAGAAAACGGGACAAACATCTCAAGAATATCAAGAATTTGTTGTGCGGTGGGAGGGTCAAGTGGGAGGTCACCAGCACCCTTGGCACATTTTGCAGAATCCGAAGACGGCGGCACCTCCTCTTCGCCAATGTGCGTTTCTGTGTCATTGCCATTTCGAGGTTGCTTTGAAGCAGGCTGATCCTCTGAGGGAGCCATGGATGTGCGTTTGCGTTTCCTTGTGGGTGACTTCGGTGGTTTGGACGGAGAGGGTACGGGATGAGATTGAGTAAGGTTACCATTTGGTGTGTCGTCTGAGAGTTTTTGTGAACGTGTTGTGCGGGCCATTCATTCAAGAGTGGGTATATAATACGGGTGGAAGAGAAAGAGGGTGCGGTGATTGAAATGAAGAGGTACGCGTCTGTATGCGCGAGACGCGACTTGTCAGCAGTGGAGTGACCCTGACCTGACACTGCGCAACGCATTTGCAGAGAGAGCCCAGCCGCCTCTTTTCTTCCCACGCTCCACGTGAACACCTCACTCATGGCCTCCAGGTTGGCCCCAGTGACAAAACCGATGTTTAGAGCACAGCTCTCTTCAAAACACTCAAACGGACACGCTGCCTTTGTCCCGCAGATCCGAAAGCTCGTCTTTGAGTATTCCCAAAACTGGTCCTCTTCGGCAAACACACGGAACTATATCCACAACAACCTCCAAAACCTTGCTCGTGCTAACCCCCATGTCGAAGTGGTCGTCAGGCAACGGAACAACCGTCAACCCATAGTACGAGGCTTTTACCGTGAGCCATCCCCAAACCTCGGTCCACTTCCTCTGATTTAACGCCTTTCCTCCGACTCAGTCAATGACAATGAGAAGGTCATTCCTCTAAACGGCTTTGAAGTCACCGCCATCGAGAAAAAGGTTCAACTTTTACTCGATTCCTCTGGTGCTAAGATCAAGTCATTGAAGCGGCGCACTGTAGAGAGCACAGCGGAATCCGCCAGAGGTATCTGGAGCGGTCTTCATGACACGCCGTTCCAGATATGAATCGGTATCTGCTCACATAATACGTAGAGGTGCGTTACCACTATGCTACTTCAAGTTCCTCTATAACATACCCTAATAACTGCCTTCATCGCAGATACTTGTCATACTAATACTGTTATACAGTCACTTCTCCCTCGATCGGCCCGTGTCCTTTTCTCTTTTTGGAGTCCACCACGTTTCGCGATTGATGGGACACGTTTTTGTGATAGAGTTGACGCAATCACGGCATATTGTGCAGCCCAAAGAACACTCTTCAGCTTCACAGCTAACCGGCGCCTACAGTCCGTAAAAGGGTTATTTGGCACATGATAAGATGATCATTCGTTTCCATGTGGCCCCAACACACTCCCAACACGCCTTGCACGCGTGTCTTTTTTTTGGTCTCCGATCTTACTTGAGACGTTCTTTCGGCAAAATGCATGGTCAGGGTTCTGTGAGAGGGCGTTCAGTAGAACTTTCAATATGCGGTGCGGTCTACGCGTGCACAGTCACAGGGCGATATCAAGGTCGTGTCTGCTAGAGGGTTCAATCCTTCGATCTTCCCTTTCCCCACTTACCAACCTCCGTTCTGAGCCTGAGAATGCCCTCCGTCACTTCCCATACGGGACATATATTCCCTTCTCCCCCCACTCCTCAGGTGTCCCCTGCAGGGTCCGTTTCAGCTCGCCGGCGGCTTGTGGTAGACGTCAGCCAAGGGGGCTCTCAGAGGCATTCTAGTGCGCATAATCGCGCTGACTCGGTGCGTACCCCACTATACACAGGCTCTACGCCAACGTCTGATCCCATGCAAGCTTTCAAGTAATACGTCCACTAGTTCGACACTAGTTGACAATGCAGTAAGAGTAATTCTACTATGATTGGTGTTCATTGAGTCAATATCTGCACAGGAAGCATCAATGCCCGTTTATCTCGGTGATGAACATGTCATGATGCAACTTGACTATATGCTGGTAGGTGACTTGGCACTAACAGGGTTAGGTTCTTAATGTACATCCCTCCCAGCCCATCTCGGAATATCCGGAGGATTACATTCCGCCATCTCCATCATCGAGCCTTCAGCCTGAGTCGTCGTTTGTAACGCCCTGCTCTTCCTCAGCCAACCTACTATCACATTCTTCGGCGTCAACAAAACCACGCCTTTGGCTTCACCGCCACAAGCGCTTGCCTACCCCACGGAAGTCACCGCCGTCTTCACCCAGCGACACACATAGTATACAATCCCTACTCGCTGCGCTACTGCAGGCACGGTGGCCCAAGACCGAACCTGAACAACCAATATTCGGGCAGACCGCGCCACGTGCGGTTTCTCCTTTCCGCGGCAAGCAGCGCCCGCCCTCTGCGGCATCTATGCCGCGCAGCATATTGCGCACCGACTCACATTGTAGTCCCCGTACTATCAAGTCACCACGATCACTCGGCTGCGTCAAGTTCGCCGAGCAGCCGGGCGTTTGGGAGTACAACCGTCCGGAGGTGGAAGAAATCGATGACCATGGGGAGCCTGCCCCGCACGTCGAGTGGCGCACTCGGAAGGATTCAGACGGGGACTCCATTATCACACTTCCGCCACCAGATCAACGTGCACCTAACGACTCATTTTTCAAGCGTTTCATTGGAGCATCCAATAAACACACGGAGTCTGTCAAAAACCGCCCCGCAATCTCTGGTCCTATGCCGCTGGCACGAACAGCTTCTCTCCGACAGATGAAGGAAGTCAGTCGAAGTCATACCGAGCTGTTGAAGGAGATATCAAAGGGCCCACCGAAGAAGGAAAAGAAATTACGCTCCCTGGTGGGCAGGTACCTGAGGGTGTCGTAGTCCTTGCCTCCTCGAGAGGGTGCCAAGGTAAGCACTTGGTATGTGGGATGTGAGAATGTGAAGGTTGACTGTGTTATTGTCTAGAGCGCTCCCTTTGATAAAAAAAACCTTGCCCCTTTACAATAAGGGGATTCTCCACCTCCACCTAGGTGACTGGGCTCGCCATAGACGCGCCGTCTGGCGGCGCGCGGCCGCTGAGAGCCAAGAAGGGCTTGCGCCGCATCGATACTATATGTTCGCTAATGTTATCCCTCAAAGCCTAGGTGTATGCCATATATATGATTATGATAATATGGCCTTTGGATCGGAGCCTGCCGCAGGCAGTAGGGTTCCGAATGCTTATGCTCACGACTAGGCGTTCCATGTTTACATTGTCGTATTAATTAGGATGTAATTGCACACTTCTGTGACTTAATAGAAACAAACGAGAAAGTAGTCATAGGTAATGTGCACATGGATTCGAGCGAACAAACAATGTGAGATTGCAGTCATGCTTGCGTACGACTTTTTTGGTGCTCTGCGGCCCAACGAGCATGAATTAATGCGGCTCCTTCAGCACGGGCACGTATTACAGGAGGGAGCAACTGAAGCCGCGCGGCTTCAATATGCGATGGAAGGAGTGTGTCATTTCGAATAACCTGGGAAGCGTGTCAGCCGTGAACGTCCGAAACGTGATGCGCCATCCAAATGAAGGTGAAGTAGACAGAAGGTGACAGAGAGGGGGGCGGGGGTTATGGATGTAAGAAAAATGGAGTCGCACCGATCCGATGGCAAGGAAGAACGAGAATGTTGCGGCACTGCTGAGCATGTACTGCGAGAGAGTGGCAAGGAAGCCGCGAGGGCCTGCACCACCCCTTTGTACGGATGTGTGAGCGCATATAACGGAAATGAGGGTGGTGAAAAGGCAAGGAAGCAGAGTGCGTACCGCAGGATACTATAGCTGCCAAAGATAAAGCCTATAGTGAGGCCAACTCCCCCTCCCATGAGGGCGCCCATTCTAGCCAAGAAAGATTTCACATAGATTAATATTATATCGCGAGAGCCAGCAGTGGAATGATGGATATCAAACATACTTCACTGGGCGGAGGAGACACGTCGTCAGAGACCAATTCGGGTTGAGAATGGTCGGATGCACTTACTTTTTTGCCAGATAGATGGCTCATTACCATGTCTCACGGGAGGAGGCATTCTGTTTTGTTTGACCTCAACAGGTGACCAGAATGGGGGTTTGCGTAGTGCGAACCCTTATTGCGCCGCCGCGGGTGACTTGCAATTGGCGGACGGATATTAGCGCCGAGTGGGCGGTAGACCATTCTCCTCTTTGCCATGTCCCCCGCACGCATACCTTCCTTCCCACCCGCACAGCAAGCCCAAATAAGTGCGTCGAGAGTTCACAAACATACCGGTTCGATTTCTCATAGAACGCCGAACGAACTTTGACTCGCAGTTCGCGCGCACCAGAGGGACCTGATTCACGTGTCTTCACTAAGAGAGCAGACGGATAATATCCTGCGTTCATGGTTCGGTGAGCACGCCCTCTCCCCTCTCCCCTGACATGGTCCGCATTCATTCACATATAATCGATGTCCCTTACGTGTAGGAACACGCTGGTTGACGCGCTTTGACAAGGAGGTCGAGCTTTTTGTCCGCCTCGTCTATGAAGCCCTTACGACAGGACGCGGTCGGTCTCCTTTCACTTTCACAGTCGATCCCACATTCGATCATTGACTCCGGGGTATTTTCTAGTGATCCAGACTTTGGGAGAGGAGTACACGAATATATGGATACATCCCAAATGGGCACGGTCATCACGCATTCGGGCAGCGCTCATCCTCCTTCCCATTATCCCACCCTACATCCTCTCGCGACTAGGACCTTCTCTATATACATATTACCCACAGTCCAAGGGTATTGCAACCGCAGCTGTGAATGTACTGGAAGTCGCGGGTGAGGTCAACCTCGCACTGTTCTATATCAGCGGAGTATATTATCGCCTCGTGAGGAGGCTATTGGGTGTACCGCATGTGCATGCATTCCCCAACCAATTGCCTGATGGATGATGCTGATGCTCGAATTCGGTAACCCTACAGATTTCTGCGACGTCGATCGATCCAAACACTCGGCCACCATCATACTCATTACTTGGCATCCTCATCCTCGTTCGAATAGCTCATCGCCTCCTGAGCCACTTGCGAACTCGTTCGCCACAGCGCGCACCGTCTGTTGCCGATGAGAAAAGGCCAAGTGCTAATAATTCTGACGAAACACGACTGGACGGCCGTCCCGTCTCGACCCTACTGAATTACGACCCAGAAACCAACCTTGCTTCCTCAGATGAGAAAGAAAAGCTAACAGTCCTTGATCTTGAAACAGTCCCAGCATCTATTAGAACTGGCAGGACGTGTACGCTTTGCTTGGAAGAGCGTACTGCGACTTGTGTCACGGAGTGCGGACATCTCTTTGACTGGAATTGCATTTACAGTTGGGGAAGGGAAAGGGTGCGTCCTCGCTCATCGTAGTGGCATCCAATGGCATTTCTTAAGTTTGCTCCATGTAGGCTGAGTGTCCTCTCTGCCGCCAGTCTTTGAACTTGACAAAGCTTTTACCTATCTACAATTTATAGCGAACCAAGGTCCATGAGATTGGTCGGCCGATCCGATTTGACAGCAAAGAGAAACTGGTACGATAGCGCTATAACCAGCGCACAACTTTTACACGACAAAAAAGCTACAGGAGGATGGTCATACAACTTGCTGTATGAGTGTGATGTTATCCCCTTTCAACAAGATGCGCCCTTACAAGGGGTTGGTCAACATTCGCGACTGCTGTTAGTGCACATACCTAGTTCACGCCGAGGTTGTGCTTCCTTTACGTACACCTCCACTGCCTCGTCCAAAACCACGTTCATAAACTCATCAAAGCCCTGTTAAGTTATATTAGCGTCCTTGCATGAAAGAAGCGAGAAAAAGAGGAAAAATAGCAGATTTGGGTACACGCAAGTAGGCCACTCAAAAGGTAACCCAAAAAAGAAAGATTAGCGCAGCCCCTTGAGTGTGATGACACGCGTTCAACACGACGTTGAGAGCCTGGTTAGTCACGTACAGTGATTCGACCTTCTATCCGCATTTCGATGTTGTCGTAGAGCCAGATGACAACTTTCGTTCTCTGAATGGTTAACGGTCAGAACACATCGGACAGAATGATGATGCCATCTGCGACGCACTTGCTGCAGATTTTTGAAAATAACATTCTGCGAAGATGAGATATCAGGATTGGGGTTTGCGACGAAATAAAACAATATTACGCACGATGGGCTGAACCATCACACGCTGTTGACGTCCCGACATGTTGATCGAGGAGTTGTGAGTTGTTGGAAAAGATTTTCGTGGAGATCCTGAGGTCCTTCTAGTCGATGTTGTAGGATAAGGAGTCTACGCGACCTGCACCCACGAATGTGATTATGGTTAGGGTCTGCAGATTCCTGAATTTGGATGATTTGGAGACTGGAGACGCGTCAACGTCACGTTATTAGTCTCTCAACACTTGCCTTGGTTCCATCACGATGGAGGTGCGCATTTTTGACGCGTATCTTTATCTAGTTTCGTGTCAGCTTGACCACGTTAACCATAGGTACTGGCGCCAAGCAACTCGTCCACCGCTGCGGCGGTAACATTCATCACATTCGTTCAGGACCTCAAGAAGAAAACCAAGACTTGGGGACCCATGATCGAACTCTGCGCCTCTGGGGAGAAGACCCTGGAGCGATTCCGATACCAATTTCCTGATGACTGGCTCTACAGTGACCAGCTGCGTGGCGAATGGAGTGCCTACAATGAGATTTTGAAGAGGAAGAATGATTCGATCCAGGAACAGCTCGGTATGCTCCCCTCTTGTCGTAGACTACTTATCTCTAACATCATCATATCTGCACAGCTGGTCTTCAACTCAAGGTTGTCGCCGAAGACAAAATCGTAGAGAACAAGATCAATGACATACTGGAGGAATGGATTCAGACGCGCCCGGTGCAAGGCAACATGCGTGCCGATACCGCCATGAACACGATAAACGTATTTGAGGGCAAGCTCAACCGTGTGCAGGAGGAATACGACCTTCTTTGTCGCGCAAAGGAAGCCCTGGACCTCGAGCTTATCCGTCATACTCGCCTTGAGCCCGTCTTCGAGGAATTACGGGACCTGAAAGCCGTCTGGACGGCACTCTCTGGCATCTGGAGTCAAATCAGTGAATTGCGCGATTTGGCCTGGGCGACTGTGCAGCCGCGAAAGTTGAGGCAACAAATTGATGGGCTGTTAAGTAGCACCAAAGACATGCCAACGCGGATGCGGCAGTACGCCGCTTTTGAATATGTGCAGGATGTGTTGAGGGGTTTGCTCAAGTCGAACGCCCTCGTTGGGGAGCTGAAGAGCGAAGCTCTAAAGGACCGACATTGGAAGCAGCTCTTCAAGTTGTTGAAGATGTCATCTCAACCAAGTTTAACGCTGTAAGTCATTTGATTTTGCACTCCATTGATCTTTTTCGAACTCGTGGCATACATAGAATGACCTTGGGTAATGTTTACGACTTGGACCTGAAGAAGAATGAAAATAAAATCAAAGATGTTATCATTCAAGCTCAGGGAGAGGTTTGTCAACTGTTACTCTCCTTTGTGCACTCGACTTACCAGTGCATAGATGGCCCTTGAGGAGTATATCAAGCAGGTCAAGGAGACCTGGACCAACTACACTCTCGATCTTGTTAACTACCAGAATAAGTGTCGTTTGATCCGGTACGCGTGTGGATTACTTTTACTTCATTTCAACCGACTCAGGGTATCTTCTCAGTGGTTGGGACGACCTGTTTAATAAGTGTAGCGAGAATCTGAACTCACTAGTGGCCATGAAATTATCTCCTTACTACAAAGGTTATTCCCCTATGTTTTCTTTTTCCTTCATGTGCTGAGACCCCTCTGTAGTATTCGAGGAAGAGGTATGCTTCCGCTGGTAACTTCTAGGATCATTGTTGATGCGTCTTCAAGGCAAGCTCTTGGGAAGAAAAGCTCAATCGGATACACGTCCTCTTTGGTTAGTCCTTTCAATCTCCTTTTAATCACGAAGTTTATTAGACGTATCGAAAGACATATGGATCGATGTTCAGCGTCAATGGGTGTACCTGGAAGGCATCTTTTCTGGGAGCGCCGACATCAAGCACCTCCTCCCTGTGGAGAGTGCGCGGTTTCAGAACATCAATACTGAATTCCTGGCCGTGATGAAGAAAGTTTACAAGTCGCCATTCGTCACGGACGTCATGAATATCCCAGCCATCCAGAAGAGCCTCGAGCGGCTTGCAGACTTGCTTAACAAGATACAAAAGGCACTTGGAGAGTATCTTGAGCGAGAGCGAGCTTCCTTTCCCCGCTTCTACTTCGTTGGTGACGAAGATTTACTCGAGATTATCGGAAACAGCAAGGACATTGTACGGATAATGAAGCATCTCAAGAAGATGTTTGCAGGCATTGCGACCATCAAACTTGATGATGACCTAACGCAGATCCAAGGGATGGCTTCTCGTGAAGGCGAAGAGGTCGCATTCAAGGATCCGATATTGCTTAAAGATTATCCCAAGATCAACGACTGGTTGGCCAGGATTGAATACTCCATGCGTTTATCCCTGGCACAACTACTTTGCGACTCGGTCGATGAGTTGCAAACCTTCTACGGCACTGCAACAACATTGCCCATAGAAAGGTTCATCGCATGGGTAGAGAAGTTTCCTGCGCAGCTTATCACACTTGCTGTTCAAGTTGCCTGGACAGCTTCTATCGAAACTGCGTTTGAAACGTCCCACTCGCTCGACAAGCCCCTTGACACCATCAAGCAAAGCTTAGATCTCCTCGCTGATATCGTGCTCACGGAACTCAGCCCCGTCACCCGCAAGAAGTGCGAACATCTTATCACCGAACTGGTCCATCAGCGTGATGTGACACGCACGCTCGTTCAACAGCGCGCAGTTGATAACAAGAGCTTCGCATGGCTATATCAGATGCGCTTCTATCTTGATCGCGCCATAGAAAACCCGCTCGATCGATTGGTCATCCACGTAGCGGATGCGTCGTTCCCATATGGATGGGAGTACCTCGGTGTTCCCGAACGCCTGGTCCAAACCCCCCTCACCGACCGATGTTATCTTACACTGACGCAAGCTCTTGAAACGCAACTCGGTGGAGCACCCTTTGGTCCTGCCGGTACGGGCAAGACAGAATCCGTCAAGGCCCTTGGCCTTCAACTGGGCCGATTTGTGCTCGTATTCTGTTGTGATGAGACGTTCGATTTCCAGGCTATGGGTCGTATCTTTGTCGGACTCTGCCAAGTTGGCGCATGGGGTTGTTTCGACGAATTCAATCGATTGGAAGAGAGAATTCTTTCCGCCGTCAGTCAGCAAGTGCAAAGTATTCAACAAGGTTTGGCCGCCCTCGTAAAGAATCCAAACGCGGAAATCGAGCTGGTGGGCAAGAACTTGAAGATCAACCGGAACATCGGAATCTTCATCACGACCAATCCTAATTATGCCGGTCGTTCTCAGCTGCCACCGAATTTGACAAAGTTATTCAGGCCGTAAGTGCTCGAATACTCAACACCTATTACGAAGGCACCTCTAACGGTCTTTTAGTATGGCCATGACTCGTCCCGATCGTGAGCTCATTGCCCAAGTTATGCTCTTCTCCCAGGGATTCCGCACAGCGGAGTCACTTGCGTCCAAGATTGTTCCGTTCTTCAACCTCTGCGATGAGCAGCTTTCTCCCCAACCACACTACGATTTCGGTCTGCGTGCGCTAAAGGCTGTCCTTGCAAGTGCTGGTATCCTTAAGCGTGAGCGCCTTCAAGAGGCACGCTCCAGTGGCGATAGCCCTGACGTTGCTGGACTCTCTGATGTCGTCTCGGAGCAAGTGATTCTTATCCAGAGCGTTACCGAGACGATTGTGCCTAAGCTGGTCGCAGATGATGTGCCTCTTCTCACAAGGTCTGTTCTCTGATATCTAGAGCCACACGCCATCGACTAATTCGTCCGATAGCCTTCTTGCCGACGTCTTCCCTGGCACTGAGTATATTCCGGTGGACCTCAGCACTCTACGTGGCCACATCAGCAAGGTTTGCGAAGAGAGGCGCCTGGTCGAGGGCGAGCGCTGGGTCAAAAAGATACTGCAACTTTATCAAATTCAGAGGATTCAGCATGGGTTTATGATGGTAGGACCCTCAGGAAGTGGCAAGACAAACGCTTGGCGGGTCTTACTTACTGCACTTGAGCGACTGGATGGTATCGAAGGTGTCGCGTATGTCATCGATCCAAAAGCTATGCACAAGGATGCATTATATGGAACGCTCGACCCGACGACACGTGAATGGAATGATGGCCTTTTCACCCATGTCTTGCGAAAGATAGTCGATGATGTCCGCGGTGAAAGCGCGAAGAGACATTGGATCATCTTCGATGGTGACGTCGATCCTGAATGGGTCGAGAACCTGAACAGGTCAGTCCCTCGCTCGATTTCTTTAAACCCAAGTCACATAACGTAAATTTAACAGCGTGCTCGACGACAACAAACTTCTCACATTGCCTAATGGTGAACGCCTGAATCTTCCTCCCAACGTCCGAATTATGTTCGAGGTTGAGCATCTCCGTTATGCTACCCTCGCAACCGTCAGTCGTTGTGGCATGATCTGGTTCAGTGAAGATGTCGTCGAACCTCCGATGATCTATCGCCAATACCTTGACTCCCTAGCAGCTGTGCCCCTGGACGCCGAAGACGATGAAGCTTCCGGCCTGATAGGCCGGCGGGCGGGAGGTGCCGATGGATCTGGTACCAATCTGTCTTCCCAAAAGCAGATTGCCACAATATTGGAACCGTACTTCTCGGACGGCGAACTGGTCGGGGCGGCGCTCGAATATGCATCCGGCATAGAGCATATCATGGACTTCACAAAGACACGCGCTCTTAACACCCTATTTTCCCTGCTCAACAAGACTGTACGGAATGTCCTCGAGTACAACTCGCAGCACTCAGATTTCCCTCTCAGCGCGGAGCAGGTAGAGCAATATGTCACGAAACGTTTACTGGGCTGCATGGGCCTCTAAGGTCCCACAGATCGAAATCGAGCCACATACTGTAACGGCGTCGGACGTTGTGGTCCCCACTATGGATACCGTGCGCCACGAAGAGGTTCTTTACTCTTGGCTTTCTGAGCATAAGCCCCTTATGCTTTGCGGACCCCCCGGTTCAGGAAAGACGATGACACTATTTAGTGCCCTCAGAAAGCTTCCCGACATGGAGGTGGTTGGTCTCAACTTCTCAAGCGCGACGACCCCGGAATTGATATTGAAGACCTTCGAGCAATATTGTGAATATAGGAAGACTCCCAATGGCGTCCTTCTTGCCCCCATCCAGTTGGGTCGCTGGCTTGTGGTATTCTGTGACGAGATCAACCTTCCAGCCACCGATAAATACGGAACTCAGAGAGTCATATCTTTCATTCGTCAACTCGTCGAGTCCGGTGGCTTCTGGAGAACTACCGACATGTCCTGGGTCAAGTTGGAGCGTATTCAATTTGTAGGCGCTTGCAATCCTCCCACAGATCCTGGCCGTGTCCCTCTCAGTCATCGTTTCCTGCGCCATGCCCCACTTATCATGGTCGACTACCCTGGAGAGGTTTCGTTGAAGCAGATTTATGGCACATACACGCGTGCCGTGCTCAAGGTCGTCCCCAATCTCCGTGCATACACTGACCCCCTTACCGATGCCATGGTGGACTTCTACTTGGCTTCGCAACGGCGGTTCACAACAGACATTCAAGCCCATTACGTCTACAGTCCTCGTGAACTTACTCGATGGGTACGCGGAATTTACGAAGCAATTAAACCGTTGGAAGTCTTGACCGTGGAAGGTCTTGTGCGTGTCTGGACGCATGAGGCTCTCCGGCTCTTCCAAGACAGACTGGTTGCCGAAGATGAAAGGCAATGGACAGATGAGAACATTGATGCTACCGCCCTGACACATTTCCCCACTATCAACAAAGACGAAGCCCTTACACGTCCGATCTTATTCTCTAACTGGACCTCGAAGAATTACATTCCTGTGGACCGTGAGGTTCTTCGCGAATATACAAAGCAGCGCCTACGTGTGTTCTATGAAGAAGAACTTGATGTTCCTCTCGTTCTTTTTAACGATGTTCTTGATCACGTTCTCCGTATTGATCGTGTATTCCGTCAAATCCAAGGCCATCTCTTATTAATCGGCGTCAGTGGAAGTGGGAAGGTAGGGGTTCATATCATGATACGGATCGCTGCTGACTCCATATTGTTTAGACTACTCTCTCCCGTTTCGTCGCCTGGATGAACGGTCTCAGTATCTTCCAAATCAAGGTTTCTAATAAGTATACTGGCGACGACTTCGATGAAGACTTGCGTACCGTACTTCGCCGTGCGGGTACCAAAGGAGAGAAGATTTGCTTCATCATGGACGAATCGAACGTCCTCGAATCTGGGTTTTTAGAACGCATGAATACTCTACTTGCCAACGCAGAGGTACCCGGCCTATTCGAGGGCGACGAGCACGCCGCTCTTATGACGGCTTGCAAAGAAGGATCGCAACGGGACGGCCTTATGCTAGATTCACACGAGGAGTTGTATCGCTGGTTTACTCAGCAAGTAGCGAAGAACCTCCACGTTGTCTTCACGATGAATCCTCCGGAGAACGGTCTGGCTTCACGCGCTGCTACTTCTCCAGCCCTTTTCAATCGTTGTGTCCTTGACTGGTTCGGGGATTGGTCTGACCAAGCATTTTACCAAGTCGGCATGGAATTTACACATACTCTCGATCTCGACTTATCATCATACTCTCCGCCTGCGATCTTCCCTATTGCATATCGCGAACTTTCCATGCCGCCCCTCCATCGCACAGCTGTCGTCAATGCCCTGGTCTACGTCCACATATCGTTGTATCAAATCAATCAGCGTCTCAGTCGCCGACAAGGGCGCTACAACTATGTGACGCCTCGTCATTACCTGGACTTGTACGTCGCTGTTCGACCGACCCTTCATCCTGTGTTGACCCATTTACAGCATTAATCACTATGTTCGACTTTACAATGAAAAGAGAGATGAACTCGAAGAGCAACAGCGCCATCTTCACGTTGGA
>WNFI01085274.1_pt4 | contig 14587 bp, 13 predicted proteins | sample 5400471 | NCBI WGS metagenome assembly WNFI01 (sample SAMN13153348, study PRJNA577476) | soil metagenome | isolation source: 100 cm saprolite on Douglas fir-dominated hillslope | place: USA:California | collected 2013-09-17
ATCCTGGGCAACGGCCTGCAGCGCAAGTCGTACCTCTACGTGCGCGACTGCCTCGAGGCCATGCTGCACGTCCTGCAGCGAAGCCCTGAAGGCTTCCACGTCTACAATCTCGGGACCGACGAGCACCTCACCGTCAACGAGTCCGTGGCCGTCATCACCCGCCACCTCAAACTGGAACCCGCCCTGAGCTACACCGGTGGCGAGCGCGGATGGGTGGGCGACAGCCCGTTCATCTTCCTCGACACAGCCAAGATCCGCGCGACCGGGTGGAAGCCGCAGCTCACCATCCGCGAGAGCGTGGAAAGGACCATCGCCTGGCTGGTGGCGAATCCGCAGGTGGTGGAAAGGAAGGCCTGACCGTGGCGACGGTGGCGGTCTTCGGCGCCTGGCACTTGGGCAGCGTCCATGCAGCCTGCCTTGCCGAGCTTGGTCATCGCGTGCTGGCCACGGATCTGGACCCGGTCGTGGTCGCAGACTTGCGCGCGGGAAAGCCGCCGCTGTTCGAGCCGGGGCTGGCGGAGCTGGTCGGCAAGCATCTCGCGTCCGGGCGCCTCTCGATCCTTGCCAGCGACGATGCGGCCCTGGGCGAGGTGGATGCCCTCTTCATCGCTGCGGACACGCAGGTGGACGACGACGATCGGGTCGATCTGCGATCGGTGGAAGAGCTGGCCGAGAGGGCAGGGCGCCTCGCCGCGCGCGACATGCCCGTGGTGGTGGCGAGCCAGGTCCCGGTGGGCACCACCGAGCGACTGGTGGGGAGGATGCGCGAGATCTGCGGGCGCAGCCTTTCGCCGGTCCCCATGCCGGAGAACCTGCGGCTGGGCACGGCCATCGAGAACTTCCTGCGCCCGGACCGGCTGGTGGTAGGCGCTGCCGACGCGCAGGCTGCGGACGCGGTAGCCGCGCTGTTTGGCGGGACGGCCCAGGTGTTGCGGATGAGCGTTCGGAGCGCCGAGATGTCCAAGCATGCGCTCAACGGATACCTGGCCACGCTGATCAGCTTCAGCAGCGAGCTGTCCGACCTCTGCGAGGCCAGCGGTGCCGATGCCTACGACGTGGAGCGGGCTCTGCGAACCGATCGGCGTGTCAGTCCCAAGGCGCCCCTGCGCCCCGGCTTCGGATTCGCCGGCGGCACGCTGGGCCGCGACGTGCAATCGCTGCGCGCCCTGGCGCGCGGGCATGATTTGCCATCCCCGCTGATGGACGGCGTGCTGTCGGCGAACCGCGCGCGGATCGCCCGGCTCTTGGTCCGGCTGCGATCGCGCATTGGCCCCCTCGAGGGCAAGAGCGTGGCCTTGCTGGGACTGACCTACAAGCCCGGGACCGACACCTTGCGCCGGTCCATCGCGCTGGAGATCGCGCGCGAGCTGGGCTCCGCTGGGGCCGCCGTGCGCGCCTTCGATCCGCTGATCGCAGCTCTTCCCGCCGGTGCGCCGCGCATGGCGCTGGCAAGGGACGCGCTCTCCGCCGCGGCCGGCGCCGACGCGCTCATCCTGGCGACGGAGTGGCCCCAATTCGCCACGCTGGACTGGAAACAGGTCGGCGCCGCCATGCGCCGGCCGCTCGTGTTCGACGTGAAGGGCCTGCTCGATCCCGCGACGAACGGGATCGAGCTGCAACGGATAGGGGTCGCCTGAGATGACGCTGCAAGGCAGGGTTGGAGTGGTCACCGGCGGCGGTCGCGGCATCGGCATGCACATCGCGCGCGCGCTCGCCCGGGAGGGCATGGATCTGGTGCTCGCCGCCCGCACCGAGCAGCAGCTCGAGGCGGTGCGCGCGGGCATCGAGAAGGACTTCGGGGTCCGCTGCCTGGCGCAGCGCACCGACGTGTCGCGGCCGGAAGAGGTGGCCGCCCTGATCGAGCGCGCCCGCCGCGATCTAGGGGCCCTCCACGTCCTGGTGAACAACGCGGGCATCTACGGTCCCATTTGCGAGTTGGGCGATGCGAAGCCTGAAGAGTGGCAGCGCGCCATCGAGGTCAACCTGCTCGGCACTGTCTGGGCGTCGCGGGCGGCGCTGCCGGTCTTCCGCGCGCAGGGGGGCGGGCGGATCATCAATCTTGCCGGCGCAGGGGTGGGGGGGCCCTCGGTGACGCCGCGGATCAGCGCCTACGCCGCCTCCAAGGCTGCGGTGGTGCAGTTCACCGAGTCGCTGGCACGCGAAGTGTCGCAGTGGAACGTGCAGGTGAACGCCATCGCGCCCGGCGCAGTCTCGACCGAGATCACCGCCGCGGTCATCGCCGCGGGCCCGGAGAAGGCCGGCAAGGATTTCTACGAGCGCAGCAGGCGCCAGCTGGAGCAGGGGGGCGATCCGCCTGAGCTCGCCGCCAGGCTGGCGGTGTGGCTCGCCGGCGACGGCGCGGGGAAGCTGACGGGCAAGCTCCTCTCCGCCAAGTGGGACAAGCTCGAAGGCATCGATCCCGAAGCGGCGAACCGCTCCTCGCTCTTCACGCTCCGGCGCATCGACGGCGCGCTCTTTACCGAGGTCCCGAAGACATGATCATCTCCAAGGCGCCTTTGCGGATCACGCTGGGCGGCGGCGGCACCGACCTGCAGAGCTACTACCGCCGCCACGGCGGCTTCTGGATCAGCGCGGCCGTCGACAAGTACATCTACATCTCCATCCACGACATCTTCCCCGACCAGATCATTCTCAAGTACTCGGAGATGGAGCGGGTCAAGTCGGTGGACGAGATCAAGCACGCGCTGCTGCGCGAATGCCTGCGCACCATGGGCGTGAAGGAGCGCATCGAGATCTCCAGCTTCGCCGATCTTCCCGAGGGCACCGGGCTGGGCTCTTCGGGGACGTTCACGGTGGCGGTGCTGAAGGGGCTGCACAGCTACACCCACCGCCACGTGACCAATCGCGAGCTGGCCGAGGAGGCCTGCCGGCTGGAGATCGAAAAATTGGGCAGGCCGGTGGGAAAACAAGACCAGTACATCGCCTCGTTCGGGGGCATCAACTGCTTCAGCATCGCACCCGGCGGCGACCACGTCGAGGTGACGCCGCTGCACGTGCAGCGCAGCACGCTCTACCAGCTGGAGGAGGGCTGCGCCTTCTTCTTCACCGGTTATTCGCGGCAGGCCTCCAGCATCCTCGCCGAGCAGGACGACAAGTCGAAGAAGGACGATTCGGCGATGATCGAAAACCTCCATTGCGTGAAGGACATCGGCCTGCGCAGCAAGGCGGCCCTGGAGAGGGGCGACTTGTCGGCGTTCGCGGGCCTGCTCAACGAGCAGTGGGAGGCGAAACTGGGGAGGTCCAAGTCGATGGTCAACTCGGACATCGCCCGCTGGTTCCGGCTCGGCCGCGACCAGGGAGCGCTAGGGGGCAAGCTCATCGGCGCCGGCGGCGGCGGCTTCCTCATGTTCCTGGCAGAGGACAAGGCGCGGCTGCGCAAGGCCATGGCGGCGGAAGGGCTGCAGGAGGTTCGGCTGCGCTTCGACTTTGAAGGCGCGCAGACCGTGGTCGCCTGATGCGGGTGGGGATCCTGGGGTGTGGGCTGATCGGCGGCAAGCGCGCCGCGGCGCTTTCGGGGGACGATCGCGTCACCGCGGTCTGCGATCGCGTGCCGGCGCGCGCAGAGGCTCTCGGCGCAAAAACCGGTGCCGCCGTCTGCGCGGCACCCGCCGAGCTGTTTTCGCTCTGCGATGCGGCGGTGATCGCCACCACCAACGACCAGCTCGCCCCGCTCTGCGCGCAGGCGCTGCAGGCCGGCCGCCACGTGCTGATGGAGAAGCCCGGCGCGCGAACCGCGGCGGAGCTGGAGCCGCTGCTGGCGTGGGCGGCGCGGGAAAAGCGGGTGGTCAAGGTTGGCTTCAACCACCGCTTCCACCCGGCGGCACAGAAGGCGCGCCAGATCCTGGATGCCGGCGCGTGCGGCGAGGTGATGTTCGTGCGCGCCCGCTACGGCCACGGCGGCCGCGTCGGCTACGACAAGGAGTGGCGGGCGGATCCTGCCATCGCGGGCGGAGGCGAGCTGATCGACCAGGGAGTGCACCTCATCGATCTGGCGCGCTGGTACCTGGGCGCGGAGCTCGTCCAAGTGCAGGGGCGCGTCGCCACCTATTTCTGGAGCATGCCGGTGGACGACAACGCTTTCATGACCCTGGGCACGGCCGCGGGTCAGGTGGCGCACCTGCACGCCTCGTGCACGGAATGGAAGAACCTCTTCTCGTTCGAGATCTACGCCAGGCACGCCAAGCTGCACCTCGAGGGGCTGGGGGGAAGCTATGGCGTGGAGCGCCTGCACCACTACCAGATGCGGCCGGAGATGGGCCCGCCGGAGACGGTCATCTACGAGTACCCCGGCACGGACACATCGTGGCAGTTGGAATGGCTGGACTTCACCGAGGCGGTCCGCTCCGGGGCAAAGGTGAGCGGCGGCCTCTCTGACGCGCTCGCGGCGCTTCGCGTCGTCGACGCGATCTACGGGCGATGATGCAGGTCGCCATCCTCGCCGGCGGACTCGGCACGCGCCTGGGATCTTTGACCGCGCAGCTTCCCAAGGCGATGGTGCCGGTGAACGGCCAGCCTTTCCTGGCGCACGTGATCGAGCTGCTCAAGTCGCACGGTCTGACCCGCATCCTGATCCTGCACGGACACCACGGAGACCAGATCGAACGGGCGTTCGGCGACGGCAGCGCGCGCGGGGTTCGCATCGCCTACCAGCACGACGGGCCGCGCCTCCTCGGCACCGGAGGCGCGCTTCGGACGGCGCTGCCTCGCCTGGAGGAAGAGTTTCTGGTCCTCTACGGCGACACCTACCTCGATATCGACTACCGAGCAGTGCAGAGCGCCTTCCACGCATCGGGTAAGCCCGCGCTGATGACCGTATTCCGCAACGGCGGACGCTTCGACAAGAGCAACGTCACCTTCCGGGGCGGCGAGCTCTTGCAGTACGACAAAAAGAACCCCGTTCCCGAGATGGACTACATCGACTACGGCCTGGCCGCACTGCGGCGCGAGATCATTGCCGACCTTCCCACGGGCGAGCCGCATGACCTGGCCGACCTGTACACGCGCCTCGTCCGCGAGAGACGGATGGCGGGCTTCGAGGTGTTCCAGAGGTTCTACGAGATCGGGACGCCGGCGGGGCTGGCGGAGACGGAGAGCTACCTGCATGGCCGCGCGGGCTGATCTCTTTATCACCGGCGTGACGGGCTCCATCGGCCGGCAGCTTGCCGGCGCCGCGCTGCAACAAGGGTATCGGGTGCGGGGTCTCGCTTTGCCAGGCGAGGACACGCGGACACTTGAGGAGCACGGTGTCGACGTCCGCCAGGGCCGCATGGAAGAGCCTGCTTCCCTCGAAGCCGCATCTGAAGGGACCAGCCACGCAGCTCATTGCGCAGCGCTCCTCCCCCACCTTGCGCAGCTGGGGCGCGAGGCCTTCCAGCGGGTCAACGTCGAGGGCGCTAGGGCCATGGCCGTTCTGGCCGAGCGGCGCGGGTGGAAGCGCGTGGTCTTCCTCTCCACCTGCGGTGTCCTCGGACGCGAGCGGACGGGCCCTACCACGGATGAAACGGCCTATCGCGACCCGTATGATCTGTATACTTGGTCGAAGATCCAGGCGGAGCAGGCCGTGCTGGAAGAGGTGCGTGAGCGCGGAATCCCGGCGGTGGTGCTGCGCCCCGCGAACGTCTACGGTACGGGAATGTCGTTCAAGTGGCCGGAGCTCTTCCAGCTCGTGCGCGACGGAAAGATGAAGCTTATCGACGGAGGCAGGGCGCCGTTCTGCGTCATCCACGTGCGCGACCTCGTCCGGGCCGTCCTCCTTGCCCTGGACGGTACGCGCGTGGTTCCTCCTGGCGAACGGATCTTGATCAGCTCCGGAGAGGAGCTCACGTTCGCCGGGGTGATCGACGCGGTCGCGACGGCCCTGGGAGCCGCGCCACCGGGAAACGTACCCTACGCGTTGGCGATGGGCGCAGCGCTGGTGGCACGTGCCCTTCCTGCGCCGCTGCGCCTGGGCCGGCTCAAGCTGTTGACTCCGGCCGCCGTCCGCGAGTACCGGCAAGGCTTCCGTTTCGACACCGCGCACGCCGAGCGCGTGCTCGGCTTCCGTGCGCAGGAAAGATTTGCGCCTCGCACGGCCGAGGCGGTTGCCGCCTGGCGGGCCGCTTCGTGAAAGCTCTGGTCCTTGGAGCCAACGGGCACATCGGCTCGCACCTGGTGCGGGCACTCCTTCTGGACGGCTGCGAGGTGCGAGGGCTGGTTCGCCGCGGCAGCGACTTGCGGGCACTGCGCGGGCTGTCCCTGGAGCTGGTGGAGGGCGACGTTCGCGACCGGCCGGCGGTGGAGCGCGCCATGGAAGGTCGCGACTGCGTATTTCATCTCGCCGCCCCCACGGTGGAGACCCCCGAGGTGTTGCAGATTGCCCTGGACGGTACTCGCAACGTGCTGGAGGCAGCCCGCGCCCGCGGCGTCGAGCGCGTGGTGTACACCAGCTCCGTGGTCACCTTGGGCTATACCGCGAACCCTGCGGTGCCGGTCACCGAGGAGGCGTTTCGACCTGGAAACACCACGCCCTACCAGGCCGCCAAGTTCGCCGCGGAGGCGTGGCTACGGCAGTTCGTCCGCCGCTCCAACGTGCCCCAGGTGGTAACCGTCAATCCGACCACAACCGTGGGTCCGCTCGACTACCGGCCAACTCCTGCCAACCGCACCATCGTGGAGTTCATGAAGAAGGGAAGCCCTTTCTCGTTCGAGGCGGGGCTCACCGTCGCCGACGTCGAGGACGTTGCCCGCGGGCACCTGCTCGCCGCCCGCAGCGGCCTCCACGGGGAGGCGTACATTCTCGGCGGCGAGCCGATGAAGATCGCGCAGCTCTTCGGCGCCATGGCGGACCTGACAGGTCTTGGGCGCGCGCGGCTCCATTTTCCCAGGCCGCTGATGATCGCGCTGGCCGCCGGTCTGGAGGCCGCGAGCCTGATCAGCCGCAAGCCGCCGCTGATGACCGTGCGGCAGGCGCGGGAGTTCGTCGGGAGGTATGGCTTCTATTCCTCGGCGAAGGCGGCGCGCGAGCTGGGTTATACCTTCCGACCGGCGAAGGACGCGCTGAAGCGGGCCGTCCTGTGGTTCCTCGGCACCGACCTGATTCCACCGAGGCGGAGACAACTCCTCGAGCAAAGGATGCAGCGTGCTTGATCGCACTGCCCCAACGACTCCGTGCACCGTCTGCGGCCGCCCTGATCTCAGCGCACTGCTGGAGAAGGGCGGCCAGCGCTATTGCCAATGCGGCCGCTGCGGGCACATCGCGATGGACCCTCTTCCGGACTTGGGAGATCAAGAGGCCTTTTACAAGAAGCAGTACGCCGAAGGGGTCTACAAGGGGTACATGGACGCACGGCCCCTCAAGCTGCGCACGTTCGATCGCCGGCTCGACGCCATTCTGCGGGCCGTGCCCACTCCGGGCCGCATGCTTGACGTCGGCTGCGCGTCAGGCGCCTTCGTCGAGGCAGCCCGCAGCCGGGGGCTGGATGCTTGGGGCGTCGAGCAGGTCCCGGACGCGGTGCTGGGGGCGCCCGCGGGGGTGAAGCCCTACCTGCTCGTCAAGAACGTCGAACGCGAAGAGCTCAAGGGCGAGTACGGGCTGGTGACCTTCTTCGACGTACTGGAGCACATGCGCGAGCCGCAGGCTTTCCTTGGCCGGATGCGCTCGCTGCTGCGGCCAGGGGGGTACATCGCGTTGACGTGCCCCGACCGGACCCACTTTCTGCGCTACCTGATGGGCAAGCGCTGGCCGCATTTCCAGCCCTTCCAGCACTTCCATCTCTTCGGCGGGTCCGATCTGCGAACCTTCCTGGAGCAGGGCGGATTCACCGTGCTGGAGCAGCGCCGCGTCGGGAAGGTGCTGACGTGGGATTACCTCTCCGGGCAGCTCGAGGCGAACAACGCGTTTCTCAGCCGCGGAATGAGGACGGCAGCGAAACTGGTTCCGACGGCGGTACGCAACTGGCCCATGGAGATCGGGATCGGAGAGATCATGGCCATTGCGCGGTTGCGCCCGCCGTAGGTCGATTCCGCGACGATTGACAGGCCCACAGCAGCCTTCGTATACGAACCACCAACACAAAAGGATTCTGCACATGGCCATCTTCCTCGACTCCAGCGACCTCAACGAGATCCGCCAGTTCATGGCGACCGGGGTGGTCTCCGGCATCACCACCGAGACAGAGTCCGAGATGGTGGCCGAGGGGCGCGAGTACACCAAGTGGCACCCCGAGCACGTGGTCATCAAGGTGCCGATGACCGAGATTGGCCTGCGCGTGATCCACACTCTGGAGCGGCAGGACAAGACCCCGGTGAACGTGACCTGCATCATGTCGTTCAACCAGGCGTACCTGTCGGCGCTAGCGGGCGCGACCTACGTCAGCATTTTCGCCGGGCGCGTGCGGGACATGGGGTACGAGCCGGCCCACATCATCGAGCAGACAAGGGCCGCGCTGGACCGAGAAAAGCTCAAGGCGCAAATCATCGTCGGCTCCATCCGCCACATGGGCGACGTCAACGAGGCGCTGCACGCCGGCGCGCACATCGTGACCGTCCCGCCTGCCATCCTGCGCAAGATGGTCTGGCATCCGCGCACCACCGAGACGATCCGCGAGTTCAACGACGCTTGGAAGGCCGACCGCAAGAAGAGAAAGTGAGCGAGGCGGCCGTTATCCAGCCGCGAGCCGAGCCGTTCCGGGGGCCTCGGTCTGCCCTTGCGGCGCTGTTGCACAGCCATCACGGCTGGTTCTGGTCCGCCTCGGTCCTCGTCTGCCTCGCCTGTTACGGGGACGTCGTCTTTGCCGGCCGGACATTTCTTCCTGTCGGCCGGACGGCCGGCGCGTACGACGTGCCGCCGTACGCAGCCGGTTATGATCACCCGGGCACGCAGCGTGCGGAGATCGATCCCGGTGCGGAGGCGTGGCAGGTCCATCCCTGGGCCTACGAAGAACGGCGCGCGTTGCTGCACGGTGAGCTTCCGCTCTGGAACCGACACAGCGGCCTGGGCCATCCGCTGCTGGCCAATGGGCAGACGGCAACCCTGAATCCGCTGCACTGGATCGTCCTGCTCCAGCCCGACGAGCCGGCGCTGTGGGACCTTTACTTCCTGCTCTTGCGCTTCCTCCCGGCGCTGTTCGGCTGCTACCTGGCGGCGGCCCTCGGCGCGCCCAAGGAGCTTGCAGTGCTGGCGGCGCCCTTCGGCGCCGTCCACGGCGTTTTCACCATCTTCCTGAACCGCGCTGATCTCGCGGCCTACGCCGTCCTGCCGGCGGTCCTGTTCTTCGTGGTGCGGTTGAGCAAGAAGCCGTCCCTGAACGGGGCCATCGCGCTCGCGTTCGCCATGGCTTTGTGCCTCACCGGGGGGCACCCGGAGCCGGCTTTTGCTTGTCTCTTCGTCAGTGGGCTCGTCGCTGCAGGTCTCTGCACCATCCCCGGGCTTTCCCTGCGCGGGTACCTCGCCTTCCTCGCCGTGGCAGGCGTGGTCGCCGGGTTGATTTCGGCGCCGTACTGGCTGCCCTTCCTCGAGCGCGTCCAGCAGTCGTGGAGTCTGCATGAGAAGGGCACCTACGCGGCAAGCTCCCGGCCGCCATTCGTCGCGCTGCAATGGCTCGCGCCCAACGCTTTTGGCCACGGAATGCGGGGACTCTTCGACGTTCCATTCCAGAACTACGGTTTCTTAGGGCTGGTCATGGGGGTCATCTTCCTCGCCGGATTGGTGGCAATCCTGGCGGTGCCCGGCTTCTGGCGGCGGGTGGTGTGGCTGACGGGGCCCCTGCTCCTGGCCCTGCGGACCTTCGGAGCTCCGTTCACCGGGTGGCTCTCCCGGCTGCCTTTGCTCGACCGGATGCCCCTCGATCTCTATTTCACATTTGCCGTGCTGTACTGCTTCGGGATTGCCGGTATCTGCGGGCTGGCGGCGCTGACTGAGATTCCCGAGCGAAGGCGCCGGGTGGCGCTTGCCTTCGCGACCCTGCTTGCGCTGGAGGTGATCCTTCTCGCTCCAGTCTACGTCCCGAGCGCCGGGGCAGGGCTTTCCCCTAAGTGGTCGCGCCAAGTCCTGCTGGACTGCAACCTCATCCTAGCCGCCGGCATTCTCTGCTGGGCGAGCCTGAGGGCCCAGGCAGGGAGGATGCGCCGGGTGCCGCAGGGCCTGTTGTTCCTTGCCGTTGCGATCGAACTGGTCGCCTATCGGCTGCCGCTCGCACGACGTGGGAACCCGACCGCCGTTGCGCTGTATGCGCGCTGGCTGCAGGAGCGCCAGAAGCACGAGCCGCCCTTTCGCGTGATGGGCTTGGGCTTCACGATGATGCCCAACCTGGCCACGGCCTTCAGCCTGGACGACGTCCGCATCTGCGATGCGCTATTGGCACCCGAATACCTGGAGTTCCTGCACCGCTTCCTCCAGCCCGACCTCCTGTGGGGCTGGCTCTTCACCGCGACGACCGACTCCGGGTTCAGGCTCGACAATCCGGTCCTCGACTGGCTCAACGTTCGCTATTTGGTGGCCGGCAACGGAATGATCGCGGCGTGGCCCACCATTCTCGAAACCGAGCTTCTCCGGACAGGGCATCCAGGGTGGGAAAACAAGCCCTACCTGATCGACGGCACCGCCCTGCCACTTCTGTTCGAGCATCCCAACGACGAGGGCTCGGCCAAGGTCCGCGTGCCGGCGAAGTATCCAGTGCTGAGCTTCGCGCTTGCGCAGGATCCGGCGATCTGGAACCAGCCCGGAGACGGCGTCACTTACGAAGTGGCGCTGTCGGTGGCGGACGGGGCCCCGATCACCCTGTTCTCCGAGAACATCGACGCGAAGATGAACGTCGCGCACAGGCACTGGATGCGAGCCCGCGTGGACCTTTCCCGCTGGAGGGGCAAGAAGGTCACCCTGATCCTGCGGGCCAGATCGGAGAACACGGCCGGTGACTGGGGTGGCTGGGGAGACCTACATTGGGAGTCGCTCCTTGGTGCGCGCAGGCCAGGGGATGCCGAACCGCCAACCAAAAGCCGCCCCATCGCATACTCGGCCGACCCCCCCGTGAAGATTCTTGAGAACCCTCACGCGTGGCCCCGCGTGTTCGCGACCGCTCATCCGCTCCCGGAAACCAGCCGCGATCGGGTCCTGGATCGGATCGGGCGACTGGCGTCGGTTCCTGGAGGGCCTTACGCTGTCGTGGGGCCGGATTTCCCTGCGCGGGAGTGGGCTGCCCTGTGCCCGCAACCTGCCTGCGAGGCGGGGGCTGAGGTGCAGCTGCGGGCCGGCGAGCTTCACTACGGCTCCAACTCGCTGTCCTACGATGTGGTCCTCGACAGGCCCGGAGTGCTGGTCACTTCCGACCTGCTCGTTCCGGGCTGGTCGGGCGCCGTCGACGGGCGGCCGCAGGACATCTTCCGCGTGAACCACCTCTTTCGCGGCCTGCTGGTGCCCGCGGGAACGCACCGCGTGAGCTTCCGCTACTGGCCTCGCGCCTGGACGGTTTCCTTTGCGCTGGCGGCGCTGGGCTGGGCGCCCATCCTGACAGCGGCTGTCATGGCCCTGTGGCGCCGCGGACGAGCAGCGCGCTTCACCCCTGCACCGGTTGCCGCGGACGGAGCGTCTGCGGCACCGTCGCCAGGGGGAATCGATCCGAATTTAGCAAGACCTAGGGCACCCATGGCCGCCGATCGGAGCGGAACACCGTGAACGTGGTGAAAGGGTCCGTCTTTCCAAGGACTCTATCCCGCGATCGCCAGCAGGTTGGAGACAAATCCCAGGAACCGGTACGGCACGATCCTGAACGGCGCGCCGGTCTCGCGCAGCACGCGCTCGAGCGAGCGCCGCGACAACAGGTCCAGATTCGCTTTCTGGCTATAGAAGGTATCGCCGGTCATGCGCAGGATCGCGCGATACCAGTCCTGGGGCAGCCAGTGCAGCAGCGGGATCATCTTGTGGAAGTCGAGCGGGTACCAACGGTTCGGCGTCGTGAGGAACACCCGGCGGCCAACGCGCAATAGTTCCCGCACGAGCCGCCTGCGGTCTTCCTCGCGCCCGACGTGCTCGATTACTGCGTTGCAGTAACAGAGGTCGAACTGGCCATCCGCGAAGGGGAGCGGGCCCGCCGGGTCGTAGCGAACATACTTGGTCCCCGGGTATTGCCGCTCCAGGAACCCGCCCTCGTGGATACCCAGCATCGTGATGTTCCGGGGGAACGGGTGCCGCCGCTCGAGGATGTTGGAAAAGTCGGGATCGTCCTCGACGATCGAAACTCCCACGTCAAGGATCGCCGTGGTCTCATCCGGACGGAGCTCGCGCAAAAACACGTTGTAGATGTCGTTGCGCGCCTTCCGGGCGAGCCGGCCGAAGAAGCTCCCGCTGACCACATCGAGGTAGAACATGCGATCGCTCATCTCGGGCTCTCCGGGGTCATGTTTCGGGCGAGAAGTGAAGGTGCAACTCAACGCGGCCCGTGGGCACTCGAACTGCCTTGAAGGCGACGTTTGCGCGTGAAATCGGGACCGGTGCGCCATTGACCGTCGCGTGCCATCCGCGGAACCATGTATCGGCGATGACGAACACACCCGCACGCTCGACGTCGAGGACGTACGCGAGATCGTCGCCCTGGCGCTCCACGGACAGCACATGTCCGGCGCCGGCCTCAGTGGGGACCGCGAGGTCGAGCTCCGGACCGAGCACGCCCAGGCGGACAATCTCCGAGGGTGAGGCCCCCTGCAGGATGGTCAGCGCCTCAAGGCGCGAGTGGACCACCTGGATGAGCTCCGGGAAATAACCGATCCCGCCGACCTCCGGGCACACCCAGCTTTCGGCTGCAGCGGAGAGACTGCGCGACAGGAGCCTGCAGCGGGTGCGTTCGTACGGGCTGGGCGCCGCGGCGAAGAACGCCTTCCCCGCGATGAACGTTAGCAGCGAGACGCGATGAACCGCCATGACCCGCTGGAACTCGGGGCTCATCGTCGCCGAAGGCGGCGGCGGCACGAAGCGGTCCGGCACGAGACCGTGCTGCGGGTCGCGCTCCCACCAGGGGAAGAGCGCCGCGTTCAGCTCGTGGTAGCCGATCGGATAGAGCGCGCCGACTGAGAGGAGGTCGGGGATGTCGAGGGCCGCCGACCAGTTCGGGTACAGTAACCCTCCCGGACTGAAGTGCCGACGGTCCTCTGTCCGCGCGAGGCTCTGGACGGTTCCGAGCGGCGTCGAGGAATCGATGTTCACAGGGAGGGGCGCGACCTGCGGCGCGCCTGCCCGTCCAACCCAGAGGGAATCAGAGATTGGGCTCCCGAAGAAGTACGGCATGAACGCGAACAGGACGAGCCCTGTCTCAAACGCCGCGCGCCGCGCCGTGGCGTGCACGGCGGACGTGCGCCACGGGAGCCCCGCGATGATTCCCAGCATGACGCCGATGACCAGGCAGCCGATCACCCGCAGCCAGAAAACCTCGCTGACGCCCGCAGCGATCGCGAACGACGTGGCCGCGGCCGCCGCGAACGCGATCCACGTGCGCTTCCGGTCGAGGTGCTCCGAAGCGGCATGGGCCGCCGTGGCGACCCCGAAGATGAACAGCATTTCGAAATGCGGCACGAGATGGCGGACGAAGCGTGCACCCGAGAGCAGCGGCAGCGAGCAGGCAGCGTGGGGGAGCCCCAGCACGATCCATGCCCCGATCGCGGCCAGCGTCACGACCAGGAACGACCAGCGCCGCGTGCCGAATAGGAGCACGAGCCAGCTACCGACGAGGGTCGCAGTCGCGGTCGCGAAGCCCGTCAGCGGCGGACGGATGAGGCCTTGCCAGAACGACGCCGCTCCCTGGCCCACCTCGATGATGCAGAGGACCCTTCGTGAAGAGACGAACCCGTCGAGGTTGAGAACGAGCGGCAGCCAGGACGCGGAGAAAACGATCTCGCCGCTGGCGATCCCGGCAGCGAGTACCAGGGAGCGGCCTCGGGTCCGTGGCGCGGCCGCCAGTGCCAGGAGGGCAACCACGGCGCAGAACACGATCTGCGCCTGCAGGAACCCCATCGCACTGACAAAGAGGGCGGCGAGCGCCACTGCGGCCAGCAGCGGCGAGCTTGCCCCAAGGAGCCCGACCGCCCACACGATCCCGAACGTCCAGAGTAGGAACCGGGTGAAGACGAGGACATCGCGGCCCTGATCGCCGGGGAAGTGCGAGAGAAACCATCGCGTCGGAGAGGTGGATGCGTTGATGCCGTCGAGCACGATCGGGGAGCCCGAGCCGACGTAAGGGTTCCAACTCGGCCGGGGCTGGCCGCGCGCACGCGCGTTACGGAAGAAGTAGTCGGCGGGAGCCTCCTGCCACGCGGGCGCCCCTGGGTCGACCATCTCTTGCATTCCGTACCTGGTCTGGCACTCCAACTCCGGGGTAGCGACCCGGCAGAACGGGTGGACCGTCCGGGCCTGGGAAGTGGGGCTGATCGTGAGACCCGGAAGGAGAAACGGTCCCCAGACGAGGAGCGTGGCGGTGAGCGCGACCACGAAGGAGCGCACGGGCAGCACCGCCCAAGCCGCCGCCACGGCCTGCTGCGGCCCCCTCCGCGGCGGGCTCGGCACGGCAGGAGGTTCCCTGCTGCTCGTGGCGGCCAGCGCGGC
>WNFI01362263.1_pt1 | contig 14587 bp, 25 predicted proteins | sample 5400471 | NCBI WGS metagenome assembly WNFI01 (sample SAMN13153348, study PRJNA577476) | soil metagenome | isolation source: 100 cm saprolite on Douglas fir-dominated hillslope | place: USA:California | collected 2013-09-17
CCTTGCGCGGTATTCCGCGACGGTTCTTGCGTTCCATTGCCTGCATTCCGCGCAGCGGCACATACGGCGCCGGTAAGCGTATCCCGTGCCGTGCCGGTAACTCACTGGCGAACCCTTGGCACCCTGAACGGGTCACCGCAGTAACCGCAGCACATTGGCTGTATGTCAGGATGCCACCACAATTCCTGATCGCAGTAAGGGCACACAATCAGCTCGATAGGTGAATATCCGAATCTGAGCATAACCCTGGCGCTGATCGCCCTGATCAGCCTGCGATGCTCTCGGTCCCTGCCGTCCGCTGCCGGGGTCACTTACCCTTTATCCTGCCCGCGATGATGATCAGCCAGAATAGGATTACTGTCAGCATCAGGTAAGTGCTGATGAGCAGCCCGATTATCACATCGCCCTGCCCGCAAGTCATGCGCTTGCCTTTTCCTGCTGCTCAGCCGCCCTGCGGACTGCGCCGCGGTCACGCTCAGCGGCCAGGCACGCCTCGCAGGCCGGCCGGTCGTAGCGTCGGTGCCAGGCGTAGCCCGATGACGTGCCGTGCTCGACCTGATCAGGGGGTATGTAGTTGTGTGCCCTGCGCTCGCGGGCGCTGAGCAGGCTGCGCTCAAATCCGGTCAGCCCTCCCCATACGCCCTCGCTGATGGCGTTGGCCTGCGCGTAGGCGAGGCACTGGCTGCGCACGGGGCAGGTCAGGCAGATTGCCTTTGCCCGCGCGGATGCCTCATGAGCGCTCGATACCGGGAACCATATTTCAGGGTCGTGGTTTCCGCATTCCCCGCGGAATTGCCATAGGTCCATTGCTAGCCGTCTCCGTCGAATAGTGATAGCTGATTGTCCGGGTGGTCATTGTCGTAATGCTCGACTGCCCTGCTGGCCCGCAGTGCCAGTTTCGTGAGCGTCCAGCCTTCGTCGCAGCGTGCGTACACGCTGTCACCGGCTGAGCTGCAGGTGGCGCAGATCCTGATGTGGCCGCGCAGCTCGCCCGCGACCTCATCCCTGCGGGCGGTCAGCTCGCGTCGGTGCCTGCGCGCCTGGCCGCGCAGCGCGCTGACCTTACCCATAGCTGGCCAGTGCCTTACTCTGGACTGGCGCCAGCTCAGCCCCTGCGAGCGCCCAGCGGGTTACCGGCCAGGCCAGCATGTGATTGACTGCGCCCGGCCAGGGGTCCATTTCCACGGGGCGCACGCTGCCGTCAGCGAGTACCCAGCCAGGCGCATAGGTAGCGGCCAGCCGGTAATTCAGTGACGGCCGGACATAGACGCCCGTGCGTCCGTGCCTGATCTGCCATGCCAGCTTTGGCCACAGCCAGGCGTGATAGGTGCCGTCCGGCTGCGGCTCAGCGCTGCCCGGGATACCCGACAGGCGCCGCTGATCGCCCGTGATCAGGTGCTGCGGCCCGTAGACCGTGACCGTCCGGTAGGTCGTCTTGTCGCGCAGCCGGAACGGCGCTATGCGGTCGCTGGCAGCCCTGATCACTGCCTGCAGGGGGTCAGCGGCGCCAGGATGGGCGGCGCCCGCTGCGATCAGCTCACGGCGCGAGCGCAGCACCGCCAGGGCATCGCAGATAACGCCGTCAGTATCGCAGGAGATGACCGAGCGCTCGCCTATCGTCTCGATCGCATCGGACAGCGCAACCCGCACGTACGACTCGATGAACGCGAGAATGGCAGGGTAGGCATTGTCGGCCGTGCCCGTGGCGGACACCTGCCAGCGCGTCCCTCCGAAGTCAACGATCGACGCCTTAACTCCGTGATCATGATCCCAGCCCTCAGTGTGTCCCCACGTCGTAACCGGGCTCGGTCCCAGCCTTATCCGCTCAAACCCGCGCTGCGCCCACTTGCCGACCGCTGACCTGCTCCATGCGCGCAGGGTGATCCTGGCGACCTCCGGCACGCCTGCGCTGCCTGGCTGCTGCGCGGCCAGTATCCACATCGCCCACGGGCGCAGGGCATAGCCCAGCTCGTGAACCCATCCAGCGCCGACCTCGAGCAGCTCGCCGCGGTCACGCGCCGCCCTGATGTCCGGTCCCGCGAGCACGGTCCAGAACCGCCCGACCGGATACCAGACACGACCGTCAAGGCGGCACGGGTAGCGCGGCGAGTCAGTCTCGATCCGCACCATGGCTATTACGCCGTGCCGCTCGCAGTCGAGCCAGCGGTGAGTTAGCGGCAGGCTGGCGAATCGTGCCATGCGCTGAACGGGCAGGGGCAGGTCACGGCATGCCGTCGTGTACGCCTTCTCGATATCCAGCTCGGAATACCGGCCGCGCGGCCGCTCGCCTGTCTGCCAGCAGAAACGGCGCCCCCCGTAGATAGCCTGCCTGTCCGCATTGCACTCATCCTCATCAGGCCGGATCAGGATCCGGTCAGGAGTGGGAATGTGGCGCATCGCATTCCAGCCCGACGCTGCGCCCGTGATATTCCAGCGGCCCAGCTCGCTCGCGTCCCACCACTCCATCAGCGTGAGCATCGCCTCGCTGAGTATTTCCACGTCACCGCGGCAGCGAGCCAGCCACGCCTCGTCGGAATTATCACTGGCGGGCAGCGCCGGTTTCGGCACGCTGACCGCGCCGCCGATAGTCTCAAGCGACTGCGGCAGCCAGCTAAACGAATCCGACAGGGTAAGGCAGCAGTCACCGCGGCTCAGCCTCGCGAACGGCGCCCCTGAGTCAACGGCGAAATCGGTAACCGTCCAGCCCATCCCGTCGAGCTGCGCGATCAGATCCGAGGTCAGCAGGTCAAACGTCAGGTTATGGGCATACAGCCATACGGTACGGCGCCGCTGGCACCATTTATGGATTCGCAAGGCGAGGTCGCCAGGCGTGAAACCGTGATCGTGCTCATCCTCCTGTGCGCCCGCTTTCGGCTTACGCCGGTCAGTGAACCGCGCGCACCACAGTCGCAGGGAATGCACCTCATCATCGCCCTGATATTCCCATTTAGTCTCCGTGTCCAGGCATATGATGCTAGGCGGTGACCAGACAGCATGATTCGGCCGAAGGTAATGAACAGGCACCTTACGGCTGGGCATAACTCGCCCTACCCTGGCGGCTGAGTGTTAACGGGGAATAGCGTCATTTCCTCAGTCTTAGTCAGGGTGACCGTGTGACCTGAGTCAGCCACGTGCGCGCGGGGGGCGATATCGTGAAACCATTGCAGATCGCCGTGTGCGGAACAGTCGCCGCACCTCCACACTTTGGCCACTTCCCACGGGCCTGAAGCGTGCATGAATACCGCGGGCTGGTCAGTACCCATAGCCGTGCCACCTTTCCCGCGCGGCCAGCTCGACCTCGGCCGCGGCGCAGAACATGTCATACCTGCGCCGCTCCGTGTCAGTCAGCCGCCTGATGACGGCATCCCATGCGCGCCCCATTAACCCTCTTATCCTTGCCTTGCGATGCTTGCGGTGCATTGCGCCGTCTCCGTTCAGCTAATGCGCTACCTGAGCCTGACAAACCAGATATGGATACCGAGGAACACGGCTACCACGATGTAAAGGGCGAAACTGAAATACCATGCCGCGGTAAATAGCGGGGTACTTCCGTTGAGCGGCACGCCCAGCTCGCGCCAGGCGAACCATGACAGCGTGTTACGGGTATTGGTGATCAGTGCGATCGTTTCCGCCACGCCAAACGACAGCACAACGGCGAGGATGAACGCGGGCCAGTAAGTCAGGCCCCACGTTGCGTGTTCCATAGCTGCTCCGTTACCTAGACTGAGTGAATTTCCAGAATGCTGGCGCTGATGAAATCAACGCCGTACTTCTTAGCCATCGCCTCAGCGTCAGCATCAATCGCATCCTGCAGCTCGCCCATCGTTTCCGGCAGCGTCATCCGGAACACTGACACTCGCCGGTCAGTGACCTGATTACCGGACTGATCGGTATAGGTAAAGTCGAAATGGACGTGCCAGATAGGCAGCGTGGCCATTTCCGCTTCGTCGCGAGCCCACGGCGGGATTGCTATCGCATCCGCGGTGATCGCCTCATGAGGCTGCAGGCCCTGCACAATCTGGCTGGCATTGAACATGCGCCGTGCCTGCACAACCTGGCTGGCATTGAACATGCGCCGTGCGGAGCCGCACAGGGTGGCGATAGCTGACGACTCGCTGAACTGCAGTGACTGCCCGGCATCGCGCATAAGGCTGCTGGCCGCGGTAATCGTGTCCGTCGTCGTGTAGCCGTTATAGGCAGCCTGATGGGTAAGATTCCAGAACGAGCCAAGGGCCTGCCGTACGTTATCTGCTAGCCTGGCCATGCCGTCTCCGATCCGGCGCCCAGCCCGCACGCGAGCCCAGCATCCCCGTGGAGGGGGATGCTGGGCTCGCTGCCGTCAGAGGTCACGGCTTACTCATCACCTGGCGATGAGTGGCCAGCTCGCGCCAGCCGGACTTCCAGCCCGTTAACGGCAGCCTCAGCGACACTCAGATTCGCGTCCCTCTCGACCGCGGGCGATGTTTCACGTGAAACATCGCCCGTGCCCTCAGCGGGCGCCTGGCGCCGCCTGGCTGCCTTCGGCGGCTTAACCTCAGCGAGCAGGTCAGGCGCAATGCGGGTGACCACGGCAGCGGCTAGCTCGCGGTACGGCGCCGCCAGGTCAGGCGTGATCCCTTCCGCGAATACGAGCGCCGCTGACAGGGTGAAAGTGAGCAGGCACGCCTGCCCTACTGCCTGGCTGTCGCCGTTGCCTAGGTTGGACTGCATGAGCACGGCGACCTCCTCGCCGCAGAGATCACATGTGATTGCCGATGCCAAAACCCTCTCCGTTTCCCGCCTGCGCCAGCGGCGATGTTTCACGTGAAACATCGGCAGCGGCCAGGCGTGCCCTGTCCTGCTCGATCAGCTCAGCGATGGTCGGCGCTGTCTTGCCGTCAGGCGCCCGGTAGACCGCGCAGCCGCAGTCATACAGCCTGATCCGCCCGCTGCTGCGCCCGCCGATCATCAGATTCGGTACGCGAACGCTGCAGCCACCCCTGCGCCCCTTAGAGTGCTTGGGCTCAGGGTGGCCGCAGTCCGCGCACTTACTCGTCTGCATCGCCCTTGACGGGCGGCTGCGCGGTCGCGCCGCTGCCGTGGATCTTCAGGTGATGCGGGTGATAACCGCGCTGGGTTGCCCTGGCCGCAATCACGAACTCGACGTACAGGGGCAGCGCCTTCAGCGCATACGCGCGGGTGACCTGCCCGATTACCGAGATGGCGCTGGACGTGACAACCGTTCCCTCACCCGTCTCGGTGTCGGTGCAGTGCAGGACAAGGAACATGCCCAGCCCCTCGCGGAAATCGGACGGGCGCCGTTCCGCATAGTCCAGGCGCAGGATCCTGCCCGCTAGCTGCTCGACCCTGCTCGATTCCCACGGGTCATCGAGCGAATCCCACGACTGCGCGGCGAGGATCTGAGACAGTATCCGCTCGGTGCCGCTGGAATCCTCGTTAGGGATCAGGGTCACCATTTCCGCGAACTGCGCCAGCAGCCCCTTGTCGAGAATTGCCACTGCGCTGCCCGTGCCGCCTGATCCATTTGCATCCTGCATTGCGTCTCTTTCCCGTTGCTCACTGTGGATATGTGGATAAACATTGTGCATAAACTGTCAGGCGATTATCGGCGCCTGCATTCCGCAGTTCCCGCAGTCGTACCCGTAGCCCACGATGTACGCCGTCAGAATGGCGAACGCGGGACAGTCGGGGCACTTGATAAAAGTGGGAACAGGCGTTTCAGGGTCACCCTCGCCGCGGTACACGGGTAACACGTGCGGGCGGTCAGCGGCCGGTATCGCTGGCATTGCTGACTTCGCGCGCCTGGCCCCACTCGGCATACGTGGGAGCGTTCGCGGGACGGTCAGGGCCAGCGGGGTACTGGCGCAGGTACTCAGCCATCTCAGGGGTTGGCTGCAGGCGGTACGGGTGCGATGCCTCGCCTGCGTAGCCAGTGACCGCGAGCGGGCAGCAGCCGTAGTCGTGCTCGGTGCGCCCGCATGTTTCACGTGAAACATCGGCACCCGCGGGATCTGCGGCGTACTGACCGGCGAGCGTGCCGCCGTTGTCGCGTGCGATCTGCTCATACATGCGGTCGAGCGTGTCAGGCTGGCCTGCTGGCCGCGGGCGCCACAGTCCGGCGCGCACGTTCGGCGCCGCGGTGATCGTCTCGGCGAGTATGACCTGGCCGCGGACTACGCGCGCCGCTTCCAGCAGCAGCTCGCCCGCTGCGGCGAGCTGCATATGCGACGGCTCGGGCAGTGCCATCAGCCACTCTGCTGCATCCTGCAGCACCCGTGCCGTGTCCGGGTTACCGTTCACTTATCCTCCGAATCCCTGCGCGAGCCATATGTGGCCCTGCAGCGTGATGGCGACCAGCCAGGCAGCCAGTCCCGTTGCGGCGAGCAGCAGCAGGGTGAGCTGCGGGATTGCCGCCCGCAGGATGATCTTGCGCATGTGCCGCCCTTCCGCCGTTCCGTTTCCTGCTACCAATGCTATATCTGCTTACCCTGCTGCACTAGCGTTTCACGCTACCTTTACTTGCGCGGCTGCTACCAGCCCTGCTGCTGGCTGATCAGGAATGCCGTGATGGTCGCCGGATTCGCTGTCGTGTTCGTCAGCGTCAGGCGCAGCGGCTCAGCGGGCGCCAGGTTGATAGCGGAACCGCCAGGGTTCACGACCGACAGCGGGACTAGCTGAGTAGCGACCGTGCCGTCATAGCTGAGGGTTTCCAGCGAGAAACTGACCGATGCCGCGGGCGCAACCGCAGTGAATGCGACCTGATACTGCCCGATCACAATGAAGGTGAACAGGAAATGCACAGTTGAGTTGGCCGGTATGGTGATATTGCCAACGGAAATCTTCTGCGGCGTGACCAGCGGGCGGAATCCGCTCGCCAGCGACCGCGTAGGGATGATGACCAGAAAACCGGCGCCCACGGGCGCTACCGTCACGGCGCCTATCGATATCTTGATGAATGGCGCCTGCACTTCATATAGTGCCGCGAATCCCTGGCCCTGTGGCGCATCGAATATGTCAGTGCCAACATTCTGAGTCAGCCCAGCGTCTATATACCAGTCAACGCGCAGCCGGAATCCGCCCGAAGTGCCGAATCCGCGCAGGTAAAGGGTTGGCCAGCTAGTGACTGGCCCTGAGTACAGAACTGTTCCCGCTGCGGGAATTGGTCCGCTCAGATGCGAGTAGAGAGGGTTACCCTGCCAGATAGGCGAGCTGTCAAAATCGGGGTAGTCACCGACCGTCACGATACCCCCCGTGGAATATCTCGATGTGCTTATCGTGGCGCGCGTTCAGGCTGCCCAGCTCGGTCCATATCCGCGCGCCGTCCGCGGCTGCCCTCTCGCTCGATGACGTGACCTTGCCGACCAGCGAGCCGACGTGAAATGACAGCCGCATGACTGCGCCGATGGCGCCGAGCACGGCGATAGCGGCGAGGATCAGTGCGGCCAGGGTGCTCGCGTTCACTTCGGCTCAGCCTTGCCAGGCGGCGCCGCCCTGCCCGCGGCGACCTCGGCGGCTACCTGCGCCATGCGGTCGCGCAGTGCCTGCTGCGCGGTCAGGGACTTGCTGACGCTCGCCAGCAGGTCCGCCTTCGTTACCGGGTTGATGTCGCCCACTGCGGCCGCCTTTTATGTCGTGCCCTTGATAACCTGGCCCTGCGGCGCCGCCGGTCCCTGCCCGGGCCTTCCAGGCAGCGGCGCCTTAGCCTTGACGCTCATCAGTACCCATGCGTCAAACTCGGTGTAGCCGATGTTCATCAGCTCGGTAATCGTCTCAGCCGGGGTGAGCGCCTTTACCTCCCATGCGTCAATAATCTGAGTCTGAGTGAGCACCTTTACCGAGATGGAGTTTTCAAGTTCCCAGCTCGCCATTACCTCGGTAACCTGATCGTGCGGTATTCCCAGCTTCAGCAGTGACGCCTGCGCCGTCTGCGCGGTGATCTTCCGCGCGGCGAATAGCGTGCGGATTCTCGTAGCCGCGTTACTGACCGCGGCGAACGCCCGCTTAACCTCGGTATAGGCGAGCATGAGCTGCGCCGCCTGCGGGGTGACGTGCATCGCCTCAAGAATCACCGTCGCATCACTGGCGGTCAGTAGCTGCGCGTGGTAGGCGTCGAGCACTACTGACACGGTTGCGCCGCGGTAATCGGTCAGCGCCTCGCTGTGCGCCTCAGCGAGGTACGCGGCGATCAGCTCAGGGCTCATGCCCTGCCTGGCGAGCAGCGGCGCCGCGGTCGCCGGATCGATGCTGCCGTGGGCCAGCAGTGTTACCACAGTGGACTCAGGCGGCAGGTATTCCGCGAACTTACGGTAAACGGGCGCCCACTTGTCCCGCCACGGTCCCTCTTTAAAGCCCTGCTCATAGCTGACGACCTGCGCGCCAGTGCCGTCCCACGGGATGTAGTGACGGTTCGCCATCTCGATCAGCTCGAGCGGGGTAGGCGCTGATCCCTGAGTGTTGAATAGCAGGGTGAAAAACTGCGGGTCACCGCCCAGCCGCTCGTAAAGCGCCTTAGCGTCATGCTCAGGTAGCTGGCCCTTCAGCAGCGCGTCTAGCGCGGCAACGGGCGTGGGCCAGTCACGGGCCAGCGCCTCGATGACAGGCGCCCACATGTCCGCCAGGCGCCCCTCGCGGATGCCCTGCAGGAAACCTGGCTGATGCGGGTCGCCGCTGTCGCGCGGGATCACGCTGCGCCGCAGTGCCGTGGCTAGCTGCTCAGGTCCGGGAGCGTCGCCGGCCAGCGATACCATCACCGCGAAGTCGTCAGCGGGCACGCCTGACAGCGCCGCGATATCCGCGGCAGCGTCACGACCGAGAAACCCGCGCACGACAGCCTCAGCGGCATCAGGGGGCGATAGCAGCGCGCGGGTCAGCTCATACAGCACCGGACCCCACTTGTTGTGCAGGCGCGACTCTGCGATTGCCTGGCTGTAGCTGACCGCATCGGCGCCCGCGCCTTTTTCTCCCAGCAGCCCGCGGCGCCTGGCGGTCGCTGCCTGCTGGGGGCCGATGCCGTCGCCTGCCAGGTCGCGCAGTATGGCGAGCTGGCCCGCGTCAATGCCCTGCGGCGCTGATTCCTTCTCAGCCTCGCCTAGCGTCATGTAACTGCGCAGTACCGCCTCAGCGAGATCCGCGGGCGGTATCCGCACCTTTGCCAGCGCCGCGAGCTGGCCGAACCTGCTCGCGTCGATACCTGATTTAGCCGCCTCAGCGTGCGCCTCAGCCTCGCCTATCAGGTGCCTGACAGCGAGCTGCGCCGCTACTTCAGGCGTCAGCGCCATGTCGGGATGCGCTTTGAGCGCATCCTGCTGCAGCGCCGCCCATGCGGGCGCCAGCAGCGCGCTGATGACCTGGCTGGCGACATTCCATAGCAGTAGCTGCTCGATGACGCCGTTACGGCCGGTCAGGTCGGACAGTCCCGGCATGGCTAGTCGGCCAGCGGGAAGTTCTCGGACATGGCGCCGATCTCATCCAGCTCGATCGCTGACCGCCTGACCCGTGAATGCACGTTCTTGGCGCTGTACTGCTGATTGGGCACGAACACTGAGCCCTCGTTGCCGTTGCCGGTAATGAAGTAGACCCGTACCCCGATCAGCGTCTGACCGCTGGGCGTGTTCTCCACCTGATCAGTGAGCTGCGCGGTTATCTTCCAGCCTGAGCCAGCCACTTAATTGCGCCCTTCCCTGATGATTGCCGTCATTGCGTCCATCGCCCCGGTCATGACTGGCTCAACTGCGCCTGTCAGCTCGCGTGCCCATCGCTGCGGGTCAGCGGCTGCCTGCGCCAGCCAGGCGATAATAGCGATATCTACGACAGGTGACGTTATATTTGCCCACTGCTTCCCTGCCTGCTCGACCTCAGCGCCGCCATCAGCCCAGAACTGCGCCTGCTGGCCTTCCAGTGCGCCCAGCCGCGCGGACACGTCACCGATGACCGTGGGCAGGTCGCGCGGATGCGGATGGTCCAGCAGCGGGCTGAGCAGGTCGGAGACGGCGCGGGCGCCCAGCCTGTCGAGCCCTAGCCGCTCGATGACATGCCGGATCAGGAAACCGGCGAGCAGCCGCACGGGCGGGTTATCGACCGCGGCCAGGTCGAGCACGATGATGACCAGCCTGTCCAGCAGCCCCCTGACCGCAGGGTTGTGGCTGGCCAGGTAGTCAGCGATACGGGAGATCGCGCCGATCCTGCCCTGATATCCCTGCCGGTAGGCGCTGGCTGCCTCACGCTCAATCTGATGGTGCAGCGCCCTGACCTGCAGGGTGGCGTGACGACCGGTGCGGGTATCGCCTAGCACGCGATGATGTTTCTCGCGGCGCAGCCCTGCGATTAGCTCGGACTCGACCTGGCGGCGCGTCAGGGCGATCAGCTTTGTCAGGTACGCCTGCAGGTCGAACACTGAGCGGCTGACCGCGGCGAGCTGGCGCGCAGTCCATGCCCGCAGGCTGGCGACAGGGTTAGTCATGGTCCAGCCGCCCATGCGGACGAGCGAGTGCCCCATTTCCTTACCGTTGCCCGTGACCAGTCCGGCGAGCAGTGATAGCCCGTTGGCCAGGTCGGAGATCGGGTGAGTCAGGATGTAGTCGCTGGCCTGGCCAACCATGTCCAGGTAGTGCATGATGCCGCCAGGGTCACCGCTGGCAGCCTGCTGCTGTTTCTGCTTAGCCTGCGCCCGTGCCGCATCCTTAGCCGTCTGCGCGGTCACGGCAGCCACCCTGGCCTGCCGATGCGCTGCAGGATCATGCGCTGATTCACGAGCTGGCGCGACTCGCGGAGCAGCAGGTGCCTGAGCTGGCGGTCAATGCGCCGGACTGTCGCGTCAGGCGTCCAGCGGGCTGAGCTGTCGCCCGCCAGGGCCCGGTCTATCAGGTGCTGCAGGCTGGCCGCGGACAGGTTAGCCACTACTTCAACGGCAGCCTTAGCCGCGGGCATGTACGGGTTGTTCAGCCCGTGCGTCCAGGTAGTCCAGGGCGTGAAACCGCCAGCGCCCTTAAATTTGGCGTGCGCGGCCCTGGCGTTGTTCAGCCCGTTCAGCATCGCGTCATCTATGCCGAACTGGGGTTCCGAGTTACCGGGCGTGATCTGCCACAGTCCCCATCCGGTGCTCGCATAAGGCTGGCCCTGCTGGACGTTGTCCTGTATCCGCGCTGACTCGGGCTCAGTGATCGACACGGCTATGACGGCATCGCCTGGAGGGAAACCTCCGGCCAGCGTCAGCGCAGCGACCTGCGCCCAGCTCAGCGGCGCCTGCAGTGCCATGTCACTCGCCTGTCCAGTCCGCGGGCGCCTCGCCGTACAGGTCAGCGCCGCCGACTAGCGCCAGCTCGGGCACTGGCTTGGGCACTAGCCGCACGTGGAATGTCACCGCGAGGGAATGCGGGTACATGCCCGTGTTGAACGTGGTAACCGACCAGTCACCCGAATCGGGGTGGTTGGCGAGATCCCAGCCGCCTGAAGTCAGGTGCGGGATAATGAAACCGCCCGCGTTCTTAGGGATCACGGGCACGCCGCGCATCGAGATGGCGAAACCGATGGCATTAAGCGATCCCGCGGGACATTTCCACTCGATGCGATCGACAATGCGGGCCGGAAACTGCGTCAGCGTGACCTGCGGCGCCGCCTGCGTCACCCCTGCGGGCGTGTTAACCGTGAACTCGTAAACCTCGTCTACCGGCATAAGGCGCCGCTGAGATGCGCGTCATGATCAGTGACGTACAGCACGCCGCTGATGGTCCCGGTCAGCGCCTGCACGGAGAGCTGAGATCCGGTGAACACGCCGCAGTCATCGAGCATCTGAGTACTGGACAGGCCGGACAGTACCCCTACCGTGCCGATAACCTGCCCGGCGTCGTTGATCTGCGCGGTCGCCGCCTGAGTAACAGGGGAGACGACTATCTCAGCGTCATAGATGGCGCCTGCCGTGCCGATGCCTATGTTCTTGATCGTCAGCGTGGCCAGCGCGGCCAGGGTGACAGTGACCGTGATCTGCGCGTACTCGCCCGCAGCACCCTGATTCAGTGACGTTTCGGTGATGGCGCCAGCGGTGAGCTGGAAGTTGTTGACCTCGCCCGCTGCGGGCGTGCCGCGCAGCCCGACTAGCCATGTAACGGTCCACTGACCAGCGGGCACGATCACTGACGCAATGACCGCTCCGGCCGCGGGCGCAGTCTGCGTCCCGCTGGCTTCCAGGGATGAGCCAGCGGGCGCGGATGACGTGAGGGACCAGCCAGCCAGGCGGCACGGCGCCGTGATCACTACCGCGCTCGCTGGCGCGGTCGTGGGCGGCACCGTTACCGGCCGGATGCCCAGCCCGGTACGGCGGGCCATGTTACTTCTTGGACTTCAGCTCAGCGACGATCAGGCTGACGGTCGCAGCGCCGCCTCCGACAGCGGCACCGTTGGCGGCGCTGACGAAAAAGGCGTTCCGGTCGTTGGCCTGAAACACCGGAATGTATGACCGCTGATGCTTCTCGCCCATCTGGACGAAGTAGTCGGACACGTCAACGGAAGCTGTGCTGCCTGGCCCGCACATGCGCAGGTTCCCGGTCGCCACGCCCTTGATGCCGACCATGCACAGCGCGGGCGCCACGTCGTAGCCGAGCACGGCATATGACCTGTCAGCGTGGAGCTGGTTCTCCGACGCGGTGATCAGCGTGTCAGTCCACGCGCCCACGGCAATCGCGTTGAGCGCCACCTGAACAACCTTGACGGACCTGATGTCAGGGCCGATGTCACCCCACCGGTACAGGTCCGCGGACGTGCCGCGCACGTTGTCGTAATCGATGACCAGTCCCGCGGTGATCGTGAACGCGCCCGCGCATGAGCCCTGCAGGGTCAGCGTGTCCTGCTCGTTGATCTCAATCGACGCCTCAGTTGGCAGGGCGAACAGCGCCGGATTCTCGCCCGGCACGATCGTGATCCCGGTCACGTTGTCGTGTAGCAGCGGCGATATAAGGCGCATCTCCTGGCCGGTCGCGTTGGACTGGTAGAGGATGGCGTTAAGCCTCGCCTTTGACTCGCTGACCGTGCCGCGGGTAATCAGCGAATCGCCAGGGAATGCGGCGAGAGCCTGCGGGAATGCGCCCGCGCCTGCCTGAGTGGAGAATGCGCCGATCGTATCGACTGCGCGTCCCATCGCGTCTCTTTCCTAACCTGTAATCGTCGGTGTGCGCTGATGGACGGGCGGTCAGCCGGTACGGAACTTGGCCATGCCGCGGGCGAACGCCGCGGAACGGTTGATGTTGGCTTCCAGGTCGCCGCGAGGGGGCAGCGAGTTGACCTGCTGCTGGATATAGGGGAACAGCTTGGCGAACACCTGCTCGACCTTCGGCAGCGCAGCGTTAGCGCCGCTGGACAGGCGACCGCGGCCCTTGCTGACGGTCATCTCAACCCACGCCTCGCGGGTGACCGCAGCAGAGTTGGCTGCGTAGCGGTCAGCGGCTGCAGTCGTGTTCTGCAGCCACAGCGTCTTGCTGCGCGCGGCGAGCTGGCCAGGCGCGACAGTGACGCCCTGAACGCCTGCCACCCATCGCTCGCTGCTGGCACCGAATCCGCTAGCCCACCTTTGCGCGGCATCCGCGGCTGATGGCATTGCCATGAGAGACCCCTATGGTCGGAGTTTGCGCGGCCGGCCTTTAGGGCCAGCGCTCGTTAGCCACCGATCATAGCGTGAACCGTGTTTACTGGCCATTTCCCTGACGCATTCTGCTATTACTGATATACCGCAGTCACAGCAGCGAACGGCTTTAACTGGGGGAAGGTAGCCAGTTACGTAATTACCGCAGACTGAGCAAATACGCGAACGCCACGAGTAAGGCACGAGCGCAACAATAAGGGGTACCCCCGAGGGGGTACCCCCTTTTTCGCGGGTAATGCCAGGTCAGCGGTTATGAGCCAGCAGCGCCGCCAGGTCGCGGGTGTCAGTACTGACAGCGCTCGCATTCCCTGCAGCCTTCGCTGCCAGCTCGCGCGCCTGCCGCAGCCAGTGAGGCAGGGGCGGACGATTCCAGCCCTCATCAAATACGAGGGACAGGTCAGCGTGATATCCCAGCGCGGTAGCGCCGATCACCTGCACGGCAGCGGGCGCCTCAAGAGGCGTGAAACCCTCGATGTGCGCCGTGCCGTCCAGGGTCGCCACCCAGCGGTAGAACGTGCGGTTAGCGCCTGCCCGGTCAACGTCCGGCAGGGTACTGCGATTGCAGTAGACCGTCCGGTAATTGATGCCCTGGCGTTCCTTCCGGTCCAGCCACTCAGGCACGTGGCCAGGGTTGACCAGCCCGCGTTCCACGTCGAGCACGCTGGCGAGATTCTGCGGGTCGCCATGCCCGCGGTCGATCAGCACGAGCTGACTGTGCGGGTACTTGTCCTGCAGTGCCTCAAGATCAGGCACGAGGTCGGCATAGGTGGCCAGCAGCTCGACCTCATCAGTCAGCGCGCTGAGTTCGTCGGTATCGATCATGACCCTGATCATGCGTGCCCCTCACGTCACGGAATGGTGCTCGGAATGCTCGCGATGCTAGCATGGCGCTCATGGATAAGCTTGAGGTCAGGCTTGACCAGCAGCAGGCTGACCTGATCGTCTATGCGCTGACAC
>WNFI01230147.1_pt1 | contig 14577 bp, 13 predicted proteins | sample 5400471 | NCBI WGS metagenome assembly WNFI01 (sample SAMN13153348, study PRJNA577476) | soil metagenome | isolation source: 100 cm saprolite on Douglas fir-dominated hillslope | place: USA:California | collected 2013-09-17
CGATACTTCTGAGTAGAGATCACGTTTCATAGCTCGCCTCGCTGTTATGGCTGACGCGACCACGATCGGGCCGCATGCCATAGCCGCGTCGGGGCAAGGGTCTCAGTTGGGCGTCAAGCTGATGGGCGCAGATTTTTCCCAGGGGGGAGCCTGGACAGGCCCCCCGTCTCGCGCGCGCGAAGACGGTGCTGAGAAATACCTAAGGCACTTTTTTGGTCGTTAACCTTTTGGTAAGGTTTGACGGCCACGCGCTCGTCAGCAGGGAGTTCCTTCGATGGAGCTCACGCAAGGTCACTTTCAGGCTTACGACTTTAACCGAATGGTCGTGTTGTTCACGATGATGAATGACAAGGTAGAAGTGCCGTGCGCCGTCAGCACCGACGCTATGGACCGCATGGAGGGCTCGACAAGAACAACATCCGACCAGCGGGAACAGCAATTCCTGCGATTGCGCGACCGGATCGAAGAACGCGCGGCGCGGAAATTTCTTGACTTCGAGTTTGAGGGCAACCCTCCGGGCATCGTTTTGCGCAGCATCGATTTTCGACCGCCCCATGCGTAACCGGGTTCAGAAGCGGGAACGTCACGAGCATCTAGATGCGGCCCTCCCTTTTATCCACAGCTTGAGCGCGCCCCTCCGACGGCCGTCGATTAAATCTATGCGCTGTGCAAGAGTGAATATTGTTGTTGAGTGGGGGACATGATGGATACGAACTTCTTGAAAGCGCATGCCGACCGCTGTCGCAGCCTCGCTGAGAACGCAGACGAGTTTACCAAGCGACGATTGCTGGATCTCGCAGCAATCTACGTAAGCGGCTTAAGGCTGCGGGGCCCTCAGCCGCCACGCGCATTCTCAGGGCGCCGCTCAATAGCAAAGACACATCAATACAAGTCTGAACGACCATGCTTTGCGGCCGTGCCGCGATAGTAAGGTGACAGATAAAACCGTCGAGCGCCACGAGCCCTAAGGTGGCTGAGAAATAGGCCTGAGCGTGCGCCGATGTCCAAGATGCGTCTGTGGCAAGGACGCGCGACGGGCGTCGAGCCACGCGTATCGTTTGACTGCAAACATTTGTCCGTTCCTTCTCGCTGAACGGAACCAATTTCACGCCTCTCGATCTGGTCCAGCCGACGAGCAGGCGCTGCAAAAATGTCACATCGCCCGGTAATGGTATCGCTTCACGTCGAAGCGCGGATTTTATTGACCACTGTGGCCGGTCGATCCTCTATGGATCGTATGGCGGATGGTATTGAACACATGGTCATCGAAATGGTTCTGTTTATCGCCTTCGTCGTCATCGTCGGGGCTGCCATTGTGAAAGCCTACGAGTGGCACCAGGACGTTCTGTACGGCCCGCACATGAAGGCGCGTCGATTGAAACAGAGGCCACGATGATAGCCATCAGCTTCACCCTTGGATTGCGCCAACTCCCCGCAACGACGACGGCCTGGCATTTATGCACGGTCATCATCCCGAGACGCACAATTACCGGCCGGCTTGTGCGCGGACAGGTTTGGCGGCGCCACGACGGCCGTCACTGGTTATACAAAAAATTCATCGCTTAGGGGTTGGCGTCGCGAACAACACGCTGGTGCATGCGATGGACGAAAACCCTCGAACGCCACGAGCATCAAGATGGTGGCCGTGTGGAAGGGTGATACCTTGAGGTTTTATCTCGGCCTTTGTAGTGAGAAGGCCATACCTCATATGTCTCGGGATTCGATGTCTCAAGCCACGGCCTTGAACCGCTCGAACCTAATCGCAAGGCGGTGGCGATCGGGATGGTCTTTCGCGCGGAACGGCAAGTGGATGGTCCCACCTTTTAAACGCTTTAGCGCATCGAGCATTGGGCCGTCGTTCTGACCAAGCAGTCGTTCCGAAACATGCAGGCGGAAGTCGGGGTCAATGCCAATCAAATGTGCGTCAAACGCCGCGTGGTGGATTTTTGAGAGTGGAATGCCATTCGGAATCACCGGCTGACCAAACTGCTCATCGTTGTCCGAAACAATGTGCGCCGCATCGAGCAACAGTGATTCGGGCAAGCCCGACAAAGCGCAGCGGCCGTTGTAGGCGGCAATGACGGCTTCGCGAAACGACGCTTGGTGCAGCCTTTGCTTGACCGCACGCAAGGCATAGCGCCTTTCGAGCGCGGTCTCCGGCGGCGCCAGCGTCCGTTGATGGGGTACGCCAAACGCCACACGCGCTTTCAGCGCGTCACCGTCCCACCCAGAGATGAAGGTTGGTAGCATAGCTTGGTAGCGGCCGGGTGTGAAATAAATGAGGGGTATTCGGTTTTCGAACGCTTCGCGAAGCCATTGGTTGTCAGCAGCATCGGGGTTCTGTCCCATGAACGCATAATCTACGGTCTCGTCTCCTTCAAAAATCTGGCGATGCACCTCGCGCTGATCGTCGTACCAAACCTTGCCACCCGGCTTCGGAAACACCGTCTTAATAGACAGCAGGTAACGCATTCGTTGCGGCTTGAAAATTCCCCGCTGCGGATTGATGAGCGGGACCCGTTCACCCTCGAAAATGAATCCCGGCGCGAGTTCAGTAGCGGTCAAATGATCGTTCACTTCGTTTAGACGTCGGACGTGCTCGAACGCAGCCATTCGCATGAGCGCGTCGCGATCCTTGTCATCCACGGGCGGCATTAACTTGAAGGCCCTTCACCAAATCGTCCAAGAATTCAGATGCGGGAACGACGCCGGAAACCAACAGATAATCTCGGGCGCGGGTACAGGCAACGTAGAGGAGATGCCGCTCGGTGTCATAGACCTCTTGCAAATCGGCGTCGTCGCCGACCGTCTCGATGCGCTCCTGCAACGGAATTATCTCGTCGTCGCAAGCCATCACCGCTACAGCCCGAAACTCCAAACCTTTGGCAAGGTGCATGGTGCTGATTGAGAGATGGCCACTAGTGGTTTCGACGTGCTCATTGAGTATCTTGAACGCCAGTCCTGCTCCGTTTACAGCGGCTTTCGCACGATCCAGTTCCGCTTCTGATCGGACGAACAAGCCGAACTCGTGCGGCATCACACCGGCCTTAGCCTGTTCTGCAATCCAGTCGGCGACTGTCTTGATCTCTTCGCTTTCGGTTTTGAGCGAGAGAACCGTCGGCGGCGGACCGTTGAATACGGACACCGTGTCGCTCCGATTCTCAGCATTGCCATCCACGTCCATCACCTCCGGGCCGAGCAGACGGTCCGCCTGGGCGCGGATTTGGTGAGAGGTGCGGTAGTTGACGCGCAGGGTTCGCGAACGCCCGCGGATGTCTACGCCAAGCGCCTTCCACGAGAAAGGTTGCTGAAAGATGCGCTGCCCAAGGTCGCCGGCGAAGAACAGAGAGTTGGGCCGACCGCCGCCCAAGGCGGCAAAGAACCGGAGGTGGGCAACGGTGATATCCTGCGCCTCATCCACGACTGCGAAGTCGAACACCACATTCTTGTTCCTCGCGATTGCCGTTGCGAGTGCGACGAAAAGCTTCGCGGAGGTGATCAGCCTGCGCGATTGCAACCCGGCACGGACGCGCTCGAAAATGGACCACAACACCACGCGCTGTGCTTCCAAGAGTCGCGTCTTTCTGCCGAGGCGAGCGACATCGCGATAAGCCTCCCAACTCTCCAACTGCCAGGCATCTACAACCTGTTCCCATTCGGTGAGTAGAAAATGCAGGCCGAATGTGTGGCCTTTGACCGCGCTCGCGACTTCCCTGACCAGCTCGCGCACAAGCTCGCGGCTGGCAAGGGAGGCTGGCCCGACATGCGTTTTGTAAAGTCGAAGGCCCACGGCATTGAGCGATTGAACGTCGATTCTTTCTGCAAGGCGCGGTTCGTTACCCAAGAGGCGTTTCAGCCTTGTTCGCAGTGCATTCGCCAACGTATCGGAGAACGTCGTCAACAGAACGCGACCGTCAGGGTTGGTCCGGGCTAGATGCACAGCCCGGTGCAAGGCCACGATGGTTTTCCCGGTACCCGCTGAACCTGAAACTCTCGCCGGCCCGGTATAGTCGCGCTCCACCCATTGCCGTTGTTCAGGGTGCAGGAAAATTGTCCACTTCTCCCAAGGGAAATCGAGCGCGCGCTGCAATTCCTCGACGTTCGTCATCACGCGGAACCGGCGTTGGGCGTCGGGGTGATCGAAAGGACTGGCTATTACCGCGGTAATGGGTGGGACGCGGGGCCTGCCGCCGGTCGCCAACTCCAGAAGGGCCTCTGAAGCCTCGGCGGGCAGGTGATCGGTCAAGGCCAGCAGCGTGTCATAGGTTGCCGCCTTAACGTCGTTGAGCCACTCGGCAGGCACGCCGTAGCCCAGCAACTCGTCATCGGACATCGCGGCAAAAAGAGGCTCCGTTTCGGCAGCCGGCGCCAAAGCCAATTCAGCCTGCACGTAAACCGGGACAATGACCTCCTTGACCGTTTCGCGCATTTCGATCAGTTGCGCCGCACCAGTCTTGGGATGCGTTTCCAATTTGCGACGTTCTGCCCAAGCATAGGCCTTGTCATGATGGTCCACGTAACAGAGCAGAAGGCTTCCGTAGCTCTTGTGCACGATCAGCCGAATGTCGCTGCTCACCCGCACCGACCAAAAATTCTTGTCCTTGACCTTATCGAGCTTGTGAAAGCTCATGCCAGGATTGGACGGGTTGATCTGCAAATCGAACGCGGTCGTTTTCACAGCTTTCTGCTCGTCGCCACTCAATCTGGCGAGGCTGTCAGTGAAAGTATCGGCTATCCGAAAGTCCGTCACATAGGCTCCCTGATAAGCGACGCGCGAGGTATGGCGATGCTCATCGTGATGCTAGGGCTGAGGCCACAAAGTGACAGCGACCTCAGCCAAGGCTAACGAACGTTTGTCGATGTCACTAAATCGAAAACTCGGAAGCTTGGTGAGTGCCTTTGTAATCAAGATCGAGGAATCTTTATAAGCACTTTTCTTTCTTGCAAATGGATTGTTGTACGCGCCAATATTTAACGGCTCAGCAAGCAACGTCAAATTGCCAATTCGATCTATGTACTTTAGATGCCGCGCCTCAGCGTTGCTTCCAAGATAAGCAATCCAGTCCCCATACTCATCCTTCGCCTTCTTTGTACGGATTTTCTGCGGCATGATATGTTCAATATGCACATCATCAGCTCCAAGAACCTGTAATTCATCATGATCACCATGCTCTGCGATCTCGATCTGCTCAAGGCAGTAACGAGCCCGATCTATTAGATTTGCTGAAAAATGCGCGCCTGCAAATTCTTCCTTGAATTTCTCATCTGATGGACACATTTCCCGATAAGCCTCTCTCGTAGACTGAACTGAAGACTTTGGGTCATTCGCACAAAGGCGAGCAAATAGCGCTTCGGTTTCATTTGCGCGTTCGCGGCATACGTGCCGCCGCAAAACGAAGCTCTCGGTTAGTTTCAGAATCTGTCGAAAGTCCTTGTCACTACAGCCGCCAACGCGCAGATGGGTCAATAAACCATACGTTTGAACCGCCTTGATCATACGCAAGTTGTTTAAGTGCCTATTGATGCGCTTGTCATCTGTGCGAGCTAAAACAATTTCACTGTAAACCTTCGCGCTCAATACCAGACGCGCAAGGAAGTTTTTGAAAGTGACCTTTTTTGGAATCTTAAGGTCGGCGTCAGCCACGTCACCCTTGGCCGCGGTATCGCCTTCCTCATCTTCGGCTTCTGCTGGATCAGAATAAAGGTGACGCTCCGGAAGCTCAGCGGCCTCTGCTACTTGAGTCACGAATAGATTCTTAAATCTCGCTATGACCTCAGATTTTTCGATCCGCGTCTTGAAGGTCGTCATAAGATAGTATCTGAAGAACGCATCTGAGCTCGTTTCATCAAGATGAGCTATTAGCTCCGTCCAGCTTTTCCGAGCTGCGTCCAGAGCTTCTTCGCTAAAGCGTGCCGCATTACCCAACAAGAAATTCTTGATGATGTCTGTGGGGCTGAGACGAAGACCGCGATTGTTTATCGTCTCAAATAACTTAAATGCATCTTTTGCTTGAGTCACATCGAGCCTTATCACAATCGCTTGGTTCCGCAGCTTGTATAAATAGGCACGAAGGTCATCCTGAGAAATCTCCTTCGCCGCGTTTCGCGCGATTTCAAAGGCTTGACTCAACTGCTTATTTTTAAAGTGTTCACTATCAGCTTGTTTGACTAGGTCATTAAACTCGTCAGCATCGATCGAATCGAGAGCTACCTTTTTTACCGCCTTTCCATTGAGGGGTTTCGCGCTCAACAGCTGTGCAACCTCTGACGATTCTTCCGAGTGGCCGTTCTGCTCCAACGCCTATCGTATGCATTCCAGCAGAATTATTACCGTCGTTAACCGTTGTTGTCCGTCCACCAACTCGAGTTCATTCAGCCCTGCCTTATGATGCCCCGCCAAACACACAATGCTGCCTAGAAGATGCGTATCCCCATTTTCAAGGAGGCTAATATCGTCAATGAGTTCCCAAATTTGCTTCTCGTTCCAGGAATAACGTCGCTGATAGGTTGGGACGACGTACTGTTCGTTGGTCGAGCCGAAGAGCTGGTTTATGGTCAAGGAAGTCGGCGTGATCTCACGCGTGATGTGCCCTACGTTGCCGTCTTTCACGTCGCGGCTAGTCGTTGACCACTGGAAATTGCTGTTGAACTTGATGCCATAGGGCGGATCGAAATAAATGCACTGAACTTTGCCGCGCAGGCCCTCGCGCTCGGCCAGGCTCGCCATGACCTGGAGCGAATCGCCGAGGATCATGCGGTTCGACCAGTTCTGGTCGTGCTGATAGAAGTCGGTCTTATCCACGCCTTTAGGGATACCGTTGAAGTCGGCAAAGAGATCGGGTGTTAGCTCCCCTCCTTCATGCTCGCGCTCCTTCGTGTTGCGCAGCAGGTCGTCAATCAACACCTTAGGATGGACTTTCTCCTGGATGTAGAGCGGCGGAGCGTGGACCACGAGGTCGCTCCAGTCCTGCTCATCCTTGCCACGCCAAACTAGCTGGGGATCAAGGTCGGTGTTGCGAGGGTAGCGGACCTTCTTTGGTTCCTGCTGTTCCTTTTCCAGAACAGACTGAAATTCCGCCGTCGGAATGTTCTTCCGCTTCGCCTCGTCATGCTTGAGCACCTCCACTGACTTTTTGGCTGCGGGTTTCTTAGCCATGATTATTTGCTCCCGGTCGCCAATGGCGCCGTGACGGACACGATCATCTTATTGAACTCACTTTCGACCTTGGCTTTGAAATCCAGCTCGATCTGATAAACCTCAGTGAACTCCGCGAACGCCCAACGGCCGTAGGTGCCAAGATGATTCACGCCAGGCACCCAGTAGGTGTCCATCGTGGATTTCTTCTCCTTCGCGTCCTCGCGTCGGTAGCCCTTGATCTCGGCCACAAGATGCAGAAGGTTATTAGGGCCATGTCCATCATCCACGTGCACGATGAAATCGGGCAGATACTTACGCGTCTCCGAGCCGTAGCGGTACGGCACTTCCAGACCAAGGTTGTGGTTCTTGGTGTAGGCGATCACTTTGGGGTGCGACTCAGCAACGCGACAAAATTCTGCCTCCCAATCGCTATCAAGCACGACCCAATTAATCTGGTTCTTGGTCGGGGGACCGCTCGTATCCCATCGATCAGCACGTGATGTGTTGAACCGAACGTGACTCGTAGATCCACTGTGATTGTAAGGATCAAGCAGCGCTTTGATTGGGCGCTCCCCGAGGAATTTGCGCGTGACGGCGGCAGTGATCCGGTTGCAGGCCATATCGGCCAGTTCCTGATACATGAGCTGGGCCGGGTAGGTGCCACCTTTGCAGACGAGGCAGGTGTCGAGCCATTGCTTGGTGACCCGCTTGAGCTGACCAAACAAATAGAGCTTTGGCTCTTCGCCCGGGTCTCGCCATTTTGTGTAAAGCAGCCGCTGAGTCAGGTTGAAGACGAGCGACGAGGACCGCATGTCGCCGGTGTGAACGAGGCTCATATCGACGCCCTCGCCAATGATACCGGAATTACGTGTGATAGAGGGGCCGACGATGTCCGGGCTGAGTACCAGAATTGAGTCGTCGTTGAAGTCTGCTGTCAACCGTTCCTCGGGCAGCTCGACGCGATAGCCTTCGACGCGGGGAAATCGGATTTCGAGCGCGTCGCGCTCGGGACGTATCGCCTTGACTTGAACCGTCTCCCGAGGGGGTTGCGGCGGTGCAATGACTGGCCTCGCGGTGAAATCGAAGGGAATGCCGAAGACGTCGGCATATTCTACGTTGAACAGCCCTTCTTCGTTGAGATCGTAAGACTGACGACGCAGCGCGCGTCCAATGACTTGCTCACACAGAAGCTGGGTACCGAAGGCCCGAATGCCGAGAACGTGGGTGACCGTGTTGGCGTCCCATCCTTCCGTAAGCATCGACACTGAAACGACGCAGCGGATGGCGCCGCCGAGCTGCCCAGGCTTTCCAACCGTATTCATGACCTCGCGGAGCAATTCCTGGTCGGTGATGTTGTCGCCAGCGCGAGCATCGCCGGTGCGCTCAACGATTTCACGGCGAAATCGCTCGATTTCGTCGGCAGCCATTCCGCGGAAGTTTTCGTCAAGAGCGTCGCCGGCTTCGAGCTGCTCGCTATCGATGAGCAGCGTATTCGGTCGCGGCAGAGGATTGCCGGTGGTTTCGTCAAAATTACGGAAAAGCCTATGCCGCCCATTTTGCAGGGTGGTCGTTCCATCAGGGTTCTTTCGATGGAAACCTGAAATGAAGTCATAAACGAGCTTAGATATCGCAGTGTTTTGGCACACAATGATAAAGCAAGGCGGCACCTTGATGCCCTTGTTCTCCCAGAGTTCGAATGTCTTGTCGTAGTGGCCATAGAGGGCCTCCAGGGCCGTCTGCAAACGGATGGGAAGCTTTAAGGGATCGAGTTCTTCACCCTGGCCACGCCCCTTCTTGGGCATGTCTTTGCGGATGTTCTCCCAAAGGTCGCGGAACATCGGCATTTCATTGCCGGGGATGTTCTCCGCCACCGGGACGCGCGGCAACTTGACGATACCGCATTCAATTGCGTCCATGAGCGAGAAGTCGCTCATGGTCCACGGAAACAACGTGCCTTCGGCGTAGCCCGAGCCGCGCAGGAAAAAAGGCGTCGCGGACAAGTCGAGGACGCGGCTGAGGCCAAGCTGCCGATTCACGGCTTCCAGGCCGGAAATCCAGAGGCGTGCTGCCTCGTTGTTCTTTTCAGCTTCCTTTTTGTCGTCGCCTTTCAGGTCCTCATCGTCCGCGTCTTTCGGCTTCTCGCGGTAGCAGTGGTGCGCCTCGTCATTGATGGCAAGGACGTTCTTCAAGCCCATCAAGTCGGGCATGACACGCTGGAGCATCTGACCTTCGGTTTCGAGCGTCTGCAAATCCTCTCCGGTGCGGCCTTGTAGGAGCTGGCGTCCGCCCTTCGAAAGTTCGACGCGTTCGCGGAGCTTGAACGCGTGGAAGTTGGTGATCACGAGCTTGGCGCGGTTCACATCGTCCAGCATATCGCCGGGAACGAGCTCCCGGCTGGCGTAGTAGCTATCGGGATCGTTAGGCTGGAGAACGCGCAGCCGGTCTTTAATGGTTAAACCTGGCGCGCAGATCAGAAACCCGCGGGTGAAATTCTTGCTACCCGGCCGTCGCACGGCATTGATCGTCTGCCACGCGATGAGCATTGCCATCACGGTGGTCTTGCCGGCGCCAGTCGCCAGCTTTAGCGCAAGCCGCATCAATTCCGGATTGGCATCCTTGTTCGCCGCCGCGAGGTGATCGAGTATGCGTTTGCCGCTCGTGGAGTGAGGCGCAACTTCGGTCAGCCAAATGGCAGTTTCCGCCGCCTCCACTTGGCAAAAGAATGGTCGGACATCCCCGAAACCACTCGACCTCCAATGCTGCAATAGCCTTGCCGTCTCGGGTGTAACTTGCCATTGGTTCGGATTGGGTAGCGCCCGCCACGTGTCCACATATCCGCGAACCTCGTTGATGATCGAAGTTGGGTCGTATTGCTGTTCCTTGGTTGAAAGCCCCTTGCCTTCGTCAAACACAAAGCCTTTCTGTGTAGCGGCCTTGCGCTTCTTCGGCTTTGGGATCGGCGTGATGAATTTAGCTCTCCGCCGTTGCTCGATGACCTTCTGCGTCGGCTGTCCCGCTTCGTCGAGCTCCCAGTGTTTCAACGGGTATTCGTAAGGCGAATTGAGAATCGGATGATCGAAGAACGGGTCAGACATCAACGGCACCAAAGCCAAGAAATTTCAACGTTCATGCTGCGCTTGGTCCCGAGGTCACGACCGGTCCACCGCTTGCTGAGCATAAGCGACGATGGTGTCAGGGGGTCGATCGAATCCCAAACACACTTTTGTGCCATTATTGCCCCAGGCGCAACCGCTTCCGAAGCAGGCATGATGGATGCAATTAGAGGATGTGGGCCCAGAAATAGAAAAGGCCCCCTTCCGGAGGCCTTTTTAAGATAAATAGTTTAGACTCAGGCAGCGTCCATTAGATGGCACATACCGCGTCGCGGCATCACGTCCGGAGTGGTGTTGTCATAGCAACTGACGAGGGGCTGTCAAGTTCCTTTTCTTTTAGGGTCTTGGCTAAATGACTGATTGTTCATACGAATTTTTAACAAAGTTTTTTTCGGATCATTTGCCATTTATTCCAACTGAGGGGCAAATAGCTGATTTTCAGGCCGATTTGGCCCTCGTTAGCCCATTTTTAATGGAAGCGTCCCTGATCGAGGTTCGGGCCGGGACACTGGGTTATGTGCTTGTATACAGGCCCAGCGAATGGCGTGCCGCCATCTTCAAGGTCTACAATCGGAAGGTTGCCGAACACGCCCAGCTGTTCCCGATATTTCATTCCTTCGAAACGGCCTTCAGGTCTACAGCGGCGGTTGCTCTAGAACGGCACTACCGTCATCCGCGATGGTGGCGAGGGGTATTCGAGGCCGTTCGGAAAGGCCAACCAGCAAAGAGCGTGACGCGAGTCGGCGACGTGCCGATGACGAAAAGGGCGGCGTTCATCATCGGGAAAATTATCGAAGCCAATGATCTGACTGCCGTAGCTAAATTCAAGAGTTATGAGTTCGTCGAATGCAGCGATCTCAGCCACATCGGGCAATTGATCGTAGAACACTGGGACGTGTTCCAAGGATTCTTCAAAAGGGCCACCCCGCCCTACACAACCGCGGACTTTAACGCGAAGTTTGACCGCGTTCGAAACGCGAGAAATGACGTTTACCACCACAAGTCAGTGGCACGAATGTCGGATGTTGTGGCGACGGCCGAGGAACTGCTGGACCAACTAGATTTCTGTCTCAGCTTTGTGTTTCAGAAAGTTTCAGGGACAACACCAACCCGGCCATCATTTTCCGTTGCGGTCGAGCCTAGGCACCGCACTTGGTGATTTCGCTTTGACATTTTTTTGAGCCGATTTGACCCCCCCTTTAGTTGCGTGCGGCCCGCCATCGCCATCAACCAGTACCTGCCGCCGCCTCGCTTACCGCGACGTCGAAGTCAACCTTGACGCCTTCAATTAGATCGCTGAAGGCCGCCTTCTGGACGGCCTTGATATGTACGAATAGGTCGTTGCCGCCATCATCCGGCCCGATAAAGCCCGAAGCCCCTTCCGGCGTTAAACCACTTCACAGTCCCGCTCGGCATGCCCACCCCTCCGAAAAAGCAGAATGGCTAAAGTTAATTCAGGCGTTAGGGATGGCGCAACTGCAAACGCTCCAACTGACCCTTAACCGGTAAGGTTAAACCCTAGATGCGATTGCGGGGATCGGTGCCATTGCTATCGTCATTCAATGAGCAGCAAGATCGCTTATGACGTGTATCGTGGAGCGACAGACCGGACGTTGCGTCTGGCGACGATGCCCGGCGCCGGGTTACCGGCTCACGTTAAGCGCAAGGATTGGGTGCTTTTGCCCAAGGGAAAGTCGCCACTTCATTCAGATGTCGATCGCGACGTTGCCGTTCAGGGCTATTGCTTTTTCCAACTCGTTGAAAATTAACAACGATGAAAAGGTCAAAAAGAAAAATTTCTCCGCGAAGCCCAAACGCCATCGACAGATACATCGGCGCTCGGATACGTGAACAAAGGCTGGCGCTTAATATGAGCCAAGAGCAGCTTGGCAGAAAGCTGGGCGTTTCGTTCCAACAAATTCAGAAATATGAAAGTGGCGTCAACCGGGTCAGTGCAGCGCGCCTCTATAGTATCTGCAAAGCCTTGAACGTCTCGCTGTCATCCATGTTCGAGCCGCCAATGCGCGGAGCTCATTTGTTTCCAAGGCAATCTTTTGAGCAAGCACGACATCGCCCGCGACCAGATTACCTGTGGGCACGAAACACCAGCCAACGATCGAACGACCATCGCCGTCGATCTCGTGGACGTTCGTAGAGCAGCCGTAGCGGATGCGGTACCGCTTGCCGCTGTCGCAACCGATCACATCGAAATATCTGTCGGCATCAAACTGCGCTTGTTGCTCTGGCGATAGCCATTCCCTCAAAAGCGTTACGCCGCGTGCTTCCTTGGTGTCTTCGAAAAGTTCTCGATGCCGCTCGCGCAAGGCTTGAACCTTGCGTGCCCATTCCGCCAGGAGACGTCCAATAGGACGCGTCGCGGTTAACAGCCGTTGCGCGATCATGATGATTAGCCGCCGACAAGCCGTGGGAAGAACAATGTTTCTTCCGCAGCCGGATCGAACGACCGCGTTACGGTGACTTCGCCAGCGGCGGTCCGAACAGCCGCCGTAAAGCCAACGGAAGTCAACGCTTTGAAGCGCTCCTCAGCCTTGGAGAGTGCCTTTGTGTCATCCGCGTCGAAGTAGTGACGGGTGTCGCCGGTGTGATCCATGAGCTTGGAATAATGTCAGAGCAGCACTTTGCACCTTGCTACCTTGTTACGCTCGTGGGGTGCGTTGACGTTTTGCTGGCCATCGCGCGCAACAACCAATCAATGTCTGCTTCCAGGGGAAAACCGGAAAACATACGCTGGCACTGGAGGTCTTCTCAGTTTGAACCCAAAGCGGACAATCGGAAGGTCATCTCAGTCAAGGCGGGCTCAGTGTTTGCCCCTTTTATGCTTGCGGCGGTGGCGAGCAGCGACGTGGACAGGAACGCGGCGGTGGCGAGCGGCAACGTGGACAGGAACGGCAGCGGCTGTAGCAATTGTGAACGGGGCGCCAGTTGTGGCAATTGTGAACGGGGCGCCAATTGTGGCAACTGAGAACGGGTCGGCAACGTATTGCCGGTAGGCGACTTCCCAGTCGGTCGAAATCGCCACTTGGGCATCGTGCAGCGATATCTGACCGGCACACATCATCTTATAAAGGCGCAATTCAAGCCGGTCCTTCGTTTCCGATCCCCAAGGCGCAATTTCGGGGAACGACTTCTGATGCGGCTCGGGCCACAAATTGCAAGTCGGGGTGTCTGTACAAGTATTCACGCCGCCGAGGGCAAGTGGGATAAAATGATCGACTTCATAGTTGGCGCGGTCTTCAAATGGAACGTTGTAGGCAGCGAATACGCTTTTCTTGAGAGCGGTGGTGACACTTCGGCGCTCGGAAGTTGAATGAGAGCAGATATACTCGGGCGTCAAGCTTGGATCGATCGAGCCGGGCGTGAGCATCCTGTCAGGATAAGCTCGTAATTCTTGAGCGTCCGCCGTCTCCATGAGCAACAATAAGCCGACAACCATTGTGAATGCACGCATGATCCCGCCCCCTCTGGATCGTCACTTTCTGCAGCGAACGCGATAAAAGCAAACACATTACCCTAAGGTTGTAAAGAGCCAGACTAAGTCCGGGCTGCTGACTTAGGTGAAGTTTGGTTTTGCGATGTCTGCTAATCGGGTAAGACCGGAATTGGCTGGCCGACCGTCAAAACGACGCGAATGACCCGGAACGGAAGTCGCGGGCCTTGGCCAACGGCCGAGCGGTTGTGAAATCGTTCTTTTGCCCCGGACTGATCCCGCCGATCTGATATAATGCGCGGTGCTGGCCCATACTCTCAAAGTCGCTTTTTGATCCCAAAATCACCGATCATCGTGGACGCATCGTCAAGAATACCGGGGACGGCGCTCTCGTCGAATTCGCCAGCGTGGTCGACGCCGTCCGATGTGCCGACGAAATCCAACGCGGTGTGGCGGAACAAAATACCGATGTGCCGCAGGACAAGCGGATCGAATTTCGCATCGGCATTCACGTCGGTGATATCGTCATCGCAGACGATGATATCTTTGGTGATGGGGTGAATATTGCAGTGCGTCTCGAAGGGATCGCAGAGCCTGGTGGGATTTGCATTTCCGACGATGCTCACCGGCAGGTTCGGGGCAAGGTTGAGAGTACGTTTGAGGATATGGGCTCTCAAGATCTCAAGAATATTGCTGAACCGATGCGAGTTTGGCGCGTTCCAAACGGTCGCGCCGTGCCAGCTCTGCAGAACCGCTTGCCCCTTGACGGCGCTGAACTACTTGCTCTTCCTGATAAGCCTTCCATCGCGGTGCTGCCGTTCCAGAATATGAGCGGTGATCCAGATCAGGATTACTTCGCTGATGGCATGGTGGACGAA
>WNFI01328287.1_pt1 | contig 14575 bp, 14 predicted proteins | sample 5400471 | NCBI WGS metagenome assembly WNFI01 (sample SAMN13153348, study PRJNA577476) | soil metagenome | isolation source: 100 cm saprolite on Douglas fir-dominated hillslope | place: USA:California | collected 2013-09-17
TCGGCATCGCTCAGGTTGCGGGCGCCGCCCAGGCATTCGGTGACGTCGTCGCCGGTCAGCTCAAAGTGCACGCCGCCCAGGTGGCTGCCCGAGGCACGATGGATCGAGAAAGCCTGCTCCAACTCGCGCAGGATGTCGTCGAAGTGACGCGTTTTGACCCCATCGGCGGTGTGGCGCGTGTTGCCGTGCATCGGATCGCAACACCACAGCACGGTCTTTCCGGTTTCGCGCACGGCCTCGATCATCCGGGGCAGGCAATCGCCAATGCGCCCGTGTCCGAAGCGGTGAATCAGCGTGAGCCGGCCGGGGTCATTATGCGGCTGCAAGATATCGAGCAACCGCATCAGGCTCTCGGGCGTCATGTCCGGACCAATTTTCACACCGATGGGGTTGGCAATGCCGCGAAAGTATTCAACGTGCGCTCCCGATGGATCGGCCGTCCGCATCCCGATCCAGGGAAAGTGAGTGGAAAGGTTGTACCAGCCGTCGCGGCGCGGGGCCTGGCGCGTCTGCCCTTGTTCATAAACCAGGTGCAGAGCCTCGTGACTAGTGAAGAAATCGACCCATCCCGTTTCTCCGGCGCGCACGCCACCGACGTTCTCCATAAACTGGAGCGCCTCGACCACGCGGTCCGCCATGGTGTGATATTCACTGGCGAGCGGCGAGTGGCGCGCGAAATCGAGATCCCAGTACTCGGGATGGTGCAGGTCGGCGAAGCCTCCCTTGACCAGCGAGCGGATGAAATTGAGCGTCAGCGCCGAGCGTTCGTAGGCACGCAGCAGGAGCTGAGGGTCGGGCGTGCGCTCGGCTTCGGTGAATCCGGCGCGGTTCACCAGATCTCCGCGATAGCTGGGGAGAGTGGCGCCGTTCCGTGTTTCACTGTCCTCCGAGCGCGGTTTCGCGTACTGGCCGGCGAATCGTCCCACGCGAATCACGGGCTTGCCGCTGCCCTGCACCAGCACCAGGCTCATCTGCAGCAGGATTTTCAGTTTGTTGGCGATGGTGCCGGCGTTGCAGTCGTCAAACTGCTCCGCGCAGTCGCCGCCCTGCAACAGGAATCGCCTGCCTCGGGCCGCGTCGGCGAGTTGGCTCTTGAGAGACTCGACTTCCCACGACGTGACCAGCGGCGGCAGGCTGGCCAGTTGGCCGACGGCGAGGGACACCGCGGCTAAGGAGGCGTATGTCACCTGCTGCGCCGCGGGTTTCGAGCGCCACGAGCCTGGGAACCACGGAGCCATTCAGGGGGCAGCGTAGCACAGGGGTGCCGCGTCGAGATAGCGCGCGGCCGCGACCGGTGCAGGTTGGGCTTGGCCTCGGGTACTTTGCCTTCCAACGCCGGTATTTGGGCGGCGGATAAATTCGCCGCGGTGAGCCATGCCGTTATCGTGCCCGCGCCTCTGAACAGGTCGCGGCATTGTTACGACGCCGTCATGATTTGCGGATCCCAAGTGCAGATGCGCTTGTCGAAGTAGGCTCTGTTGGTTAGCAGCGCCGGACCGGCGGCGCGGAGGCCGAACACTCCGTCTTCGATCGACGGCTTGCGCTGCCGCACTGAATCCAGGAACGCGCGATGGTGCTCGCGGTGCGCGTCGTGGTCTTCCGGCGGCACGTATTTGTCTTCCTTCTGCGGGCGCATAGCGTCGGCGGTGGCGCTGGTCTTCGGATATTTCTTGCCGTATTCCGCGAGGAAGCGGTCCTGCGTAGCTTTCGTGAATGTGCCGATGGTGTAACCGGGCTCGGCCTCCGGCGGCACGGTGCTGAGGGTTACGCCGGCGGGACTGGTGTGCATGACGCCTTCGCTGCCCACGAAGCGAAATGCGAATTGCTCCTCGGCCGCGCCGCTCTTGAAATTGACGCGCAGAGCGAGCGTGAAATCCGGGTGCGTCTCGGTCTTGGGGTAGTCGAGCAGCGCGAGCATCACGTCGGGCACATCGCGCCCGTCTTTCCAATAGCGCAGTCCGCCGGTGGCCATCACGCGCGTGGGGCCGGTCGAACGCGTCGCGTAGTGCAGGCCGCTAAGCAGGTGTACGAACAGGTCGCCCGCGACACCAGTACCGTAATCCCGATAGTTGCGCCAGCGGAAGAGGCGGACGGGTTCGAAGGGCACCTTGGGCGCATTGCCCAGGAAGCGGTCCCAGTCAATATTGTCCGGCGAGGCGTCGGGCGGAATCGAATATTGCCAGGCGCCGATGGCCGTGTTGCGGTCCAGCCACGCTTCCACCATGTTGAGCTGTCCGATCGCGCCGGCCTGCAACAGCTCACGTGCGTGAATGCCAGTGGTCGGGCGTGGCTATGATCACCGCGTCGACATCCTTGCGCGCCAGCACCTCTCGATAATCGCGGGTCGTGAACAGGTGATTGCCCCAAACTTCCTTGGCGCGCGCCAGGCGGCCATCGTATATGTCGCAGACGGCGACCAGAGCGACACCCGGGAAACCCAATTGATAGCGCGTATCGCCCGATCCCATTCCGCCCGCGCCGATGAGAGCGATTTGGAGACGGTCGTTGGCTGAGACCTTCTGCGCGGCCATGACGCCCGCGGCGGCTGTGGATTTCAGAAAATGACGCCTGCTTGTACTCATAATTTCTCCCGTAAACATGATACGAAAAGCCACCGATCGATGAGGCATTATCCTGATAGCTTTTCAACGCCGAGTCGGCGGGAGACCGAGGAAGTCAGGCACGACCGGCCACGCACTAACCAGCCCGTGGGAGTAAACTGGGCGCGAATCGAAAGAGCAAGCTGCGATTTGACATGGAAGACGGAGCCAAAATCGACTTGAGCAAGGGCCGCAAGGCGATCGTCGCCGGTGACCCGGCCCAGAGCGAAGTCTATCGCCGCGTGGCTTCGAACGACACAGCGCTTCGCATGCCGCCCGCTTACATGGGCCGCGACAAGTTGACGGATCGTGAGATCGGCTTGATCCGCCGCTGGATTGAACAGGGCGCATCATGGGAACGCCACTGGTCGTTCATTCCACCGAAGAAGCCGCCGCTTCCCGAAGTGCGCGAGAAGAATTGGGTTCGCAATCCGATCGATGTTTTCGTGCTCGAACGGCTAGAGCGCGAAGGGTTGCGGCATTCTCCCGAAGCCGACAGGCGCACATTGATCCGGCGCGTGACGCTCGATCTGACCGGTCTGCCGCCCACTTCGGCCGAAGTCGAAGCTTTCCTGAATGACAAATCCTCGAACGCGTACGAAAAAGTCGTCGACCGGCTGCTGGCGTCGCCGCGATACGCCGAGCGCATGGCGTTCCGTTGGATGGAAGCGGCGCGCTATGGCGACACCAACGGCTATCAAACCGACGGCGTCCGTGAAATGTGGCGGTGGCGCGATTGGGTCATCCGATCAGCGCATCGCCACGGCCTTCCATCGAAATCACCGCACCAGCGCCGAGGGCGGCATCGTGCCCGAAGAGTTTCGCGTCGAGTATGTCGCCGATCGCGCCGAAACGACGTCCACCGTCTGGCTCGGCCTCACAGTGGGCTGCGCGCGATGCCACGACCACAAGTACGATCCCATTAAGCAGAAAGAGTTCTATCAGCTCTTCGCCTACTTTAACAACCTCCCTGAAAAGGGCTTGGTCTACAACTTTGGCAACGAAGAACCGCTAATCAAGGCGCCTACACCATGGCAGCAGGAGCGACTGGCCGATCTCGACCGCAATGTCGCCCAGGCGCATGAACAATGGCGATCGCTCGAGCCGAAGCTGGCAGATGCCGAGCGGAAATGGGAGAGCAAGGTCGCGCGCTCGAAATCCAAAGACTGGACCTTGACCGAAGGTTTAACGTTTCGTGGCCCGCTGGCCGGGCGGCATTCGCCGGTCGAAGTGGCCGGGTGCAAAGACGACGACACGGCGTGCGATCTTCCGGTGATCGACGGCCCCGTGGGGAAGGCCCGTCAGTTCGATGGAAAGCGCTTCCTCGAGTCCGACGGCTCCGTCGCCAATTTCGATTACCTCGAGCCGTTCACTTTCGCGGCCTGGATCAAACCCGAATCGGAAAATGGCGCTATCGTGTCTCACTACGAAGATTATTTCGAGGGCCAGGGGCACGGCCTTTATCTGATGGATGGCAAAATCCGGTTACATGTGGTCTTTCGCTGGACTGACATCGGGTTGCGCGTGGAAACCGCGAACCCGGTAAAACTCCGCGAATGGCAGCACGTGCTGGTCACCTACGACGGTAAACGCAAAGCTTCAGGTGTGCGCATCTATGTGAATGGCCAGCCACAGGAATTGAAGGTGCTGTTCGACGACCTGAGCTGGCCCATGGACTTCAAATTGCCCCTCCGCATCGGCGCGGGCGGCGGCCTTCGCTTCACCGGCGCCATCGATGACGTCCGCGTCTACCGGATCGCGCTCACGCCCGGGCAGGCGGCGGTGATTCCGCTCCGCAAGTCCATCTACGAGATCGCCGCCACGGCGCCCGATGCGCGCAGCCAATCGGAGTCCGATAAACTGCGCTTTGCATTTCTCGATCTCGCGGCGCCGAAGGAGATTCGACAAGCCCGTTCCCAGCTGCTGGCCGCCCAGCGGGAGCGCCAGCGGTATTGGAATTCTATTCCCACAGTTATGGTGATGGCGGAGGGCCCGCCGCGTGACGCGTTCATTCTGAAACGCGGCGCTTACGACAATCACGCCGATAAAGTCTCGCCCGGCGTGCCTGCCATTCTGCCGCCGGTCCGCCCGGAATGGCCCAACAACCGCCTTGGTCTCGCGCGCTGGCTGGTGGATCGCGGCAACCCGCTCACTGCGCGCGTCACCGTAAACCGTTTCTGGCAGATGTATTTCGGCACGGGCCTAGTCAAGACCGTGCAGGATTTTGGATCGCAGGGCGAATGGCCCACGCATCTGGATTTGCTGGACTGGCTCGCGACCACATTCATGGACACCGGCTGGAACCTCAAGGCGCTGCAAAAGACCATCGTGATGAGCGCGACATATCGCCAGGCTTCCGCCGATACTCCGGAGCTATTGCAGAAAGATCCGGAGAATCGCCTGCTGGCGCGCGGGCCGCGCTTGCGTCTGGGACCGGAGATGATTCGCGATCAGGCGCTCGACGTGTCTGGCCTGCTGGTCGAGAAAATCGGTGGGCCGTCCGTCAAGCCGTACCAGCCACCCGGACTCTGGCGGGAACTTGCCGGCGGCAAAGATTACGAGCGCGACAAAGGTGAAGGTCTTTACCGCCGGAGCCTCTACACCTATTGGAAGCGCACCATTGCGCCGCCTTTCATGGTCAACTTCGATTCGCCCAATCGCGAAACATGCACCGTCCGCGAAACCCGAACCAATACGCCGCTCCAGGCGCTCGACTTGATGAATGACGTCGCCTTCGTCGAAGCCGCGCGCAAACTGGCCGAGCGCATGATGGAAGAGGGCGGCAAGGCGCCGCGCGATCGCATCGCCTTCGCGTACGAGCTGGTTCTCGCGCGCCCTCCGAAGCCGGCCGAGATGCAGGTGGTGCTCGAAACACTGGCCGCGTTCGAAACACGTTATCACGCCGACAAAAAATCAGCCAAAAATTTCGTCGATCACGGTGACTCCCCATGGAATCGAAAGCTCGACGCGCGCGAACTAGCCGCGTACACCAGTGTTGCGAGTTTGCTTCTGAACTTGGATGAAACCGTTACAAAACAATAAGTTGGAGTGTTGAAATGAAACCGTTTGATGACTCTGGCCTGGCACTGACAAGACGCCATTTCTTCGGCAAAAGCGCCACCGGGATCGGTCTCGCTGCACTCGCGGAGGTCTTTGGCCAGCAGTTGCGCGCCGAAAACGCGCCCGGCACGAAAGCGCATGGCGGGCTGCCCGGGCTGCCGCATTTTGCGCCGAAAGCCAAGCGCGTGATCTACCTGTTTCAGTCTGGCGGTCCATCGCAGATGGAACTGTTCGATTACAAACCGCGCCTCACCGAATTCCAGGGTCAGGATTTACCGGACTCGGTGCGCAAAGGCCAGCGGCTTACGGGAATGTCGGCCACGCAATCGAGCTTTCCGGTGGTGCCTTCGAAGTTTCAGTTCGCGCGGCATGGAAATTCCGGCGCATGGGTCAGCGAGCTGCTGCCCTATACCGCCAAGGCCGCCGACCAGCTCACGTTCATCAAGAGCCTGCATACCGAAGCCATCAACCACGATCCTGCCGTGACATTCATCCAAACGGGAGCGCAAATCGCCGGCCGCCCCAGCATCGGTTCGTGGCTGGCTTATGGCATCGGCGCCGAAACCGAGGATCTGCCGGCCTTTGTGGTCATGATTTCACCCGGCAAAGGGACAGGAGGCCAGCCGCTCTACGACCGGCTCTGGGGCAGCGGTTTTCTGCCCAGCCGCTATCAAGGCGTCAAGTTTCGCTCTGTCGGCGACCCCGTACTGTATCTTTCCAATCCGTCGGGCTTCAATGGAACCGACCGGCGCCATTTCCTCGACGCGCTCGACAAGCTCAACCAGATGAACGCCGATAGCTTCGGCGATCCGGAGATCGCGACGCGCGTCGCTCAATATGAAATGGCGTTCCGCATGCAAACTTCGGTGCCGGAGCTTACCGACCTTTCGAAGGAACCCGCGCACACCTTCGAGCTATATGGCGAGGACGCGAAAACGCCCGGAACATTCGCGGCAAACTGTTTGCTCGCGCGGCGTCTGGCGGAGCGCGGCGTGCGTTTCATCCAATTGTTTCATCGCGACTGGGACCACCACGGCAACTTGCCTAAAGATCTGCCGAAGCGCTGCAAAGAAGTCGACCAGGCATCGGCAGCGCTCGTTCAGGATTTGAAAGACCGCGGTATGCTGGACGAGACGCTCGTTATCTGGGGCGGGGAATTCGGCCGCACGGTGTACTGCCAGGGCCGGCTTACCCCTACCGATTACGGACGCGACCATCACCCGCGCTGCTTCACTACCTGGATGGCGGGCGGTGGCATCAAGCCCGGCATCTCGCTGGGTGAGACCGACGATTATTGCTACAACATCACGAAAGATCCGGTTGACGTCTTCGATCTGCAGGCCACCATTTTGCACTGCCTCGGCATTGACCACACGCGCCTGACGTATCAGTTCCAGGGCCGCCATTTCCGCTTGACGGACATTGCGGGCAATGTGGTGAAGTCCGTCTTAGCGTAACGCTCTGAGTTTCATTCGCCTCGCCAACCCGGGATTTGCCCGGCCTTTGCACAAAAATTAACAAATCTGCCACTTTCGGGAATACACGCGCCGCTCTGCGTCATCATAGGTATAGAAGGCTATGCTCATCAAAGCGTCACCCGCGATTCGCAGCTCCGAAATCACTCCCAAACAGTTGTACCTGAATCGGCGCAGGTTCCTGACCGGTCTGCCGGTTGCCGGCGCGGCTCTATTTGCCGGCCGTGCGCTCGGGGGCGCCAAGCTGAACGGGATCGTCAAAAGTCCGCTCAGCACCGGCGAAAAGCAGACGCCATTCAGCGACGTCAGCCGTTACAACAACTACTACGAGTTCGGTACCCGCAAAGAGCAGCCGGCGGAGCTGGCCAGAACGCTGAAGACTTCACCCTGGACCGTCTCGGTCGAAGGCGCCGTGAACAAGCCTCAAGTATTCGACATCGGCGCGATCATAAAAATGGCGCCGCTCGAGGAGCGTATCTATCGTCACCGTTGTGTGGAAGCCTGGTCGATCGTCGTTCCTTGGATCGGATTCCCACTGAGTGCGCTGATTAAACAAGTCGAGCCCACGTCAAAAGCCAAATTCGTAGCGTTCCAGACGCTCTACGATCCGAAACAAATGCCGGCCTCGCGTTTCGCCGGCATCCCGCTGCCTTACGTCGAAGGCTTGCGCATGGACGAAGCCATGCACCCGCTGGCGATTTTGTGCGTGGGAATGTACGGCGAAGTGCTGCCCAACCAGAACGGCGCGCCGCTGCGGCTGGTGGTTCCGTGGAAGTACGGTTTCAAAAGCATCAAGTCCATCGTGAAGATCCGTTTCGTCGAGAAGCAGCCGCCAACCACTTGGAATATATCGGGTCCCAGCGAGTACGGTTTCTATTCCAACGTGAATCCCGAGGTGGACCATCCACGCTGGAGCCAGGCGTCGGAGCGGCGATTGGGCGAATTCCTCAAGCGCAAAACGCTGCCGTTCAACGGCTATGCGGATCAGGTGGCCCAGCTGTATACGGGCATGGACTTAAAGAAAAACTTCTAGATATGCAATTCAGACGAATGTTAAGTAGCAAGTGGATGAAAGTACTGGTATTCGTGCTTTGCCTGTCACCGGCGCTCTTGCTTGTGTGGAAAGGGTTCAACGGAGGCTTGGGTGCGAATCCGATCGAGTTCATCACCCACGCAACCGGCGATTGGACGTTGCGCTTTCTGGCCATCACGCTCGCCGTTACTCCGCTTCGCAAACTGCTGCGCTTGCCCGAACTCGTGCGCTTCCGCCGCATGCTCGGATTGTTCGCATTCTTTTACGTCTGCCTGCATTTAATGACTTACCTCTGGCTCGATAAATTCTTCAGCTGGTCGGAAATCGTGAAAGATGTCGTGAAGCGCCCCTTCGTCACGGCGGGCTTCACCGCATTTGTACTGCTCGTTCCACTGGCCGTTACCTCAACCGCGGGTTGGATTCGCCGGCTGGGCGGCAAGCGCTGGCAGTTGCTCCACCGGCTGATTTATGTGAGCGCGGTAGCTGGCGTCATCCATTACTACTGGCTGGTGAAATCCGATATCACGCTGCCGGTTTTTTATGCGGCAATCTTCTTCCTTCTGCTCGCTTACCGGGCGGCCGTCAAGCTAGCGGGAATCCAGCGGGCGAAATCGGCCGGATCGCTGCACGCCAAAGAAACGCTGCTAACGCTTCCGAACTAACACCGGCTTCGGGATCAGCCCCAGCTGCGCCTGTACTTTCTTCGTCAGCTTCGCCGCCACCATCCCATAGGAATCCTTAATCAGCCGCTTCAGCTCCCCGCGCGGCACAACGTCAAGGCTTTCGAGAAATACCCAGTGATTGCGCGCCATGTACGGCGCTGGAATGATCCCATCGCGCTCGATCAGCTCGGCAAATTCATCAGGCGTGCACTTGAACGCAATGCTGATGGGCGTCCGCTCCAGTGCCACTACGGCGAACATCTTGCCGCCGATGCGAAACAGCAAATCGCTTCCCCACTGAATGCCTTCAGTCGCGTGCGGCAGCGACAGGCAATAGCGGCGCAGCGTCTCGATATCCATAGGAGGGACGATTCGGAGTCTACCAGAACCGGCGCAGCCGCATCATTTCGGCAAAAGAGATGTAGAGATTGATCACGCCCAGGCCGCTCACCGCGCCGCGGAAATAGGCATTATCCCAGTAGCCGCGGCGCAAGAGCGACGAGAAAAAGTTGTTGTCCCACGCGTCGCCCATCCACGGAAAAACCAGAAGAAAGCAGCCGATCTCGAGACAAAAAATGATCAGCAGGAATGCCGAGAATTTTTGATACCAGGGATATTTTTGGGGCGCCTGCGCGCGCTCCGGCTCCGTTGCGGCTGGAACCTGCGGCTCTAGCGGCATGCGCTCGCTTCCATTTCGAACAGATCGAGCTGTCCGTCGTCATCCACGGGAAATAGAGATACCAGGCGCACCGGCTCGAAGCTGAGGCGGTGCAGCGGCGTCGGCCCGTGCTGATCGAGCGCACGGACATGTTCCGGCGTGTTGTATCCCTTGTGCCGGGCCAGGCCGTATTGCGGATAGATTTCATCCCAGACGCGCATGCAGGCGTCCCGTTCCACTTTCGCGACGATGGACGCCGCCGCGATCGCATGGCATAGCGCGTCTCCGTGAATCAGGGGGTGCTGCGGGATGGCGAGATCGAGCGGCACTGCGTCGATCAGCAGAAAATCCGCGGCCGGCGAGAGCTTTTCGACCGCCAGCCGCATGGCCAGCCGCGAAGCCTGATAGATATTGATCCGGTCGATCGCCGCCGCATCCACGGCCGCCACGGCCCATGCCGCCGCTCGCTCGCGAATTCGCCCGGCCAGTACTTCGCGGCGCTCCGGCTCGATCTGCTTGCTATCGTTGAGCCCACGGATGGGACGATCCGGCGAAAGGATCACCGCCGCGGCGAACACCGCGCCGAATAGCGACCCGCGCCCTACTTCATCGACGCCGGCGATGGCGCGGAAGCCCCGCACCCGCAGCGCGCGCTCCATCGTTGCTTCGCAACGAAGTTTGGGCCCTGCATTTTTTGGCGCGTTTGCCGATTCCAACTGGGCGCCCCCGGCCACGCGACCGCTACTCGCGCTCCCGCAGCCGCGCAGCTTTGCCCTTTAGGTCGCGCAGATAATACAACTTGGCGCGCCGCACCCGGCCGGTGCGCACGACGTCGATATGATCGATCACCCGCGCGTGCAGCGGAAAAATACGCTCGACGCCTTGTCCGAAGCTGACCTTGCGGACCGTGATGCTCTCGCCCATGCCCGTATTCTTGCGCGCGATCACCGTGCCCTCGAACGCCTGCAGCCGCTCCTTGTCGCCTTCCTTGATCTTCACGTGAACGCGAATCGTGTCACCGGGCCGGAAAGACGGAATCTCGGCGCGGTGATTCTTCTGAATGAACTTGGTCAACAACGGGTGATTCATAATCGGTATCCCTTCAATTTTTTCTATCGTACTTGAAATCCGGAGCCGCCGCTTCGCCAGCGCCCTCTTCCGGATTTCCGCCGCGCAGATCGGGCCGCAACCGCGCCGTCTTCCCCAGCGCCGCTTCCTGCCGCCAGCGCCGGATCTGCTCGTGATTTCCACTCAACAAAACCTCAGGTACGCGCCATCCGCGAAACTCCGCCGGCCGCGTGTATTGCGGGCAATCCAGAACGCCCGGATCCCGCTCGAACGATTCGAACACTGCCGAATCGGCATTGCCCAGTACTCCCGGCACCAGGCGCGCGATCACGTCGATCACCACCGCCGCCGCCAGTTCGCCGCCGCTCAGCACGTAATCGCCGATGGCCAGTTCGTCATCCGCCAGGTGCTCGGCAACGCGCTCATCCACGCCCTCGTAACGGCCGCAAATGAGCAGCAGCTCCGCCGCCTCGCCCAGCCGCCGGGCCGACGCCTGATCGAACTTCCGCCCCTGCGCCGAAAGCAGGATCACGCGCCGCCTAGGGTCGCGTTCCCCGCGCGCTCGCTCCGGAAAAATCGTTTCCACCCCTGCGAACAAGGGCTCGGGCTTCAGCAGCATCCCTTCGCCGCCGCCAAACGGCCGGTCGTCCACCGTTTTGTGCCGGTCGTGCGTCCAGTCCCGCAAGTTATGGATACGGATCTCAACCTTGCCCGCCTCCCGCGCCCGCGCCACGACTCCGTGCTCGAACGGCCCCTGAAAAAACTCCGGGAATATAGTGAGCACGTGAAACGTCACGGACGGTTTAAATCCTTCAAGCCTTCCGGCAAAACCACTAGAATTCGCTTGGCGCGCGTGTCCACTTCGACGCAGATCGAGCTTGCGAACGGCACAAGCAGCCTGTCGTCGCCTTCGCCAATTTCGAGCAGTCCCACGCCGCCGGCTTCCTGCCAGCCAGTCACAACCCCCACCAGTGAGCCCGTTTTCCGTTCCTTCACTTCGCAGCCCACCAAGTCTGAAACGTAGTGCTCGCCCTCTTCCACCGCCAGACGCTTGGCGAACGGTAGCCGCACCTCGGCATGCTCCAGCGGCTCGGCATCGGAAATCGTATCCACGCCGCGGAATTTGAAAACCCACGCGCGCGCATGTTCCCGCACCGACTCCACCTGGAACCCGCCAACGCCCACAGGCTTCCCTTCACGAAACAGGAAAACTTCGTCGAGTTGCTGAAATCTTTCCGGCCGGCTGGTAAGTGAGATCGCCGCCAACGCTCCGCGATTCCCCCACGCCCGCCCCAGTCGGGCGATGGTCACCCACTGGTTTTCCTCCTGAAGACTCACTCCAGGATTTCGAGCGTGAACCGCCGGTTCAACTTCATGCCGGCCGCACCGAGGATGGTGCGGATCGAGCGGGCCGTGCGACCCTGCTTGCCGATCACCTTACCCAGGTCGGTGGGGGCTACACGCAGTTCCAGAACCGTCACCTGTTCACCTTCGACAACTTTCACGACAACGTCGTCTGGGATGTCCACGAGAGCTTTTGCAATATCTTCGATCAACTGTTTCATCCCCCGCCTCCTTAGCCCATTCTATCGACGCGGCAAAATACAATTGCCGATGGGATCGCAGGATTCTTGCCAGCGAAGTCTGGAATCGTACAATTTTCGGCCAGAAATCGCTTGCTCGCGGAAATTCCTCAGGCTGCCGGTTCAGCGGCCGTCGCGGGATTGTTCTTCACCAGACGTGCTACCGTCGCCGACATTTGCGCACCGACCTTCACCCAGTGCGTGATCCTTTCGTGTTTCAGGTCCACCTTCGCCGGCGTGGTGCGCGGGTTGTAATGGCCCACCACCTCAATGTTCCGGCCGTCCCGGGCTTTTTCCTTCTCAATCACCACGACCCGGTAAAACGGTTTTTTCTTGGCGCCAAACCGCGCCAGTCGAATCATTAACATGCTGCCTTCCGACTCCTGTCTTTCAATCTTAAAATGCCGGTAATTTCATCTTGCCCAGCTTCTTGCCCAAAAATCCGCCGGAGAAGCTCTTCATCATTTTACGCGCTTGCGAGTATTGCTTCAGCAACTGGTTCACTTCCTGCACGCTCGTGCCCGACCCTTTGGCGATCCTTCGCCGTCGGCTGCCGTTGATAATCATGTGATTGCCGCGTTCGCGCTGCGTCATGGAATCGATGATCGCCACAATGTGCGTGATCTCTTTTTCGTCGATCTTGACGTTCTTCAGGTCTTTGAGAATCCCCATGTTGGGCATCATGCCCAGCAGCGATTCAAGGGGTCCCAGCTTGCGGATCTGCCGGATCTGATCGCGAAAATCCTCCAGCGTGAAGTCGTTTTCGATCAGCTTGCGCTGCATCTCGACGGCTTGCTTCTTGTCGATCGCTTCCTCGGCCTTTTCGATGAAGGAGAGCACGTCGCCCATGCCCAGAATGCGCGAGGCCACGCGGTCGGGATGAAAGACTTCAAACGCGTCCGGTTTCTCGCCCACGCCGACGAACTTCAGCGGCTGCCCGGTGACCTGCCGGATCGAAAGCGCTGCGCCGCCGCGCGCGTCACCATCCATCTTGGTGAGCACGATTCCGGTAATGCCCAGCCGCTTGTGGAATTCATCGGCGCTCTTGACGGCGTCCTGTCCCGTCATTGCGTCGGCCACGAACAGGATCTCGACCGGCGTCAGCATCTCGCGCAGCTGCTGCAGCTCGTTCATCAGATCGTCGTCGATGTGCAAACGGCCAGCCGTATCGACCAGCAAAACGTCGCGCCCGGTATTGGTCGCTTCTTTGCGCGCCGACCGCGCCAGGTCGGCGGGCGCGGTTTCTTCCGGAGCACCCGCGTAAATCGGCAGATTGAGATCGCGCGCGATCACGCGCAGTTGCTCCCGCGCCGCCGGCCGGTACACGTCCACCGAAACCATCATCGGCCGGTGCCCGTTCTTCGAGAGCCAGCGCGCGAGCTTTCCGGTAGTGGTGGTCTTGCCCGAACCTTGCAGACCGGCGATCAGCATCACGCTCGGCGGCTCATTGGCGAATCGCAGCTTGGATTCGTGGCTGCCCAGAATCTTCATGAGCTCATCGCGCACGATGGCGATGACCTGCTGCGAGGGCGAAAGCGCAGTCAGCACTTCCTCGCCCATGGCCTTCACTTTGATGGCTTCGATCAGTTGCTTGACCACCCGGAAATTGACATCGGCCTCGAGCAGCGCCACACGGATTTCGCGCAGAGCGCTCTCCATGTTTTCCGCCGTCAGCCGGCCTTCGCCGCGGAGATTCTTGAATACCCGCTGCAGTTTTTCCGATAAGTTGTCGAACATGATCGGTTTACGGAGTTACAACCGGACACACAGAGGCACGCTAGTAGCCAGAGGTGATTTGTTTATTATACAGGAACTTGCGGGCCGCTATCGGGCCGACTACCGGCAGCCACACGCGTGCGTTCATTTCAGGTGCACACGTACTAAGGAGTCTCTCGTTGTGCCCGATCCTACTCCCCCAGCGCGAACGCCACCACCGCATCCCCCTGCTTGCTGCCCAGCTTGCCGTGGCCTCCGGCGCAGAGACCAGGCCGCCTGCGGTGACGATCGGGCCACCCAGATTAGGCGATCCCGGCGGCAGCCCCGGCGCCCAAACACCAAGCGGCGCTTCCCACTTGATTTTGCCCCCGTTCAGATCGAGCGCCACCAGCGCGCCCCACGGCGGCGCTGTGCAGGGTATCTGGCGCGGCCCCCACAACGGCTCGCGGTATACCGCGTACGGCGTCTTGCGCTGCTGCCCGAACTCGCCGTGCAGCCGGTTGGTTTGGGCGCGGTGTTCTTCATCGCGTCCCTTGTCCCGAGGGATGAGGCGCAGCTCGAATGGCAGCCGGTTGGTGTTGGCCAGAAGCAGCCCTCGCTCCGGATCGATGGCCGCGCTGCCCCAGTTCACGCCCCCCACATTGCCCGGCACAGCGATCGTTCCCTCGAGCGATGGCGGCGTGAAAATATTTCCCCCGTGCAGCGCCGCGATCTTCGCGC
>WNFI01593737.1_pt1 | contig 14573 bp, 16 predicted proteins | sample 5400471 | NCBI WGS metagenome assembly WNFI01 (sample SAMN13153348, study PRJNA577476) | soil metagenome | isolation source: 100 cm saprolite on Douglas fir-dominated hillslope | place: USA:California | collected 2013-09-17
CCTCCCATTCCTCGGTGGGGAGGTGGTAGGCGTGCTCCGATCCCGGGAAGAGTCCCGCCGTCACGTCTGCGCGGAAGGCGGCAAAGGCGCCGGCCATGGCCTGGCCGAGGTCGGCGTACTGCTTGGCGAAGCGGGGGGTAAAGCGGTCGTAGAGCCCGAGGAGGTCGTGGGTGACGAGCACCTGCCCGCTGGTTCCGGCCCCCGCGCCGATGCCGATCGTGGGCACCTCGAGCCGCTCCGTGATGTAGCCGGCGAGCCGAGCGGGGACACTCTCGAGGACGATGGAGAAGCAGCCTGAGTCCTCGAGGGTCAGGGCATCCTCGAGGAGCGCCCGCGCGCCCTCCGCCGTCCGGCCCTGGACGCGCCAGCCTCCGATCTGGTTCAGGCTCTGCGGAGTGAGACCGAGGTGGCCCTGCACGGGGATCCCGGCCTGGACGATGGCCTTTACGGTGGGCGCGACGGACCGGCCACCCTCCAGCTTGACCGCGTTCATCCCCGCCTCCTGCAGGAACCGGCCGGCGTTGCGCACGGCTTCAGCCACGTCCGCCTGGTAGCTCATGAAGGGCATGTCGCCGATGAGGAGCGCGGTTTTCGCCCCCCTGCTCACGGCACGGGCGTGGTGGAGCATCTCGTTCATGGTCACGGCCAGGGTGTCGGGATGACCCAGGACGACCATGGCGAGGGAGTCGCCGACGAGGATCGCGTCCACCCCCGCCGCGTCGAGAGCGCGGGCAGTCGGATAGTCGTAGGCGGTCAGGACGGTGATCGGCTCCCCGCGCCGACGCTTCTCCCGAAAGGCGTCGACCGTGGTCTTCGGGGGCGGATCCGATGAGGCGTCATTCCCAGTAAGCCGCGTGTTCATAGCGTCCCTCCGGGGAGGGCCATGCGGACGGGGGCCAGTCCGGAGGACGGCTTGGCCAACCAGGGCGGGGCGTCCCGGTCCCCGCGGGGATCCGGGCGGCGGGTCCACAATCGCATGGTGCACTCCCACTCGCCGCCCCGAATATGAGGTCGGCGGTACCGGACACGTTATCACGGCCCTGGGGTCGCGGCCACTCGGGGTCGAAGGGACTCCGCCTTTCGGACCCTTCCGGCTGCGCCCTGTATGATTCTGCGGGGCGAGACCGCCCCGGCGCGGACGCCATCGGACAAGTGACGGGCAGATGTGCGGACGGGGGCGGGCAGTCAAGGGACGGCCAAAGGGCGGAGGCAGGAAACCGCCGCCGAGCCGGAGGGAGCGATGGGCCAGATGGATCGGAGGGATTTCGGTCGGGTCCTCGCCGCGGGGGTGGCGGGCGCTCTCGCGGCGCCCTCCGCGCGGGGGGCGGCCCCCGTCGGGCCGGGGGGCGGGTTGACGGAGGTGGCGGGCGTCAAGGTGGGCCACTTCACGGACAGCCGTCGGCCCACCGGTTGCACGGTGGTCCTGACGGAGGAGGGAGCGGTCTGCGGGGTGGACGTCCGCGGGGGGGCCCCCGGCACGCGCGAGACGGACCTGCTGGCTCCCGTGACCATGGTGCCCACCGTCCACGCCCTCGTGCTCTCTGGAGGGAGCGCGTTCGGGCTCGACACCGCCAGCGGGGTCATGCGCTATCTCGAGGAGCGGCGAATCGGGTTTGATGTGGGAGTGGGACGAGTGCCGATCGTGCCCGCCGCGATCCTGTTCGACCTCGGACTCGGTGATTGGACGGTGCGGCCGGACGCGGCCGCGGGCCAAGCCGCGGCGCGGGCGGCGAGCTCGGGCCCGGTGGCGGAGGGAAACGTGGGCGCGGGGGCGGGGGCCACGGTGGGAAAGCTGTTCGGGCCGGAGCGGGCCATGAAGAGCGGGCTCGGATCCGCCGCGGTCAGGCTTCCGGGGGGAGCGGTGGTGGCGGCGTTGGTGGCGGTGAACGCGTGGGGCGACGTGAGCGACCCCGGGACGGGAGCGCTGGTGGCGGGGGCGCGCGACGCCGACGGCCGGCGCGTGCGCGGCACGGTCCGGGCGCTGCTCGAAGGCTTCGTTCCGGGCGGGGCCGCGCCGGAGGGTCAGAACACCACGATCGGTGTCGTGGCGACCAATGTCTCTCTGACCAAGGCGCAGGCCACGAAAGTCGCCCAGATGGCCCACGACGGCCTGGCTCGAACCGTGCAGCCTGCGCACACTCCCTGGGATGGGGACACCCTCTTCGCACTCTCGACGGGGGTGATCCGCCTGGCGACGCCGGACCTGGTGGTGGGCATCGTCGCGGCCGAGGCCGTCGCGCGCGCGGTTCTGCGCGCCGTTCAACTGGCCAAGGGACTCCCCGGCCTGCCCGCAGCCGCCGATGTGGCTCCCTCCCGAGGGCCGGAATAGGGCCGGTGGGAAAGCTGTTGACGAGCTGTGCAGGCCCTGTGGGTCCTCCGTCCAAGCCTGCGGAAAACCCGCGGAAATGTGGGGAGACGGCTTGCGGCTGGGGCTCGACCCCCGAAGGCGTCGGAACCCGGGGGCGCCGGTGGAAATCCTGTGCAAGGCTTGTGGCCTTCGTGTGGGAGGCTTGTGCAAGAGTTGTGCAGAACGGCTAGGCGGGAGGCACGCTCGTGAGGATCACGGCCGCGATCCTGGTCCTCTTGGGCAGCGCCACGCTGACCGCGGCCCTCGGCGCGCTCGTGGTGGGCTCGCTGACGGTGGGGGTCTCGTGCCTGAGCCTGGGCCTCGGCCTGCTGGCCATGACCGCGGCCTACCTAGGCTGCGGATCCCTGCCGCCCCCGCCCCCGCTTCGACCCTTCGACTACGCGGCCGGCGTGCTCTTCTTGGTCGCCGCTCTGCGGCAGTTCGGCTGGATCTGCTTCCAGCGGGGCGACATCGCGTACACGCTGCTTCCCTTCAACTACGGTGACCTGCCCCTCCACTGGACCTACATCGAGTACTTCGCGCGCGGGGCGCCTTTCTGGCCGGAGAACCCCATCTTCACGGGCCAGAGGCTCCGCTATCCCTTTGGCATCGATCTGTTCACTGCCCTCCTCGCCACCCTTCGCGTCTCCTTACCCCATCTTCTCGAGGTGATGGGCATCGTCGCGTCCGGGCTCGCGGTCGTCACTCTCTTTCGTTGGGGGCGGGGCTTCGCGGTGGGCGCCTTCCTCTTCTCGGGCGGTCTGGCCGGCCTCGGTGCCGGGCCCGCCTCGGGAGTGGGCGGCCCTGCCGAGCTGGCCTGGAAGAACCTCTTCCTGGCCCTTTTCGTCCCCCAGCGCGGCTTCCTCTTCGCGCTCCCCGCGGGCCTCCTCCTTCTCTGGAGCTGGCGCGAGCGCTTCTTGCGGGGGAGCCGCGGGCTGCCGCCCTGGGTGGAGGGGGCGGTCTGGGGCGCGCTGCCCCTCTTCCACCTTCACACCTTCATCTTCATTTCCCTGATCTTCGGGCTCTGGAGCCTGGGGGGCGGGAAGGGCCAGCCGTGGTGGGGGCCCTTGCTCTGGGCGCTCATGCCCGCGAGTTGGAGCGTGTTTGAGGTGACCGATCACTTTGCCGCCGCGTCCCTCGTCGGTTGGACGCCGGGCTGGATGATCGGGGCCCAGAACCCGCTCGTCTTCCTGGCCGTGAACTTTGTCCTCTTCCTGCCCCTCGTCCTCTGGGCGGCGGTGGTGGCGGTCCGGCGCGGAGATCGGGGCCATCTTCTGCTGGTGGGGCCCGGGCTTGTGCTCTTCGCGGCCCTGTTCTTCGTGAGGGTGGCCCCCTGGGCGTGGGACAACACGAAGATGATGGTGTGGTGCTATCTGCTCCTGCTCCCCGCGGTGGCGGAGTTGGTGATCGACACCCTCGCTCCCGCTCCGCGGAGCCTGCTCCTCCTCGCCCTGTTCCTCCCCGGCATCGCTTCCGTGGTCGAGGCGTCGCTCGGGTCCGGGCCGCCCCTCGAAATCTTCCGGGTGAGCGAGCGGGAGGCGGTCTGCTCCGCCCTCGCGGGGCTCCCCGTCCGGGAGCGGGTCGCTACCGCCCCGACCTTCAACCATCCCGTCGCCCTCTGCGGCCATCCCTTGGTGGCCGGCTACGCCGGTCACCTCTGGAGCCACGGGATCGCGGCCGAGGCCGTGACCGGCCGCCTGGGAGACTTGATGATGGGGAGGCCGGGCTGGGAGGATGCGGCGCGGGCCGTGGGCGCCCGCTACCTCTTCTGGGGCGGCCGAGAGGAGAGGGAGTTCCCCACCAGCGGGCGGCCCTGGGCCGCCGCCCGAAACCCCCTGGCCCGGGGCTCGTGGGGGGGCCTCTACGACCTGGGGGAGTAGCCGCCGTCGCCCTCGAAGATCCGCCGGATCTCGAGCGGGTCCGGGGTGAGGCCGAGGGCGACCATCAGCTTGATGCGGGCCTTGGGCCCGGGGAGATCCCCGCCCAGGATGATCCCCATTTCCCGGAGCATCCGCCCGCCCCCCTCGTAGCCGTAGGCGGGGGAGACCCGGCCCTCCGCGCAGCGGGAGGTCAGGATGATGGGAAGGCGGGAGGCCAGGGCCGAGCGCAGGCCGGGCAGGGCGGAGGGGGGGATGTTGCCGCAGCCGGTGGCTTCCACGACCAGGCCCCTCGCGCCCCGGGCTACGGAGGCCCGGATGAGGGCGTCGTCGACTCCGGCGGCCATGACATGAAGGTCCACTTCCGCGACCAGACGCTTGGCCCTCAAGCCGGGAGCGTGAAAGGGGGGCCGCCGATAAACGATCTGCCCGCGATCCAGGACCGCGAGCGGGCCCAGGGGGCTGCGGAAGGCGGCCAGGCTCTGGGTGTGCCACTTGTAGGCCTCGGCCGCGGCGAGCACTTCCTCACCTACCGCCACCAGCACCCCCCGACCCCCGGAGGCGGGGTGGACCGCGGCCCGCACCGCCGCCATGAGGTTGGCGGGGCCGTCCCAGCCCGGCTCGGAGAACGTGCGCATCGCCCCGCAGAAGACGACCGGCTTGGGGCTGTCCAGGGTCAGGTCCAGCAGGAAAGCGGTCTCCTCGAGGGTGTCGGTCCCGTGGGTGACCACGACCCCGTCCACGGCCCGATCCTCCAGCACCGAGGCCACCCGTCCCTTGAGCCGCCACATCCAGTGGGGCGTCACGTGGGGGCCGGGAAGACGGGCATAGTCCTCCAGTACGAGCCGGGCCTCGCGGCGGAGGCCGTGCACCCGGGAAACGATCTCCTCCCCGGAGAGAAAGGGCACCGCCGCTCCCGTGCCGGGGTCCATGCGCATGGAGATCGTCCCCCCCGTGAAGATCACCTGAACGGTGCGGCGCGCGCTCAACCGCGCCCCCGCAGGACGAGGGCGAGGGCCACGAACACGAGCGCGCCCCCCGCCAGGGTCCACCGCCCCGGGATCTCGCCGAAGACGAAGTAGGCGAGCACGGAAGCGCCCACCGGCTCGCCCAGAAGGAAAAGCCCCACCGTAGGGGCGGGGAGGCGGCGCAGCGACTGGTTCACCAGCCCGTGGCCGGCCAGGGTGGGCACGAGGGCCAGGGCGACGAAGAGGCCGAGAGTCCGGGGGCTGTAGCCGGTCAGGGGCACCCCGAAGGGGAGGCAAAGGAGGGCGAGGCTCAGGGCCGCGGTGGACCAGACGCCGAAGACATAGGCATTCAAGGGGAGGGCCTCGCGCAAGCCCCGGCCGATCACGTGGTAGAGGGCGAGCGTGGCGGCCCCCACCACGGCCAGAAGGTTGCCGCCCAGGGAGCCGGGAGTGCCCGCCCAGTCCCCGACCGCGATGAGCCCGGCCCCCCCCAGAGCCAGACCGATGGCCGCGAGCACGAGCCGGGAGACGCTCTCCCCCAGGAAGACGCGCGAGAGGCCGACCGCGAAGAGGGGGGCGGTGTTGACGAGCAGGACCGAGGACGCGATCGAGGTGTAGGACAAGCTGGCCACCCAGGTCGCGAAGTGCAGGGCCAGGGCGACACCCGCGGCCAAGAGAACGGCGCGCTGTCGGGGGAGGAGCGTGGCCCAGGCCCGACGGGCGGGGGTGAAGGCGAAGGGGGCGAGGCAGAGCGCGGCCAGGAAGATTCGGTAGAAGGAGACGGCGAGGGGGGGGGCCTGTGCCAGCCGGACGAGAATCGAGCCGAAGGAGACAAGGAGGACGGCGAGAGCCAGCGGCAGGTAGGGCGAGACGGTCATCCGGCCTTCGCGCGGACGGCGGCCGCGGCGCGGGCCAGGGCCTCGTCCAGAAGGGCCGGCCGCTCGCCGCCGCCCTGGGCCAGATCGCCCCGGCCCCCCCCGCGGCCGCCCACCGTCTCCACCGCGGCCTTGAGGAGGGCGGGGATATCGTGGGGCAAGCCCGGGGATTGAGCGAAGACCAGATGGGCTTTGTCCCCCCGGCTGCCCAGAAGGGCCACACAGGGCGAGAGCGCCACGAGCTGCATGGCCAGGGCTCGCAGGTCCTCCGGGGGCCAGCCGTCGTATACCGAGACCACCGCCGCGGGCGGGGCGGCGGTGGCGAGGAGGTGCCGGGCCTCGCCCTCGAGGGCCCGCTCGCGGAGCAGGCGGCCCTGCCGGGTGGCCTCGGTGAGGGCCGCCAGGGTCCGCTGCGCGGCTTCCGGCAGTCCGGAGAGCGGCGCGCAGAGAAGGGCGCCCAGGCGGTCGAGCACCGCCGTCCGCTCGCGCACGGCGGCCAGGGCGCGGTGCCCGCACACGAAGCGGACGCGGCTCCCGCCTTTATACCGCTCCCGGTCGAGCACGAGCACGACCCCCACCTCCGCGGTGGAGCGCGGATGGGTTCCCCCGCAGGGCTGAAGATCGAAGCCCCGGGCCTCCACCAGGCGGATCGCCTCTCCCGCCTCCGGCGGCGGCTCCACGCCCAGGGCCCGGGCTTCGGCCCGGCTCACCACCTTGACCTCCACCGGCCTCGCCTCCCACACCACCTCGTTGGTCCGGTCCTCGGCGGCGCGGACCTGCTCCTCGCTCACCTCGCGGTCGAGGTCGATGGAGGAGGCTTCCGCTCCGAGGTGGAAGCTCACCGTGCGGGCCGAGAAGAGATCGACGAGCGCGCGCGACAGTAGGTGCTGGCCGTGGTGCTGCTGCCGGTGATCCCGCCGCCGCTCCCCGTCCACGCGCCCCTGCACCCGCGATTCCTCCAGGGCAGCACCTAGCACGTGCAGGACCCCGAGACCCTCCTCGATGACGGCCAGGACGGGCACGCCGGAGAGGGTTCCGGTGTCGAAGGGTTGGCCGCCGCTCTCCGGGTAGAAGGCAGTGCGGTCGAGGGTCACGGCCAAGCGCCCCTCGTGTTGCCAGCGGCCGGTAACCGTGGCCTCGAAGTCGAGCAGGTAGGGATCGTGGTGGTAGAGACGCTCGGTCCGGGCAAGGGCCGGCGGGGTCACCAGAGCGGGGCCAGGTTCTCGACGTATTTGAAGGCGGTTCCGGTGTTGAAGACCACCACCGTGTCGTCGGGCGTGATGTGGCCCGATGCCTTGAGCCTGCGCAAGGCGGTCACGCAAGCTCCGCCCTCGGGGCCCACGAAGAGGCCCTCCTGGGCGGAGGCGTCCCGCACCCCCTGCACGATCTCGGCCTCGGAGACGGCCACCCCCGCGCCCCGGCTCTCGCGCATGGCCTTCAGGATCAGGAAGTCGCCGAGGGCCTTGGGGACGCGAAGGCCATGGGCGAGAGTCTTCGCCCCCTCCCAGAACGGGGCCTCTTCCCGTCCCTCGGAGAACGCTTTCACGATGGGGGCGCAGCCTTCGGCCTGGACGGCGTACATCCTCGGGCGCGAGGGGCCCACGAAACCCATGATCTCCAGCTCCTGGAAAGCCTTCCACATGCCGATGAGGCCGGTCCCTCCCCCCGTCGGGTACAGGATCGCGTCCGGCAGCTTCCAGCCCATCTGCTCGGCCAGCTCGTAGCCCATGGTCTTCTTGCCCTCCAAGCGGTAGGGCTCCTTGAGGGTGGCGCACTCGTACCAGCCGTGCTCCTGGGCGAGCTGGGCACAGAGGCGTCCGGCGTCGGTGATGAGCCCGGGCACGGTCTGCACGTGGGCGCCGTAGGCCTCGGCCTCCATGATGAAGACGCGGGCCACGTCCGCGGGGACGAAGACGTGGGCCTTGAGCCCTCCCCGGGCGGCGTAGGCGGCGAGCGCGCTCCCCGCATTTCCGGCGGAGGGCAGGCAAACATCGGTCGCCCCAAGGGCCCGAGCCATCGACACCGCTACCGACAGCCCGCGGGCCTTGAAGGACCCGGTCGGGTTGCCGCCCTCGTCCTTGATGAACAGGTGGGGGAGGCCGAGGAGGGTCCCCAGGCGGGGAGCGGGCAGAAGGGGTGTGAAGCCCTCCCCCAGGGTGATCAGGTGATCCGGGCCTTCGAGGGGAAGCACTTCCCGGTAGCGCCAGAGGTTGGGGGCGCGCAGGGAGAGGTGTCCCGGTCGCATGTCCTTGGCCGCGGCCTCCAGGTCGTAGCGGGCGAAGAGGGGGGCCCCACACTGGCAGAGGTTCCAGCGTTGTCCGGGGGGGAAACGGCGATCGCATTTCGCGCATTCGAGGTGGATGAGCGGCACGCGCCGATTATACGACCCTCGGCCGCGGTCGAGAGGCCTGGCTCACCAGGAGCCGGTGGGTCGCGGCCCGGGCGCACCGGCCCGCACGGGGGGGGAAGGGAGTGCCGTTCCGTGACGAGGTCCGACGACCAGGGTGTGAAGGGGTTTCCGCCCTCCGAGCGAAGGGCTGAACCCGTCCCAATGCGATGGGCCTAATCGGAATCTGCGTTGACACCGCCGAGGCGACGGTGCTACATGGGGGGGGCAAACGCGATGAGATCGAACAGGCCCGTGATGCCCCTCGCTTCGTTCTTCCTGCTCGCGACTCCGGCCGCGCTGGCCGCGGGCGGATCGCTGCAGATCATTCCCGAGGGGATTGATTGCGTCCTGGCGGACCGGTTCCCCCGGATCGAGGCCTTCGTGACCCCCACGGATCAGGTGAGCCTCGCGCGAGTTCTCTTTCGGAGCAAGGATTCCGAGGGCTGGTACTGGGTCCGGATGGATCGAGAGGCCGACCGCTTCGTGGCGGTTCTTCCAAGGCCCACGAAGGGGCACCCACGTGCCTAGCGGGTACAAAGTCCCCCCCGTTCCGAGCGGTTTCAGCGTCCGGGGCACGCTGCGCCCGGGGGAGGAGGCAGTGGGTGTCTTCCCCCACATGTCGCTCAAGACCGCGCTCCTGGCCGCGGGAGCGGTCGGCGCGGGGGCGGTGGCGGTGGGGTTGTCGGTGGCGAATCCAACCAACGCTAGCCTGGGAACCGCCACGCTTCTCGAGAGCAACCCACCACTCGGGAGCACGATCTCGCTCGGCGGCGGTTCGTTGGCGCTGAGTCTGCGGGTGGTGGCGAATCAGGATGTGCTGCCGGGACCCACGTTAGTGGATCTGCTTGAGACCGGCCAAGCGGGATCAAGCTCTTTCAACCAGCCCTGCGTCACGCTCAGCTCTCCGCCCGGCGCGGGCTTTGCGGCGCGCAGCCCCCAGAACGTGACCCTCAGTGGCCGTCTTCCGGGGTCATCCCCTTGCGGAACATCCTTCGTGGTCAACCAAGCGAAGGTGACGCTTCAAGGGCGGCTGGGGGGGCTGGTGCTGGGTCTTCCCGTGAACTACAGCTTCGTCCCCTAGGCTCTGAGCATGTACAACCGCCCTCTCCTGATCGCGGCTGGACTGGTGGCCCTGCTCGGGCCCCCCGCCGCTGCCTCCGACGACCAAGGTCACCGCGAAGCGCTCATGCACTACCGAGCGGGGGAGGATTCGATGACCGCGGAGAGGTGGGCGGAGGCGGTGATCGAATTCAAGGAAGCCATCCGGCTCGACCCCCTGCTGGCGGTGGCCCACTACGAGCTCGGCCAGGCCTTCATGCCCCTGAAGCGCTATCCCGATGCGATCAAGGCCTACCTGGGAGCGCGTCAGGCATTCACGGACTTGGCGACCCTGGAGCAAACCGACCGCGTCAAGGCGGACCTGGAGCGGGACGATCAAATCCAGGAGCTCCAGACCTATCTGACCCGGTTGCGACGGATGAATGACCCCCGCTACGATCACCTCCAGATCAAGGTCCAGGACCAGATCGAAGGTCTCCAGGGGACGGGGCGGAAGGGCTTGGCCCGGCGACTGGAGGTTCCCGCGGAAGTCTTCATGGCCCTGGGGAGCGCCCACTACCGCTCCGGCGCGCTCGGGGACGCGGAGCGCGAGTACCTGGCGGCCATCAAGGTGAAACCCGGTTTCGGCGAGGCCCACAACAACCTGGCCGTCGTCTACATGCTGACCGGCCGCTTCGACGAGGCGGAGGGGGAGATAAAGCTGGCCGAGAAGGCCGGGTTCAGGGTCAGTCCGAAGTTCAAGGACGATCTGGCGCGCCGCGCGAAGGGGCAGTAGCCGGCGGGGGCTTGCTCCTCGTGAAGGGCAGGAGCCGCCCGCCTTCAGACCTCCATGATCTCGGCTTCCTTCTTCTTGAGGGCGGCGTTGATCTCCTCGATGTGCTGGTCGGTGAGCTTCTGGACCTCGGCCACCGCGTGCTTCTCGTCGTCCTCGCTGACCTGGTGGTCCTTGAGGAGCCTCTTGAGGTGGTCGTTGACATCCCGCCGCACGTTGCGGATGGCTACCCGACCCTCTTCCGCGCTCTTGTGGGCGTGCTTGACGAGGGTCTTGCGCCGCTCCTCGGTGAGGGAGGGGATGGGGATGCGGATGATCTTGCCGTCGTTCTGGGGATTTAGGTCCAGGTCGGAGGTGCGGATGGCTTTCTCGATAGCGGGGAGCAGGGAGGGATCCCAGGGCTGGAGGGTGATGAGGGTGGGGTCGGGGGTGCCCAGGTTTCCAACCTGGTTGAGGGGGGTCGGGTTGCCGTAGTAGTCCACCCGAATCCCGTCCAGCATGGATAGAGAGGCCCGCCCGGTGCGCATGCTGGCCAGCTCGCGGAGCACGGTCTCTACCGAGGCATGCATCCGCTGCTTCGCGTCCGCGATCAGAGGTTTGATGGCCATGGGCTACTCCTTGACGAGGGTCCCGATTTTCTCACCGAGCACGATCCGGCGCAGGTTCCCCTTCCGCTTGAGATCGTAGACGATGATCGGGAGGCGGTTGTCCATGCAGAGGGAGATGGCGGTGGTGTCCATCACCTTCAGGCCCTTCTGCAGCACCTCGAAGTAGGTCAGGCGGTCGAACTTCTTCGCCTTCGGGTTCTTCAGGGGATCCGCGTCGTAAATGCCGTCCACCTTCGTCCCCTTGAGAATGATGTCGGCCTTGACCTCCATGGCCCGGAGGGCGGCCGCGGTGTCGGTGGAGAAGTAGGGGTTGCCGGTACCGGCCGCGAAGATGGCAACCCTCTTCTTCTCCATGTGGCGTATGGCGCGGCGCCGGATGAAGGGCTCCGCCACCTCCTGCATCTCGATGGCGGAGAGCACGCGGGTGAAAACGCCCACCCGCTCGAGGGCGTCTTGGAGGGATAGGGCATTGATCACGGTGGCGAGCATGCCCATGTGGTCCGCGGAGATGCGGTCCATCCCCGAGGCGCTGTCGGAGACCCCGCGGAAGATGTTGCCCCCCCCCACCACGACCGCGATCTCCAGGCCCAGGTCGTGGACCTCCTTGATCTCCACCGCCAGGTAGTCGGTGAAGGCCCGGTCGATGCCGAAGGCCTTGTCGTCCCCCAGCAGAGCCTCGCCGGAGAGCTTGAGCAGGATCCGCTGGTAGGCGGGGGTCTTCTTGGCGCGGGGCATGGTGCTCCTGCCGTCCGCCTAATCCTACCGCGGAGCCGGCGCCGGCCGAATAGCTTCCGGCTCGTCCGGGCGGGTGGAAGTCGCTCCCGGGCCCGGGGCATCCCCGGTCGCGGGATCCTCGCCCAGCCGGAAGCGGGAGAAGCGGCGCAGGATAATGTTTTCCTTCAGAAGGGCGATCTTCTCCTGCACCAGGTGGCCCACCGTGATCTTGCCGTCCTTCACGAAGGGCTGCTCGAGGAGGCAAAAGGCGGCGTAGAAGTCCTTGAGCTTGCCCTCCGCCATCCGCTCCTGGACGGAGGCCGGCTTGCCCTGGGCGGCGGCCTGGGCCCGGTAGATCTCCTTCTCCTTCTCGAGGACCGCGGCCGGGACGTCCTCCTTCGCGAGATAGAGCGGGGCGGCGGCCGCGACGTGCATGGCCACGTCCTTCACCAGAGCCTGGAACTCCGCGGTCTTGGCCACGAAGTCGGTCTCGCAGTTGATCTCCACCAGCACCCCGATCCTACCCCCGGGGTGGATGTACGCTCCGACCAGGCCTTCGCAGGCCGCGCGGCCGGCCTTCTTGGCCGCGGCGGCCAGGCCCTTCTTGCGGAGAATCTCGCGCGCGCTCTGGGCGTCGCCCTTGGCCTCGACCAGCGCCGACTTGCACTCCATCATGCCTGCGCCCGTCTCCTCGCGGAGCCTGCGCACCATATCCGCCGAAATACTCATGCGTAATTCCTCAATGAATGCGATGAACCGTCACGAAAATCGGGAGGACGGTCCCGCGACCGTCCCCTGGAGGTCGACCCCGCCCTCAGGCAGGGGTGGTGGGGGTGGCGGCGGGCCGGGGCTTGGGCCGGCGCACCTCGCCCCCTTCGCCGCCCGGCGTCGTCGGCTCCGGCGTCCGCGCCTCGCGGAGGCCCCGTCCGGCCATCACCGCGTCCGCCATTCGGCTGGCGAAGAGGCGTATGGCGCGCAGGGCGTCGTCGTTCCCCGGTATCACCACGTCCACCTCGTCGGGGTCGCAGTTCGTGTCCACCACGCCCACCACCGGGATCCTCAGCTTGCGGGCCTCGGCCACCGCGATCGCCTCCTTGCGGGTATCGATCACGAAGACGGCGTCCGGCACCGACTTCATGGTCTTGATGCCCTGGAGGTTTCGCTCGAGCTTGCCCCGCTCTTTTTCGAGGTGGGCGATCTCCTTCTTGGTCAGCCGCTCGTGGCGCCCGTCCGTGGACATGAGCTCCAGCTCCTTCAGGCGGTCCAGGCTCTTGCGCACGGTGACGAAGTTGGTGAGGAGCCCGCCCAGCCAGCGCTCATTCACATACGGCATCCCACACCGCTTGGCCTCCTCGGCGATGGCCTCCTGCGCCTGGCGCTTGGTGCCGACGAAGAGGAGGGTCTTGCCTTGGGCGGCCAGATCCTGCACGTACTGCAGGGCGTCCTGCAGCATGCGGTGGGTCTTCTGGAGGTCGACGATGTAGATGCCGTTGCGCTCCCCGAAGATAAAGTCCTTCATCTTCGGGTTCCAGCGGCGGGTCTGGTGGCCGCGGGCCCCCTTCTGTCCGTACTTCTTGCGCTCCTTGATGCGGGCGTCCCGGGTGAGGAAGCCGGCCTTCTTGAGCTTGCCCCGGAGCTCGAGGTTGAATACGCACAGGGCCCGGGAGATGCCGTGCCGTAGGGCGCCGGCCTGGGAGGACACTCCCCCCCCGTGGATGATGGCCAGGACGTCGAACTTATCGGTCGTCTCCGTCAGCGCGAAGGGTTGCCGGACGAGCATCTTCAGGGCCTCGTGGCCGCCGAAGAACTCCTCCATGTTGCGCTCGTTCAGCTTCATCTCCCCCGTGCCCGGGCGCAGGTGGACACGCGCGATCGAGGTCTTGCGCTTTCCGGTGCCGTAATACTCTAGGGCGGTCGTGCTCAATGCTCCCCTCTCCTCACTTGACGGGCATCGCCAGGGGCTTCTGGGCCTGGTGGGGATGGTGGTCGCCCGCGTAGACCTTCAGCTTGTGAAACATGGCCCGTCCCAGCTTGGTCTTGGGGAGCATCCCCCGGATGGCCTCTTCGATCACGCGCGCGGGGTTCTTCTTTCTCAAGTCGCCCGCCGCCACCGATTTCAAGCCACCCACGTATCCCGTGTGGTGCCGGTAGAGCTTGGCCGTTGCCTTTCTCCCCGTCAGGTGAACGTGGGCGGCGTTGATCACGATGACATGATCACCCGTGTCCAGAAAGGGCGTGTAGATCGGCTTCCGCTTGCCGGTGAGCGCGGAAGCGGCGATCGCGGCCAGCTTGCCGAGGACCTTGCCCTTGGCGTCGATCACGAACCACTTCCGCTCCAGGGGGTCGGCCTTCGGTATATAAGTCGGCATCCGGTATCCCTCGTGCGCGTCTCCCGCTCGCGCTGCAAACCTTTAACTTATAAAGCATCACGGCCGCCCTGTCAAGGGCTATCCCCTGGATTTGCGGGACCTTCCGGGCGGCTTCGACCAGAGCTCCCCCCGCTCAGCGTAGGCGGGCGTGGTTCAAGGCCGGAAGCTCGCGGCGGATCCGGTCCTGGCGCGGGAAGTCGAGCTCGGCCAGGGCCACGCCTTCCCCCTCCGGCGCCTGGGCCAGGACCGCGCCCCAGGGGTCGACGATCATGGCCTGCCCGTGAGAGGCCCGGCCCGGTCCGTGGGTGCCGACCTGGGCCGGGGCCAGCACGTAGGCGAGATTCTCGATCGCCCGGGCCCGCAACAGCACTTCCCAGTGGGCCTTGCCGGTGCGCTCCGTGAAGGCGGAGGGGACGGCCAGGATGCGGGCCCCCCGGCGGGTCAGCTCGCGGTAGAGCTCGGGGAAGCGCAGGTCGTAGCAGATCGAGAGGCCCATGGGCCCGAAGGGCGCCTCCGCGAGGACCACCTCGTCGCCGGGCACGACCGAACGCGATTCCTTGAGGTGCTCCATCCCCGGCAAGTTGATGTCGAAAAG
>WNFI01630609.1_pt1 | contig 14573 bp, 17 predicted proteins | sample 5400471 | NCBI WGS metagenome assembly WNFI01 (sample SAMN13153348, study PRJNA577476) | soil metagenome | isolation source: 100 cm saprolite on Douglas fir-dominated hillslope | place: USA:California | collected 2013-09-17
CGCCTTGGAGTCGAACAGCAGCCGCCCGATGAGCGTGCTCTTGCCGTCGTCCACCGAGCCCGCGGTGGCCAGCCGCAGCATGTCCATGTGCCTGCCGGAATCCGCCGTCATCAGAAGTAGCCCTCCCGCTTGCGGTCTTCCATCGCGGCCTCGCTGGTGCGGTCGTCCGCACGGGTCTGGCCCCGCTCGGTGATGCGGGTCGCCGCGATCTCGGTGATCACCTCCGGGACCGTGGCCGCGGTCGACTCGACTGCCCCGGTACACGACATGTCCCCGACTGTGCGGTAGCGGACGGTCGTCTCGAACACGGGCTCGTCCTCCGACCTGGTCAGGTACGGGCTTTCCGCCAGCAGGATGCCGTCGCGCTCGAAGACCTGGCGCTGGTGGGCGAAGTAGATCGACGGGATCTCCAGCTTCTCCCGCCAGATGTAGTGCCACACGTCGAGCTCGGTCCAGTTCGACAGCGGGAACACGCGGATGTGCTCGCCCCGGTGAATCCGGGTGTTGTACAGGTTCCAGAGCTCGGGCCGCTGGTTCTTCGGATCCCACTGGCCGAACTCGTCCCGGAATGAGAACATCCGCTCCTTGGCCCGGGCCTTCTCCTCGTCCCGGCGGGCGCCGCCGAACACCGCGTCGAAGCGGTGCTCCTCGATCGCGTCCAGCAGGGTGGTGGTCTGCAGGCGGTTGCGGCTGGCCCAGCGCCCGGTCTCCTCGGCGACCCGGCCGGCGTCGATCGACTCCTGAACGGACGCGATGATCAGCCGGGCGCCGATCTCGGCGATCCGCCGGTCCCGGAACTCGAGGACCTCGGCGAAGTTGTGCCCGGTGTCCACATGCATCACGGGGAACGGAATCCGCGCGGGCCAGAACGCGCGCTCCGCCAGCGCCAGCATCACGATCGAGTCCTTGCCGCCGGAGAACAGCAGCACGGGCCGCTCGAACTCGGCCGCGACCTCGCGCATCATGTGGATCGACTCGGCCTCGAGGATATCGAGCTGCGAGAGCAGGTAGTCGGAACGCGGCGTGGTCATCGGCGGCTCCCAGGTTGGGTGGACGGGGTTAGAAGGCTGGGCGGCGGATGTCAAAGCGGGCGAGGGCGGGTGGGTGGGTGGGCTAGTTGTGCGCCGAGCTGATCGCCTCGAGCAGCATGTCGGCGAGCGCGGCCTGGCAGATCAGGATATCCGGCACCGAGGGCGGGTTCTGGTTGTACCGCAGCTTCGAGCCGTAAGCCTCGGCGTCCCCGCAGATCACCGCGGCAGCCTTGGCCCCGGCCGAGCCGAGCGGCAGCAGCACGGCGCCGGTCTTGTCGGCAAGTCGCGCCGTGAACTCCGGCGGCCGAGTGCGGCTCACCACAAGCCGGAGCGTTATGGACCTTGATGTGGATTCACGACCGGTTCCCGGGTCCACCGTGCTCAGGGTCTTGCCCTGGGCTGGGAGCGCCACGGCGCCCGCGGTCAGCTCACCCTTCTCCCACAGCGCCACGTGCACGGCCCAGTCGGTGCGCCCGGGCTCGCCGAATTCCCGCGTCCCGTCCAACGGGTCCACGATCCACACCCGGCTGGCCGACAGCCGTTCCGGGCTGTCGGCGCCCTCCTCGGACAGGAGCGCGTCGCCGGGCCGCTGGCGGGCAAGCTCGGCGGCGAGGAACTCGTGAGAGCGCCGGTCACCGTCGCGTCGCAGGGCGTCCGGGTCGCCGCCGCGGGCCCGCAGCGCGAGCAGCCGCAGTCCGGCCTCGGTGGCCAGGTCGGCCGCGAGGCGGTCGTCATCGGACATCATGCTGCCTTTCCTCGCTCAGGATCCCGTGGCCGGCACGGTCGTGTGGAACTCGTTCTGGGCCGCGGCCAGGCCGTGCCGCAGCAAGGCCTCGGTGGCGTCGGCGGAGCGCTCGAGCACCTCGGGCACCAGCTTCCGCTCCGCGGCCGAGAAGTCATGCAGAACGAAGTCCGCGGGGTCCATCCGGCCCGGCGGCCGGCCGATGCCCACGCGCACCCGGAAGTAGTCCCGGGTGCCGAGGGCGGCCGTCACCGATCGCAGCCCGTTATGGCCGTTGTCCCCGCCGCCCTGCTTGAGCCTCAGCGCGCCGAACGGAAGGTCCAGTTCATCATGGACGACCACGATTCGCTCCGGCGGGATCTTGTAGAAGCTCCGCAGCGCCGCCACGGGCCGGCCAGAGAGGTTCATGAACGTCAGCGGCTTGGCCAGCGTGACGGGGAACCCGGCCAGCCGCCCCGCGACGACGGCGGCACGGGACCGGTCGCGCTTGAAGCGAGCCCCCAGCCGCTCCGCGAGCAGGTCGGCCACCATGAACCCCGCGTTATGCCGGTTGCCCGAGTACTCGGGCCCTGGATTGCCGAGCCCGGCAATCAGCCAGCGCTCATCGGCCATGCGGTAACCGGATCACGCAGGCCAGATCAGGACGGCTGCTCGGCAGCCTGCTGGCCGCCGCCATCCGTGGGAGCGGGCGCGGCCGCGGGCGCAGGAGCGGCCGGCACGGCCTCGCCCTCCCCGGCCTCCGGCAGGCCAAGCTCGGCCTCCATCTGCGCGGCGGTGGGAGCCGCGATCACGTGCAGAACGAGGACGTCGGGCTCGACCGCGAGCGACACGCCGGGCGGGAGCGCGAGATCGCCCGCGTGGACGGCGCCGCCGATCGGCATGCCCTCGATGTTCACCTCGATGCCGGGCGGGATGTTCGTGGCCTCGGCCTCCACGGTGATCTGGACCAGTTGCTGGTCCAGCAGGCCGTCTGGGACCGCGTCGCCGGTCAACGTGACCGGGATGTCCACCGTGACCTTCTCACCGCGCCTGACCATGATCAGGTCGACGTGCTCGACCGTGCCCTTGATCGCGTCTCGCTGGATCGCCTTCGGCAGCGCGAGCTGGCTGCCGCCGGGCAGGCCCTCCAGCCGGATCAGCACGTTGGCCGTGCGCAGCGCGAGCAGAACGTCGTGGCCGGGCAGGCTGACGTGCCGCGGGTCGGTGCCGTGGCCGTACAGGACGGCCGGAACCCGGCCCCCGCGTCGCACGCGGCGGGACGGGCCCTTGCCGAACTCGGTGCGGGGCTCGGCGGCGATGCGTACCTCAGGCACGGCAGTGCTCCTCAAGACGACACCCTTGATCCTCGCGAAGTCTAGCCGAGAACAGGCAGTGCGCTGCTCGGCATCACCACCGCGGACCTTGCCTCCCGGATCGGGCGGCGTGGCGGACGTGCTCGGGTGAGGCGAAGCCCCGTTAGATGTCGACGATGAGTTCCGCGAGTCCTGGGCTGATCGCGACGATGTCGTTGCGGTCGGAGGTGACCACAGCGGCCGCTTGATCGTCCGCTACGAGCGCAACGTGGATATCGACGACATCTGCATGACCGGATTCGCCGATCTTCACGCCGATCCGTTTCGCCGCGTCTGTGTCGAGGGCAACCTTCGCGCACCGCTCGGGCTTGAGGCCAAGCAAGGCCGCGATCCGGGCCTGCCTGCCCGTCCCGCCACGCCATACCTGCGCCAGCACAGCATCCGGGACGATGACACGCGCAGCCCCGGAGCGCACGTCCATCAGCAGGCGAGTCATCAGCGGTGAGGCTTTCTCCAGGGCGATCAGCGCACCGCTGTCGAGGACGTATCTGACGGCCGGCGGAGCCGGGCTCACGCGGCCTGCTCGCCGCGCCGGGCCCGCAGTGCCTTCTGTGCCTTGGCCATCGCGTCCCGCGCCCAGGCCTGCGCCTGGTCATCTGGCTCCCCGGTCTCTGCGATCATGCTCGCGATGAGTAGGTCCAGGGGGTCGAAGTCACGCAGGTTTTCCGCCGCCCGGGTGATGAAGGCGGACACCGACTCAAACTCGCCGGCTGCTACCCGCTCCCGGATGTAAGCGCCAAGCTCTTCGGGCACGGTGACGGTCATCTTCGTCGTCGCCATACAAGCTATCTTACCGCAAGCCTTATCCGCAGAGCCCTGTCCGCGGGCAGGGGCTATGCGTGACCCGACGGCGTGCCGCTCAGCGCACTACCCGCAGCACCGTGGCGGGGCGCTCCGCAAGAGTGGCAAGGAGCCGATCGCCTGACGGAAGGAAATGCGCTACCCAGTAATCTCCGGGAGCCGGCCTGAAACCTGGGGCTGCATTTCAGGCACTCACGCTGTCCGCAGCGCACCACCGGCCGGCCGCTCGGCTGGGACGCCGGCTCCGCTGTCGCCACGTCAAGCTTGCCCTGAAGTAAGAGGTGTCTAGCCAACTGTCGTATATATATAGCTATATAGCAACTTATCAGACATATCGCTTCACATTAGGGTTCAAGAACATTCCCGACCTAGAGGAGCGAACATGCGAAAGACCGTAGTCCGCGTTCTGGTTACCTGCATCTCCGTGGCAGCATTCGCAGCCATGGGGGCGGCGAGTGCCGCCTCTGCGGCAGCGCTGCACGCCGCACAGCATCACGTCGCTGCGGCCGGCCAGGCTCCGAACCAATGGGAGGAGTGAACAGCCCCGCTAGCCCGCAGCCACCACCATCGCAGCAACCACGCGGCCGCCGCCGCCCACCGAGCCCGCGGCGGCCGCGGGAAAGCGGCGAGCCTGGCGAGCTGCTCGCCCGCGACCTTGCCGACGCCGCGTCAGCCCCTCCGCCAGGCAGTCGCTAGGAGCCGTACTGTTGCGGCGGCCGGGGCGCCGGGCGGGACCTGCGCGGGAGGGTCCTCCGCAGCCCGCTCGGCGGCCACCGCATTGTCTTCCAGCACGGCAAGCTGCGCGAGGTGCTGGGCAAGTTTCTGCTCGGCAGTCTCGCGATCCCGGGTCGCTTCTCTGCGGCCACCGGGATCTCCTCGGTGATGCGGGAACCTGGCCCGCGCGCCAGAAGCGGAGGGTCGGGCCCTTGCTGAACTCGCTGCTGGAACCCTGAGGACTAGGCAGTGCGCCTGCTTGCGCGCAGGACGCACGCCGCGCAGCGAAGAGCGGCGGCAACCACGCAGTCGCCGCCGCTCCCAATAGTTAACCGCTAGCCCTCGAACGGGGCCGGCTTCTCGGTGGCGCCCTCGAACGGGGCCGGCTTCTCGGTGGCGCCCTCGAACGGGGCCGGCTTCTCCGGATGCTTCGGCTCGGGCTCGTGACTGCGCGCGTGCTCTTCCATGATCATCCCCTTCGTGTCCCGGCTCGCATGAGCCAGGGCCCCGCACGATACAACGGCTGACGATCCGAATCGTAATGGCATCGGGCCGGAGATTCTCGAAATACCGGTTGTTTTCGGGTCCGTTCCTCCTGGCACAGGCGGCCCCTTTCAAGGCCCGGCATCAAGTTGTTCCAGGCGAGCGCCGAGCTCGGCGGCCTGGCTGTCTTCGCCCAGGCCCTCGAAGATGATGCGGGCGCGGTTCCACACCTCGTGGGCTTCCGCCGGCCTTCCCGCCCGGGCGTGCGCGGTACCGATGCGCTGCAGATCTTGCGCTTCGCCCGACCTGTCGCCTGCGGCGCGATGAATGCCCAGCGCCTGCTCGAACAGGCTGGCGGCCTCGGCGAGGTGTCCCAGCTCCAGATGGGCCCGGCCAAGGTTGTGCAGCGCGTAGCCCTCGTCCCGCACCGAGCCGACCTCACGGGCAATGGCGAGTGCCTCCTGCGAGACCGCGATTGCCTGATCCTGGCGCCCGAGCTCCACGTAGGCCTCGCCGAGGTTGCACAGCGCGACGCCCTCACCGTACCGGCGGCCGACCTTGCGCTGCAGCTCGAGAGATCCGAGCAGTGCCGCGACCGCTTCCTCATGCCGCCCCAGGAGCAGGTAGCAGAACGCCAGGTTGTTGGCGACCTGAGCCTGGTACCGCTGGTCGCCAGTTTCGCGGTAGATGGCCAGCGCCTGCTCGAAGTAGCCGACGGCGTCTTGGGCGCGCTGCTGGCCGAGCACCATGCCGAGGTTGGTCAGCACCCAGGCCTCAGCCGTCCTGTCTCCCAGTTCCCGCGCGCTGGCCAGGGCGATACGGTGCGTCGTCAGCCATTCGGTGCGGTACCCGAGCCGGTCGAGGCAGACCTTCATGGCCGCGGGAAGCTTCCAGGCGATGTCATGCAGGCCGTGGGACGCGGCCTGGCGGGTCGCGGCGACCAGGTTGGCGCGCTCCTGGTCGCACCAATCGAGCGCCTGCTCCGCGCTGGCGAAGGCCAAGGGCACTACGCCTGGCTCCGCCGGGCCCAGCGGCACCCGGTCCAGGTACGGCGCAGCCGCGCCTGCGGCCGCGTCCGCAGTGCGCAGATACCAGCTGAGCACGCGGTGCACCGCTTCCTCGATGGCCTGCGGCGCCTCGTCGGCCTCCGCCCGCTCCACGGCGAAGGCGCGCAGCAGGTCGTGGAGCCGGTACCGGTCCGGAGCCGGGGAGTCCAGCAGGTTCGCGTCGACGAGCACCTCTAGGGCGTCGGCGACGGGATTCTCGGGCTCGCCGATCAGCGCGGCGGCGGCTGGCAACCCGACGGACGCACCCTGCCAGGTGCCCAGCAGGCGGAACAGCCGGGCCGGGTCGATGCCGTTTCGGCTCGCCGGACGCTGCAGGGCGTCGAAGCTGACCCGGAAGGCGGCGCGCACGGCCAGGTCGCCCGCAGTGAACTCATCCATCCGGCGGCGCTGGTCGGCCAGGCGGTCGGCGAGCGTTCTGACGCTCCAGCTGCGGCGGGCGGTCAGCCGCGCGCCAGCGATCCTGATGGCGAGCGGAAGGCCTGCGCACGCGGCGAGCACGTCGCGCACCGGGCCTGGCTCCGCCTCCGCGCGCTCGGCCCCGATGATGCGGGTAAACAGCTCGGCTGCCTCGCTGTCGTCGAGCACCTCGAGGTCAACGAGCTGGCTGCCGACCAGGTCGGAGAGCCGGTGTCGGGAGGTGACGATCACCGCGCAGGAACCGGTGCCGGGCAGCAGCGGCCGGACTTGCGCCGCGTCCCTCGCATCGTCCAGCACTGCGAGCATCTGCCGCTCGGCCAGCCGGGTCCGGTACATGGCGGCGCGCTCCTCGGCCTCCACCGGTACTCGGGCCCCGTCTACCCCGAGATCCCGGAGGAACCTGGCCAGCGCCTCGTCCGGCGGCACGGGCTGCTCGCTGCCACCCAGCAGGCTGACGTAGAGCTGCCCGTCGGGGAAGTCGGGCCGCAGCGCGTGCGCCGCGTGGACCGCGAGGGCGCTCTTGCCCAGGCCCGGCGCGCCGGCCACTACCGCGACGGCCACCGCCGGGCTGTCTCGGCGCCGCGCCTGCGAGAGCAAGCCGCGTAGCCGCCCCAGGTGGGTGCCGCGGCCGGTGAAGTCCGGGACGTCGGCGGGTAGCTGGGCCGGCACCGGCCGCGGCGAGGCGGCGCGGGCCGCGCGAGGAGTTGCCCCCGGAGCCGGCGACTGCGAGCCCGGCGACCCTGGGATCGGCGATCCGGGGCCAGGAGATCCGGGCCCCCGCGGCCCCGTGCCCGGCGGCCGGGGACCCCCAGGCTCCGGCGCGGCCGGCGGCCCGCGCCGCGCGACCCGGTCGGCGGTGAGCATCGCCTGGTAGAGCCGCTGCAGCTCCGGCCCGGGATCGACGCCGAGCTCGTCGGAGATCACCTCCCGGGCCCGGCCATAGGCCGCCAGCGCCTCGGCACGGCGCCCGGACGCGTCGAGCGCCTTGATGAGGAGGCTCCACAGCCCCTCCTGAAGCGGCTGATCGGAAAGGAGCCTGCGCAGCTCGGCCACGAGCTCGGCGTGCCGACCGCAGCCGAGGTCTGCCTCGATCCGCAGCTCGAGCGCGGCCAGCCGTGACTCCTCCAGACGGCCAGCCTCGGCCGTGATCAGCGCCGATGACGGCACGTCGGCGAGCGCACGGCCCCGCCACAACCCCAGCGCCTCGGTGAGTACCCCGGCGGCGCGGGGGGAGTCACCCGCGGCCAGCGCCTCCCTGCCCCGCCCGGCCAGCGCCTCGAAATCCCCCGCGTCCAGCTCGCCGGGGCCCAGCAGAAGCTGGTATCCGGGCGCGCGCGTGGTCAGCAGCCGGCCCTCAGGATCGCCGAGCACCCGGCGGAGCCGCAGCACGTACACGCTGACCAGGTTCGCTGCCCGGTCCGGCGGGCCGTCGCCCCACAGTTCGGCGATCAGCCGGTCGGTGGACACGACCTGGCCCGGGTTCAGCAGCAGCGCAGCCAGAAGTGCCCGCCACTTCGGCGCTCCGATGCCGCTCCAGCCCTCGCCGGTCCAGACCTCGAGCGGTCCCAGTATCCGAAACCGCACCACGCCGTCCGCGCCCGCCATTTCCGTCTTCTCACCGGGCCACCCGCGCCCGCCGTTAGCCGGCGGCAAGGGACCAAGAACCTCAATCATCACTCAACCATGACGTAACGGCACTTCGCCACGCTGTTGGGCATCTGTAAGCGAGCAGTCACCCGAATCGGCCGCAGTGCCGCAGCCGTCGAAACCGGGCGGCTTTCCGTGGTGGTGGCGGCCCGTCCGGCGTGCGGACGGCCCGCGCCGCGCAATCGGCACTCAATAGGAACGCAAGCCCGCGCCGCCATGCTGGGCGTCAGTCGCGCTGCCCGGATCCCGCCGACCCGCAGGGCCTTCCGGGCGATGGCGGGCCCGCAGGAGTCAGCCTGGCCCGCGGACTGCCGCGCGGGGCGCAGTCCGCGGGCAATAGAGCGGGTGGTCGCTGGCCTCCCTTTCAATGGGGGGCGAGGCCAGCGACCGCCCCCCTCGGATCTAGCCAGCCTGCCCGGCCTCGCGCAGCCGCCGGGCGAACGCGCGCGCCGCGGCCGCCGGGTCATCGGCCTCGGTGATCGCTCGCACCACTACGACCCGGGTGGCCCCCGCGGCGAGAACGTCATCGAGCCGGCCCAGGGTGATGCCGCCGATCGCGAACCAGGGGCGGGCAAGGCGCCGGCGTGCCACGTGGCCCAGCAGCCCGAGGCCGGTCGACGGGCGTCCCGGCTTGGTCGGGGTCGCCCATACCGGCCCGGCGCAGAAATAGTCAACGCCCGCCTCGCTGGCTGCCGCGTCGGCCTGGGCGCGGCTGTGGCTGCTGCGGCCGATCAGCGGGCGCGGCCCCAGGATCCGCCGCGCGACCGGCACCGGCAGGTCGTCCTGGCCGAGGTGGAGCACGTCGGCCGAGGCGGCGAGGGCCACGTCGGCACGGTCGTTCACCGCCAGCAGGCGGGCGTGCCGCCGGCACGCGTCGGCGAGCACCTCCAGCAGCCCGAGTTCCTCGCGCGCCTCGAGCCCCTTCTCGCGAAGCTGCACGATGTCCACCCCGGCGCCGAGGACCGCGTCCAGGAACTGGGGCAGGTCACCGGTTGACCGCCGCGCGCCGGTACACAGGTAGAGCCGGGCGTCGGCCAGCCGCTCGCGCACGGAGGACGACCGGGCCTGGGGACTCGTCACCGGGTCATTCAACCACCCGGCCAGGCAACCACCGGGGCGTGCGGCCACCGGGCCGTGCAGCCACTGTGGGCCGCGAAGGCGCTGCGGGGCGTAGACTGCGATGGTCGGAACGCTCCGACCACGGGAGTCCCAGGCAGGGGCTGAGAGGGAGGCTCGCCGCCTCCGACCGTCGTACCTGATCCGGGTAATACCGGCGAAGGGAGCACGCATGGCCATGACCGCGGATGTCGTCATCGCGGGTGGCGGCGTGATCGGGACCGCGATCGCCTGGCGGGCCGCGGCAGCCGGGCTCGACGTGGTCGTGGTGGATCCCGAGTGCGGCGACGCGGCGTCGCTGGTAGCCGCGGGGATGCTGGCACCGGTGTCAGAGAGCCTGTTCGGCGAGGGCGCCCTGCTCCGGCTGAACCTGCTGGCCCTGCGGCGGTTCCCGGCGTTCGCGGCCGAGCTGGAGGAGGTGACCGGCCGCCAGTCGAGCCGTTCCTCGCGCCGGACGTGCGCGGCGGCGTCCTGTGCGCGGGCGACTGGTCGATCGACAACCGGCGGTATGCGGCCGCGCTGGGTGCGGCGATGCGATCCGCGGGCGCGCGCGTCGTGCGGGACCGCGTGACGGCGGTGCGCGCCCGGGGCGGGCGCGTCTGCGGGGTGCAGCTCGCCGGCGGCAGCGGGGCCGACACCATCGACGGTGGCGCCGTTGTCGTCGCCGCCGGATGCTGGTCGGGCGGGATCGACGGGCTGCCGGACGCGGTGCGTGACGCGGTCCGGCCGGTCAAGGGCCAGCTCCTGCGCCTGCGCTTGCCCGTGGGCATGCCGCCGGTCATCAGCCACACGGTGCGCGCGGCCGTGCAGGGCCGGGACGTGTACCTGGTGCCCCGCGCCGACGGCGAGGTGGTCGTTGGCGCGACGTCCGAGGAGCGCGGGCACGACCTCTCGGTGACCGCGGTGGCCGTGCACGACCTGCTCCACGACGCGATGAGCGTGCTCCCGGTGACCAGCGAGCTGATCGTCGCCGAGACCTGTGCCGGGCTGCGGCCGGGAACCCCCGACAACGGGCCGGTGCTGGGCCCGGCCGGCCTCGCCGGCCTGCTGATGGCGACCGGGCACTACCGCAACGGCGTCCTGATGTCTGCGGTGACCGCCGATGCCGCCGTCGCCTGCCTCACGGGGCAGCGGCCGGCGGCCGAATGGGAGCCGTTCTCGGCCCAGCGGTTCACGGCGCCGGTGAGGTCCCGGTGACCATCGGGGTGACGGTCAACGGGCAGCCGCGCGAGGTTCCCGCGGATATCAACGTGGGCCAGGTGGTCGCCGCGGTCACCGAGCTGGCCACCGGCGTCGCGGCCGCGGTCAACGGGGAGGTCGTGCCGCGGCGGTTCTGGGACGGCACGCGCCTTCGCGACGGGGACCGGGTCGAGGTGGTCACGGCGGTGCAGGGAGGCTGAGATGACCGATACAGACGTTCATAACGGAGCGGCTACCGGGATGGCCGGATCGCCCAGCGCCGTGCTGGCCGACGAGCCGTGGGTGCTGGCCGGGCGGGCCCTGAGCTCCCGGCTCATCGTCGGCACCGGGGGCGTGCCGAGCCTGGACGTGCTCAGCCGGGTGCTCGACGCCTCCGCCACCGCGCTGGCCACGGTGGCGATGCGCCGCGTCGCGCCTGGGGGAGCCGGCTCGCTGCTCGGCACGCTGCTGCAGGCCGGCGTCCACGTCGTGCCGAACACCGCGGGCTGCCACACCGCGAGCGAGGCGCTTCTGGTCGCCCGGCTCGGGCGCGAGGCGCTCGGCACCGACTGGGTGAAGCTGGAGGTCGTGGCCGATGACCGCACCCTGCTGCCCGACCCGGTGGAGCTGCTCGAGGCGGCCAGGCTGCTGGTCGATGACGGGTTCGTGGTGCTGCCGTATACCAGCGACGACCCGGTCCTGGCCCGGCAGCTCGAGCGGGCGGGCTGCGCGGCGGTCATGCCGCTCGGTGCCCCGATCGGGTCGGGCCTGGGCGTGCGCAACCCGCACAACATCGCGATGATCGTGGAGCAGGCGGGCGTTCCCGTCATTCTCGACGCCGGGATCGGCACGGCCAGTGACGCCGCGTTCGCCATGGAGCTGGGATGTGACGCGGTGCTCGTCGCGTCGGCGATCACCCGCGCGGCGGACCCGGAGCTGATGGCCCGCGCCATGCGGCTGGCCGTCGCCGCCGGGCACGCCGCCCGGGCCGCAGGGCGCATCCCCCGCCGCTGGCACGCCCAGGCATCAAGCCCGCTGGCCGGGATGCCGGAGGGCCCATCATGACCGAGAAGCACAGCATCCCCCGGGTGCTGTCGATCGCGTCATCCGACTCCGGCGGCGCCGCCGGCATCCAGGCCGACATCAAGGCGTTCGCACGCTGCGGCGCGCATGGCATGACCGCGATCGTCGCGCTGACCGCGCAGAACACCCTGGGCGTCACCGCCATCGAGGAACTGCCCCCGGCGTTCGTGCGGGCGCAGATCGACGCGGTGCTCGACGACATCGGGGCCGACGCCGCGAAGACCGGCATGTTGTTCTCCGCGCCCCTGATCGAGGCCGTGGCCGAGGCGCTGGCGCCGCGGGGCCTGCCGCTGGTCGTCGATCCGGTCATGGTCGCCAGCTCCGGGAGCCGGCTGCTGCGCGAGGACGCCGTCGAGACCCTGGTCGCGCGGCTGTTCCCGCTGGCCACCGTGATCACGCCGAACCTGCCCGAGGCCCAGGCGCTCTGCCGGATGTCGACCGAGGACCGCGCGGAGCTGGCCGAGCGCATCGTCGCGATGGGCGCCGCCGCTGTCCTGGTCACCGGGGGGCACGGGGCGGATCCGGTCGACCACCTGTTCGACGGATCGGCTCACCTGTCCATCCCGGTCGCCCGCCACCGCGTGGCCGCGACCCACGGCGCCGGCTGCACCCACTCGGCCGCGCTCGCAGCCGGTCTCGCGGCCGGAATGCCGCTGCCCGAGGCGGCCCGCCAGGCCGCCGACATCGCGGGCGACGCGGTGGCCCACGGGCTCGCCGGGCTCGGCGGCGGCTCCGGCCCGGTTCACGCCCTGCACCGGGACGTGGTCAAGGTGCCGCGCCCGGCAGCGCCCCGCGCCCCGCATGGCGCAGCGGCTTCCGCCCCGCCAGCGGCGGCCGATCCGTATCGGCGCGTCCCGTCCGACAGCAGTTCCTGACCAGCAGCGGAGGCAACGCCGTGGCTGACAGCTTCAGCGACGAGTTGTGGCAGGGCATCGCCGACGTCTACGACGCGATCCTGGCCCACCCGTTCGTCACCGGGCTGACCGACGGCACGCTGCCGCACGACGCTTTCGCGTTCTATGTCGTTCAGGACGTGCTGTACCTGCAGCGATACGCGCAGGCGCTGGCCGCGGTGGCCAGCCGCGCACCCGACACCGGGGGCACCGAGATGTTCGCGCGCCACGCGGCAGACGTGATCGCGGTGGAGCAGACGCTGCACGGGTCGCTGCTGGCCGGCCTGGGCATCGATCCCGCAGCGGCGGCCACGGCCGAGCCGGCCCCCACCACCCTGGCGTACACCAGCTACCTGCTGGCCACCGTCCACGGCGGGTCATACGCGGAAGGCGTCGGCGCCGTGCTGCCGTGCTACTGGATCTACTGGGAAGTCGGAAAGGAACTGCTGGGCCGCGGCTCACCTGACCCGCGCTTCCAGCGGTGGATCGGCACGTACGGAGGCGAGGAGTTCGGTGAGACCGTCCGGGGCGTGCTGGACATCGCCGACCGGCTCGGCCCCGGCCTCTCACCGGCCGAGCGCACGCTGATGCACCGGCACTTCCGCACCACGAGCCGTTATGAATGGATGTTCTGGGACATGGGCTACCGGAAGCAGGGCTGGCCCGTCTGACCTGCCGGGCCGGCATTCGCGCGGTGCGCGGTCAGCTCTGGCCGTCGAACAGGCTGGTCACCGATCCGTCGCTGAACACCTCGCTGATCGCCCGCGCGATCAGCGGCGCGATCGAGAGCACGGTGAGCTTGTCGAACCGCTTCTCATTCGTGATCGGCAGCGTGTTGCAGACGATCACCTCGCTGATCCGGGAGTTCTTCAGCATGTCCACCGCGGGGCCGGACAGCACCCCGTGCGTGGCGGTGACGATCACCTGGGCGGCGCCCTGCGCGAACAGGGCCTCGGCCGCGTTCGCGATGGTCGCGCCGGTATCGATCATGTCGTCCACGATGATGCACGTCCGGCCGGCTACCTGGCCGACCACCTCGAGCACCTTGACCCGGTTGGCGACGTCTGTGTCCCTGCGCTTGTGGATGATCGCCAGCGGGCTGCCGAGCCGGTCGGTCCACCGCTCGCAGACCCGGACCCGGCCGGCATCCGGCGCCACCACGGTGACCTGGGACAGGTCCAGCTGCTTCTCGATGTACCCGGCGAGGATCGGCAGCGCGAACAGGTGGTCGACCGGGCCGTCGAAGAAGCCCTGGATCTGAGCGGTGTGCAGGTCGACCGCCATGATCCGGTCCGCGCCCGCGGCGAGGAAGAGGTCGGCCATGAGCCTGGCCGAGATCGGCTCCCGGCCGCGGCTCTTCTTGTCCTGGCGCGCATAGCCGAAGAACGGGGCCACCACCGTGATCCGCTTGGCCGACGCCCGCTTGAGCGCATCCACCATGATCAGGTGTTCCATGATCCACTGATTGATCGGCGCGGTGTGGCTCTGCAGCACGAACGCGTCGCAGCCGCGGACGGACTCCAGGAACCGGACGAAGATCTCGCCGTTGGCGAAGTCGTAGAGCGTGGTCGGGGTCGGCTCGATGTCCAGGCACTGGGCTATCTCGTCGGTGAGTTCCGGGTGGGCCCGGCCGGACAGCAGCAGCATCCGCTTCTGGTTGGTGATAGTGATGCCGGTCACTGGTCTCGCCCTCCGCTCAGGTGGGCGAAGGGCCCCACCGTGACACCGACGCCGATCACTGCTGATTCGCAGACCGAGTTGACCACCGTGGCGCCATCCGCGACCGAGGTGTCCCGCAGCAGGCACCCGGGGCCCACCCGCGCCGTCGCCGCGACGGTGGTACTGCCCTCGAGCTGGGTGCCGGGGCCGATCCTCGCGCCCGGCTCCAGCCTGACGCCGACGTCGATCCAGGTGCTCGCGGGGTCTACGATCTGCACTCCGGCGCGCATGCAGTCTGCGAGCAGCCGCTCGTTCAGCGCCCGTCGCGCCCAGGCCAGCTGGGCCTGGTCGTTCACGCCCAGGACTTCATCGGGATCCTCGCATGCGGT
>WNFI01710474.1_pt1 | contig 14573 bp, 10 predicted proteins | sample 5400471 | NCBI WGS metagenome assembly WNFI01 (sample SAMN13153348, study PRJNA577476) | soil metagenome | isolation source: 100 cm saprolite on Douglas fir-dominated hillslope | place: USA:California | collected 2013-09-17
TTCGCTGATTTCGAGGGTCTCATTGCTATAAGGGCAACCGAATCAATGGGACTTAGAGTATGACCTTCAAGCTCGCACCCTTTGGTGCAACGGTTGCTCGGACCATTGCACCGATTGTTGTGGACTGGCCCGAGTAGGGCGCGGTTTTCCCAACCGCCGATTTTAGTTCGCGGGACTCGACCTGAGTCGCTCTGAGGTGTTGCGGAGCGGTCTGAGGCTTCTCAGTTGCAGCGGTTTGCTAATTCATCCTGCCCTGTTCGTGCTCACACCTTTTCATTTGTATTCAATACTTTACGACGCTCTTATTTGCGCCAGATCACCTCATTTGCAGGCTAGAGTGCACCAAGAGTGCACCGAAGTTTTTCAGCGATAGTGTCCTTTTCGCATTGGGAAACCATTTCTACGGATAGCGCGTTTTCCAGCCAAGTGAATTACTTCGGAGTTGCCCGTCAACGGAAGCAATCGCGATCACTTTCCACAAGCCGACTCACAGTACTCATCCGAAAACTTACACGTGTTTGTTTGTTGGTTCAGGCGACAGCATTGAAGCGTTAAGGGACCCTCAACATCCAGGCTTGCAAGAACCAAATCGCTCTGTTTAGGATATGGGCTTTCTCCTCGCCAACGGAAAGGTGCTGGACGACTGGGAGGAAAGAACATGGCAAGCCTGACGTTTGACAAAGAGATCACAGGAGGAACGATATGAAGCGGATCGCTTTCTTGCTGCTTGCAGTTGTAACCCTGGGCGGCATTGCCGCCTACATAGCCCACGCATCTGGACAGTCCGATGGATTCATTGGACTCGTGTCCCGTCGGAAGACAACAACAAAGTCCTGGCCGGTCCATTCCCCGGCGCTCAATCTTTTGTTGTCGGCTCCCCCGTGAATGTTCAGTTCATGGTTAAGGACTCAAAGAAGTACGCCGCGACAGGCGGCTGGGGGTTCGCTGACTTTAAGGACGGAAAGCCGGGCGACAAGACGCTGCACGAGACCTGCTTCCCTTGCCACACGCCCGTGAAAGATCGCGACTATGTCTTCACCCATTACGCACCTTGATGCTTCGTATCTGCTGATTAGGAGCTCACCATCAACGGCGGAGGTCCTCGATCACCACCTGAAGTGCTTCGCCGCTCGGGATATGGAAGGCGTACTGGCAGACTACTCAGCGGATGCGGTCTTTTTTGGCCCCGAAGGAGCACTGCGCGGACCGAACGCAATTAAACCTGCTTCTGAGAAAGTCTTCGCGGAGCTCGCTAAAGCAGGGAGGTCCTTTGCCATGAAGCAGCGAATAAAGGGTGAATGAAAATTGAGGAAGTGGCGCTTCGGATTTTGTTGCAATTCACTAGCTTTCCTCGGTTTAGCTTAGCTCCGGCAAAACGTGATTAAACTACTCTGCTGGCTGTTAACCGAAGGGTTGCTAGTTCGAATCTAGACCGGGGAGCCAAATTCTCCTTCTTCTTCAATTAGCTAGCGACGGCCTGTTTTTCCTCCTTCTTGGCGTCATAAAAACGTAATAACTCCTCAACAACTTGTCGGCTCACGGGAAAGAATGTCGTTGCGAAAAGACCAGTGTTTTCAAAGCTCTTGGGTGCATGACTAAAGGTGGGCCCTGGAACGCCTGGCTCCCAAACAAACGATCACAGGCGACCTGACGCTAATTAGGGGAACACCACACTCGTTTCCAGCGACCTAGCGCTCTCGTTTCCGCGCATGTCAACGGCGGAAATGCAGTAGAAGTACTTGTGCGCGGCGAGAACGTTGACATCCTGGAATGACACCATGGTAAATGGAACAGAGTTGATGCGCGCCAACTGGCCATTCTCTTCCCGGCGATATACGTTATAACCAGAAATGTCTTTGTCCATATTTGGGGCCCAGAGAATATCAACGGATCTTTTCTCGGGATTACGGTTGACTACCGCCAACAATCTCTCCGGCATAGCGGGTGCAAAGACATCGTATGTTGTGATTTCAAGCGGAGCCGAATCGTCTCCCTCAATTTCGGCAATCAGGTGGCCTTCCTGCGAATACACTCTGGTCACGGGCGTAACCGAATACAAATAGGTCTTCTCCCATTCGATGCCCGCATCTATCCCGCTCCAGCGCTCCCCTTCCTGCGTGTGAACTACCGCGCGCAGGTATGGCACAGCAACCCGTTTCGAAGAGGCCTTTTCACGCCGGTAGATACGGTAATCGAACTTCAATGGCGAAGACTCACTTTCGATTTCGTTTTCCCAAATCAGGTATACCCCACGCGCGTCGAGGTCAAAATGCAAACCTTTAGCCGGCAGAACAGGGGCCAGAGGAACCGCTGCGGGATTGGAAAATCCGGCCCTGTGTCCGTGGTCGTCGCGCAACTCAAGTCTATAAACCGCAAATCGCAGATGATCAGACTCCTCCTGGCTTTCAGGCAGCATGTCAATGCACCGAACCGTAGTTTCCGCATTAGCCTTCCCATGGGCGGCACTCGCAGCCACCGCTACCGGCTTTTCGAGATTCACCTGTCCTACTACGTGTTGGCAGGCCGACCCAGAGTCTGAAATTGTCGAAGAGATATTTCGGCATATTCTGGCAAGCGTCAAATGCCCCGCAAAGGATTGGCCATTCTCTGGATCACGTGGCTGGCTCCACGTGAGAGTGACCTTGCCACCTTTGCGGACGGCTCGCAAATCGCGAACCGACTGTGACTCTTGAAGCGCTCCTGGCAACCGCCTTCCGGCTTCATCGGCCCGAGCCGTCGCGGCGCAGAAAACAAGTGCAACGAACACGGCATTCAATTTCATAAGACGTTCCTCCGCAGATTTTTCCTTGCCATTACTGCACCTCGATCCCACTGAGCAGGGACTGGTCGACCACCGATGTGAACTGGACGATGTATTGGCCGCTGGCATTGGCGTTCAATGTGAACTGCTTGACGATGGCTTTATTCTTAGTCCCCGCTGCCGCGAAGATATCGAAAGTACTCAATACCCGCGCACCGTTAATAGTCACGTTGAACTTCCGGCTGCCGGCCGTACTGAAGTAAGTCTCGGCAAAGTGCAGCCGCACCGTGTGGCTTGATCCCGTCGTAAATCCGGGAAGGGCGTAGGCGAAATTTCCCACGCGGGCCGTCTGGTAGACGGCCATGGGCGCGGGGTTAGTCACCTCGCTCAAGTCAATCGTGTTTGTGTGGTGGATGGTGCCGCCGCCGGTGAAGTCCTTATCGGCAAGGAAGGGAGTTGCCGCCGGCCCGCCAGCATTGATCTGAATGAGCGACCAGACACAGACTTGCGTGGTTGCGCTCGCCTGGTTTGAGGGGGTAGAGGTTCCTTCCGAATTGGCCGCTTCGACCAGATAGAAATAGGTCTTGTTGCAGGTCAGCCCAGAGTCGGAGAACGAAGTTCTTGTCGCCCCGCTCGCAATCTGGTTGCTGCTGGAAGGTGTGAAGCCGGAAGTCGTGCTGCGGAAAAGATCATAGGTAACGCCCGAGGTCGGCGACGCGGTCCAACTCAGGGTGATGGCAGAGGTAGACGTTGCCGTCGCCGCCAGATTAGAAGGCGCTTGCGGTGGCGTTCCACTGACCGTCAACACCACACTGGCCGAATGCAACAAGCTGCCACTGGTGCCGGTGCTAGTGAGCGTATAGCTTGCCGGCGGAGTTGAACTGGCGGTTGCAACCGTAAGCGTGGAGGAACCGGAGCCGCTGAGAGAAGTCGGATTGAAACTCGCACTCGCGCCGGAAGGCAAACCGCTCGCACTGAACGCCACAGTCCCGGTGAACCCGTTCTGTGCCCCGATCGTTACCGTATAGCTGCTAGTGCCCCCAGGGGCCACGGTCTGCGAACCCGGCGCGGCTGAGAGAGTAAAGTCCGGACCACCAGAATTGGATAGCGTCAACGTGCCTTGGAAGTCATGAAGCCGATTCGAGCTGAAGGTGGTGACCAGTGGAAAGTAGGTTTTGGCTTTGGCAGAGGACGAAGTATTGAGAGTAAGTGTGGCCGTTTGTGCCTGGGACGTTCCAGAAAAGCTAAGCTGCGCTGGACTAAACACGCTGCTACCCGGAGGAGCGCCGAACGACAACAATGTCACGGTGCCAGTGAAACCGTTCTTGGGCGTAAGAGTCAGATCATAAACTACAGAGCCGCCGGGCTTCACGGTTTGCGAGGTTGCCGGAGAGACCTCAAGCGTGTAATCGGCCGCTGAAGTATCGGCTACCGTCAAAGACCCTTCCCATACATTTTCAATAGCGCCGCTCTGCCCGAGCACTTCAATCGCCGCGGTCCCCAATATGGGCGCTGGGTTGGCGGTAGTCTGAATGGTCATGGAAACCGGCACGGTGGCGCCGGGAGAAAGTGCGACGGAAAGTCTATCGAAACTTGCTTTAGCAGCGGCCGCGCTGCAACTCACCTTCCCCGTTGCATCCCAGGAGCAACTCTGGGGCAAATGGGCAGCGCCAAGAGCTACCATCCCGCTAAAACTACTGCTAGCCGTAACATTGAAGTGGTAAGTGACGGAGCCACCCGGAACAACGGTCTGGTTGTCATCGGTGGCCGTGATGGTGTAAGTAGGTTTGGTATTCGGATCTGCGTTTGGAACACCGGGGGCAGGGCAGAACGTAATGATATAACCCGGTTGGGGTGGGACGTGGCAGTTGAAGTCGCTGGAAGCGTCGTCGTAGGCATAACCGTAGACAGAAGGGGCGTGGCTCTTGACTACCGCTGCACGGAAATTGAAATTCCAGCCGACGTTGTTGCACGATCCAGGCACGCCGTAAGGACCAGCACAGCAGTAGTTGGGCGTTCCGAACTTCCCGCACAGGCTCTGGCATCCGACTACGTTCCCCGCCGCATCTTTAATTTGCATATCCGTGGGGCAGAAATTGCGCAGATCGGCCTGGCAGGCCGGATTGATGCAGTGATTTGGGTTCGGATCATCGAGTTGGATCGAGATCGGGAAATCGAAGGCATCCACCAGACTGATATCGTAATTGTCGCTGCCGGTTGAAGAACCTGTGAGAGTAAACTCCGCCAGGCTGCTCGTCCCTGCACCGGTGTGGGTGCATTGCAACAGGCCGCCGCAGTCGCCGGTCGCGCAGGTTCCGTGCCCGGAGCTGTCGAAGGTACAATTCCGGCGTCCCCAGAATCGGCCTGCAACCCAGGGCGCTGGGACGGTGGTCGTTATAGTTGCGCCGGGGAGCATTTCCACACCTCCGGGCGAGCCGTTGAATACCGGGGTCGGATTTCCGGCCCCGGCTACCCAAACCGTCTCAGAACAGTTGTTCTTAATGGTGAACTGGCGAGTCTGGGCTGCTGCCGAAACCGAGATCAGCAGCAGACCCAGCGCAACCTTTAGATACGCCCCGCTCAGCATCGTCCTGTGCGATACTTTCATGGCATTCTTCTCCAAACTGCTACTGGATCTCGATCCCGCTCACCAACGACTGGTTAATCACTGAGGTAAAGGTAATGACGTAATCTCCGGAGGAACTTGCCGGCTCCGTGAACTGCTCGATCACGGCTTTGTTTATGGTTCCGGCGGACGCAACGATGTCGAAATTGGTTAACACTCTCGTGCCATTAATGCTCACGTTGAATGTCCTGGAACCGGTTGTTTTGAAGAAGGTTTCTGCAAAGTGCAGGCGCACTGTGTGGCTTGAGCCGGGATTAAAGCCTGAAAGGGTGTAGGAGAAATTTCCCACGCGAGCGCTTTGGTATATGGCCATGGGAGCGGGATTGGTGACGCCGCTCAAGTTGATCGTGTTGGTGTGATTGATCGTTCCGCCGCCGGCAAAGTCCGCGTCTGAGATGAATGGGGCGAAGGCGGGACCGCCGCAGTTAATCTGAACGCCGCTTGTGATGGGACACGCGCTGGTTGTAGCCATCGCCTGAGTGGAACCCGCTGATGAGCCTGCGGCATCAAGTGCTTCAACTACGTAGTAGTACTTTGTGTTGCACAACGCTTTCGTATCGTCGTAAGCCGCGCTCGTGATGCCGGTCGCGATCTGATTGCTGCCTGAGGGTGTGAACCCAGCAGTTGTGCTGCGGAACACGCTGTAGGAGCCAACTGTGCAGCCGGACGGCGCTGTGCTGGGGGACCAATTCAGATTGATCTGGTTGCCGGACGCGGTAAATGCGCTCAAACTGCCTGGCGCCGTGGGCACACCAACACAGGCGCTGCCTCCGCCCGCTGTTATCGTCAGTGTGTCGGCGCGGGAAATGCTGGCGCTGGCTATATTGAACAACTCAACGGTATTTTTGCCTGCGTTGAGAGGGACCACGATGCTCGAGTTTTCAAACGTCTCGAAATTGCCAGTAATAGGGAAGTGCATATCGTTAGTGATTACAACGCCGTTCACCTTGATCCCTTCCGGGCGGTCGGTAACTCCCGGAAAGAGGCCGGAGGCGAAGGCATAACGGACAGTCAAGGTGTAATTGCCGCTCGTTGGCACCACCACATTGGAAAACGTGGCGCTGCCCTCAACCGCGTAAGCCATGTCTACGACTTCATGAGCCGGATTGATCGAGTTGGTCGAATGGATATACGAAGGGAACCAGGCGCTTAGCTGCTCGAAACAATCGAACCCTGCAAGCAACGCATCAGTAAAGTAATACTGTGTTCCCCCAGGTACGGCTACCCCGGCGACGGTACCGTTCCCGCGTGATGTCGGCGGTCCCGGCGGACAGGGCCCAGCCATCGCCGTGCCAACTCCTAACGATACGAGCATCAACAAAATCAAACACAAGTTTCTCATCAGCACTTCTCTTGGGTTTTTCATCCGAACTCCTTTGGTTGTGAAGAGCACCCTGAGTAAGAGCACCCAGGTACGATTTTGCCGAGTGTGACGAGTGGCTGGGAGCCACGCAGTTCGCCACCTCTATCTGGATGGGGATTTGAAAGTTTCCCCATCCAGAATTCCGTTGTTGTTACTGCACCTCGATCCCGTTCACCAGGGAGTTGTCTTTCACCGGAGTGAACGTGATCACATACTGGCCGCTAGCATTTGCTGTTGCCGTGAACTGCTCGACGACAGCTTTGTTCTTGGCGCCGGCGGCCGCAAAGATATCGAAGTTGGTCAAGACTTGCGTTCCGTTGATGCTCACGTTGAAGACGCGCAGACCGGCAGACGTCCAGTAGGTCTCGGCAAAGTGCAACCGCACCGTGTGGCTTGAGCCAGCAGCAAAGCCGGGAATTGTGTACTTGAAATTGCCGATGCGCGCTGTTTGGTAGACGGCCATTGGCGCCGGGTTCAGGACGCCGCTCAGATCGATGGTGTTGGTGTGGTTGATGGTGCCTCCGCCGGTGAAGTCCATGTCAGCAGCGAACGGGCTCACGGCCGGGCCGCCGGAGTTGATTTGTACCGCGCCGGTCGTCCCGGCTTTGGTTGTAGCGTTAGCCTGATTCGACGGACTGGATGTTCCTCCCGAGTCGGCGGCTACTATCAGGTAAAAGTAGGTTGTGGAAGCCGTCAGACCCGTGTCGGAGAACGATGTACCACTCACACCGCCGGCAACCTGATTGCTGCCTGATGGGGTGAATCCAGAGGTGGTGCTGCGGAACACGTTATAGCTCGCAGCACACGAGGAACTACTGCCCGTCCAACTCAGATTGATCTGGCTGCTGGAAATCGCGGTTGCATTCAGTCCGGTGGGAGCAGGAGGCGCAGTGCAAGGAGCGGCAGATGTGATTTCGATGCCGCTCAATAGAGACTGATTGATTATCGATGTAAACTGGATCACGTATTGCCCGTGGGAATTGGCTGGTGCAGTGAACTGTTCAATGACTGCTTTGTTCTGGGCGCCAGCGGCGGCAAAAATATCGAAATTGGTGAGTACCTGGGCACCGTTGACGCTCACATTGAACGTCCGGGAACCGGCCGTGTTGAAAAATGTTTCGGCAAAGTGCAGGCGAACGGCCTGGCTCGACCCAGGGGCAAAGCCAGCTCCGCCGTTAAAATCCTGGTCGGCGAGGAATGCGCTTACCGCCGGCCCGCCGGCATTAATCTCTATACCCGTAATCGCCGGTCCGGTGGTGGTGCTGGCTTGGTTCGAAGGACTGGACGAGCCTGCCGTGTCGGTGCCCTCCACCACATAAAAATAGGTGGTGGCCGAGGCTGTAGTTGTGTCCGAGAATGTGGTGGCGAATACTCCGCTCGCGATCTGGTTGCTGCTGGAAGGAGTAAACCCGGAAGTCGTACTACGAAAGATGTTGTAACTCACCGAGCATGACGCGGTGCTCGCTGTCCAGCTGAGATTGACCTGGCTGCCGGAAATGGCGTTCGCACTCAGTCCGCTGGCCGCGGTGGGTATTGTGCAATTCGTGGGCAGGTGGCCATAGACGCATACTTCGCCCGTACCGGCGTTCGCTGTTCCGAAGCTGCCCAGATACACCTTCCCATTCGCAATTGTGGCGTAGCCATTTTTGGCGAAATTGTCGCAAGTATCGCGACCCGCATTCTGCTGGTTATTCCAAAGCTCGGAGGCGATATTGTTGGCGTCGTAAGCGCGGAGCACGCCCGGTGTCGAGCTGTGATTTGCATTTCCGCTTAGGACTGCAGTAGCCCATACGATACCGTTGATGTTGCCATTGGCGGAAACCGAAAGGTAAGCTCCCGGTTCGCCCCCGATGAAATCCAGCCCGGTCTGGAAATTCGGCGTGATCAAGCTGTTGCCGTTGAACTGGAAAGCCTTCAGCTTGTCGCCCTGAGCCCACATGTAGACTTCCGGACCATTCACCCCACTGTCCCAATACACGGCGCTTCCATGCAGCGCGCCGCCAAGTGTGATCGTCTGCACCGCGCTCGCGTCGCCGAGGTGGCCCAGGTTGCCGGCGTTAATGACGTATCCCGTTGCCGTTTTGCCGACCATAGTCAAACGGTTTCCCGGCGGGATCAGCAGCGGGCCGGAAGTATCGATGTCTGCATCGCCTCCGTCCAAGTTCGCGTGGTTCGCAGGGGTAAACCAGTCCGCCAGTGTCAGGTTGGGGTTGAGCTTGACGAAGCTCTCGCTGAAATTCGAGACGCCATCCCATGTGCCGTTGCTGGTTCCAAAGTAGATGTTGCCGGAAGCGTCCACTGCCGGGCCTTGCCCAGACATCCAGAGGCTGTTGCCACTGCCGCTGGACGAGGCGTTGAAAACCGCGATCTTTGCAAGCGTGGAAGGATCGTAGGAAAACAGAAAACCGTGATAGGTTCCCATGTCGCAGTGCGAACTGAAGGGAATCAGGAGACTGCCATTTACCAGCGTGAGTGCTGCGCGCTGGTTCTGGGTCAAAGGCGTGAAGCCGGCGTTGGTGATTTGCACCGGACTTCCCGTCCGGTCAGCTCCGGTGGTGATGTCAAGCGCATGCAACATGAAGGAAAAAACACCGGCATTGTTCAGGGAGTGCACGACATAGAGCGTTCCGCTGGCCGAATCAATCACCGGCGTGCCGATGATCCCTGCGTTGCCGTTGATATCAACGCAGCCGGCGCCGTAATCGGTATTTGAAATCGGTGTTCCGAGATTAACGTGCCAGTATTGTGTGCCGGTGTCGCCGTCGAAGGCGTAAACGCTGTTGCTGGTCGTGGCCACATAGACTACGTTGTGGGTTCCGCCTCCAATGTTCACGGCAGAGACAACCAGCGGCTGTGCATAAACCTGGTTGTCCACCGTATTCCTGAACAGCAAGCCGAACTGGTTTACGTTCACGTTCGACGGCGTCAGTGTAGTCTCGTTCAGGTTTTGTCCGGTGCGTGCGAGGTCGTTGTGCTGAGTTACGACGTTCACCTGAGCGGGCGCGCATTGAACTGCTGGAAAGATCAAGTAAAGAACCACTACCGATAGCAGCAACAGTCTCAGACACGTATTCACGCGACGGCCCTTCCTGTCGATCGTGCGCATATGGCCCCCAGAAACGTTTGTTACACTCTGCGATAATAAACAGTTAAGTTATAGTATCAATAGTACTTATATTAACGTAATTTTAACAATGCGGGCGGGCACTAGAGGGCAGTAAAAGGGATTAAAGAAATACCAAAGGGCTTGTTCTCTTCATACTGGCAAGACGTCCAGTCGTGGTACAGGTGGACCTACCGTACCGCTTCGTTCTCGAATGAAATGTACGGTTCTTCGCCGCGTTTTTTAGCGACATCCCGCGCCGCGTTGCGGTTCATCTTCGAGAGAATGGTCCTCGCTAGTCTGAAAGTTTTTTGCGACCTTACTTTGCCACCCACCTGGGTCAAATTTCTGAAACCTCCTTGAGACGGTGGCCTCGAACAAGAATCAATCAGAAAGCTCGGCATGATTGTTCTGCGGTTCGCATTGCGGCACCGGTCGCCGTCGTATTTTCCGTGAACCATTGCCCTGCGGGCAAAAGACGAATCCGCTGGCAAATCGAGGTTGGTGCGTCAGTTTCTGGGTCAATGATTTGCGAAGCGCTTTCTTGGCGTGGAACATCCGTCCCTTGGCTGCAGTCAAAGAGCCGCTTAGCTTTTTATTGACGGCCTCAATGTCGTGACCGTCAGGATCAAGCACCCAGGTCGCACACACTGGAGGAGTTCGGAATTGAATTACATCGATGAGGAAGTGGCCATGCCAAGCATGGATGGGTCGCAGACGTTGCGCGGGGTCTCTGACGCTGGCGACACCTCTCCTTTAATATCGATCACCAGTATTGCCGAGTCGGGACAACTCATCCACGTGGAATGCTTCGAGGAAAGTGGGGATCATTTTTCCAAGTCTATCGAACTCCTTGCAGATGAGACCGTGGTTACGGAAGCTTGTTCGGATCGCACAGTTCACGGCGGGGACTTTGCAACAGTGTCGGAGGCAGCAATTTCAAAACCTTCGGCTCATGAAAACCGGAGCCTTGACAGACACAATGCGGTTGGCATCGCTCTGACTACCGATTCCATGCCGGGATCTTTTGCCGCATTTGGTCTGGCTCGGCACGGCAGGCATGAGGACAGCTACTACACTGCAATCAACTTCATCGATCCAAAGATGGTTTTATCGCCGAATACTGTTTTCACTGGGGGCTCCCGTTGGATCCGCACCCCTGTTAGCTGATGGCCGCTACACACCAGAGATTTCGCTGGCTAATTTCTCTGCGAAGAGCCTGAGTGTCCGCGTAAAATACTCTCAAGCTTCGCCCGATGGTCGGGAAGTTCGGAGCGTTGTTGTTCCCCCGGGGAACACGAAGACCTTGATATTGGACGATTTACAAGGCGATCCCGGACTGAGGAATTCGTTTGTAATTCTCTCCGAGGGCGCTCCCGGAGATGTCGTGTCTAAGCTTGTCTCCAGAAACCAGGAGCGATTCCGAGAGGTAGAGCTGCTGGGGAAGGATGAGAAGGATCCGACTAACGGCGGAAACCACCCCTGGTCGCTTGAGGATGGGAACGAGTCTACCTTGCTACTTTTCAATCATAGCGCTGAGCCCGAGAGTTTTTCGGTCTCGATCTCAAACGGAGACCAGACCTGGCAGAAAGTCTATGAACTGTCGCCCATGCAAACGGAAGCGATCAGTTTCAGCCTACTTATTCAAGACCAAAGCAAAGACGATCGAGGCAAAACATTGCCCCGAAACAGCCTCAAAGGGCAGGTTACTTGGTTCACGAGGGCCAGGGGCGTAGGGAAAGGAAGGCTACTTCTATCCAATCAGGATCTTTCCATGGCCCGCAATTTCAGTTGCACCAGCAGTATCGCACTTTGCGGCGTTACGATTTATCCGGGCACACAACTTTTCACCATCCGCAATACAGTCAATTTCGGAACTGCCCAGACAATAATGTGCGACGTTACGGCGGAGCCCGTGGGGACCTGCGGCACCAACGGTGCAGCCCTCACTTGCCCTTATCCGGGCAGGTGCCACTACAACTGGACCTCCTACAGCCCTAGCGTGGCCTCGATCTCAGGATCCTCCACCACTCCTGGCGTATCCCTGACCGGCAATTCTGCCGGTACCTCCACCATCGGTTTAGACGTTCTCGATACTTTCTCCTCATGCCAGCGCAGTGCCCCCTACGCCACGGCAACGGTCGAACAAGCCATCCCGACAAATTGGACTACGATGTCTGAAAGCAATCTCAATGACGGCTCCCTATTCTTTCAATACACGTGGTCTTCAACAAGTGGCTACAAACCTGACCTAGCCAATTGCATAGTCGGCGAAACAGTTTTCTATCCTAGCTCATCAAATCCATACGTTTGGCCACCTCCCATGGTTTCCTCCCAACCCAACCCCTTTTCTCCTACTCCGTATGGGAAGGGGAGTGATCAACTGTCGCAAGACACGAATTATCCGCCTGATCGTTATCAACAACCCTATTTTGCAGTGAATTTCAACGCAACTCAGCGATTTTGGTGGTCGTGCCCATACTGGCAGAATGGGGATCATATTAACTTCGTTCCTGACATTACGATCACTAGAAGAATCTTCAAGGACACGGATGGATTTTGGAAATACCAGATCACAAAATCTGGACAGACAAATACCGTCAAACTGCCAGGACAATGACAGAGTGAGTCTCCAGTCTTAGGTTTGCATCAACGGGAGAAATTTGAATGTTTTACATAAGGCTGTGTGCAATACTTCTTATCTTGGCGACGGCCCTCGCACAGGGGGCCAAGCAGAACGCAGCTCCGGCTGCGTCGTCCTGCGGTGTGGTGGAGCAAGCGCTGAGTGCGGCGAAACAAATATCGGTCGGCAAGCATCGCCGTGATGTGGAGAGGTTGTTTGAACGGGACGGAGGCATGCTATCACCTAGTGCCACCCGCTATACCTACTCACAGTGTCGCTTTCTTCATATAGACGTAGAGTTCGAGGCGGCAAAGGATGATCACCCCTTTTCGGCCGACGACACAGTGATCAACGTTTCTCGGCTTTACGTCGAGTATCCTGCCAAAGATTAGGAAATGCGTTCCTCTTGTCGGAAAGATTTCTGAACCGGTCTAGACGTTTGTCTTCAAGGGTAGGTGGTTCAGAGTTGAGACCCGTGGTTAATGAGAAAAGACTCGGATCTGTTCGTCTGATCCTTGAGTTTGTGCTCCCCAGATGCTCCGAACAAGGCGCCTATGTCCCAGTGATATGTCCCCCTGCATACTGGATGGAGCCATTCAAAACTGACACCAATTGGAGGAAGGGCAGCGGCGCTACGCCATTGGCAACTCGAGATTTGTGAAAGTGAAATTCGACTTTCGATTCCCACCGCCTTGCTTTTCTGTGATTAGTTGCCCAAAAGTTGCCCAACTGAGGCTCGGGATTCAAGGTGTTCCGGGTCGTAAGCGACACCGAATAAGGCATTTAGAGTTTTACAACCCCCGGCTGTTAACCGAAGGGTTGCTAGTTCGAATTTAGCCCGGGGAGCCAACTCCCTTTTCAACCAATGAGTTAGGGACTGCTCTTTTTCGGTCTTTGGCGACCGTAGTAAAAACGTAGTATCTGTCTTGGGATTTTCCAGAAGCGGGCCGACAAAAACCGCGCAAATCCCCAATGTTTCTGCGAAAGCGCTCTGTGGAAATACCCAACCCTTCGGTTCGTAACCGAATGCTCCGTCCCCTATTGCCTTATCGCCGAACAAATCTCTTCTTCTGGCTTCCTCACACACTCGCTTCGCAACATTTTTCCGCAATAGCCAGCTACCGAGCGCGTCCTGTCATCTGCTGTGCTCCGTCGCACAGCCCCGATGCACCTCGACGCCGGCACTTCACTTCATTCAATTTCCATAGGGCCCGCATCCGCCGCGCGGGCGGCTTCCTTCAAGGCAGAGCATTTTTAGCTTGGTGGTGTGGCGACAGTAGGCGTAAGAAGAGCGGAGACGTAAGCGAGCCGCGCCAGTGAGCTAAAAATGTTTTGGACTAAACCGCTGCGAAGCGTGTGTCCTATGGGTTTTGATTGGTGGGTGGGAGTCGACCTCAAGAGGACCGGCCGTTGGTAATGATAAAAACGAGCATGATGCGCTGTACTGCGGGGTGTTCGGCGGGCTTGCACGGGGCCAAATGGGGGGTGCTGGGCTGATCGCGATGGGTTTTGCATGCTGTGGAACAGCACCTCTCCTGGAACTCGACGGCCGCGAGTTTTTGGCGAGAACGAGTTGGATTTGCGCACGATCGGTCATGAAGTGTCTTTAACGGCCGGAGAAAAAGGAACTTCGGGCAATCGTTTGACGCTGATCATGTGGCCGCGATGGCAAACGGGACATTCCCGCAGCGAGCGGCCCGTGAGTCTCTCGTATCGATCACGATAATCCTCTGGTATCGCGGGCTCGGCAGAGCTTTCCTTTCGAGAAGTCATGCCCAGAAGTTGACGGCAATGCTGCAACTTCTCCTTGCGGTGTCGATTGCCGAGGAACCCGTAGTAGCGAATGCGGTGGAACCCACTCGGCAGAACGTGGAGCAGGAATCGCCGGATGAACTCGTCTGCCGAGAGGGGCATGGTTTTCTGTTGATTGTTGTCGCGGTAGTCTCTCCAACTAAATTTCACTTGACCCTCTTCAATTTCGACAATCCGATGATTGGAAATGGCCACCCGGTGGGTGTAGCGGCCGACATAGTCCACCACTTGCTGTGGCCCGGCGAAAGGTGGCTTGGCGTAGACGACCCATTTCACGTTTCGCAC
>WNFI01101661.1_pt1 | contig 14572 bp, 9 predicted proteins | sample 5400471 | NCBI WGS metagenome assembly WNFI01 (sample SAMN13153348, study PRJNA577476) | soil metagenome | isolation source: 100 cm saprolite on Douglas fir-dominated hillslope | place: USA:California | collected 2013-09-17
CGGCTGCACTGTCCCCCGGAAGACCGGGAACGGCGTGGGAGCCCCAGCATTGAGCACGGGCCCGGGGTCGAACGTCCGGGTGAAGAGGGTCACCGCGGGCGTGAAGGTCGTGACGGACGGTCCGGGGGGCAACGCCGGGGCCGGGAATGTCACCGTCCCCGCGGTGGTCGTGGTCATGTCGTCGCCATCGTCTCGGAACCCGAAGATCGCGAAGGGGCCATCCTGGCGACCCTCGTTGCCTGACGTCACGTAGATGTGCGGGTTCGGTCCGGGGGCCTGGCCCGGCGGGGGATTCAACCCGAGCAGTGAGCCGGGGGTGCCCACCGGCTGCGCCACCCCCAGGTCGGCCACCGGGATGGCGACCCAGGGACCCGGAACCGCGGTCAGGAACTTCCACAAGCGACCATAGATGTCGGCCACGTAGATCCGGGTTGTCTTGGCCGCCGAAGGATGGGGCGAGGTGAGCGGCTTGAAGCGGATGGGATTGAAGCCTATGGGATCGGCCACGATCGCATTGGCATAGGGGTTGTTGTTCTGATCCACGGGCTGAGGGGAGCGGGTCAGGCCGTTGGCCGCCGCCGCCGTCTCCACGTCCACCGACTTGATCACGTCTCCCGTGAGCGCGTCGAGGGCGTAGAAGGTCGTCCCCTCGCCGCTGGCGCCGTAGCCGGAGCCCACGTACATCACGAAGTCGACCCCCGTCAGCTTCCGGGCGGTAATGTTCGCGGTCTTGTCCACGAACACCACGGCGGGGGTGGACCAGGTCTGGCCCATCCCAAGGTAGGCGTTGTAATCGCTGCCCCCGTTGACCTGGGTTCCGCCCGTGGTCCCGTCCGTGGTGTCCGGATTGCCCCGGTTCCAGAGGGGTATCGGTCCGTTGGTCACGAGCGCCTGCTGCAGGAGGGTGCCGGGCGCGGTGACATCGAGCGCGGTGAAGTACTTGCCGCTGATGCCCCGCCCGAAGTAGATGACCTTGCGCCAGACGCCATTGAGGCTGGTAGTGACCCCGCCGATGGTGACGCTGATCGGGCTCGCGCTCGGCACGAAGATATCGTTGAAGCGGACGCTCGCCGCGATCATGTAATCGTGGGGCGAGCGCTTGGGGGGCTGGTCGACGTAGCGGTTCGAGAGCACCGCCAGGGAGTCGAAGGGCACGAAACCCCACAACTCCTCGCCCCCGCACTCCGTGGGCGCGGCGGGGGGGACGTTGTTGGGGGTGACGCCGGTGTAGGTGCAGGAGAGGCTGGCGATGTTCGGCCCCGCCCGGAAGGCGTGGAGCATGTCGTTCCCCCCCGCGTAGACGACCGTCATCACCGGCTTGATCGTCCGTCCGTCGTTGGCGGGGGCGGGTGGATTGTCCCGGTCCGGCCTGGTGAGGCCGAAGCCCTGGCTGGTCTGGCTGGGGATCGAGCCGCCCGCGGGAGGGGTTCCGGGCACGGTCGGGCTCTGCTCCGCATTCGCCCCCGAGCCCGTGCGCGGCCCCTGGATGTAGAAGTTGTACTCGGCCACCCAGGGCGTCGCGTCCGGCGTGCTCTCGAGAGGCGGCCCCACCACGGCGGCGGTCGCCAATGTGGCCTCACCCATGACCCACGCCTTGGCGTGGTACAGGATCGCGCTCGTGAGGGCGACCCGCTTCGGATTGGCGCTACTGTCCACGCTCGGCGCGGCTCCGGCCATGTAGGCCAGGACGATCTCCCGCGCCTCCCGCCGCGCCGCCTGCATCTGGGTCAAGGGGGCGCCGCTGATGCAGCCCGCGGGCAGGCTGCTGCCTAGGCAGGCCTTGTACTTTGTCTGCAGGCTGGCGAAGTCGGTCGCGGGGCTGGCGGAGCTGTCGAGGGGCAGGCCGAGGGCGCCGTCCAGGAGGCCCTGGGTGGTGTAGTTTGCGGGCGCCACGTTCAAGCTGGTGGGCGGCCAGAGGGGGACCCGGTAGGGCGCCACATTGCTCAGCAGGCTGCCTATGGTCACGCCGAAGTACCCGTTCTGGCTGGTGGTGTAGACCCGTCGCTTGATGGCGGCGGAGGAAGTGGCGATCGTGGAGTCGGTGGCCCCGCCGTGGAGCTGGACGAAGCTGCACTCGCCAAGGACCGCCCCCGGGTTCGCGGCGGTCGGGCAGTTGGCGCCGTTCATGCCGTTCGTGACGCTGTTGGTGAGCTTATCCCCCGCGCTCCACTTCAGCACAGGCGCGCCCAAGATGTTCTGGTAGGCCTTGAGTTGCCCGTTGAACCCCGGCAGCGTGAAGCTGGAGACGAACTTGATGGGGGTGTCGGCGTCGAAGCGGTTGTAGGGAGCAAAGGCGCTGAAGGGAGCGGGGGCCGCCGCGGGCGGTACCGCCGCCGGCGTCGGGGCCTGGTCCACGAACTCGAAGATCGCGTCGGTGAGGGACTGCTGGGCCGTGAACTCGCCCTTCTGGGCCCCCTGACTGAAGAGGCCATCCAGGATGGCGCCCAGGGCGGCGGGGGTGGGGGCCAGGAACGCATCGTGGCAGGTCACGCACTGGGCCCGGGTGCCGGCGGTAGGTGCCGCCGGCCAGGCGGCGCCGCCCCCGGCGCCCTGTTGCATGCCGCTCCCGCCCCAGGCCACCCAGTTCAGCCGATTCACCTGAGCGCCGGTGCCGTAGCCGACGACGTAGGTGTTTACCGAAGACGCGATCTCCAACGGAGAGCCGGTCAAGAGCCCGCTCGGGGTTTGGACCGCTCCCACGATGGGCTGGTACAGGTTCTGTGCTTGGCCCGCGGCCGCCAGCGCGGCCGGATCCCCGGAGCCCGAGCAGGTGTCGTCACCGTCGGTCACGAACACGACGACCGTGTTCTCCTTGGGGTTGACGTGGGTTTGAATCGCGCCCGAGGGTGGGATGACCACCGGGCCCAGGGGAGCCGGGGGCTGAGCCCCCGTCCCCCAGAGCACGCTGAACACCGTCTTGATGTCCCGCAGGGAATTGCCGATGGGCGTGGACCCGTCGGCGGGGATGCCGTAGGCAAAGGCCGTCGCCGGGACCGCGCCCGTGCCGTCCGTCGTCTCTGCGTAGCCTATGGGCTGGCCGAACGTGGGGCCGACGGTGGTGTCGATGCGGAAAGCGGGCTGCAGGAAGGGGGTGGCCCGCGAAGGTGAAGACCAAGGGAGCGCCGACCTGGCTGGCCGTCGGACTCGCGCAGTTGCTCACTTGCTGGAGGTTCACCGTGGGGGGATTCGTCGGCGTCACCGCGGCCGCCTCGCCGCAGACGGTCCCGGTGATCCCCAAGACGAAGAGCGTCTGCCCGTTCCAGAACTTGCCCGCGACCATCTCCCGGTAGTTCAAGCCGTTCTCGGTAAAGGCTAAGTCGCTCGCGAGATGCCTCAGGGCAAGGAAGGCGCCGCCTTGGGCGTTCCCGGTCGTGAAGGGGCCGGCGCCGAGGCCGGTGTTCGTGGTCCCGGCGTTCAGCACGGCGCGGATGGAGTTGACCGCCTGGCTCCAGTCCATCCGGAAGCTCCTCACTCCGGTCTTGGCGAACGCGAACAACCCACCCGCGAAAGTGACGGTATAGCCGTTGCCGGCGGAGCAGGCGTTCATGTTGGCGGCCAGCTGCGTGGCCAGGGCCGCGCCCGAAGCGTAGAAGCCGGGGGTGATCGCACAGGAGAAGGTCGCGCCGCCCTCGTCGAAGTAGAGGATGTTGTTGATCACCGAGCCGGCGTTCGAGATGGTCTGGAACGCATACACCTGATTCAGGAAGAGCTCAGGCACCACCGGAAGCGCCAGAGGGTCGATCTTCGCCCAGTAGCTGAAGCGGTCGTTCCCCTGGCCAGTGTTCCCGAGGGTGTCCGGCTGCTGGCTGGTCGTGCTCGTGCTCTGGGTGTACGTGCCGTACATGAAGTTGACTTTGGTCTCGTTGTTCTGGATGGCTTGCAGAAGCACGCGCTTGGCAGCGCCGATCTTCGAGTCGGGGTGGTCGCCCCCGATCGTGTTGTTGCCGGGGGTGTCGTTCATGGACCCCGAGCTGTCCAGGATGATGATGACGTTGGGCTTGATCTCCAAGTCCAGCGTCTCCAGGGGGTCGATCCCCGGGGTGACGCTGACGGAGGCCCGCCCGCGGTCACCGGCCAGGAGGAGAACAAGCCCCCCGACCAGAACCATGCTTGCCGCTCGCCGCCAAGACAACCGTCGCTTCATGGCTTCCCTTCCCTCTCCAGGTCTGCAAATCCGGGCGGAATCGACAGCGGTGTCCATGACCCTCACTCCCTCACTGGGCCCCGGTGCTGGTGAGAGTGCCCACGCCCCCGACGCGACCGGCCCCGGCCCCGAAGGCGCCGGCCAGGCCTCCGGCGGTGCCGGCGGCCAGCGAGCTGCAGGGGTCGAAGTTTTCACCCGTGGGGGCCCCGCCCTTCTGGGGCCCGTACTGCCGACAAGTCCCCGCCACGGCCAGGGTCAGGTTCATCTCCAGGAGCTGCCGGGCCTGGTTGGCTTTGGTGAAGGCGGTTCCACCCCCGATGTAGGGCGCAACGCCCTCGGCCGTCAGTACGAGCGTGTTGAGGGTTGGAGCTCCGGGATCGTCTTGCGCGGTGATGCCCGTCGTTTGGATGGTACGCCGCACCCAAAGCGTGAATGCCCCGTTCACAGACTTCCCCATGAAGTTCGAGGTGTTCTCCCACCGTTGGGCCGCGCCGCCGGGAGCGGCCGCGAAGAGGACGACCCCATAGCCCTCCCCGCCGAGGTTGTCGCACGATTGGCTCTCGAAATCGCGATTCATCGGGGGGCCGGCGGGCCAGGTCGGCGGGGCCGGAAGAGGGGGGCCAACCGCCCACGGGCCACGGTTGTTGGGCACGATGCTCAGCCACAACGGGGTGTTGGCCAGGATCACCTTTCCGGCCTCTATCCCGGCCTCCGCGTTGTAGAAAGCCTGCCGACTCCACCTGTAGTTGGTGGCGATCTGCAGCTCGGTCGAGGTGGTCACGGCCAGGGTCAGCCCCAGGAACGTTAGGAGCATGAGGGCCAGAATGGCCAGGACCAGGGCGAAGCCCCCATCCGACCGGCGGCGTCCGGCACTCGCTCCTGTCGGCACGGTAAAGCCCGGCCTCTCCATGCTTGCCCTCCGCGACATCGTGTTCGGGACCAACATCGCTATCTCCACAGATTCCCCTGGTGAACCGCGAGCTGCGCGGCCCGCGGTGAGATAACGGAAACGAGCTGACCCCGGACGGCATCCTTGCCCGTTCCCACGAGGGCGCTCGTGGTCTCGCCCTGAAGGTTGGGAGCCGTCGACCGACCGGAGAGCGTGATCTGTACCTCGCGAACGATCGTTCCGTAGTTGGCCAGCGTGACCGCGCCGGGAGTGTCATTCCAACCCGCCCCCGTCAGGTACCTGATCTGCAGGTCTTCGATCCCGCGGGCCACGAACTGCCAGGGTGGGTTGGGAGGCTGGTTGTTGACGAGGGCGCCGTCGAGCGCCGTCCCCGTGGGGCTCCTCCAGAGGGCGGGCGTCGTGGGATCATTGGGGTCCGGTGCAATCTGGTAGCGCACGACCTGGATCATGGAAATGTTTTGGCAAAGGTTGGTGTTGGAGCAGGCCGATCCCCCGCCGCAGGTCCCATTGCCGGGGAGGTTCACCTGGCCTCCTCCCCCCCCGGAGGGCGTGTTCAGTGTCCCTCCGCCACAGGGGCCACCCGCTTGACCGCCGCCCGGTGTGTGGATCCAAACGAGGCCCGGCGAGAGACCGCTGTTGGCCGGGCCGTTAGAGCCCCAGACATAGGCCATGGTGCCGGTCGTGTTGCCGTTCGTGAAACATGCGGGCAGTACCTGGGCGGTATGAAGGGCCCCGCCCGGCGTCCCCGGCACGTCCAGGGTCGGGCAAAGGCCGTCGTTCATGAGGATCTCCAGATAGTCACTGTTGACGCCTCCCGGCCCGGCCGGGCCCGCGGCGTCCAGACCGTTCGTGAACGCCTGGACGAAGGGGGTCATCCCGTTTCCCGCTCCCTCCACGTCCCGGGTGATCAGGTCCATAGCCACGCGGATGTTCTGCTGACGATCGGCCAGCTCCGGCTCACGACGAAAGGCGTTGTGGCCGGCGGTCAGGAGGCCGTAGATGGCGCCGGTGACGACAAGCGTGATCGTCATCGCCACCATGAGCTCGATCAAGCTGAACCCGGCGTCTTGCGTCCCCACTCCTCGCGTCTTCATCAGTGACTCCCTCGTTATGGTCGCCGACCCTCGCCGCTCTCCTTGAGACACCGGCCGTCAGGGAGCCGGTGGGCACCCACCGACAGAGTCGGTGCAGCTGCGCACCGTCGTGAACTCGGCCCGGCTCCGAGCCCCGGCCAGGGCTCCCGTCCCCTCGGAGCGCACCTGGATGAAGAGGGCCCTGGCCGTGTTCGGGATGACCGCGATGGCCCACCGGGTGTGGACCCGCCCCACCCCGGGGACGTCATCGTTGCAGTTGTTGAGGGTGCTGGGATCGTTGACGGCCACCGCCCCGGCGCCCCCGCAGGGTCCGACCACGCCGGTGTCGGCGGTGACGCTCGCTCCCGGAAGCAGATTCTGGAAGCTCGTGTCCCGAAGGCTATCCATGATCCTCGACGCCGAAGTGGCGGCCGCGGTGCTTTGATTGGCGACGGTGTTGGAACTCGCGGCGATCAGGAGGAGATTCGTCACGGCCATGAGGCCGAAGATGAGGATCACGATGGCCGTCAAGACCTCGACCAGGGTGAACCCGGCCTCCCCTCTTCGTTCCGCCCGCCCATCGCAGGTTGTCATCGTCGCTCCTCGCTCCTTCACGGCTGGGCCTGGACGCGGCCGCCGGGCGTGACGACGACGGCCTTACGCAGACCGCTTGCGGTCTCCCACAAGCAGATCGTGGCCGCACCGCCGGCAAAGCCCACGTAGTTGGTGTAGGCCGGGGGGGCCGGGGGGACGGGCCCACAGCCCGCGGTAGTGAACTTGCACGCGGCTCCCAGCCGACCGAAGCGCAGCCCCCAGTCGCTGGCGGCGGGCCCCGGAGCCGGCCACTGGCAGTTGGCGGGATTGTCGAACAGAACACCGACGGGCAGAGCCCTCAGAGGACCGCTCTGCATGGTGTCCGTGAGGAGAGTGGGCCAGCTCCCCCCGCCCTCCTGGGGCACGGCCGTCCAGGCGTGCCCGAAGCCGACCAATTGCGGGTTTAGGTCGTCCTCAATCGCATAGCGGAACTGGTTGTTGGCCACGATGGCGAACACGACGCCGAGGTTCACGTTCTTCCCGATGGCCTTGGTTCGGGCGGTCTGGATCTCGCCCGCCACCTGCTCGATCGCACCCTTGATGCGATAGTTGCGGACGTATTGCCCAATGTTGGGCAGCGCGATCGCGGCGAGAACGACGATGATCCCGACGACGACCAGCAGCTCGATGAGTGAGAATCCCGCGTCCCGCCGACGGCGTTCTTGGCTTATCGGCCCATAGTTCATGGCACACCCCTCAGTAGCAAGGTCCATACCTCGTTGGCCGTTCCCAATCTAAGTATAAGTCCAAAAGGCACTTATCCAGCCTAACCCGCCGAGACTGGAGACCGATGACCCACCCGCCGCGCTACGGTTGGTAACGCCGGGGTCAGGGGAGCGCCGCTTCCGAGGGCAGGATTACCCTGACCCTGAGGCCGTGGGGCTCGGAGTCGCCCAGAACCAGGTCACCACCGTGCAGCCGCACGATCTTGATCGCGATGGGCAGGCCCAGCCCGAGGCCCCCCGGCTTGCTAGAGACGAACGGTCGGACGTCCCGGCGGCGCTCCGGCAGCATTCCCGGCCCGTTGTCGGCGATGGTGACGGTCACCGTCCGCTCCTCGCGCCTGACCTCGACCGAGATGTGCCCGCCGGAGCCCGCGGCATCGGCCGCGTTCCGGACCAGGTTCTCGAAGGCGCGCTCGAGAAGCTCCTCGTCTCCCAGGAGGGCGCCCCCTTCGATGACGCCCTCGAGGGCGGTGCTCACGCCCGGGCGGCCCCGCACCTCCCGGGCCACCACCCGCGACAGCATGCGGCCCAGGTCGAAGGGCGCTCGGTTGACGGTTTCGCTCTTCACGAAGTCCATGAAGCGCCGGACTACCGTCTCCAGCGTCTCGCACTCCTCGCGGATCCGCGGGCCGGCCTCGGCCGCCTCCGGGGCGGAGGGGCTTCTCTCCAGGAGCCGCGCGTAGCCGAGGATGGTACCCAGACCGTTACGGACCTCGTGCACGATGCCCGCCGTCAGCTCCCCCGCCCGGGCCATCGCCTCCTTGTCCTGCATCTCGTCTTCCAGGCGTCGGCGCTCCGCCTGGTGCTCCCGCGACATCTCCTGACCCTGCTCCCGCAGACGGTGCATGGCCTGTTCGTAGGCGTCAAGGACGCGGGGCGCAGGGGCGTCCCGCGAGGAGCGCTCGGGGAGAAGGACGAGGCCCCCCGCCAGAAGCAGGACGGAGAGAGCGATGAGGTGGCCGATCACGAGCCGCTGCCGCTCGCGCAGGTCGTCCTCCAGGTCGGGCACGGGGGTGGACAGACGCAGGAGGAGGCGCCGGCCGTCCGCAGAGAAGGGGACGTAGGTGAGGGCGCGGGCGGCGGGACCGGACTGGGCGGCCACGGTGAGCACCTTGCCCGAATGCAGGGACTCCTGCTCAACGGCTCCCGGCCAGTGGCCGACGGGAGGTGCCGCGGGCCGCGACAGGAGCTGGCGCCCGGACTCCGCGAATACCTCCACCTCGGAGGCCAGCGGGGTGGCGAGGGCCAGACGCGCGGCCTCGTCCCAGGACTCCGGCCCGCCCTTCGCCAAAGCGGGGTGGCGAGGGCCAGACGCGCGGCCTCGTCCCAGGACTCCGGCCCGCCCTTCGCCAAGGCGGCGCGGATCGGCGGCAACGCCGCCAGCAGCTCCTCGTGCACCGACCCTACCACCCGATCGCGCAGCCGCCGCTCGGAGCGCACCGCCTGCAGCACGGCCTGGATCTCCACCAGCCCCACCACCAAGAGGGCCATCCCCACGGCCAGACGCAGCGACTGGCGCCGCGCGTCACCCATGGAAGAAGCCTCCGTACCAGGCGAGGATCGGATCCCCCGTGAAGACCACGACGATGCCGGCGACGCCCAGGAACGTGCCCAGGGGCAGGGCGTAGCGCATGTCGCGCCCCCAAAAAGCCACGAAGGCGAGGCCGACCAGGGTCCCCGCGAGGGTGGCCAGGAAGACGACGAGAAGCATCTTCTGCCAACCCAGGAAGGCACCCAGCATCGCCACCATCTTCCAGTCCCCCTGACCCAGCCCATCCGCGTGGCGCAGGCCCCGATAGACGAGGGCCACCAGGAAGAGCGTCAAGTACCCGCCCAGCGCGGCCGCGGCCGCCGGGAGGGGCTTCACGGGCGCGCCGGGCAAGAAGCTGGCGGCGAGACCGAGGGCAATGCCGGGCCGCGTGATGAGGTTGGGAAGGAGGTGATGGTCGAGGTCGATGAGGCTGAGGACGAGGAGGGCGCTGACCAGTACCATCTCCACCGCCGTTCGCGTCGTGGGCCCGCCGCGGACGGCCAGACCCAGGTAGGCAAGGCCGTTCGCGGCCTCCACGATGGGATAGCGCGCGGAGATTCGGGCCCGACACGAGCGGCACCGGCCGCGCAGGATCAGGTAGCTCAGCACCGGGATGTTGTCCCCGGGACGGATGAGGGCACCGCAGGAGGGGCATCCGGAGGGCGGCGAGACCACCGACCGACCGCGGGGAAGGCGGTGGATGCAGACGTTGGCGAAGCTGCCCACGATCAAGCCGAGAGCGAGAGCCGCGCCCTCGAAAACGGGAGTCCGCAGAGCCTCCTGCAGGCCGAGACTAGGGAGCATGAACACGCCGGGCGCGATCTTCCCGCGGAGCGCGCCGGTCAGTCAAGGCTGCCTCCCGACCGGTAGTATCATCCGCAGCCATGGATCCCGAGAAAGCGCGGATTCCAGATCCGGAGCTCCCCCGGCCCGCGACCGGCCTGGTGGTCCTCGGCTTGACCGTGATTCTTCTCTTCGGGGGCTTCATGTTGGCCGCGACCAACGGCCACTTCGTCCCCCAGATCGTCGACCTCTACGTGGTCTGTCAGTACGCGCGAGCCCTGGCCGAGGGGCACCCCTTCCACTACAACCTGGGGGAACCCGCCTCCTCCGGCGCCACGAGCGTTCTTCACACCGCCGTCCTCGGCCTGGCCCACGCTTTAGGAGCGCGCGGCGAGGGCCTGATCGCCTTCGCGATCGGGGCGGGAGCAGCCCTCTACCTCGGCTCCCTGGTCGTGGCACGGCGAATCGGAATTCTCCTGGGCAGCGAGAGGGAGGGCAACCTCGCCGCCACCCTCGTGGCCCTCAGCGGCCCGGTGGTCTGGGGCTTTCTCTACGGGTCCGACATCGCGCTGTTCATGTTCCTCGCGTTGTGGCTGTTCGAGCGCTGGCTGCGGGCCTGGCAGTCGGGCGAATGGGGTGGGTTCGCCGTGGCCGGCTCCCTCCTCGCCCTCGCCCGCCCGGAGGGGCTTCCCGTGGGCCTCTTGCTGGGGGCGGCATCGCTGGCCAGGGGCGGAACGGGCCGGGCCCGCTTGCGCTGGCGGGCCTGGCCACCGGCGGTGGTGGGGCTCGCCCTGTTGGCCTTCCAGCGTTGGCAGACCGGCTTTTGGCTCGGCACATCCGTGACGGACAAGTCGCTCCTCGCGAACTACACGCCCAGCGACGCCCTGGCCCTCGTTGCCGAGTACGCGGTGGACATCATCCGCGGCCTCCTCCTCGGCTTCTACCCCTCGCAGTCGCCGCTCGGCTTCGCCCGGGGCTGGGCACCCTTTTTCTTCCCGCCCCTCGCCCTTCTCTTGATCCTCGTCGCCGGGGCCCAAACGCCGGAGCCGCTGCGCCGACCGGTGCGGGTGTGGCTGGCGGTGGTGGCCATCGTCTTCGCCATCGTGGGCCCCAACGTCTTCATGGGGGTCCACTTCAACCGCTACCTCATGTGGGCGTTCCCGGGCCTCCTGGTCCTCACCGCCGTGGGCCTCGGCTTTGTCACCAGCCTCCTCGCCCGGGGAGACGCCTCCCTCGAGAGCACGCTCTTCCACACCGCCGCCGGTCTCTTCGTCCTGCTCGGGCTCCTGTCCACCCTCCGCTTCGGGGCGCTCTACGGGGAGATGGCGGGGGAGGTCTACCGGCGGGATGTCATGACGGCGGATTGGATCACGCGCAACCTCCCCCGGGGCGTGGCCATGGCCAACATTGCCACCAGCATCGAGTACCTCACCGGCCATCGCAACACCAATCTCCACGGAGAGCACCCCGAAGCGGAGGCGCGTTGATGCGCGAGCTGGTGGCGGGCCCCCCGCTCTACCAGTCCAGCACCTTCGGCGACGAGGTATTGATTTTCCCCATGCGCTATGACCTGGTGGGCAAGAACGGGCGGATCTTCCGGCCCGAGACCCTGCGGGCGGTGGGAGGCCTCAAGGAGACGGACCGCTTGAACGTCTGCGACAGCCGCGACGAAGCCGACCACGGCTACCGCTTCTCCTCCCATCTAGGCAACATCCGTCTCCACGGCACGGTCAGGATCGATGCCTATGCCCTGCCCGGAGGCAGTGAGATGGTGCCGGATGCGGGCCGTGCCATCCTGGGTGAGGAGTCGTTTCGGATCGCGACCCAGCGGGGCCGGGACCTCGTGGTGGTCATGCGGACGGCCTCCTTGGTCCAGGCGGCCACCATGCGCGCCTCCGGGAGCGCCATTTACGAGCTCGAGTTTCCCGAGGCCGGCCTGATCGTAGAATCCGGCGGGCAAACGTTGGCCCGGTTGACCCTGCGCACCCAGCCGGGCTGGAACGAGTACGTGTTCCGGCTCCCCGGAGCGTTCCTAGGCGAAGGGCACACCTCCCTCCGTTTCTCCGGGCGTTACGCATCCTTCTACTACTGGTTCTTCCAGTAGCGATGTCGCCATCGGACCAAGTGGGACCCGGAGCCTCACGGACCGACGCGCAGCCGGAGAGCGCCTTCTTCCACCCAGTGGGCGAGGGCCCGGCGGATGCGGAAGGAGTCCGCGGCGATCGCCGCCTCGCACTGCCGCGGGGTCACTCCCGCGCAGGCCTTTTCCCAAAGGTTCACCACCAGGGCGTAGTCGGGCTCCTGGGGAACCGTGGTGGGACTCGCCCCCGTGGCTTCGAGCAAGGCATCGTCCGGGACGAGGGCGCGGGCCGCCTGGAGGCCGCCGTAGCGGCGGATCCCCTCCGCCGTGACGGAGGCGAGGTCTAGGGCGGTCATAGCCCCGTCGGCATTCCTCAACGTGAGGGTGCCCCCTGTACGCTTCTCGGACAGGCGCTGGAGAAGGCTGGGAAGCCCAAAGACCCCGAGATCTCCGGATTCGCGCACCGGGACGGGGGAGGCCTCCGCGGCCTTGGCGCGCGCGGCGAAACCCTCCAAGGCCCGCACCGCGGCGGGGACGAACCGGTGGCCGGCGAAGCGGCGGGCCATCGCCTGGAAGGCGTCCACAACCTCGTCCGTGAATGTGCCGGACAGAGCATCGATGATGCAGATGATCTCTGGGTCGTTCTTGACGGCCATGAAGCGCCGCACGCCGCGAGGCAGGCTCGCCTGCAGCTCCGCCAGCAGTCGGGCCAAGACGGGCGGGCTCACCGACAGATCCTGGGAGGACAGATCGCGCAGCCGCTCCAGGGTGGGGCCCCTCTCGGGACGCCGCCCCAGGGCGTGGTCGATCAGTGCGTTCCAGGCCAGGGGCGTGCCCAGGCGCGCGAGAGCGGAGCAGATCCGGTCGAGAATCGCGCTCGTTTCTCCTCCCTCCTGCTCCGCGCCCTGGGCCACCCGGGCCAGCTCCGCTTCGAAGAGGCCGAGGAGGTGGACCAGGGCCTCCTGCGCCTTGGCCTCCTTCATGCCGCCCAAGCCCGTGATCACCTCGCGCACGAGGAAGGGCGGGTTGCGGCCCGGCTCCCCCAGGTGGGCCAGCAACTCGATCTCGCGGTCGGTGGACTCCTCACTGGACCGCGGAAGCAGGCGCAGCAGATAAACCAGGTTCCGCAGCATGTACGGCCCGGGGTCGTCTCCGCCGCCCCGGTAGGCCTCGAGCTTTTCCAGCGCGGCCACGCGCGCGGGGGCGCCGTGGACCTCGAGCAGGGCCAGGAGGAACCGTCGACGATCACGCTTCTTTTCCGCCTGCAGCTCGCTCAGGAGGGCCAGGGGGCCGAGGCCGAATGGGAAGAAGTCCAGGACACGGCGCATTTGCTCATGCAGATCCGGCTTCTCCGCGAATTTGCGCAGCAGGTCCTGGGCCAACGACTCATGCCCCCGGCGCCGGATCGTCGTCACCTCGCCATCTTCGAGCATCTTCTCCTTGATCATCCCCTCGGCCAGGTCCAGCATCTTGACCGCGCGCTCGAGGTTCCCGGCATTGAACTGCCCGATGGCTGCGTAGACCATCGCCCGGAAGCGCCGGGTCATTTCCACGGGCTCTTCGGCCAGAACGATGACCCGACGCATGGCTTGCAGCTCGCCCGTCTCGTCCAAACCCAGGAGTTCGGCGCTGAGAGCGGGCGGTGGCATCCAGGCGGAAAGACCCTGGCCCAGCGATTTGAAGATCTGCTCCGCTCCCGCCGCCACTCCTAGCTCGCTCAGCCGCGCGAGCTGCCCGTCCAACTCTCGACCGTCCGTGGCGAGGGCGACCGCGCTGGTGAGGATCTGGGAAACCAGCTTGCTCCGGTCCGTCTCGTCACCCTCCTTGCCCTCGGACGTCCTAAGCCCTTGCAGCAAGCGCTCCAAGAGCAGGGAGAAGCGGCGCACGACCGCGAGATTCTTCGGCGGTGCCTGGCTAGGCTGGTCCAGCCTGGCGGCCACCGTCTCGGAACGACCGAGGCTCGCGAGCGCCTCCTGCAAGCGATCGGCGTCCTCCCAGGGGCAGTACTCCAGAATGGCTTCTCCCACCGAGCGCACGTAGGGGTAGAGCCGGGCCTGGTCGACAAGCTTCAACTCGCCCATCCTGCACATCTTGCGGAGGGCGTAGATGAGGAAGTCCGAGAGCGGCACCAGCACCTGCGTGCCGCGCCGCCCCACCGCCCCCGCGTACACGTCCGGGGCCACCTCCGCCGGCGGGCAGTCCAGGAGGAAGGTCATCGAGTCGGTGATCATCAGGGGGGGCAGCCGGTCCGCCAGGTACCCTCGCAAATCCAGGAGGGCCTCCTTGATCGGCTCCGCCGTCCCCACCGCCCGGCTCAGGGCCGGGGGGACGGTGAACGGTGTCGAAATCGGTCGCGGACGGACCCCGGCGATGGTGGCGGCGGCGGGATCGTAGCGCAGGCCGCTGAGGAGGGCCTGCCTCATGAGGCGCAGGGTGTCCCGCATTTCCGCCGCGTTTTCAAAGCGGCGGTCGGGATCCTTGGCTAGAGCCCGCCCCACCACCCCCGCCAAACCGGGCAGCTCCGGCACCGACTTCACGAGAGGCTCCGGCTCGGTGTGGACGACCGCGTAGAGGACGGCGGGAACGGACTCGCCGCCGAAGGGTCGCTGGCCCGCCAGCAACTCGTAACTTACGGCTCCCAAAGAGAAGATGTCCGAGCGGGCACTGGCCGGCGCCCCCTGCAACTGCTCGGGGGCGATGTAATAGGGGGTGCCCACCAGCGTCGCGCTGTG
>WNFI01654231.1_pt1 | contig 14572 bp, 8 predicted proteins | sample 5400471 | NCBI WGS metagenome assembly WNFI01 (sample SAMN13153348, study PRJNA577476) | soil metagenome | isolation source: 100 cm saprolite on Douglas fir-dominated hillslope | place: USA:California | collected 2013-09-17
GGTCGAGGTTTCGCTCGAACCCGATCCCGTGATCGAGTGGTACAAGAAGGACGTGGACCGGACCCTGTTGCGCGAGCGGTTGAAGCGGTCCGTGGAGGAACGCCTGCGCGACCTGACGCAGATGCAGGCGATCGCGGAGGAACTAGGCCGGGCAGGGCGCAAGGCCTTTCCGTGATCCACTTCGACCCCGGCCGGCTCATTGCCGATCACCACGTCGCGGGGGCACTGGCGGTCGGCGTCAGCGCGAACCCGCAGGCGGCTTGCCCCGGCGTGGAGCCGCCCGCTTCCTCCTTGGCCGCCTCGCTGGCCTCGCCGGAATCTCCGCCTCGAGACGCGGATCGTTGAGCCAGACCTCGAGCTTGTCGGCCACGCCATAGGCCTCGCTCATCTCCCGCGCGGCCGGCAGCTCTTCGGGATGACGCCGAACGAGTGCGGCGACATCGAGGAGGTCCCTGGGGCCTTGCGCGCGCAGCTTGAGTCGGATGAGACCCTCCAGGTCGACGATCGGAAGCGTCACGTCCGGGCGGATGGACACCCGGACGGCGCGCTGCCAGTCGAGAGGGACCAGGGGCGGCATGATGTCGAAGGGCACGCCCGCCAGGGTCCCCTTCAAGCACGGGAAATCCCCTTCGGTCGGATCGCCGCGATGGAGGCTCGCCGGGATGCCGTTTCGCTTCAGCCGCGCGCGGACGCTCTCCAGGCTCGCCTTGACGATCAAGTCGATATCGCCGGTGGCGCGCACGTATCCGTGCGCGCCGACGGCCAGGCCACCCACCAGCACGCACTCGTCCGCACCCAGGACGCGGACGAGCCGCATGGCGACTTCTGCGAGGTCCGGCTTTCGGGCCATCAGGCGCGCGCGGCCTGCGCCTCGCGCGTGCGCCGCCGTAGATCGAGAACGAAAGCGCTGAGCGCCACGCATTCCCGCAGCCGGTCGCGCATCCTGGCCAACTCCTGCGCGGGCGGCCTGTTCCTCGCCGGAAGCAGGAGGCCCTGGATCGCCTCCCGCTCTGCCCGTGCCGCGGCCACTCCTTTCGGCGTGAGCTCGTAGTAGAGACGGCGGCGTCCGCGTTTCGGGTTGGGAGCCCCCCAACTCCTCACCAGCCCCTGGCCCCTGAGGTCACGCAGTGCGGGATAGACGCTCCCCAGCCGCAGGCGGATGCGTCCCGCGGTGTGCTGGCGGACGCGTTCGATGATCTGCAGGCCGTAGCCTGGACGATCGAGGGCCAGCAGGACCGCCGTCCGAGCGTTGAGGGGGATCCTCATCGGTCAATAATATCAAGATCTGGAAATGAGTGCGGTCAGGGGTCAGGCGACGGCGATTCGCTCATTCCCCGCCGTGGGACCAGCGCCAGCGACTTCGCGCGCAGGCAGCGCGTCGTCCCGCACGGCTCCACGCGTCCGACGACCTCGAGCCATCGCGAAGTGTCCGCGGCATAGGCAGGATCGAGCCTCCAGCCCTTGCCGGCCGGCTCCTTGCCGATCACCCACACCGCGGTGACGTCGTCCGCGAGCACCCATGCCTTCGGCACCGGGGCCGACCCAAGACCGCCGCAGAGGCTCGCGCCGCAGAAGCGTCCGACCACGCGGACGGGCTTTCCGGCGGCGCCCTGACCGTCGAGGATGTCCCCGATGAGGTCTCCCGCGCCGCCGCCCTTGCGATCGGGCGTGGTCAGGTCGCCGACGTACCAGGTCGTGATCGACACGCGCGGCCAGCTCACCCTCTGGTCGGGTGTGGGCGGCAGCTCCGGGTTCTCGCAGTAGCTCGCGGGCACGACGGTTCTGGGCCCGATTTTGCACGTCCCCTGGTTCTCGACCAGCCGGCGGACGTAGCCCTCGACCTCGACGCGGCGGCCGACGAGGCTCTTCAAGTCTCCGTGGAAATCGGCGCCCGGGATGAGGACGATTGCCGACGTCCTGTCCGAGAGCGTGTAGTAATGGCCCTGGATGTCGAGCGCCCCCAGGACTCCCTTCGTGCGCACGGCGCGGCGCAGGTACATCTCCGCCGCGAGGTCCCAGATCTCCGCCGGCTGGGCCGCCCCGTATTGCTTGGAGCCGATGGAGACGCCCGGTACGGTGACCTGGGTCTGGGCGGGGGCGACCCGGGCGCCCGCAGGCAACGCAAGCGCGGCCACCAGGCACGCGAGCCGGGAACGGGATCGCGGGACCACCATGTCACTCCGCCACGGCGCTACTTGAGCTGCTCGAGGGCCTTTCGCGCCAGGTCCGACTCCGGCCCTTGCGGCGTCAGCTCCACGAACTTCTTCAGGTCGGCCTTCGCCTCCGCCGTCTTTCCCGTCTGGAGGTAGGCCAGGCCGCGCCGGAAGTAGCCGTCGGCATAGGCGGCGTCGAGGGCGACGGACTTGCTGAAGTAGACGATCGCCTCCTCGGGCCGGTTGGCGTTGATGAGGGCCACGCCGACGTTGAAGAGGACGTCCGGCGTCTTGATCGCGCTGTCGTCGAGCGATTTCAAGAGCTCGAGCCCGCGGTCGAGCATGCCTCCTTCCAGCGCCGCCTGGGCCGCGATGACCCGGATGGGCGCGTTGCCGGGGTCCGCGTCCAGGACCTTCTGGAGATGCTCGAGCGCTTCGGGGAACTTCTTCATCTGGATGAGCGAGAAGCCCATCTGCTGGTGGATGGTCGTGGCCAGGTCGGGCCGGAGGGCGAGGAGCTTCTCGTACTCGGCCTGCGCTTCCGCGAACCGCCCCGCCTTGTACGCTTCGTCCGCCTTCTTCACGGTTTCCAGCACTTCGGGTGGTATCGGCGCCGGTCCGGACTTCTCCAGGCGGATCTCCATCGGGTCGCGGTGAGCGGCCTCGGAGGCGAGGTTGAAGCTGACCCTGCGGGTGGCATATCCCGGCGCGGTGACGTCGACGTTCCAATTGCCGGACACGAGGCCCAGGTAGGCCCATTTCCCTTTCTTGTCCGTCTTGACGGTGGGTCCGCCGCCGCGGCCCGGGTTGTCGAGCTTGACCGTGGCGCCCGCGACGGGCGTACCGTCGGGGGCGACGACTCGGCCCTCGACGCGTCCGCCGCCCTTCCAGTCCTGCGCGTGCGCCGCGCTCGCCGCCAGTACCACGAGGCCGGCGGCGAGGCCGAGGACGCTCCAGCGAAGCGGCTTGAAGGGAAGGAACAAGGGCGGCCTCCTATGCGCTGATTGTAGTGCCCCGCGCGTGGGACGGTACAATGCCGGCTTCTCGATGGGGAGACGACGCCGCCATCCGGAATGATCACCATCGATACCCTGCGCGCGGACGCCCTCGGCGCGTATGGGCGCGCGGACGCGGAGACGCCCTGGATCGACCGGCTCGCCCGATCCGGCGTGCGCTTCGAGAAGGCGCACGCGCACAACGTCATCACCCTCCCGTCCCACGCGAACATCCTGTCCGGCCAGTACCCTTTCGGCCACGGCGTACGCGACAACAGCGGCTTCCGCTTTCCGCCCGGCACGGCCACGCTGGCCACGATCCTCAAGGCACGCGGCTATCGCACGGGCGCGTTCGTGAGCGCCTTCCCGCTGGACTCCCGCTTCGGTCTCGACAACGGATTCGAGGTCTACGACGACCGCCTGGGCGGGGCGGAGACCACGCAGACGGCGTTCCTCGTTCCGGAGCGGCGCGGATCCGAGACCGTCGCGTCCGCCCTGCGCTGGCTGGGCGAGCACCGCGGCGAGCGCGTCTTCTGCTGGGTCCATCTCTACGAGCCGCACTTCCCGTATGAGCCGCCCGAGCCCTTCGCGGAGCGCTTCCGCGCCCAGCCCTATCAAGGCGAGGTGGCGGCGGCGGACGCCGCGCTGGAGCCGCTCCTGCGGCCGCTGCTGGAAGCGGGCGGCGGCGGACGAACGCTCGTCGTTCTCACCGGAGATCACGGCGAGTCGCTCGGCGACCACGGCGAGCTCACGCACGGCATCTTCGCGTACGAGTCGACCCTGCACGTGCCGCTCGTGATCTTCGCGCCGTCCATCCTCGCGCCCGCGGTCGTGCCCGCGCCCGTGCGCCACGTGGACGTGCTCCCGACCGTGCTCGACGCGCTCGGGGAGACGGTCCCGCCCAACCTCCCCGGCCGCAGCCTGCTTGCGCTGGCGGCGCTGGGGGCGGCCGCCGACACGCGCACCGCGTACTTCGAGGCGCTCTCCTCGTCCTTCAACCAGGGCTGGGCGCCGCTCTACGGCCTCGTCGACGGATCGCTCAAGTACGTGGACCTGCCGCTTCCGGAGCTCTACGACCTCGAGGCCGACCCGGGCGAGGCCCGCAACCTGGCCGCCACGCGGACGCCGGACGTCGAGCGCCTGCGCGGCCTGCTCGGCGTGCAGCGGGCGCAGGACCGCGGGGCCGCGCGGATCCAGGAGGACCCGGCCACCCTCGAGAAGCTGCACGCGCTGGGCTACACGGCGGGAGGAGCGGCGGAGAAGGCGCGACCTCGGGGCCGCGGTGGCCGCGGCGCGGAAGGCATTCGAGATGCGCCCGCTCGACGCGGAGAGCGTCTCGCTCTATGCCGTCTACCTCATCGAGGCGGGCCGATCCCGCGAGGCGGCGGACGTGCTGGAACCGTACATGAGCGCGGTCAAGCCCGACCTCGACCTGCTCACCTCACGCGGCATGGCCCTGGCCGCGCTGGGACGGCCCCAGGAGGCGCTGGCGACCTTCCAGCGCGCGCGGGAGACGGATCCCTCCAACCCAGTTGTGCTCGTCAACGTCGGAGCCGTGTACCTCGGTACGGGCGATCGCACGCGTGCGCGGCAGGCGCTGGAGGCGGCCCTCGACATCGATCCCGGGGTGGCGCGCGCCCACAACATGCTGGGCGTCATCGCCGCCCAGGAGGGGCGGCCGGAGGAGGCGATCGAGCGGTGGCGGCGCGGCGTCGCCCTCGATCCCGGCGACTACCAGACGCTGTTCAACCTCGGAGTCACCCTGCGCAAGCAGGGGCGTGAGTCGGAGGCGCGCCCGTTCCTCGAGGCGTACCTCCGCGTCGCGCCGCGGGCGCTGGAGGCGCGCGACATCGCGCGCGTGCGCGAGTGGCTGGGGCACGAGGCCGCGTCCGGACGTTGAGGAGCGCGCGGAGGGCGGCCGCGGTCGCCGTCACCGGGCTCGTCGTCGTCGCCCTGGCCGGGCTGCCCGCCGCCGGGTGTCGAGGGCGCGAGGTCGGGCCTTTCGCGAACGCCCCCGTCGTCCTCGTCTCGATAGACACCCTGCGCGCCGACCATCTCGCCGCCTACGGCTACCGCGCGGGGAGGACGCCGCGCCTCGATACGCTCGCGCGCGACGGCGTCGTGTTCGAGGACGTCTACAGCCACTGCCCGCTCACCCTGCCCGCGCACGCGTCGCTGTTCACGGGCCTCCTTCCGCCCCATCACGGGGTCCGCGACAACCTGGGGTTCGCGCTCGATCCGTCGCGGCGCACGCTGGCCGCGCGCTATCACGCGGCGGGCGTGGCCACCGGGGGCGCGGTGTCGGCGTACGTCCTGCGCCGCGCCACGGGAATCGGCGCCGGGTTCGACTGGTTCGACGACGCCATCCCGATCGACACCACGCGCCGCGGGCTGGGGGAGCAGCAGCGCGACGGCGCAATCACCGTCGAGGCGGTGTCGTCCTGGATCGAGGCGCGCGGAGGACAGCGGTTCTTCGCCTTCCTGCACCTCTACGAGCCGCACACGCCCTATACGCCACCGCCGGCCTATCGCGATCTCGGTCACCCCTACGACGGGGAGATCGCCTACGCGGACGAGCTGGTCGGCCGCCTCGTCGATCGTCTGGCCGCGAGGGGACTCCTCGATCGCGCGATCGTGGCCGTCACTTCCGACCACGGAGAAGGACTGGGCGATCACGGCGAGGCGGAGCACGGCCTCTTCATCTACCGCGAATCGGTACGCGTGCCCTGGATCCTCCGGCTGCCGGGACGCCGGGGTGCGGGGACGCGCGTGAACGGCGTGGTGGCGCAGGCCGACATCGCCCCTACGCTCCTCGACCTCTCCGGCCTCGAGGCGCGCGGGATGGACGGCGTCTCGCGGCGGGCCGCGCTGGCCGGGACGCCGGTGGCGGCGCGCCCGGTCTACTCGGAGACGCTCTTCCTGCAGCGGTGGGTCGAATCGCAGGCGGGCGGCGCGCCGCCCGCGCCGGCCGCGGTGCCGCTCGACGTGCGCGAGCGGTTGCAGGCGCTCGGCTACCTGGGCAGCGGGCCCGGGCCCTCCGCGCCGACGGGCCCCGCGGCGGACCCGAAGGACAGGGTGGCCGCCTACGAGGCGTTCCGCGCGGCCACGGCGCTTCGCCAGGAGGGACGCGACGCGGAGGCGGTGGCCGCGCTGGAGAAGGTCCTCACCAACGATCCGGGGATGCTCGACGCGCGCGAAGTCCTCGGGGAGTGCCTGTTCCGTCTCGGCCGCACCCGCGACGCGATCGCGGCGCTGCAAGCCGTGCTCGATCGGGATCCGGAACGCGCTTCTGCCCATCTGGCCCTCGCCCGCCTCTACGCAATCGGCGGCAACCGCGCGGAGATGGAGCGTCACGCCGCCCGCGCGGCGGGGGCGGAGCCGGGCAAGGCCTTCGAGATGCTCGCCGAGGCCACGTTCTCGGCGCGCCGGATGGACGACGCAGAGGCCTTCGCCCGGCGCGCCGTCGCCGCCGATCCCGAGCGCGTGATCGCGCACTACGTGCTTGGGCTCGTGGCCGCGTCGCGCGGAAAGTGCGAGGAGGCGCTCGGCGATTACGGTCGGGCCGACCAGGCGCGGCAGCGGCAGCAGGGACTCGTCGTTCCCGGCCTGCAGGCCCGCATCGGCGAGTGCCTGGCGCGGCTCGGGCGCGAAGCCGACGCGGAGCGCGCGTTCGAGGCCGAGATCGCGGCGCAGTCGTCCTCGGTGGACGGCCGTATGGGGTTGGCGATCCTGTACCGTTCGCAAGGCCGCGACGAGGCGGCGCGGGAGGCTCTGGCCGGCATCGTCACCGCCAACCCGCAGGCGGGTGCGAACGAGTATTGGACGGTCGTGCGGTCGCTGGCCGGCCTCGGCGACGCGCCCGCCGCCCGCGAATGGGCGGCGCGGGCCCGCGAGCGGTTCCCGACCGACCGGCGGTTTCGGTGAGAGCCCCGAACCCAGGGCGCGCCACGAAGATCATGACGCGAGTCACGTAAGACGCTATCTTGCTCCGATGAAGACGATCGTATCGACAGAGGGCCGGATCACCATTCCAACGGAGATCAGACGCCGCGACCGCATCGAGCCCGGACAGGAGTTCGACGTCGAACGGTCGCGGCGAATACCGACTCGTCCGCCGCCCGCTTCGTCCGAACGAAGGAGTGGTCGATTGGCTGCTGACCTGCCCTGAGAAGGACTTCTTCGTTCCCATCGAATCCGAGAGCAGCGACGTTCGGTGAAGTACCTCGGGGATCCGAACATCCTGAGCGAGGCCACCACGCCGGGCGCTGGCTACTCCTCTCGCTTGACCAGCGCGTAGCCGCCGGGCAGCTCGAGGACGGCGCTCACCTGGCCCGGGCCCAGCGTGGCCGCGGCCGAGCGCAGGGGCTCCGCGAGGTCCTCCGGCCGCACGAAGCCGAGGTCGCCGCCGCGCGCGGCGGACGCATCGACCGAGAGACCACGCGCCATCTCCGCGAAGTCCTCGCCCGCGGCCGCACGCCGGGAGGCCGCGTCCGCCTGCGCGCGCTCGCGCACGCGGATGAGCCGCAGGTGTACGGCCCCCGGGGCCGGCGGTGCCGGGAGGGCCGCCCGCGCCACCGCCAACTGCTCCTCCGCGCCCGGATATGGACGAGCCCTGCCCGCTAGGCGCTCGAGCAGCGGCACCGCCTCCGCGGGCCGCCCCGCGCGCAGCTCGACGGACGCCAGATAGAAGAGGGCGTCCGCCTGATCGGGCGCGATGCGCAGGGCGGCGCGAAAGCTCTCGCCCGCTTCGGCCTCGCGTCCGGAGGCGCCGAGCACCAGGCCCCACGCGACCCGGGCCTCGGCGGAATCGGGCGCGAGCCGGAGCGCCTGCTGCGCCTCCGCGCGCGCGGCCGGAAGCTCGGCCGCGTTGCGGTACAGGTTGGCCAGGTCCACGCGCACGCGTGGGTCGTCGGGCGCGAGACGGCGCGCCTTCTCCAGGGTCGCGCGGGCGCGAGCGACGTCGCCCTGCTGCAGCAGGATCCGCCCCTCGATCGCGAGCAGCTCCGGGTTGTCGGGCACGCGCGCCAGCCCGCGACGCACGGTCTCGGCGGCTTCGGCCATTCGGCCGGCCCCGCGATACGCGTCCGCCAGGTACGCCCACGCCGGCGCGGCGGTGGGGGACTGCGCCACCGCGCTGGCCAGGGGCGGGATGGCGTCCTCCGCCCGTCCCGCCTGCAGCAGCGCGCGCCCGAGGGAGTAGTCGACGTTGAACGAGTGGCGCTCCAGGACCTTCGCGTTCTCGGTGGTCGTGGCGCGCGCCAGGCGCGTGAGCAGCCGGATGGCTCCGTCGAGGTCGTTCTCGCGATACAGACGGAGCGCGGTGACGACGTCGCGGCGGTAGGACTGGAACTCCTGGAGGCGGTCCTTCGGGTCCGCGCCGGAGGGCTTGCCGCCCTGGAAGCCGCCTCCTCCGACGTACCCGAGCGCGGCCAGACGATCGAGGGCGGCGGGATCGACGGCCGCCAGCGCTCCCGGCGGCGCGGCGCCCGCTCCCTTGTCGTAGGTGACGAGGTGCGCGCGCATCCCGGCCGCGACCTGGGCCCGCTGATCGAGCAGGTTCTTCGTCTCGCCCGGATCCTCGGCCAGGCGATACAGCTCGGCGCGCGGGGCCTCGATGTACTTCCAGCCCTCGCCGCGCAGCGCGCGCAGCGGTGCGTACCCGAAATGGATCTGGCCGTAGAGGGTCTCGGCGTACGACTCGTTGTCGGGGATGCGCCCGCCTGCGCGCAGGACGTCCGCGCGCGCCACGCCGCTTGTGCGCGGCTCGGGCACGCCCGCGAGGGCCAGCACTGTCGGCATGAGGTCGACGCTGCGGAACTGGCCGCTCACGCGCCGGCCCGCGGGCAGGCCGGGCCCGGACCAGAGAAGCGGCACCTTGAGGGTCGAGTCGTAGACGAAGAAGAGGTGCTCGTCCTCGCCGTGGTCGCCAAGGCCTTCGCCGTGGTCGGAGGTGACGACGACGAAGGTGCGCCCGCGCAGGCCCGACTGGTCCAGCCATGCGAGCAAGCGCCCGAGCTGCGCGTCCGCGTAGGCGACCTCGCCGTCGTAGGGCTGCGTCTTGTCCACGTAGGCGGCGGGCGGCTCGTAGGGGGCATGAGGGTCGAACAGGTGTACCCAGGCGAAGAAAGGCCCCGTGCGCGGCCGGCGCAGCCAGCCCAGGGCGGCGTCCACCACCTTCTCCGCGCGCCGCTCCATCTCGGCTTCGCGCGTGGTGGCCTTCTCTCCGGCGCCGAAGGGATCGTCGAAGGTGGCGAATCCCTGCTGGAGGCCGGACGCGCGCGAGACGGGATAGGCGCCGATGAAGGCCCCGGTGTCGTAGCCCGCGGCGCGGAAGGCCGCCGCGATCGTCGGCGTGCCTGCCTTCAGCGGGGGCGACGCGTTGTCGCGGATGCCGTGCTCGTACGGATAGAGGCCGGTCAGGAGGGACGCGTGCGAGGGCCGGGTCTGCGGCACCTGCACGACGGCATCCTCGACGAGCACTCCTTCGCGGGCGAGCCGGTCCAGCGTCGCCGTGCGCGCGCGCCCGTATCCGTAGGCCCCAACGTGGTCGGCGCGCAGCGTGTCGATGGTGACGAGCAGGACGCTTGGCCGTGTCGATCCGACGGGCCCCCCGGCCTGCGCGAACACGAGTTTCAGGGGCCGCGCGGCGGCCGCGCCCAAGCAGACGGCGAGGAGGGCACACTCGCCGCTCCGGATCCGCGCGCGCATCCTCCGATTATCGCGCGTCGTCCCCGGCGCGAAAAGAAACGGCCCCGGGGCATCACGCCCCGGGGCCGCGACCGAACGACGACCTGGAACTAGAAGCTGAAGCGGGCCCCCAGACGGAAGGTCCGCGGAGCGAGGATCTCCTCGATGCGTCCGCGGCCGGGCTCCGCGCCCGCGATCGTGGAGGTAAAGGACGACGAGTTAGCCTGCCGGACCCGGGACAGGACGACGTTGTTGTTGAACACGTTGAACAGCTCCGCGCTCACGCTGAGCGCGACCTGGCTGCCGAGCTTGATGTTCTTGGCCAGGCGCAGGTCGGCGTCCCACACGTTGGGATGCCGGTTGGTATCGACCTCGGGTGTGGCCAGGAAGCTGACCGTTCCGTCACGTCCGCCCGACACACGCAGGTTGATCGGATACGAACCGCCCTGCTTGCCGAACACGGAGCCGGCGAAGTCCACCGACCAGGGGAGCTGGACCATCGCGTTGGCGTAGAGCTGCCACTTCACGCTGCTGTAGAAGCTCGCCTTGCCCGAGCCGCCGGACAGGAGGGCCAACTGGCCGCCCTGGACGAGCGGATCGACCTCGGACCGTCCGGGGCTGCCCAGGAACGTGGTCGGCGTGACGCCGTCCTTCCAGTGCTCCGTCCAGTCGTTGAACGAGAACGCCGCGCGGGCCATCCACTTGTTGGAGAGGCGCTTGGTCAGGGTGAACTCGAGACCGTTGAACTTGGTGTAGTACCCATCGCGGTTCGTGTTGATACGGCCGCCGCCGCCGGCGGTCACGAGCGCGGCGTTCGGCGAGTAGGGGATCACGGTGAAGCCGTTCGCGGTCACCGGCGCTCCGGCCGTGTACTGGTTGGCCGTGATGATCGGACACGTCGCGCGGGTGGGATCGCCCGAGCAGGCGCCGGCCAGCCGGGGACGCCACAGCCAGTCGGTGGCGCGGCGGTACGTGTAAGCCGCCCCCACCCCGAAGTTGGGCGCGATCTCCCGGTCGATCCCCACGATGAACTCGTTGTCGTGCTTCGCCTTGAGGTTGCGGTCGACCTTGTTCGGCGAGCTGCTGACCGCGCCCGGGTTTGCCGGGTCGATGGAGTCGTTGTAGAGGAAGTCGCCGAGGTTGACCTCGTTGGGCTGGACGAACTTGTCGTGATTGAGGTCGTTCCAGCTGTAAGCGAGGTACCCGGTGCTGACCGGATTCTCGCGAGAGACATCGCCATACGAGAGCTGGCTGGCATAGCGTGCAAACGAGGCGCGTACCACCGTCTTGCGGCTCTCGTCGAGCGCGTACGTGAGCCCGACCCGAGGTGAGATGTCGTTCCAGGAGATGATGTTGTCGGAGTTCCCGTCGTACTTTGCCGCGGGGACGGTCTTGGGCAGGGTGACGTTCGCGGGAACCTCGCTGGGCAGGTTCTTCGCGTTCTGGAGGTCCCAACGCGCCCCGACGTTGACGCTGAGCCGGTTCTTCGTGAACACGTCGCCCAGATAGGCGCTCGCGTAATGACCACCATAATTGATGATGCCGTTGCGGTACACCTTGGCCACCACGTCCGTGGGTGAGTTGATCACGCCCACGAGCTGGTTGCCGTTGTAGTTGCTCTGGCTGTTGGTGGTTAGGGCGCGGTAGCTGAACCCGAACTTCAGCTCGTTGTTTCCGCCGCCTCCGCCGAAGAAGTAGCTGCCGTCGAGCGAGCCCAGCTTCAGCGGGCGGATAGCGACGTAGTCCGAGTAGGAACCGAGGCCCACACCGTTGACGTAGTCGAGGGTGAAGCTCTTGTCGTGTCCGCCTCGGGCAGCCAGCGTGAAGCCGGTGTCGTAGTACGCGGCCTTGGCCGAGACGAAGAAGCTCGGCGAGAAGGTGTGGTCGATCTGCAGCTTGAAAAGGCCACCCGGAAGCCCGCCGGGCGTGTAGGCGTTCTTCTGGTCCCAGTTGAAGCTGTCCTCACCCTGCACGGGCGCGCTCGGCTGCCGTCCGAACTTCTTCTTGTTGCCGAGGAACCAGTAGCCCGACACCATCGTGCTGCCGGCCGCCTGCCAGTTGATCTTGGCGTTGTACCCGTCGAGGATCGTGTCGTCGTGCGTCTGCACGAGCCGGATGTTCTTGATGTCTTGCCGTCCGAAGGATCCGTAGAACCAGAGCTTGTCCTTGATGATCGGGCCGCCCAGGTCGAAGCCCCAGTCGGCGATTTCCTTGAGGTGATCGGCCTTGTCGGACCCCTTGAGGCGTGGATCGTTGGCGAGCTGGCTCGGGACGTTGCCGGACTCCCAGGAGTCATCGGCCTTGAGATAGTGGCCGCCACCGTGGAACTTGTTCGTGCCGCGCTTGGTGACGAGGTTGATCCCGATGCCGCCCGTCGGGACGTTGAGGTCGCCGCCGCCGGTGGAGACGTTGATCTCCTGGAAGGCCTCGAAGTCGTAGTAGGTGGGAGAGGCGCCGGTGGCGGACATGTCGGTGATGTTGATGCCGTCCAAGTTCCAGGTCTTGTCGCCGCTGGTCGAGCCCTTGCCCGCGACGCTGGCCTGCTGGCCGTTCTCATTGCCGGCGATGTTCACGCGGTCGAGGAGCACGCCGGGAACGTTCCGCAGCACGCCCCACGGGTCGCGCGCGCTGGGAATGTTCTGCAGCTCTTCCGTCGTCAGCGTCGTCGAGGTGCCGCGCTTCTTGGGATCGACGATCGGTATCTCGCCGGAGACGGTGACCGTCTCCGCCACCGAGGCGACCTTGAGCGGGAAGTCCAGCGAGACATTCTCACCGGTGACGACGTTGACCGTGCGGACCACCGTCGTGAACCCGGCGAGATTGACCGACACCTTGTATTGGCCGCGGTCCAGGTTGAGGAAGCGGAAATCGCCCTGGCTGCTCGTCGTCGTGGTGCGCGTCCCGAGCTCGCCCGAGAGCGTGACGGCCGCGCCCGGAAGCACGGCTCCGGATTCGTCCCGCACGTTGCCGTAGACATTTCCGGTTGCGACCTGCGCATAGACCCCGGGGGCAAGCGCGAGGAGGAGCGCCAGCCCCAGGAGTAGGAATCTCTTCATCTCTCCTCCGTGTAATTGCAGTGAGAACGGGTTATCCGCGTGGGGAGCAAAATCGGTGCCCCGAAAAGGAGCCCGCCGAGCATCACCTGATCCCCTTTGTTTTCAGTAATTAATCGGATCTCAACGGCCACGGCTTGGTGCAGCGCCAAGGCCAAGGAGTCCAACAATATGGATTAAATTCAAATCGTTGGAGCTTCTGGCCGACTCGTGTCGCATCCAAAAAGGCCTTCTTTACTTTCGGAGCAGGCGCATGCTTGGATACCTTCTCTCGAGATTGGAGCGGCCACGGTGAAGCGAGCGGTCGTCCTTGCCCTTGGTGCCTGCCTCGTGGCTCCGCTCGCCCTCGTCCGCGGCGGCGAGGGTCCACCTCCGCCCGTCTTCTCGAGCGAAATCGCGGTCGTGCTCCTCCCGATCTTCGTGGTGGGGCCCGACGGAGCCGCCGCCCGCGGCCTCGGCGCGGAAGATTTCGAGCTCTACGAGGACGGCCGGCGCGTTCCCGTCATCTCCTTCCGCTACGTCGATACGACCTCGCCCGAGGACCAGGATGCGATACGGGAAGCCTCCGCCGCGCGGCGGCGCTTCCTCCTCCTCTTCGACAAGTCCTTCACCGAGGCGAGCGGCCTCCGCCGCGCCCAGCGCGCCGGGCTCGACTTCGTGCGCTCCCGTCTCGCGCCCTCCGACCTGGCCGCGGTCGCGACGTTCGACATCAGCCGCGGACTGCGGTTGCTGGCGAACTTCACCGAGGATCGAGGGTTCCTCGCCCACGCCATCGAAAGCCTCGGGGTGGTCAACCAGGCGCGCATCAGCGATCCCCTCGCCCTGGCCGCGGACCTCAACGCGCTCGACGTCACCACGGGCGGAGTGGTCGCACAACAGAACGAGCAGCTCGACGTGGGCGGCCTGGCCACCGTCCTCATCAACCGCATGCGCGCGGCCGAGGTCGAGTCCTATCGCGCCAACATCGCGACCTTCGTCTCGGCCATGGGAGGCCTGTCGCGGGCGCTGCGCAGGGTGGAGGGCCGCAAGCAGGTGCTGTACTTCTCGGCCGGGTTCGACTCGCGGCTGCTCATCGGACAGACGGGCGAGGAGCAGAAGAAGTCGGCGGAATCCGCCGCGGCGGGCCGTCTGTGGGAGATCGACGACGCCACGCGCTTCGGCGACACGCGGCTGCGTGACGAGCTCACCACCATGACGAAGGGCTTCACCGCCGCCGACACCGTCGTCCACACCATCGACGTCACCGGGTTCGGCCGCGACGACTCCCTGCAGAGGAGCTGGATCGCGGTGGACAGCCAGCGGGACACGGGCGGCCGCGACTCGCTGACCCTGCTCGCCTCCGAGACGGGGGGGCGCTTCTTCAAGGACGCGAACACCCTCGAGCCCCTGCTGCGCGAGATGCTGGACATGACCAGCCGCTACTACGTGCTCGGGTTCCAGCCCGCCGCCACCAAGGGGCCGGGCACGTACCACAAGGTGCGCGTGCGCGTGGCGCGCAAGGGCATGAAGCTCTCGCACCGGCCCGGGTATTACGAACGCGAGCCGATCACGGCGCAGACCATGCTGCTGCAGCGCCAGTTCGAGGCGGCCGAGCTGGTGATGTCGGGGACGGCCGATGCGCCGCGCAACGACCTGCGCCTCTCCAGCCTCTGCCTTCCCCTGCCCGCCCGCGACGGCACGCAGG
>WNFI01711062.1_pt1 | contig 14571 bp, 10 predicted proteins | sample 5400471 | NCBI WGS metagenome assembly WNFI01 (sample SAMN13153348, study PRJNA577476) | soil metagenome | isolation source: 100 cm saprolite on Douglas fir-dominated hillslope | place: USA:California | collected 2013-09-17
ACGCCGCGCTCGATGCCGGCCTGTTCGACGGCGAGGCGGCGCACGCGGCCGAGGCGGCCGCGGGCTCGATCCTCAATCCGCTGATGGCGCTCGGCAAGGCTCCGCGCGCTGCGCTGCGCCGGCGCCTCTCCGAGATCCTCGACGCCGACGGGCCTGACGCCGCCAAGGTGAAGGCACGGGCGCCGAAGCTGCTGCACAAGGCGAGCGAGTGTGTCGTCGAGCTGCCGGCGGAGATCGGCGACTACACCGATTTCTTCGCCGGCATTTACCACGCCACCAACGCCGGCAAGATGTTCCGGCCGGACAACCCGCTGCTGCCGAATTACAAATACGTGCCGATCGCCTATCACGGTCGCGGCTCGTCGATCCGCGCCTCGGGTGCGCCGGTGCGGCGACCCGAAGGCCAGCGCAAGCCCGCGAACGAGACCGCGCCGAGCTTCGGCCCGTGCCACAACCTCGATTACGAGCTTGAGCTCGGCGTCTGGATCGGGCCGGGCAACGCGCAGGGCGAGCCGATCCCGATCGCCGCGGCGGGCGATCGCGTGGTCGGCCTGTGCCTGCTCAACGATTGGTCGGCGCGCGATGTGCAGGCCTGGGAATACCAGCCGCTGGGCCCTTTCCTCGCCAAGAATTTCGCGACGACGATCTCGCCCTGGATAGTGACCGCCGAAGCGCTCGCGCCGTTCCGCAAGGCCCAGGCGGAGCGGCCTCCCGGCGACCCCAAGCCGCTCGACTATCTCTGGGATGAGGCGGACCAGCGTGCCGGCGCGTTCGACATCGCGCTCGAGGCGCTCCTCCTCACCGAGGCGATGCGCGGCAAGGGGCTGGCGCCGCAACGCCTGTCGCAGGCCAACAGCACCGAGCTCTACTGGACCGTGGCGCAGCTCGTCGCGCATCACAGCTGCGGCGGCTGCAATCTTAACCCCGGCGACCTCTTCGGCTCCGGCACCATCAGCGGCACGACGCGCGAGAGCTTCGGCAGCCTGCTGGAGCTGACCCAGGGTGGCCGCGAGCCGCTCACGCTCGCTTCGGGGGAGTCGGCTTCGGCGAATGCCGGGGAAGGGTCGTGCCGTCCTAGGCCGCGGAAAGGTGAATGCCATGATCAGCGAATCCATGCTCAAATCCGTCGCCCGGCCCGCGCAATTCAGCCTCGAGGAGTGGAAGGCGCGGGTCGAACTCGCCGCCTGCTATCGCATCTTCGCCCATCTGGGCTGGGTCGAGCTCATCTACAACCACATCACCTTGCGCCTGCCCGGGCCGGAGAAGCATTTCCTCATCAACCCGTTCGGGCTGATGTATTCGGAAGTCCGCGCCTCCAACCTGGTGAAGATCGATCTCGCGGGGAACGTCGTCGGCGCATCCGACTGGCCGGTCAATCCGGCGGGCTTCACCGTACATGCCGCCATCCATGACGGCATTCCCGGCGCGCATTGCGTGATGCACACGCATACGACGGCCGGCCTCGCCGTGGCGTGCTCGAAAGGGGGGCTGTCGCCGAGCAATTTCTATTCGGCGCAGCTCTACGGCAAGCTCGCCTATCACGATTTCGAGGGTATCACCGTGCATGCCGACGAGGGCCCGCGCCTGGTGCGCAACATCGGCGACAAGCCGGCGGTGATCCTGCGCAACCACGGCCTCCTCGCCTGGGGCGAGACCGTGCCGCGCACCTTCGTCATCCTGTGGACCTTGAACCGCGCCTGCGAGATCCAGGTGGCGTCGGCGGCGATGGGCCCGGCCATCGATATTCCCGAGGACATCCAGGCGAAATGCACGCGCGATTCGCTGCAATATCGCGCGCAGTTCGGCGCCGGCCAGGACGTTTTCGACGCGCTGACGCGCGTCGTCGACCGCATCGACCCGTCCTATCGCAGTTGACGGCGGCAGGCGCGATGAAGGTCTGCATCGTCGGCGCCGGCGCGATCGGCGGCTTCATCGGCACGCGGCTGGCAAGCGCGGGCAACGCTGTTTCTGCTGTCGCGCGCGGGCTCACAGCGACCGCCTTGCGCGAGCGAGGCTGGCGTCTGGAGATGAGCGGCGAACTGCTGACCGCGCCGGCGCGCGTCGCCGAGGAGCCGCGCGATCTCGGTCCGCAGGACCTCGTCGTCATCGCCGTCAAGGCGCCAGCGCTGGCCGATGTTGCCGCGGCGATAGCGCCGCTGCTGGCGCGCGACACCGTCGTGCTCACCGCCATGAACGGCGTGCCCTGGTGGTTCTTCGGCGGGCTCGGCGGGCGCTATGAGGGGCTTAAGCTCGCCTCGATCGATCCGCAGGGCCGCATCGCTGCGGCGATGCCGACGCGGCATGTCGTCGGCTGCGTCGTCCACGCCACCTGCTCGACCCCCGAGCCGGGGTTGGTGCGGCATGGTTTCGGCAATCGCCTCATCATCGGCGAGCCTGCGGGCGGCGCGAGCGAGCGCACGACGGCGCTCGCCAAGTCCCTCGCGCGCGCCGGCTTCGACGTGCCGGTGTCGCCGCGCATCCAGACTGACATCTGGTACAAGCTGTGGGGCAACATGACCATGAACCCCATCTCGGCGCTGACCGGCGCGACTTCGGACAAGATTCTCGACGATCCCCTGATCACCGCGTTCTGCCTGGCGGCGATGCGCGAGGCGGCTGCGATCGGCACGCGGATCGGCTGCCCCATCCAGCAGAGCGGCGAGGACCGCATGGCGGTGGCGCGGAAGCTTGGGCCGTTCAAGACATCGATGCTGCAGGATCTGGAGGCCGGCAAGCCGCTCGAGATCGACGCGCTGCTGACGGCAGTGCACGAGATCGGGACGATAGTCGGCGAGCCGACGCCGCAGATTGACGCGCTGCTCGGCCTCGTGCGGCTCCAGGCGCGGATGCGCGGGCTTTATCCCTGACATGGACAGACCGATGGAGGCGCGGTCGACGACCGGCGAGAGCGCGGGCGAACTGCTCGCGGCCTTGCGGCGGCGCTTGGCCGAAGGCAACGTCGAGCTGCGCGTCGAGCCGCAGCGGCTCAACCACATCGACAGCCCCGTGGCGGTCGAGGCCGACGGCAATGTCTGGGCTTACGTCGCGCTCTTCATCGCCGCCTTGCTGTGGTGGCGCTGGGGCATGGCACCGGGCCTAGCGGCGCTGGCGCTCGGCGTCGTGGTTTATCTGACGCTCGGCCGCGCCTATGTGCATCGCCGCATCGAGCGCCGGGTGCGCCGCGACGCGCTCGATGATCTCGAGAAATGGCGCAAGCTGTGGCGCTTCAGAGGATTGACGCTGGTGGCGAAGGATCGGCGCGACCTTGCCCCCTGCACTTCCCCCGACGGCAACTGGATGGCCTTCACCCGCGCTCTGTCGGCAGCGTCGGGCGCTAGGCCCTGATCACCGCAACAGATCGAGCGGGCTGCGGGCCTTGACGTCGGCATCGGTCGGCAGCTGGGTCGCCGTCCAGCCGCCGCCCAGCGCCTGGATGAGCGAGACGCTCGCGGCAAGGCGGTTCTGCAGGATGGTGAGCTCGGTCTGCTCGTTGTTGAGCGCCTGAGTCTGCGCGGTGATGACGGCGGTATAGGGGACCGTGCCGGCCCTATACTGGTTGAGCGTCAAGCGCTCGGCCTCGCGCGCGAGCCGTACCGCGTTCGCCTCGATTTCGGCCTGCTGCGCCAGGATGCGCAGCGCTGCCAGCTGGTCCTCGACCTGCTGGAAGCCGGTGAGCACGGTCTGGCGGTAGGTCGCGACATTTTGATCGTAGACGGCGCGCGCCTGGTCCACCTGCGCACCGCGTAGGCCGCCATTAAAGACGGTCTGCGTCAGCTGCGGCGCAACCGACCAGAAGGCGTTGGACGCGCGCAGCAGCTTGTCGAGCGATGTGCTGGTGAAGCCGTAGGAGGCCGACAAGGTGAGGTCGGGATAATAGGCCGCCGCGACCGCGCCGATCTGTGCATTGGCCGCTGCCATGAGCCGTTCCGCCGCGGCGATGTCCGGCCGGCGCTCGAGCAGCGTCGACGGGACACCGGTTGGGGCGACAGGGATATTGTTCGGCATCGGCGTCGCCGCGATCGAGAATTCGGCGGGCGGCTTGCCGATCAGCACGGCGATCGCATGCTCGAATTGGGCGCGCTGCACACCGACGGCGACCGACTGCGCGCGCGTCGTCTCGAGCTGGGTCTCGGCGGTGACGACGTCGGCCTGTCCGGCGACGCCTACCGCATATTGGTTGCGCGTGATCTGCAAGGACTGGGTGAAGGCGACGACGGCGGCATCGAGCAGCCGCTTCAGCTCGTCATTGGCGCGCAGGTCGAAATAGTCGATCGCCAGCGTCGCCTGCGCCGAAAGCCGCGCCGAGGCGAGATCGGCGGCGCTCGCCTGCGCGTTGGCGACGTCGCCCTCGACGGTGCGACGGATCCTGCCCCAGAGATCGAGGCTCCAGGTCGCATCGGCCGTCAAGTCGTATTGCGTCTGGACGCCGCGACTGAAGCGGGTGACGCCGCTGGTGCTGGTAAGCCCGCCGCCGCCCTGGCTGGAGCGCGTCGCGGAAGCGGCCACCGAAATGACCGGGAAATAGCCCGAGCGGGCCTGCGCGACGACCGCGCGCGCTTGCCGGTATGCCGCTTCGGCGCCTTTCAGGTTCTGGTTGGAGATGTCGACCTGCCGCTCGAGATCGTCGAGCAGCGGGTCGTTGTAGATCGCCCACCACGCGCCGCGGTCGGTGATGTCCTGCGGCTCGCCGGTCTTCCAGCCCTCCTTGTAGCTCGCCGGCACCGGCGCCGCCGGGCGGTGATAATCCGGCCCGACCGAGCACGCCGCGACGAGCGCCGCGGCTGCCGCCGACAGCGCCTTCGATCCCCCGCGTTCGCTCATTCGCCGGCCTCCGGCACTTCGCCGCCACCGGCGTCGGGATAGCGGTGACGCCAGCGGCCGAGGCTCCACAGCCGGAGACGGTCGAGATAGAGGTAGATCACCGGCGTGGTGTAGAGCGTCAGCATCTGGCTCACGATCAGGCCGCCGATGATGGAGATGCCGAGCGGCTGGCGCACCTCGGCGCCGTTGCCGGTGCCGAGCGCGAGCGGCAGCGCGCCCAGCAGCGCCGTCATGGTCGTCATCATGATCGGGCGGAAGCGCAGGAGGCAGGCCTGGTAGATCGCCTGGCGCGAGCTCAGGTGCTGGCTGCGCTCGGCATCGAGCGCGAAGTCGATCATCATGATGGCGTTCTTCTTGACGATGCCGATGAGCAAGATCACGCCGATCATCGCCATGATGCTGAACTCGGTGTCGCAGGCGAGCAACGCCAGCACGGCGCCGAGACCGGCCGAGGGCAGCGTCGAGAGGATCGTTATGGGATGGATGTAGCTCTCATAGAGCACGCCAAGCACGATGTAGACGGCCGCCAGCGCGGCCAGGATCAGGATCGGTTCGTTGGCCAGCGATTCCTGGAAGACGCGCGCGGTCCCTTGGAAGGTGCCCTGGATCGATGCAGGCACGCCGATGCTGTTCATTGCCGCATTGACCGCGCTCACCGCGTCGCTCAGCGACTTGCCCGGCGCCAGATTGAAGGAGATGGTGGAGGCAACGAACAGGCTCTGATGATTGACCGCGAGCGGCGCGTTACCAGGCTCGTAATGAGAGAAGGCGGCGAGCGGCACCATGGTCTCGGCATGCGTGCTGACGGCGGCGCCGGTCGATGCGCTGCCGCGTCCGGTGTTAGCGATCTGGTTCGAGCTGAGATTGCGCGCCGTATCGCCGGCAATCTGCGCTGCAGTCGATGGGGCGGCGGTGCTTTGCCCCGCGCTCTTCGTTTTCGACGTCGTGCCGATTACCGCATTTGTGCCCTGCGTGCCGCCGACGGCGCCGCCGGCGGTGCTGACATAGAGCTCGTTGAGCATGTCCGGGCTTTGCCAGTATTGCGGCGCGACCTCCATGACCACGTGATATTGGTTGAGGGCGTTGTAGATCGTCGACACCTGGCGCTGGCCGAAGGCGTCGTAGAGCGTGTTGTCGATCTGGCTCGCGGTGAGGCCGAGCCGCGCGGCGCTCGCGCGGTCGATCACCAGATACGTCTCGAGCCCGTTCTGCTGCTGATCGGAATTGACGTCGGTGAGCTCCGGGACATGCTGCAGCGCCTCGGTTATCTTGGGCGCCCAGGCGTAGAGCTCGCCGAGGTCGTCGCTCTGCAGCGTGTATTGATACTGGGCGTTGGTCTGCCGGCCACCGACGCGGATATCCTGCGTCGATTGCAGGAACAGCGTCGCCCCCGCCACCTGCGAGAGCTCGCCCCGCAGTCGGGTGATGATCTGGTCGGCAGGCAGCTTGCGCTCGGACAGCGGCTTCAGCGAAATGAAGACGAAACCGGAATTGGTCTGGCCGCCGCCGATGAAGCCGACGACGTTCTCGACCGCGGGGTCCTTGCGCAGGATGGTGATGAACTGCGTCAGCTTTTGCCGCATCGACTGGAAAGAGATGCTCTGGTCGGCCTGGATGCCGCCAACGAGCCGCCCCGTATCCTGCTGCGGGAAGAAGCCTTTGGGCACGATGTAGAAGAGATAGACGTTGAGGCACAGCGTCGCCAGCAGGATCAGCATCATCACCCGCGCATGCGCGAGCGCCCAGGTCAGTGTGCGATCGTAGAAGCCGAGCACGGCGTCGAAGGCGCCCTCGACGGCGCGCGAGAGCCGGCCCGGCTCGCGCTCGGGCCGGCGCCGGAAAAGGTAGGCGCACATCATCGGCGTCGTCGTCAGCGACACCACGAGCGATATGACGATGGCGATAGAAAGCGTTATGGCGAATTCGCGGAACAGCCTCCCGACGATGCCGCCCATGAGCAGGATCGGAATGAACACGGCGACGAGCGACAAGCTCATCGACAGCACGGTGAAGCCGACCTCGCGCGCGCCCTGCAGCGCGGCCTGCATGCGCGGCATGCCCGCCTCGATGTGGCGGATGATGTTCTCCAGGACGACGATCGCATCGTCCACCACGAAGCCGGTGGCGATGGTGAGCGCCATCAGCGACAGCGCGTCGAGGCTGTAGCCCAACAGGTACATGACCCCGAACGTGCCGATGAGCGACACCGGCACGGCGACGCTCGGGATCAAGGCGGAGCGCGCGTCGCGCAGGAACAGGAACACCACCATGATGACCAGCGCGACTGAGATCACCAGCGTGCGCTCGACATCGCGCAGCGAGGCGCGGATATCGGTGGTGCGGTCGGCCGCCACGGTGACGTCGATGTCGCGGGGGATCGACGCCTCGAGCTGCGGCAGGAGCGCCATGACGCGGTCGACGGTGTCGATGATGTTGGCGCCGGGCTGGCGGTAGAGGATCAGCAGCACCGAGGGCTTGCCGTTGGCGAGGCCCTGATTGCGCAAATCCTCCACCGAATTCGTCACCTCGGCGAGGTCGGACAGGCGCACGGCCGAGCCGTTGCGGTAGGCGACAACCAGCGAGCGGTACTGGTCGGCCTCGCGGGCCTGGTCGTTGGTGTAGAGCTGGTACCGCTTGCCGCCAAACTCGATGTCGCCCTTGGGCGCATTGGCGTTGGCGGCAGCGAGGGCGGCACGCACGTCCTCGAGGCCGATGCCGTATTTGAAGAGAGCGTGCGGGTTGAGCTCGACGCGCACCGCCGGCAGCGAGCTGCCGCCGACCGTCACCTGGCCGATGCCCTGGACTTGCGAAAGCTTCTGCTGCAGCACGGTCGCGGCGGAATCATAGAGCTGGCCCTGGCTCAGCGTGTCCGAGGTGAGCGCCAAGATCAGCACCGGCGCGTCGGCCGGGTTGACCTTGCGGTAGGTGGGGTTGCTCCTGAGGCTCGCTGGCAAATCGGCGCGCGCGGCATTGATCGCCGCCTGCACGTCCCGCGCCGCGCCGTCGATGTTGCGGTCGAGGCCGAATTGGAGGGTGATGCGCGTCTGGCCGACCGAACTCGACGAGGTGATCTCGGTGACATCGGCGATCTGCCCGAGATGGCGCTCCAACGGCGTCGCCACGCTGGTGGCGACGGTCTCCGGGCTCGCGCCGGGCAGCTGCGCCTGCACCGAGATGGTCGGGAAATCCACCTGCGGCAGCGGCGACACCGGCAGCAGGAAGAAGGCGACCGCGCCGGCGAGCGCTACGCCCAACGTCAGGAGCGTGGTCGCGACCGGCCGCTCGATGAAGGGCGCGGAGAGGTTCATTCCGCCGCGCTCTCCGCGGGTTTCGGGCCGGCAAGGCGTCGCGCCAGGCGATCGAAGGCGAGATAGATCACCGGCGTGGTGAAGAGGGTCAGCGCCTGGCTGACGATGAGGCCGCCGACGATGGTGATGCCGAGCGGGAGGCCCGGAAGATGGCCTCGCGCGGCGCCTTGCCGTGCTCGCGCTCGGCCTCGAGCGCGAAGTCGATCATCATGATGGCGTTCTTCTTGACGATGCCGATGAGCAGGACGATGCCGATGATGCCGATGATGCCGAGGTCGCTGCCGTCGATGATCAGCGCCAGCAGCGCGCCGATGCCCGCCGAAGGCAGCGTCGACAGGATGGTGATGGGGTGGATGTAGCTCTCATAGAGCACGCCGAGGACGATATAGACGGTGGCGATCGCCGCCAGGATCAGCAGCAGCTCGTTGGTGAGCGACGCCTGGAAGGCGAGGGTCGCGCCCTGGAAGCTGGTGAAGACGCTCTCGGGCATGCCGATCTCCTGCTCGGCCTGCTTGATGGCGGTGACGGCGGCGCCGAGCGAGGACCCCGGTGCCAGGTTGAACGAGATCGTCGCCGCCGGGAACTGCCCGAGATGGCTGATCTGCAGGGGCGATTCCTGCTCGACCACCCGGGCGATCGCGGTCAGCGGCACCTGGCCGGTGGTCGAGATCGACGACGGCAGGTAGATCGAGCCCAGCGCGTCGAGCGAGTGCTGCAGCGACGGGTCGGCCTCGAGGATGACGCGATACTGGTTCGACTGCGTGAAGATGGTCGAGACGATACGCTGGCCGAAGGCGTCATAGAGCGCGTTGTCGACCGTTGCCGGTGTGATGCCGAATCGCCCGGCGGTGTCGCGGTCGATGACGATGTAGGCGGAGAGCCCGTGCGACTGCGCGTCGCTGGCGACATCCTCGATTTCCGACAGCTGGTCGAGCTTGTCGACCAGCTTCGGGACCCAGGAGGCGAGCTCGTCGGGGTTGGCGTCCTCGACCGCGAACTGGTACTGCGTGCGGCTGATGTTGGTGTCGATCGTCAGGTCCTGCACCGGCTGCATGTAGAGCGAAACGCCGGCAACCCCCGCGGTCTCCTGCCGGAGGCGGCGAATGACGTCGCTGGCTGTGGCGCTGCGCTGGTCGCGCGGCTTCAGGTTGATCAGAAACCGGCCGGCATTGAGCGTCGTATTGCTGCCGTCGACGCCGATGAAGGAGGACAGGCTGTCGACATCGGGGTCCTTGAGGATGGCGGCGGCAAGCGCCTGCTGGCGCTCCGCCATGGCGGCGTAGGACACCGATTGCGACGCTTCCGAGATTCCCTGGATGAGCCCCGTGTCCTGCACCGGGAAGAAGCCCTTGGGGACGATGATATAGAGAAGAACGGTCAGGGCGAGCGTGCCGATGGCTACGGCCAGGGTGAGCGGCTGGCGGTCGAGCACCCAGGTGAGTGCGCGGCCGTAATGCTCGATCGCCGCGTCGAACCATTCCTGCGAGCGGCGGAAGAAGGCCGACTCCTCCGACGGGTGGCGCAGCAGCTTGGCGCAGAGCATCGGCACCAACGTCAGCGACACCACCGCCGAGATCAGGATGGTGACGGCCAGCGTGATGGCGAATTCGCGGAACAGGCGGCCGACCACGTCGCCCATGAAGAGCAGCGGGATCAGCACGGCGATCAGCGACACCGTGAGCGAGATGATGGTGAAGCCGATCTGCGCCGACCCCTTGAGCGCCGCCTGGAGGCGCGAATGGCCCTCTTCGACGTAGCGCGCGATGTTTTCGATCATGACGATGGCGTCGTCGACGACGAAGCCGGTGGCCACCGTGAGTGCCATGAGCGAGAGGTTGTTGAGGCTGAAGCCCAACAGGTACATCGCCGCGAAGGTGCCGACCAGCGACAGCGGCACCGAAAGGCTGGGCACGATCGTCGCCGGGATGTTCCTCAGGAACAGGAAGATCACCAGCACGACCAGCACGACCGCCAGGGCCAGCTCGAGCTCGACGTCGCGCACGGAGGCGCGGATGGTGCTGGTGCGGTCGGTGAGCACGCCGACATCGACCGCGGCGGGAAGGGCGTTTTGCAGCTCGGGGAGCAGCGCGGTGATGCGGTCAACCACCTGAATGACGTTGGCGCCGGGCTGCCGCTGGACATTGAGGATCACCGCCGGCACGGTGTTCATCCACGCGCCGAGCTTGCTGTTCTGCGCGCCCTGCTCGACCTGCGCCACGTCCGACAGCAGCACCGGCGCGCCGTCCTTGTAGGCGATCACCAGGTTCTCGTAGTCGGCGGCGCTTTTGAGCTGGTCGTTGGCGTTGATCGTGTAGGCGCGCGACGGTCCGTCGAAATTGCCCTTGGGCGTGTTGACGTTGGCATTGGCGATGGTGGTGCGGAGATCGTCGATGTTGAGGCCGCGCGCGGCGAGCTTGCGCGGGTCGGCCTGGATGCGCACCGCCGGACGTTGTCCGCCGCTGATGCTGACGAGGCCGACGCCGGGGAGCTGCGAGATCTTCTGCGCGAGGCGCGTGTCGGCGAGATCCTCGACCTGCGGCAGCGGCAAGGTCTTGGATGTGATGGCGAGCGTGAGGATCGGCGCATCGGCGGGGTTGACCTTGGCGTAGATCGGCGGCGCCGGCAGGTCGGAAGGCAAGAGGTTGCCGGCGGCGTTGATCGCCGCCTGCACCTCCTGCTCGGCGACGTCGAGGCTGAGATCGAGGCCGAATTGCAGCGTGATGACCGAAGCGCCGGCCGAGCTCGTCGAGGACATCTGGTTGAGCCCGGGCATTTGGCCGAGCTGGCGCTCGAGCGGCGCGGTGATCGACGAAGTCATCACCTCCGGGCTGGCGCCGGGATAGAAGGTCTGGATTTGGATGGTCGGGTAGTCGACCTGCGGCAGCGCCGAGAGCGGCAGGAATTGGAAGGCGACGATGCCGACCACCAGGATCGCCACCATCAGCAGCGACGTCGCCACCGGCCGCAGGATGAAAAGGCGCGACGGGTTCATCGGCTCTTCCCGAGCGCCGCCCTGCCGCCGCCGCTCATTGGCCGGTCGCGCGATGGCCGCGCGCGCTGCGCTGCTGCTGGTCTGTGGGCTGCGCCGCACCGGCGGCGCCGGGCAGCGTGACTTTTGCACCCTCGCGCAGCTTGTCGGCGCCGTCCACCACCACCTTATCGCCGGGCGCGAGGCCGCTCGCCACGGCGACGCGCTCGCCGTCGCCCGCTCCGAGTTTCACCGCTTGCACGCTCACCGTGTCGTCGGGCTTCACCAAATAGACGAAGGTACCGGGCGCGCCCCGCTGGATTGCCGCGCTCGGGACCAGCGTCGCGCCTTGCAGCGTATCCACCAGAAGCTGCACGTTGACGAACTGGTTCGGGAACAGGACTTCGTCGTTGTTGTCGAACTGCGCCCTGAGCTTCACCGTGCCGGTGGTGGGATCGATCTGATTATCGACGGTGACCAGCGCGCCCGTCGCGAGCTTCGCGACGCCGCTGCGGTCGAAAGCAGTGACCTGCAGCGTCGCGCCGGCGTTGAGCCGCTTCATGATCGCCTGCAGATTGTCCTCGGGCAGGCTGAAGATCGCCGAGATCGGCTTTATCTGCGTGATGACGACGATGCCGTTAGGATCCGAGACCTGCACGTAGTTGCCCGCATCGACTTGGCGCAGGCCGATCCGGCCGCTCACTGGCGCGACGATGCGGCAATAGGCGAGGTTGAGCTTGGCGTTGTCGACCAAGCCCTGGTCGGTGGCGACGGTGCCTTCGAGCTGCCGCACCAGCGCCTCCTGCGTGTCGCGCTGCTGCTGCGCGATCGAGTTCTCTGCGACGAGCCGGTTGAAGCGGGCCAAGTCGCGGCGGGCGTTGGCGAGCTGCGCCTGATCGCGCAGCAACTGGCCTTGCACCTGGTCGAGCGCGGCCTGGTAGGGTCGCGGGTCGATTTGCGCGAGGAAGTCGCCTTTATTGACCTCCTGGCCTTCCTGGAAACCGATCTGGATGAGCTGGCCGCTGATCTGCGTTCGCACCGTGACCATCGCCAGCGGCGTCACCGTGCCGAGGCCGTTGATCGTCACGGGCATGTCGCCCTGCTGCGCCTGGGCGGTGACCACGGGCATCGGTGTGTTGACCCGCGGCGCGCGGCCCGGCTGCGTGTGCGGCCGCAAAATGATCCAGGAAAGCGCGGCAAGAAGGACCAGTCCCGCCACGATCCAGAGGACGCGCTGGCGCGACGGCCGCTGCAGGGGCAGCGGCGGGAACCGCTCCCGTAGGGAGGGGGCGGCGGGCGGTCTGACATCGCCGGGCCGGTCGTCCATCGGGGCACCGTCGCTTTGACGCCGGGCGGTGGCGCCTTTCGTCGCGGCGTAGTCTAGCCTTTCGCTCCTTCGCGGCCACGGACCCTTTTTAGCCTTATCCGCCACTACCGTTCTCCTGTTCTCCTGTCGCCCGCAGCGCCCGGCCGCAACCGTGTTCAGGCGCCCCGTTCCGCCCGACTGTCCTCGACATGTTGCAGTGCAACAGACAGATGGCGCCCGGTCAGACTGCGGGGCGCGGCCAGGGCCGAGCCCCGCGGCTCGAATGATCGTCGGAGGCGCCTTCGTCGTTGGATTTTACGCGGCAGAGCGCCCTGCCATCCCCGGCAAGGGCCGCTTTGTTCCCGGCCATCGCCGGGCTCGGCGGCGGCCCCTTCGCGGGACACAAGGGCGCGGCCGGCAATGTCTGCACCGAGGCCCTCGTCTTCTTGTGCGAGCAGATGGACATCGCCACGGGCATCGATGTCGAGAAGCTGATCGCCGCAGCGCAGCTCGCCGAGGACATCGTCGGCCATCCGCTGCCCAGCTCGGTCATGCGCGGCGGCACGCTGACGAAATACCGCAGGCAGCGAGAGTCAGGGCGGGACGGCCACCACCACGCCCTGCTCCTCGAGCGCGGCGATCTCGCCTTCGCTCAAACCGGCAGCGGCGAGGATGAGCCCGGCGCTCGGCCCCATGATGTTCTGGCTGAATTCGAGCACGCGAATGTCGGCGAGGGGGAGGGACGCGGCGCTGGTTTCGGTCATGGCGGCTCGACTGTCGTTGGCGATGCCAGTCTACAAGATCGCCTGCCGCGTGGCAGCCGCTCGGATACCTTACGTGAGGGTTGGGGTGGCACGCCCACCGTTGCGTTGCGGCTAAAGCTGGGCCGCAGTCCACAGCGGCCGCGTCGTGCGGCATCGAGGCGCTAGGATTCCAGTCAGCCGCAACCCGGGATTACCAGCGTCTCGGATCGATCGTGTTAGAGCCGGTCGAGAGTCGCGACGATCCAATCGCGGTGCCGGCGCTCGTCCTCGAGCGCGCGTTCGAACACGGCGTGCGCCTCGGGCGGCGCGTCCTTCTGCGTCGCGCGCTCATAGGCGGTGTTGGTGTCGTCCTCGTTGGTCTGCATCGCCAGCAGGATCGCCTTGTCGCCGACGAGGCCGGCCAGCATCACCTTGCCCTTGGTGAGCAGGCTCTTCATGTCGCCCTGTTGCGGCGGCTCGCGGCCCATCTCCGCCATCAGCCCGCCGAGCTCTTCGATGTGGCGCAGGTGATCCTCGCGGAAGGCGGCGAGCTGGGTGCGAAAACCGGCATTCTCGAGACGGTCGATCGCCGCCTGATAGGCATCCTTTGCGTCGTGTTCGAGCTGGATGAGATCTCTCAGCAGATCTTCGAGCGTGCTTTCGGTGCCGACCGTCGTGACCATGATCCCCTCCATCGTCCACTGTGCACGGAGAACGGCGCGCCGCGCCGTTCAATCCACGACGCGCGCCAAAATCGGCGACGGCGATTTGCGCCGCTTTTCGGCACGTGCAAGGCGAAAGCCGACCTGTTACTTTGCCCGAATCGGGCCCAACGCGAGGCGCGCATGAGCCTCTATTACGTGCAGAAGCTGCTCTATCAGCTCAACCGTGATCCCGAGCTGCGGCGGCGCTTTGCCGCCGATGCCGAGCTTGTGCTCGCGGCCTACGAGCTGACCGTCAACGGTCAACTGTTGATGCATTATGCCGCGTTGCGCGGCTTCGAATGGGCCGCCTATCTGGACGCGATGCGCGAGGGCGTGCAGCGGCACGGTCCGGTGCGCGCCAGCGTCTACGCCATGGTGCAGGACTAGCCGCGCCGTGCCGCTGGTCTTCGCCGGGGCCTGCAGCCACGCACCGGGCATCACCGGCCGCGCGGAGCGCGCGGACCCAGAGGCGCGCGATGCCTGCTATGCTGCCTTCGACCGCTTGCGCGGGGCGATCGAGGCGACGCGGCCGGAGGCGCTGATCGTCGTCGCGGCCGAGCATTTCGCCAATTTCTTCATGAACAACATGCCCGCCTTCGCCATCGGCATGGCCGAACATTACGACGGGCCGATCGAGGACGAGGCGTGGCTCGGCATCCGCCGCCGGCGCATTCCCGGCTTCCGCGACCTGTCGGAGCGGCTGATCTCGCAGGTGATGCAG
>WNFI01114951.1_pt2 | contig 14570 bp, 12 predicted proteins | sample 5400471 | NCBI WGS metagenome assembly WNFI01 (sample SAMN13153348, study PRJNA577476) | soil metagenome | isolation source: 100 cm saprolite on Douglas fir-dominated hillslope | place: USA:California | collected 2013-09-17
TGTTGGATGGGCGCTCACGTGCTGGACCTTGTGCGTCCAGGCCTGGCTGTACACGAGAACGGAATCATGATCCCAGATAAACCACACCGGCCGGGGTTGAGGACTGAGATCTGACGCGACCGTCGTGAACCAGACAAAATATTCACGCGCCAGCAGGCGCTTTGCTTCCCGTCCCAATTTGGACGTCCAATCGATCACGGCACTTTCTTCCTCGACCTTTTTGGCTTCGACATCAGCGTCCCGCAATATGGACATTTGGCTTCGGAAGAATTGATCCACTCCACCCTCGAGCGGGTCAAGCCCTCGGCGCAATTCGGACAGTGGCTAGGGAGCCAGCTCCTCGAACGGGGTCCGGCATCACCAGGTGGAGCACGATCGGGCATATTGAATTGGATGGCTGCCTGTCGAGTCAGGATCCACGCGATCACAAATGAAATTACCAACCAGACCGGCAGTGTAGCCAGGGACGGACCGATGTCTCTCCGATACCAGGGGGTAGTATTGTGAAAGCCAGAATCGATGCAGGAGATCCCGAAAATGTGCGAGCCTTGTGGGCACCTTAAGGGGACCATATAGGAGATCGGTGTCGATAAGACGGTACAAAAAATAGTGGGGATCGCGGCCAGCAGTACGGCCGTGAGCAGTCGGTTCATGAATTTTTTCATCATACGGCCATCATCCTGAATCAAGGTAGTGTCTCGATGGAACGGTCAGCGAATCCGGTCAGAAATCCGTCTCTGAAAAATCCTCTTGCCATCCTGCTGATGGATTTGCCGACGACCAGAAAATTCCGAAGCGTGGCAACGCCTCGGAAATCCTGGCGAGTTAATGATCAGGGGGTGGGAGTCGATTGAACTGCAGCACCGACCCAGGTGAAATCACGCATCTCGCTGGCTGCACCTGCGGATACCCAGATCGCCTGGCCCTGGTCATCCGTGCCAGACTGCCGCACAGGGGCGACCCACCAGCGCATGACATGCGCAATGTTATCCTTTGGCCGGAAGGTGGTTGGAATGATGTCCTTGGTGTCGGTCACGTAATCGTCAATGCGGTGCGACTCGCCGGCGGTGATATCCTCAACCGTGACTTGATAGGCCTCGTTGTCGCGCAACGTTCCGATCGAGGCCCACTGCAAGCTTACGATATCATCGGCGAGCGTAAATGCGGCTCCGTCGCTGGGCAGAAGCAGATTCGGCGCGGGATAAGGCGGCGGGATCGTTGCTGTCGGGGTCGGTCCTGCCGTAGCGGCCCGGGAACAAAGCGGAATCGTGAGAGGTTCGCCTAAATACACTGTGTCGGTCGAGAGGCCGTTGAAGTCCTTAATAGCCTGCTGGGGAACACCGTAGTTGGCGGCGATGGTCGAGAGGGTGTCATTGGCCTGGACCGTATAAACGACTTTGTTGCACGCGGCCCGGGTCGCATCCGCTGACTGAAGGGTCGATGTCGCGACCGGCAGGGAGGTAGCGGTGGGAAACGGAACCTTCAACTTTTGACCGATCACGAGGTTATTGCACGAGGCGGGAAGGTTGTTCAAAATGATGATGCTCTGGATCGACACATGGAAAGTCACCGCGATCAGGCTGCAGGTATCACCGGCACCAATGGTGTAGAGAGACGGTGGTTGGATGGTTGCCGTCGGGACGAGGGTAGGCAGCAGCGTATCGGTGGGTGTAGCAGAGGCGGTCGGAGTGTCAGTAGCCGTTGGAACTTCGGTCGGGTTGATCACTCGTTTGGCCGCATTCAAGCCAACATACACCACGGTGGCTCCTACAACCAGGAACAGGACGAGCAGGCCCAGCGCGATCGGAAGGCTCAGAGTAACCTCTGGCATGCGCGTTGCCTGGATCGAGCGATCGGCCTGCCGCTGGGGCACGCTGGAGGTCGTTTTTGTTTTTGTAGTTAGGTCTGTTCCGCAAACGGGACAGCGGGTGGCAGTTTCAGATAAGCGAGTGCCACAGGTGGGGCACACCTGAGTTTTTTGGGCTGAGGGTTCGGGGCTCATACGGGCGAAGATTATACCATGTGGGTGTCAGGCGAAAATTCGACGCCTGGCTCCTAAAAGTAATGGTTCAACGGGAGAAATTGACGCGAATCGATCGATTTAGGCCGGATGCCCCGCTTATTTCAGCTACCTCTCGATGATGCTTGTATTCGATTCGAAATTATGCTATTAAAGATGATCCCAATAATCCCTCCGTCAGGAAAAAGACTCAATGGATGAAAACAGAGCAAGTATTACGGCGCTCGTCACTGCCTACTTTCGTGCCTATCACGCAACGCACGATTTCCCGATCATCTTTGATGATTCTCTGGCCGACAAGTTGTATACCGCGGAAGAGCACGCCGCCTTCGATCAAAATCTGGCGGGAACGCTCAAGGCGATCGATCCCGCCCGGGCAGCGGCAACCCCTGACCCAGCCGCGGCCCTGGCCGTCGTAATGCAAGGTCATTATGCACCGATCACTCTCAGCCGGTCCCGTTTTTCAGAGGATACTCTTGAGCGGGCGATCGCTCGTGGTGTCACCCAATATGTGATCCTGGGTGCGGGCATGGACACCTTTGCATACCGCAGGCCGGATCTAACCGCAAAGCTGCAGATCTTTGAGCTCGATCACCCGGCCACGCAGGAGATGAAACGCGAGCGTCTTGCCAGATTGAACATGCCTGTCCCCGCCCAGCTTCATTTTCTCCCGGTCGATTTTAGGAAAATGAGTGTGGAACAGGCCCTCAGCCAGAGCACTCATGACCCGGAAAAATTAACCTTCTTCAGCTGGCTGGGCGTTACCTATTACTTGACACCGGAACTTGTCTTTGCGAGCCTCGCCGCGATTCCGAAGCTTGCTCCCCCAGGCAGCGCGATCGTTTTTGATTACCTGCATCGAGACGCGTTCCTCCCCGGGAAGGCGGTCGGGCGCGTCCAATTCATGCAGGACCGAGCGCGCCAGGTCGGTGAGCCCATGATATCGGGATTTGCCCCGGCCCTGCTTGGGGAGGAAATCAAAGCGCTTGGATTGAATCTCGTTGAAAACCTGGGTCCGGCAGAGATCGAGGCGCGCTATTTCCAGGGCCGAACCGATGAATATCACGCCTTCGAGCAGGTGTATTTCGCCAGGGCAGAGGTCAGCGGATCCATCGGTCGAGGGGGCGAGCGGTCGAAAATGGGTCTTCGATCCTAAAACTGATTTCGTGCAACGGCCTCAAAACAAAAAGGGAATGAGCAGCCGGGCCTTGCGTTTGTACTCGCCGAAATCCGGGTAACGGGAGAGAGACTTTTCCTTGCGGAGCATATTGGGGGTCCAATAGAAGGCGACGAAAGCCGCGAGGGGCAGAAAAGCGACCGGGGTCAGTGCTAACGATGCCATTGCCCCGTAAATCAATAGCTCCCCAAAATAATTGATGTTGCGCGAAAGTCCAAACATCTTCTCCGTGATGAGCGATTCAGGTCTTGCCGCCAGCGAGATGTGTTTCTGCATGTCGCTGGTGAAATGGAAGAAGACTCCAAATACGAAGAGGCTCACGCATCCGGCCAGGATCCAGGCGGGTGCATGCAGCGACCTCGAGGAGATCAGCCAGCCGGGCAGCCAGTAAAAGCAAAGTCCCAACCAGGCAAGTATCCCGAACCAAAATGGCGTTTTCTGTTCCCATTGCTTGTCTGGAAAAAGCCTCGATTTCATGACCCACATCAATCCATAAGTTCCATGCAGAGCAAGATAGATGGTTGCGGTCGGGTTATCCCACTGCTTGTAGTAGGTTGTAAGCGCAATCAGGACCAGAAAGGTAATGCCTTTGTTCGCATCGATGAACCATTTTAATTTCATCCAAAAACTCCTAGATCAGACCGGCCGCGTATCCATCGGCGCGTGGATCGCTGCCGCCGGTCAGAACACCGGTATCGGGATCGCGCAGGATGATCTGGCCTCGTCCAAAGAGCGATCGTTCCCACCCGCTCACATGCCCGATGCGGTGACCGCGGGCCGCCAGATCGACCCTCACGGATTCCGGAATGCCGTCTTCCAGTGCAATTTCGCCGTTTGCTGTTCCGTCTCCAATGCAAAATCTGCGAAGATCAAGAGCTGCCTGCGGATCGAGCCCACTGTCAACCATTGCGGTGAAGACCTGTACATGCCCCTGGGGCTGCATAAATCCACCCATAACCCCAAAGGTTGCAAATAGTGATCCGTCTGCTTCGCGGGTGGCCATGGCTGGAATGATGGTATGGTACGGACGTTTGCCTGGAGCGAGTGCATTCGGATGCTTCGGATCCATGTCAAAATTGTGGCCCCGATTTTGAAGCGTAAACCCCCAGCCTTTGGGGACAATGCCGGTTCCGAACCCCATGTAGTTGCTGTTGATGAATGAGCATGCATTTCCGAAGGCGTCCGCCACCGCGAAGTAAACGGTATCTGAAGAACTTACCGGGACGCCCAATCGTTGGTCGAGATTGGCCTGGTGGGGATCGATCAACTTGCGGCGCTCATCGGAATACGCCTTCGACAACAGCTGCTCGAGGGGAATGCTCGAAATAGTTGGATCTGCCACATACCAGCGGGAGTCCAAGAATGCCAGACGAAGGGCCTCGATTTGAAGATGCAGCCGATCGGCAGAGATTGGGTCCAATCGGGCCAGATCGAACCCCTCGAGCAAATTTAGGGCGATCAAGGCGGTCAGCCCTTGTCCGTTCGGTGGACATTCAAAGACGCGATGGCCACGATAGGTCACGCTGATGGGCGTATCCCAGCTTGAGGTATGGTCGGCAAGATCAGCGGTGGTCATGCAGCCGCCGGATTGTTTGATTACCTCCACAATCGCTTCTGCGATCTCACCTTGATAAAAAGCCCGCTTGCCCCCTTCAGCCACTTTCTTCAAAGTCCGCGCTAACCCCGGGTTCTTAAATATCTCTCCTGGCCGCGGGCCGCGTCCGTCGATCGTCATTTCGGCTCCATTCGCGGCGGCTTTGAGCTGTCTTTGTGCGCCGCGTTCCCAGAAGTAGGAGGTCATCGGCGCGACCGGAAATCCGGCCTCGGCAAGCTGGATCGCCGGGGCCAAAATTTCGCGAAGGGATCTGGTGCCATGCTGTTCGATCAGATTGCACCAGCCGGCACATGCCCCCGGTACGGTGATGGTATGGGCGTGGTAGGGAGGAAGCTCAGAAAAGCCTTCCTTCTTCAATCGAGTCAAAGACAGCCCTTGAGGTGCGCGGCCCGAGCCATTGAGGGCCGTGACCTGCTTTGAACTGGCCTCGAAAAACAGGGCAAACATATCCCCCCCGATTCCGGTGGAGGTTGGCTCTGTCACATTGAGAGCTGCCGCGACCGCAACAGCGGCATCCGCCGCGTTCCCGCCGCCGGAAAGGATCGCGAGCCCGGCTGCCACGGCCAGTGGCTGCGAGGCTGCAACCATTCCACCGCGGCCGAAAACTGGGGAGCGGCGCGAATGAAAGGTGGGTTCAAGCATCTTTTTTGGGTCGGGGCAGCGATGTGGTTGGGGAGCGCTGATTGGGCGTGGTCACGAGTACCTTGTCGACCCGGCGACCGTCCATATCCATGACCTCCAGCCGCAATCCATTCCATTCAAAATGGTCTGCGGCCTGAGGTACCCGACCGAGCGACACCATCACAAAACCGCTCAGGGTCTCATACTCATCTTCATGGGGGAGGGTATCAATCTTAAAGATTTCCTTGAAGTCGTCCACCTCCAGCATGCCGTCCAAAAGCCATGACCCGTCCTGGCGCTGTGTCGCTTGAGGCTCGACCTCGATATCCCCCACGATCTCTTCAATAATATCGTTGAGCGTCAAGAGGCCTTGCAAGCTTCCAAACTCATCGATGACGAGCATCAACTCGGCACTTTTTTCCTTGAATACCTCGAGGGCTTTGGACGCCAGCATGGTTTCCGGTATGTAGAAAGCGGGCCGCAATTTATCCTTGAGGCTGAAATTTTCGCTGGATAGGTTCGGGGGCGTGAGCAGGTCACGTGCCTTGATAATACCCAGCACCAGGTCGAGGCTGTCCTGGCAGACCGGGAAGCGTGAATAGGCACTCTCTGAGATCTTCCGTCGGATCTCCTCGGACGAATCACTGATGTCGATCCAGATGATATCGGTCCGGGGTGTCAGCAATGAGTAGACACGCGAGTCGCTCAGGCTGAAAACCCCCTCGACCATTTCTTGTTCTGCTTCTTCGAACACACCCGCCTGCGTGCCCTGGTTGATGAGCAGCTGAATTTCTTCTTCCGTCACTGGCGGCTCATCGCTGGGCTTAATGCCCATGGCTTGCAGGATTAAGTCGCTCGCTTTCCCTAACAGCCATACGAGCGGTGAAAATAATTTGGATAAGGAGAGCATCGGCCCTGAGATGGCGGCTGCGATGCGCTCTGGATCGTGCAGGGCGAGGCGTTTTGGTACTAGTTCGCCAATTAATATTGTAACGGCCGTGATCAAAATTACCACGAGCACAAGGGCTAGCGTGTCGGCATAAGGACCCAGGGCTGGGGAGTCCTTGAAGAGCTGCGCCAGAGGCGCGGAGAATGCCGGCCCTCCAAGGGCGCCCAATAAGATGCCGAACAGCGTGATTCCGATCTGGACAGTCGAAAGAAATACGCTCGGATTTTGTGCGAGATTAAGCGCCGCGGCAGCAGGCTTGCTTCCCTCATTTGCCTTCTGCTGGAGACGGGCCTTGCGCGCGGATACGACTGCCATTTCCGACATTACGAAGATGCCGTTAAACAGCAGCAGCAGGATCAGGAGGAGGATTTCGGATGGGATGTTCGACATCGATCAATATCATTTTACCAAAGTGCCTTCAACAACTCCCATGCCAGCGATTGAAGATCAATGGCGCAGACCTTGACGACATATATGATTGAGTTCAAGCTAGAACATGTGATCTACTGCGGGTGGAAGTGAGAGGACTCGAACGAGCGATGCGGCAGAAAAACCCGCCCAACCTCAAAAGGGACCAGGGTGGATCGCCGGCGCAGTCTGGATTGAATGGGAGCGATGCTCATGGCAGCCGTCCGATACGAGAACCTTTGGCTCTGCTAGAACTCCCACGTGCTAATTTTGGGTAGTTACCACCTGAATTCCCTCGCCCTGTTGCGCGGAACCGATCACCCACGCGGGTTGATCGAGGTGCGCGGCACGTTGCAGGAAGGCATCCAATTTTTCGTTGGGGACGCCGAGCAGCAGCCCCCCGCTCGTTTGTGGATCGAAAAGCAGCATTTGGTTCGGCTCATCGATCGATTCGCTGAAATGCACCCGCGAGCCGAAGAACGCACGATTATCAAACAATCCGCTCGCAAACGCTCCCATTTCCGCATATTTGCGCGCGCCGCTTACGAAAGGTATCTTGCTCTGGTCGATCATGAGGCTCAGATGCGCCCCATCCGCCATTTCCATTCCATGACCCAGCAGTCCAAAACCGGTGATGTCGGTCCCGGCACGCAGCTCGAATTCACGTGCCAATTGCCCGGCCGTCCCATTTAATCGGGTCATCCAGCGCGTGACCTCCTGAACATCATTGTCCTGGGCGCGTTCTCGCTTGAGAGCGGTCGTTGTCACTCCAAATCCCAAGGGTTTGGTCAGCACCAGATTGTCGCCGGGTTTCAACCCGCTTTTGCTAAGCATTTTTTGCAGGTCAACAAACCCGATCCCCACCAGGCCGTATTTGGGTTCCTTATCCTGGACGCTATGACCGCCCGCGATCACCACACCCGCCTCGCGCGCTTTTTCAGCACCTCCGCGAAGGATCGCCACCGACATATCGACAGGCAAGTCAGGGGGCAGGGCGGCGATATTGAGGGCCAGGAACGGCGTCCCGCCCATCGCGTAAATATCAGAGAGACTGTTGGCCGCCGCGATTGCGCCGAAGGCATACGGATCATCGACGACCGGAGTAAAGAAGTCCGTCGTTACCACCAGCCCGCGCGAAGAATCCAACCTCCAGACTGCGGCATCATCCGGCTTCGATAGCCCGATGACAAGGTCGGAGTAATCGGAGCGCTTGAACGTTTCCTGTATGGGGCGCAGGACCTGCGCCAGCGTTTCCGCGTTGAGTTTCGACGCTCAGCCGGCACAGGTCGCCAGGCTGGTCAGGCGGATCTGGCGGCCACTCGGTTTGACTGGATTCATAGACCTCTCAAATGCATGAAAATGAAATTCCAAGTTTGGAGCTGGACGGGGGCCTGGAACCCCGGGCAATCAAAATTACTTGGCCGTGGCCGAGGGCGAGACGCTCGGTAAGGGCAGGATAAACTGGTTACCGGTTGGAATGAAAATCGTTTGAACCGTCGGGGCCAGCTTGATAATGTATTGGTATTGCAGCAGCTCGGGCGTCAGGGATTGGGTGAGTAGCTGATTGGCTTGCGCTTCTGCCTGGGCCTGGAGGATGCGCGCATCGGCCGCGCCTTTCGCTGATATGACGACCGCATCGGCCTGGCCCTGCGCAACCTGGCGGGCCTGCTCGGCTTCTTGTTTTTTTTGTTCTACAACCAGTTGGGCTTGCAGGGCCTGCTGTTGGGCTATCTGCTTTTGCTCCACGGCCTGTGCATACTGATCGCTAAAGCGGATATTGCGCAGCAGAAAACTGGACAAGACCAGATCGTTGTCCGCTAAACCCTTTTGGATAATACTCGTGATGTTCTGCTCGAGTTCCGTGCGTTTGGTGCTCACGATTTCTTCCACACCATATTGTGCGACACCGTCCCGAATCGCAGCGCGGGTCACCGGTCGAACAACGTTATCCTCATAGCGATTCTGCCAGGTGATATGGAGATTGATCAATTTGGCGGGGTCGATCGCGTAGATCACGGATGCATCGATGTAGACAAGCTGGCCATCTTTCGTACGCGCCTGGATGGAGTCGTCACCGCTTACCTGACCCTCGGTCGGCGAGGAAGCCATTGTATAGGTTGCCTTCGCAACGGAGTACGCCTGGACACTTTCTACAAATGGAATCACCCAGTGCAATCCTGGGCCCAGCGGCTGGAGACTATAACCGTTCGCCTGACGTGCGGAAATCACGACTCCGTATTGGTCCGCCTGCAGGAAAACCAGCCCTGCCCCCACACTGGTCAGCACCAGTGCCAGGATCGCAAGCGCGATGACCGCGGAACCCAACCCGCGGCTTGATTGTTGGCGGCTGGCGCGCACTACCATCAATGCAAGTATTCCGATCAAACCCAGCCACGAAAGGGTGGCGACACCTTGGATAATGCTCGCTATGTTCATAATCTCCTCTTGATGTGATATGACGTCGTGATGATTATAATCTCTTGCCCCGCGCCCCAAGCCATGTTAGGATGCCCGCATGGCGCTGAGGGGAAAACTTCAAGAGCTCATCCTTGCGGATCGTCAAAGTGCGGCGCGAATCGTCTGCGAGCCGCGCCTCATTCCCTCCCCCGGGCGGTACGTTCTCGCCCGTGCGGGTGGATCCCAGGCATCCCTGGCAACTCCAATTTTCGCGGCCCACATCCTGACAGATGGTTTTATTACGGAGGGGGGAATCCCCGAATCGTGGTCACCAGGGCTCGAGCTGATCCTGCGAGGACCTCTAGGTCACGGCTTTGATCTGCCGCCAGGCGCCCGAAATGTTGCATTAATCGCTTTCCACACTTCACCGGGATGTTTGCTCTCATTGATTGCTTCGTCCTTATTGCAGCAGGCTTCGGTCACCTTGATTTGCGAGGTTCCACCGGATGACCTCCCATTATCGATTGAGGTCCAGCCGCTAAGCGCCCTTGAGCAGATCTGGGCTTGGGCTGATTACCTGGCGGTGTCTGCTGAGCGTGGGTCCCTGTCAGATTTGACGAACACTCTCATCAAGAATGAGCCACCCCCGGCCAAACGCGGAGGAATCATCCGTCAAGCCCAGGTCATGGTACGTTCAGGAATGCCGTGTGGGGGCCTGGCCGAGTGTGGAGTCTGTTCCCTTCCAGGCGCCCACCCTACCCGCCTAATCTGCAAAGACGGACCTGTTTTTAATCTGGCTGAGATTAGGTTGACTTAGTGCAACTTGTATGCTGGCGGATCGAGGCCAGAACACTCAAACCCGGCGAAGCAGAGCTATTGACGCTGAAATTCCACCAACGCCTTAACAATTTTTTCTGAAGCCTGACCGTCTCCGAAGGGATTTGAAACCGACGCCATCTTTGAATATGCCGCCGGATCATCGAGCAATTCGGTGGAGGCTTCGATAATCCGCCGCGTCTCTGTGCCGACAAGTTTCAACGAGCCCAGCTCGACTCCTTCCGGTCGTTCCGTTACATCCCGCAGAACCAAAACTGGTACCCCAAAGCTGGGCGCTTCTTCCTGGATCCCGCCTGAGTCCGTGAGGACCAGCGTAGAGTGTTTCAGGACATGGACCAGCGGCAGGTAATCCAGGGGTGGGAGAAGGGTGACATGTTCAACGCCCCGTAAGAATTGATTCACCGGGAGCTGAACACTGGGATTGAGGTGCACCGGATAGACGATCTCAACATCGCCCCGCCTGGCCAATTCCTGGATCGCAAGGCAGATATTCTTCAGCGGCGGTCCGAAATTTTCCCGGCGGTGCGCGGTAACGAGGATCAGTCTGCGGTCTCCGATATGTAATTGCTCGAATAACTTGCTGATCTCGACGGGGATGGGCAGTTTCGCTACGATCCGGAGGGCGTCGATCACGGGGTTGCCAGTTACGATGATCGTCCGGTCCGGAACCCCCTCGTTGAGCAAATTCTGGCGGGCCCACGGAGTCGGAGCAAAGTGCAGGTCAGCCGCGACGCTGGCCACACGCCGGTTGATCTCCTCCGGGAAGGGCTGCCACTTATTGTGGGTTCGCAGACCGGCCTCGACGTGCCCGACCCGGATGCGGTGGTAGTAGGCCAGGAGCGATGCGATCGCCACGGTGGTCGTATCTCCCTGGACGAGAACCCAATCAGGTTGAAATTCGTCCAGGACCGGGTCCAGATGGGTGAGGATCGCCGCGCTCAGATCGGCGAGGGATTGGTCATCCTGCATCAAGTCCAGGTCGTAATCCGGGGTGATCTTGAAGACATCGAGCACCTGGTCGAGCATCTGGCGGTGTTGTGCGGTGACGCATACGCGTGAATCGATACCGGTTGAATCCGCGATGGCCAGGACTACGGGAGCCATCTTGATGGCTTCAGGACGGGTGCCAAAGATCGACAGAATTTTCATCGATTCAAATTCTTATGAATCATCTTGTTTTGGACCGAGGAAGCGGAATCTGTGGTTACTTTTTTGCAGCCAGCTGTGCGATCTCAAATCCGGCGTCTGTCCACTCTTGCGCATTCCAACCGTTGACCGTGTCGATGACCAGGCGGCCCTGCGTTCGCGAAGCGATATCCGCGGGTGTCAGATTGACGAACGCGGAATGCCGTACCAGCAATAGGATCACTTCTGTATCCTTCAAAGCTGACTCGAGATTCGTGGCTGCGTGTATCCCAGGTAGATCCGGGTTCATTCTGAATGGCTCCCAGGCTTGGACCTGGGCGCCTGCCTTCTGCAAGAGTGTTACCACTGCGACTGCCGGGCTCTCACGCAGATCATCTACATCGGGTTTATAAGCCAGCCCGAGCACAGCGATCTTTTTGCCATTCAGGCCGCCGGCGGCCCTCCTGACCAGGTCGACCACGAATTGCGGCTGTGAGTCATTCACCTGCCGCGCAGCATAGATGAGCGGAGTCATCTGCGGGGCGGCTTCCACGAAGAACCATGGATCGACGCTGATGCAGTGGCCACCCACACCGGGACCGGGGGAGAGGATCTTGACCCGAGGATGACGATTTGCCAACTCGATCGCCTCCCAAACATTGACCTCAAAATGGTCGGCCAGCTGCGAAAATTCGTTCGCCACTGCGATATTGACATCCCGGTAGGTATTTTCCATTAGCTTAACCATCTCCGCAGTCGTCGCATCCGTCTGGAAGATTTCCCCTTTGACAAAAATAGAATAAAGGTCTGCTCCCGCCTGAGCCGATGCCAGATTGATGCCGCCAATGACGCGTGCATTCTCGATCAGTTCCCGCAGGATCTGTCCCGGCAGGACCCGTTCCGGGGAATAGCACAGGAAGATATCCTCTCCCACCCGAAGGCCCGAGCGGCTCAAAATGGGAGCCACCAGATCAACGGTTGTGCGCGGTGGAGAGGTCGACTCTAGGATGACCAGGTTGCCTTTGCGTAGAACCGGTACGATGGCCTCTGCCGCGGCGGTCACCGCCCGCAGATCTGCCATTTTATACTGATACCCCTCGTAATTCCCATGCCGATCCTCATAGAAGGGAGTTGGAACGGCGATCAGGAATGCATCCGCCTCTTCGGTTTGAGTCGAGACGGTCAGCTTGCTTGATCGAAGCGCGGCTTCCACGGCGCCCCGTAGGCCTGGCTCATGGATATGGATATCTCCTCGCTGAAGAGTTTCGATCACGCTTTGGTTAATATCGACGCCCGCAACCTGTAAACCATTCGCCGCAAAAGTAGACGCGGTCGGCAGCCCGATGTAGCCTAGGCCAACAACACAAATTTTCGCAAATTTCAACGTAGTCTCCTGGTTCCCCATTCATCCTCCCTGGGGCGCGGTATGCCAGCGATGAGGCAAAACTTGGTATGGGGCAGCAAAATCGGTTTGATTATACCCCGTGCAACTTCAAGCCCTCTGCTGCGTAGAATCGCTACAGTAGGGCTGATTGTCGTATAATTTGATCGATGTAAATTTGATAGACCCATATGGATCTGCTTCTGAACCCTGACATTGCATATTTCCTGATCGTGGCAGGAACCTTCCTGGCTTTGATGGCATTTGCCACACCCGGAAGCGGGATCGCAGAACTTGGCGCCCTCTTCTGTCTGGTTCTCGCAGGATACAGCGTCTATCATCTTTCCATCAATTGGTGGGCGCTGGGTATATTGATCCTCAGCCTGGTGCCATTCATCCTGGCTCTCCGGAATCCCGGCAGGGAGTCCTGGCTGATTGTTTCGATCCTGGGCTTGAGCATTGGCTCGGTGTTTTTCTTCCCCACAGGCCACAACCTGCCATCGGTGACTCCCGGACTGGCAATTATTACCTCGATCGTATACGCCGCGGGTTTGTGGTTTGTACTTCGCAAGGTGATCGTGATCCGGGGCAAGAAGCCAAGCTTTGACCTCGCGACGTTGATCGGCCAGCAAGGGGAGAGCAAAACTCCTGTGGAAAGGCAAGGCTCGGTGCAGGTGGCCGGTGAATTGTGGTCGGCGCGCAGTGAGAAACCGATCCCGGCCGGGAGTGCGATCCGCGTGTTGGGACGGGAAGGCTTCGTTTTGATAATTGAAAAGGAAAATTCTTGATAAACAGTAGGTATCGAAAGGAGTAAGGCATGGATCCGACCATTGTTCTTTGTCTGCTGGGGGGGATTGTTGTGGTTGGCATTGTTCTGCTTATCAATGCGATCCGCATCGTTCCCGAATATCAAAGGCTGGTGGTTTTCCGCCTCGGCCGCGTCCTGGAGAAACCTGCGGGACCCGGGATTGTGTTCTTGATCCCGATCCTCGATCGTCCCGTGCGAGTGGATCTTCGTGAGCAGATTCGCGAGGTGCCGCACCAGGTATCGATCACGAAGGATAATGCACCGATTTCGATCGACTTCCTGTGGTACTTCAAGGTGATCGAGCCCACTGCGAGCATCGTCGCCGTCGGTAATTTTGAACTGTCGGCAGCAGGCATGGCGACCACCACATTGCGGTCCGTTATCGGCGGTATCGCCCTCGACGAGGTTCTGTCTCAGCGCGAAAATATCAATACTACCCTCCGGACCAAACTAGATGAGGTCACCGAACGCTGGGGCGTAAAGGTGACCAATGTGGAGATTCGGGAGATCATCCCGCCCAAGGAAGTTCAAGAGGCCATGAACCGTCAGATGACAGCGGAAAGAATTCGCCGGGCGGTGGTCACAGAGTCGACGGGTACCCGTGAGGCGGCCATCAATGTAGCGGAAGGCGAGAAACAGTCTGCTATCTTGAAAGCCGAAGGGGGAAAGCAGGCAAACATCTTGCAGTCCGAAGGAGAGAAGCAGGCCCAAGCCCTGCGAGCAGAGGGCTTTGCCGTTGCCCTGGATGCGATCTTTGCGTCCGCTAAGTTGATTGACGATCGCACCATGACCCTCCAGTATTTTGAAACCTTAAAAACATTGGGTCAGGGAGCCTCAACGAAATTCATCTTCCCGCTTGAGTTTACAAGCATGATCGAGAGTTTCTTGAAGAACAAGGGATAAATCGAACAGAATTTGCGAGTGATACAATGGAGGCCTCTCGGAAAAAGCGAGAGGCCTTTTCATCACAATGGAAATCACAAGCGCTTCGATCCTGGACCTGAACGCCCTCAATAAGTTGCAGCGGGTATGCTTTGGAAAAGACGCATGGCCATTCCTGGATTTGATCGCAGTTCTAACCTTCCCCGACGTCGTTCGGCTCCGGATATTCGAGGCAGGCACCTTGATCGGATTTGTGGCGGGTGACCCGCATCCATCGGAGGGGTTTGCCTGGATCGCGACCCTCGGCGTCATCCCGGAACATCGCAGACAGGGGATCGGCCGTAGCCTGC
>WNFI01115062.1_pt1 | contig 14568 bp, 15 predicted proteins | sample 5400471 | NCBI WGS metagenome assembly WNFI01 (sample SAMN13153348, study PRJNA577476) | soil metagenome | isolation source: 100 cm saprolite on Douglas fir-dominated hillslope | place: USA:California | collected 2013-09-17
CCGTTCCCCAACGATTTCAGCAGTTCGGGGCCAAGCAGTTGGTGCCGGTGTGAATCTGATGCTTGCGACTGACTTGCGCATCGTTGCGGAGACCGCACAGATAATTACCGGATTTGTACGAATCGGCATCCACCCCGGTGGCGGCCATTTTGGACTGGTCGGCCGGGCGGCGGGCCGGGAGGCCGCTGCCGCATTAAGTCTGTTTGGACAGGAAATCGATGGCCGGCGCGCGGTCGATCTGGGCCTGGCATGGCAAGCCCTCCCCGAGGATCAGGTAGAAGCCCGCGCCCTAGAGCTCGCGACCTACGTCGCTCGCGATCCGGAACTGGCCCGAGCAGCCGCGCGGACCATGAGACTTGAGTTGGGGCCGCCGGCCATTCCGTGGCCAGCCGCGTTGGAGGCCGAAAAGGCGGTCCAAATGTGGTCCCTGCGTCGAAAGGCATGACCGATCGAGTCGGGTAGCACCTACGCGGTAGTCTTGCGAAATGCGACCCCTTCGGCCAGTGTGAAAAAGCGAATTCTTCGGCAGGTGCTGCATCCCGCTCTTAGGTGGCGGATCCGTGAAGCCGCCATGATCCCGATGGTCGCCCAAGACAGAGTGGATGGCGGGCTCAATCTCAATCGAATGGAAGAGAGCGCCCCCTTGCGTGAGGAGGACATCAGGCTCCTGGAGGGTCTCGCGTCGCGCGCCGGTCGCGCGATCGCCACCGCCCAGCTGATGCGTGACCAGAAGCTGACCGCGAGCGAGCTCGAGATCAAGGTCGCGGAGCGCTAAAGGAACTGAGTGCCACCAACAAATTTCTGGACTCGGTGATCGAAAACATCCCCAACATGGTCTTTGTAAAGGACGCGGTCGAGCTGCGGTTCGTCCGTTTCAATCTGGCAGGCGAGAAGCTGCTCGGGCTGTCTCGTGAGGAGATGATCGGCAAGAACGACTTCGATTTTTTCTCCGCCCAGGAGGCCGAACGGTTCGTCACAGCGGATAGACAGACGCTCCGAAGTCGCCTTCTTGTCGATATCCCGGAGGAGTCCATCCAGACCAAGGCTAAAGGCACCCGACTCTTGCACACGAAGAAGATCCCGATCCTGGACGCGACCGGCGAGCCGGCCTTTCTGCTTGGAATATCCGAGGACATCACCGACGCCAAGGTGGTGCATTGTGAGCGCAGCCAGAACGGTACTTGCTGGTTAGCGATCTAGGGCATCCCGGACCGGATGTATCGACCTCACGCGGACGTTCGCCTTATCGCGAGCGTCTCACCCTCGGCCAATTCCTCAACTTAAGGGCGCGCGAGTATGGACGAGGACAAGTTTCGAATAGGTGCCTCTTATCGATAGCATCAGCCGACCGCGCCCCATAAAACACGTAAGACGGCGCGCGCGCGGCAACGGACCAGAGCCTCACGGTCTTGAAATCTCAAGCGTTTCGTCCGCCGAGACCAATTTCGAAGGTTTTTGAGCTCGATTGGGTTTGTTGCGCACGCGTTGGACTTGTTTCGAGCCACTACGACCCGTCTTTGTGGTCCGCGCAACGTCGATGCCGGGCGAACGAGCCCGCGTGCTGTCCAGGCGACAGAGACTGCTCGACGCGCTTCGTCGGTTAGCTGTCAATCTCGCCGGCGAGCCATCGCCACAGCCACGATCGCGTTGACCACCGCTCCGTACCCCAGACTTGATGTATCGAACGCCATGTCGTAGTTCGCGGTGTTGTACCAGTCGTAGCCATAGAGCTCTTTGATGTAGCCGCCTCGGTTGGCGTCGGTCTCCTTAAGTCTCTTCTTTGCTTCCGCTTCGCCTAGCGAGAAAAGCTCCATCACCGCTTTCACCCGGAACTCGCGGGACGCACGCAAGAAGACACGCAGAACGCCAGGAAAATCCCGAAGGAGGTAGGCCGCCCCGTGGCCCACAATCACCACATTCTGTGTTCGCGCCGCCTCATTGACAACCTGCCGCGTGATTTTGAGGATGGCACGCTTCGGGTCGAGGTCAGGATCGATCCATTGGCGCGCCTGGACCGGAACCGTCAGATCACCCGAACCTTCAGCGAGGGCTATAAGAAGGCGGTTCAGGAACCCTGTGGGCCGCTCGTCGTGCTCCTCGACCTCCGAATGTGGATACTCCAGGCGCGCGGCCACTTCGGCAATCAGTTGGCGGTCGAGGACGTCGATTTTCAGCCTGTCGGAGAGCAGCTTGGCGACAGTCTCGCCTCCGGCCCCGATTTGCCTTGAAATCGTGATTACGGGCATCGGGCCATGGTCGGGCGGCCTCGATCGCTTTGGCGAGACCCCTCTCGACCAGCCTTTGCCTGGGCAGCGATCTTGCGAATGTGGTCGACATGGCCGTCATCGTGATAAATGCCACTGGCAAATCGTGCGATGGCATTCCGGCCAGGCTGGCCAGGTGCCGATACGTGGAAGATATTCAGGTGCGGCCGGTCCGGCCGGGCGGTCAGCATTGCAAGCCTGATCCTTCGGCTCTCCTGGAGGCGGTCCTCGATGAACTCAGCTGTTGTCGCACTCTCCCACGGCACTTCGTAGCAGGAAGGCTCTCTAACATCTATCCCTCGGGCCAGGGTCAAACCTTGAGGGGCGGCCTCCTCGGCATAGGCTGTCGCGCGCACGATTACGTGGCAGAGCGTCCACGACGGATCGTTTGTGTCGGGATCGAGCGGAACGCAGGTCACGTCCGCATCGTCCAGGTCAACGATGACCTCGAGCAGCTTAGAGCGCACCTCTCCAGTCAATGGGCCAAGACTCTCGCGCGTGATCCCTAGCTCGTCGACGAGCTCGTGCCATGTCTCCTCTTTGCGCCTGACCTGTCCAAAGTCGATCAATCTTTCATCCTCATCGCTTCATGCTCGAGAGTTGATTGGCCGCCAAGCCAGATCCGTGAATTCGCCGGCTTCGATGACCTTGCGATCGTCGATCCAAACGTCGCAGCCTCGTAGCTGAAGGTCTATGTGCGCGTTGGAAGGGTTATTGCCTCGCAGCATCGCCGATGTGTTTGCGCCAAGGCCGATTCGGACGTTGCCCAGGAATGACTCGCTGTCCATCACGCCGGCGGGTTCCTGCAGATGCCATGCGACTCGATCCCAACGAGCGCGATGATCTGTACCCCAAGCCACAAGCCCAAGCACGTACGCCCGAGGGTCCGCCTGGGCGGCGAGCCACTCTCTCAGCAGAAAAGCATCGACTCCTCCGACGATGGACACCATATGGCCATCTTCGACGATGCACTCGATCGGCTCCGACACATAGCGGCCTACCGTGAAGATCAGATCACCAACCCCCACCACGAGGCGGCCGGTGGCGCTCGCTTCGTGTGGAGCGATAAGCGACAAGCCGGATGGCCAGTGATCCCATCGGCTTGGCTTATCCGCCAAACCGTGTTGAGCGACTCCTGGGCGACCCCGGATGTCAAAGGTTAGGTCCGTGCCGCCGTTTGAAGTGATTCGCAGCTCGTTAGCCTTGGTCAGCAGCTCGGCACCGGCTTCGCTGCGCTGCCTTACCTCGGGGTTGGGCAACATTCGCTCCAAAACGTCGACTGGCTCGGCGATTCGGAGCACACGAGTACCGGCGTCGAGGGCAAGGGTGTTGAGCTTCGAGAAGAGATGAGCGCCGGCCGATACGAGGTCGATCACCATGTCAGCGTCACACCACGCCCGGATGATGGTCTGCTCCTCTTCGATCTGCCGTCGCCGAGCCGGGACGGTGATCTGGTAGACCGTGGCGCCAAGCTCCAGTCCCGCAGCCAGGCACGCCGCGGGATAGTGGGGGTTGAAGGTCGTGTCGGTGTAGAGGAGGAGCACCTCTCCGCTCCGAAGGTTGCAGCCTTCGAGCACCTGTCTGAACATGGGCACCAGCTCGGCGGTTGCCGTATACGCAACCGGAAACTTGTTCACTGCTACACGCGCAGACGCGGGTCGAGCACGTCGCGTAGCCCGTCGCCCAATAAGTTGACGCCAAGTACCGTGATGGCGATCGCCGCTCCTGGGAACGCCGCGACCCACCACTGGACCGCCAGGTAGTTGCGTCCCTGGCTCAGCATCGCTCCCCACTCTGGCGTCGGCAGCTGCGCCCCAAGGCCGATGAAGCTGAGCCCTGCCGCTGCGAGAATCGCGCCGGCGACGCTCAACGTTGAGAGGACGAGCACCGGCGCAAGGACGTTGGGCAGGATGTGCACCAGCAGCAGACGCGCGGTCGGGACACCCAGCAGCCTGGCCGCCTCGACATACTCCTTTTCCTTTTCGACGAGCACCGAACCACGGACCACACGCGCGAATGTCGGGATACCCGCAATTCCTACCGCCACCAGAGCGTGGTCGAGGCCCGGACCGAGGATCGCGACGACTCCGATGGCAAGCACGATGCCCGGAAACGACAGCAGGATGTCGACCACTCGCATCAGCACGTTGTCCGCAGGTCCTCCGGCGTATCCGGCGATCAGTCCCATGGTGACTCCGACAGATGCGGAGATCGCCACTGCCAGAAGCCCAACGAAGGGTGAGATTCGTGCTCCGTAAAGCACTCGAGAAAGGATGTCTCGCCCCAAATCGTCCGTGCCGAACAGGTGGGCCCTGCTGGGGGCGGCAAGTGCGTCGGGTGTGATTCCCGTCGGGTCATACGGCGCGATCAAAGGCGAAAGGAGGCCGGCAATGAGAACCACCACGACAACCGCTGCACCCACGATCGCGAGCCGGTTGCGGGCGATCGTGTACCAGTCGAACATCACGCGTACCGAATCCGCGGGTCAACGTAGGCATACACCACATCGGCGAGCAGGTTGACCAGGACAAAGCTGATTGAGATGAACAACATGATTCCCTGGACCAGTGGGAAGTCTCGAGCTGACACCGCATCGATCAGGAGCCGGCCAACGCCAGGCCAAGCAAAGACTGTCTCGACGATGACTGCGCCGCCCAGAAGGACGCCGAACTGCACGCCCACGACCGTGATCACCGGAATCATGCTGTTGCGAAGGGCGTGATTGACGATCACGGCCAGCTCCTTCAGCCCTTTGGCCCGAGCCGTTCGGATGTAGTCCTCGCCAAGCACATCGAGCAGACCTGAGCGCGTGAGCCGCGCGATCGTGGCTGCTGGAACCGCGGCCAGCGTGACCGCTGGCAGGACCAGACTTGCGAAGCCGTCCTGATTCCCGGCGATAGGCAGCACCCCTAGGCGCAAGCCAAAAAAAAGGATGAGCAGCAGGCCAAGCCAGAAGCTGGGCAAGGAGACTCCGAGCAGCGCTCCCACCATGACGAGGTGGTCTGAGGTCCGACCTCGACGCACCGCAGAGATCGTGCCGACGACAACTCCGATAAGGGTGGCGAGGCTCAAGCTCGTGATCGCCAGCTCGAGGGTGTTCGGCAGCCGGCCCTGAATGAGCTCGGCAACGGGGCGTTGCAGCCGTATCGAGCGGCCGAGGTCGCCATGCAGGACGCGACCCGTATAGAGCGAGTACTGAACCCACAGCGGTTGGTCGAGACCAAGGTCGTGCCTGAGCTGCTGAATGTCCTGGCCGCTGGCCTGCTCCGAGAGCATCACGACTGCTGGGTCTCCTGGCACGAGGTGGATCATCGAGAAGACCAGGATTGAGACTCCGAACACCACGATGACCGACAGCGCAAGACGGTTGATCAGGTAATTGATCATGCCTCGCGCCGTCGATCACAGAACGAACCTACGAGGAGGTCACCCACGTTTCGTACAGCACCCAGAAAGCCTGAATGTCGTACCCGAAGTTGTGCACACGGGCGTTGACGATATACGGGTTCTTGATGTTGTAGTACGGGATATAAGGAACATCCTGCGCAACCAGCTTCTGCACCTTGTCGTAGATGGCGGCGCGCTTGGTTTGATCGAGCTCGGTGCGGCCTTGGTCAAGCAGGCTATCCATCTCCGGATTGGTGTAGCGCGCTGTGTTCCAGGCGGTTCCGATTGATTTTGAGTAGAGGATCGTGTAGGTCACGTCCGGGTCGGTGGCGGCGAAGAGCATCGTCGCCATGGGCCACTTGCCCTTCCGAATGTCGGCCAGAATCGCGGCCTGTTCCTCGGTCTCGATCTTCAATTCGATTCCGACAGCCTTGAGGTTGGCCTGCAGGATCTGGTCCTGGATGTTGAAGGTCGTTGTCGACTGCGATCCATAGGTGATGGAGAACTTCTTTCCAGCTTTGACCAGAATTCCGTCGCTGCCCGGAGTCCATCCCGCGTCCGCGAGGGCCGTCTTCGCCTTGGTGACGTCGAACGCTGCTGTTGTGGCAGCGGCGGTTTTCGAGTAGCCGAACAGGTTTGGGGTGATGATGCTGTCGGCGACGCTTCCGATGTTGCCGTATGCGGTCTGCAGGATCTGGCCCTTGTTGATCGCGTAGGCGACAGCCTGCCGTGTCTTCAGGTCGTCGAAAGGCCAAGCAGTCGTGTTGAGGATGAATGACCGCGGCATGCCGGGCCGCACCGCCTGAACGACGTAGAACTTCTTGTCGCTTTGGTACTGCGGCAGCTGGCTGACGACCGGCGCGTAGACCACATCGATCGTGCCGGCTTGCTCCAGCGCCATCCGCGTCGCGTCCTCGGGAATGTTGCGAATCACGACCTTGTCGAGGTACGCGGGCCCCTGGTGCTGGAAGAACGAAGGCGCCCAGTTGTAGTCCGGGTTCTTGACGAGAACCACGGTGTCGTTGGGCACGGTGCTCTCAAACTTGAACGGGCCTGTGCCGACGGGGTGAGAACCGAAGTCCTTGCCCCACTTGGTTACCGCGGCAGAGGACACCGGCGCAAGGCTGACCTGGGTCAGCGAGTCGAGAAAGGGTGCGAACGGCTTCTTCAAAACGATGACGACGGTAGAAGAGTCGGTCGCTTTGATCGACGCCACCGGTCCGGAGATCTGCGCCGCCATCGGCGACTTGAGCGCCGGGTCCTGTATCCGGTTCAGCGAATAGGCCACCGCAGCCGCGTCACATACGGTGCCGTCGTGGAACTTGACGTTTGGCCTGATCTTGAGCGTGATCGTCATGCCATCTGTCGAGACGTTGAATGACTGGGCTAGACCAGGTACGATCTGGCTGGTCTTCGGATCCCGCGCCAGCAGCGGGTCATAGATGAACTGCATGATCTGCCGCGAGAACGTGAATGCGGTTGCGGCGGGGTCGAGCACGTCCCAACCGGCGCTTAGCGCCAGCGTGAGCGTGCCTCCCTTCTGAGGAGTGCTTGAAGTGTTGCCTGTGGGGGTCTGATTCGACGAACAGCCCACGAGAACAATCGATGCGAGCAAACCCAGGCTCGCCACCAACGCCCAATTTGACCGCAATCTCAACTTGCTTCCCCTTCCTTCCTTACTTTTCTTTGGCCTGGTTACTGGTCCTGCCGCGGAAAGTTTTCGGTCGCCTTGCCCGCGGTGGCCAACTCCCGCTGGCCCTTGTACTTGAGCTCGTCGATGAGGAACTCTCCGTTCTCCATGACCTTCGTGTCGTCGACCCAGTAGGAGTTGAAGCGGCACGGGAAGTCGTGGTGGGCCTTGCTGCGAGTCTTCGCCTGCTGGAAAATTCCGAGGTTCGCGCCGAACGCGATCTGCATGTTCGCGTAGTAGCACTCGTTGTCCTGCCCCGGCTTCAGCCAGTCAGCCCGCTTCTCGCAACCCCATCCGATGTGGGCGATGTGATAAGCGTTCGGGTCGTTGAATTTCCTGAACCACTCGGTGAGCAGGTCGGCTTCCATGCCGCCGTGGATCTTCATGATCGCCCCGTCCTTGACTTCCATATGAACCGGCTCGTGCACGTACTGCTGCAGCACGAGCATCATGTCGCCCACTCCGAGGACCAGGACGCCCTCCCCTTTGTCTTCGATGGGAGCGCAGCAAACCATTCCACTCGGCCAGATGTCCCACCGTCCGGGCTTGTCCGCAACGCTGTAGATGCCCATCGCGTTCCGGCCTTCCTTGTAGAAGGTCAGGTCGGTCCCGCTTGGCGATGTGATGCGCATCTTCTTGCCGCCATCCATGATTTTCTGGCCGGCGACGACGCGCTCCTTGAGCTCCTTGGTCGGAGTCAAGCGACGCAGGGTCTCTTCAGGCACCGCGACGCGCAGGATGCGCGACCCCGAGTCGAGCGTGTCTTTCATGATGTCGCCGTAGGCGTGCGCGCGAGACGAACAGTCGATGACCAGGTCGGCCCTCTTCCACGCTTCGATGACCGCTTTCTCCGGTCCTCGGGGATGGACGACCTGGAAGACGTCGGCGCCAAGCGCCGCGGCGGCGCCCAGGAATGCCGCTGGGTAGTGTGGGTAGGTTCCGCTATCGCTGTGGATCAGGACATGCTCGCCTTCCTTGACCTGGCAGAGCTCTAGCTGAGTCTTGAAGAGATCAACGAGCTCTCCAGTCGCTGCATAAGAAACCGCGAGACGTTCAACCATGTCGTGAACCTCCTTGTGTTCAGCGGAGGCGGCACCCACCCAATCGTTGCCGCCAAATAGGATCAGCTATGGCTTTGCGACCGCTCTGATGGTACGCCGGTATGACCAGTAGTGTCAAGCCGCGGCTCTAGGGTTGGAGCTTGGCGACGGCGGCGCGGACGGCGACGCCGGGACGGGGGATCGGGTAGCCCTCTTCCGCCAAGAGCGCCTCGAGAACGGCGATGAACTGGATCAAGAAAGAGGGTTGAGCGGAGTGGCTCATGATGCCGATCCGCCAGACCCTGTCGCGCCAGCGGCCCACCCCACCGCCGATGTCGATGCGGTAAGGCCGTAGGAGCTTTTCCCGGACGCGACTGCCGTCGACGCCGGCTGGAATCTCCACCACAGTCACTGAAGGGAGCCTGTATGCGGGCTCGCCCAGAACTTTGAGACCCAACGTTTCGAGCGCCGCGACCAAAGCGTCGCGCCGGTTGCGGTGCCGTCCCTCGCGGTACTCCATCTGCTGTTCGTAGGCGAGCTGGAGCACCTCGGTCAGCGCGTAGATGAGCGGGGCCGGCGAGGTCTGGTGGTGTCGATCGTCAGACGCGAACTTCCGCAACCCGGCGAGGTCGAAGTAATAGCTCGACACGGGCTGCTTTCGTTGTTCGAAACGCTGCGCAGCTCGAGGACTGAAAGTGACCAGGGCAAGGCCGGGGAACGCGCTAAGACCTTTCTGGCTCCCCGACCAGCAAGCGTCGATTCCCCAATCGTCGACTTTGAGATCGACGAGAGCAGTCGTCGAGCAAGCATCGACGGCAAGCAAAGCTCCATTCGCGTGTGCGATGTCGCTCAGCCCGTCGAGCGGCTGCAGTATCCCCGTCGACGCCTCACCATGGATGACCAACAGCACCCGCGGACGGTGCTTCGATACAGCTGCTTCGATCGCCTCACGTGACACCGGCCTTCCCCACTCCCCTTCGACCTTCACCACTTTGGCTCCCATACGCGCAACTGCCTCGGCGAGCCGGTCGCCGTACCAACCTGCGGTCGCGACGACCGCCGTCTCACCTGGTTCGAGGAGGTTGACAAGGACCGCTTCCATGCCGGCTTCCTCTGTCCCAGGCACCAGGAACGTGTCCTCGTTGGCCGTCTTCCAAAGGCTGCGCAAAAGACCTCGCGCTTCCTCGATGACTTTCAGATAATCCGGGTCCGTCGCGCCTTCCAGGATGGCGATAAGTCCCTGGCGCGCGCGGGGTGAGGAATTGCTCAGATCTGGACCGAACAATGTGCGCTCGGGAGGGTTGAGGCGCTTGTATTTGATCTCCGGGATAACCGTGCGCTTCATACCAGCTGTTCTTTCTTCTGCCGCAGCTCGTCGAGCACGAACTCTCCATTGCTGGTGATTTGCTTGCCATCGAGCGCGATGGCGTTGCGCAGGCAGTCGAAGTCCATGTGCGCAGGTACGTCATTCGTGCCGGCCAGGAAGGAAGTGTCGCGACCGAACGCGATCTGCATGACGCCGTAGAAGGACTCGACGTCATCGGTGCCGCCCACTGCCTTCTTTGCCATCCTGTTCCAGTCGGCGCGATGGTCGCAGCCCCAGCCCACGTGCGAGATCCAGTAGGCGCGTTCGTCATGCCACGATTCGAACCACTGCTTCAAGAGCTCGGCGTCAATGCCGCCGTCGACTCGCTTGATCACGCCATCCTCGACCTGCATGGTGATCTTTGTGGTGACGTACCGCTGCATCGAAAGGAGGATGTCGCCAGGACTGACGACAAGGGTCCCATTGGTGCCTTTGCGGTTGGCGCCCACCACCACGAGCCCCATCGGATAGTGGTCCCACATGCCTGGGCGGTCGGCGATTCCCCATAGGCCGAAAGCCTTTCGACTTTCCTTGTTCACGACCATCTGAGTGCCGGCTTCGGATCTGATGTGGAATTCGCGAGCAGCGTCAACCATTTGCTCCGACAGCTTGGCGCGGTCACGCACGACGGGATCTGGCCGCATCCGAAAGAGAACATCTTCCGGTTCGGTAACGCGCAGGATGCGCGTCCCTGCCTTCAACGAGGCAGTCCGAAGCGGCCGGTAGATGCTGGTGCCGTACGAGGCAAGGTCTATGACCAGGTCCGAAGCCTTCCAGGCATCGAGGATCACGCCGGTTTCGACCGGGGCGCTGTTGGCAGGAACCGTGAGCTGGAAAGAGATCGCACCCATGTCCAGACCGGCCTGGACGAAGGCGGCGCCGTAGTGCGGCGGGCTGTGATGGTCCGCATACACCAGCAGCGTTTCGCCCTTTTTCAAAGCGCATGCATCGAGCACCTCTTTGAACAGCGGCACCAGCTCGGTGGCGGAACCATAGGTCGGTCGGTATTCCCACACGTCAAGAGACCTCCATAACACTGACCGCGGGTCGGGCCGCGGCAATCTGTTGCCAGAAATGACAAGCCACCGAATGTCGATCGCGTGCCTCGAGAAGCGGCGGCTCCTCGTCGGTGCAGCGCTGCTGCGCGTACGGGCACCTGGTCCTGAAATGGCAGCCCGAGGGGGGATTCAAGGCACTGGGAATGTCCCCTGCGACGGGCAGCCTGCGACGCCTGCGCTCGATCTGCGGGTCGGGTACGGGAACCGCGGAAAGCAGCGCCCGCGTGTAAGGGTGGAGCGGTTCCTCGTACAGGTCGTCGCTGTCGGCGACCTCGACGAGCTTTCCGAGGTACATCACCGCGACGCGGTCCGAAATGTGCCGCACGACGCTGAGGTCGTGGGCGATGAACAGATATGTCAGGTTCAGGCGCTGCTGCAGGTCCTCGAGCAAGTTGATCAGCTGCGCCCGAATGGAAACGTCTAGCGCGCTGACCGGCTCGTCGCAGACAAGGAACGTTGGATTCACCGCCAGCGCCCTGGCGATGCCGACCCTCTGTCGCTGGCCCCCCGAGAACTGATGCGGGTAACGCTGCGCGAAGCTCTGATTCAAACCCACCAGGTTGAGAAGCTCGTTCACCCGCTCGCGAACCGCCCGACCCTTGGCCAACCCGTGAAGGCGAATGGGCTCGGCGAGGATCTGACCCACGGTCATCCGTGGGTTGAGGCTGGCGTATGGATCTTGGAAGATCATCTGCGTCTTGCGGCGCAGCCGCCGAAGCGCCTGCCCTTTCAATTCCGTCAGCTCGATGCCCTCGAAGGTGACGCTTCCGGATGTCGGCCGCCGAAGCTGCAGGATTGCCCTGCCGAGCGATGTCTTTCCGCTGCCCGACTCGCCGACGACGCCCAGGGTTTCGCCGCGATACACCGAGAACGAGATGCCGTCGACCGCCATCACCGTCCCGGTCTTTCGCCGGATGACGACGCCCTTCGACTGCGCGAAGTAAACCTTCAGGTCGGTCACCCGCAGCAGTTCGGCGCGCTCGGTCATCCGGCGACCGCCAGCCGCTGGCCTCGAGACCGGAGGGAGTGCCTCTCGCCTCCGGTTACGTCGACCCAGCATGCAATCGAATGGCCCTGCACGACCTCTTCGATTTCCGGATTCTCGCCGGCGCATTTCTCGAGCCGGAAGTGACACCTGGGCTCGAACGGACACCCTGGCGGCAGATCCGCGAGGTCCGGCGGCTGTCCATCGATTGGCACGAGCCTCTGCCTCTGACCACGCACGACATTTGGAATGGATCGGAGCAGGCCCAAGGTGTAGGGATGGCGCGGCGTCCGGAAAACATCATCGACTCCGGATGTCTCGACGATGGTACCGGCATACATGACGCAAACCCGGTCCGCGACCCCGGCCATCACGCCGAGGTCGTGGGTGATCAGGATCATGGCCATGCCGAGCTCCGTCTGAAGGCGTTTGAGCAGCTCCAGGATCTGGGCCTGGACCGTCACGTCCAGCGCCGTCGTTGGCTCGTCAGCGATCAGTAGGCGCGGCTCACAGCTCAGAGCCATGGCGATCATCACGCGCTGCCGCATTCCACCGGAGAACTGAAACGGATAGTCGTCGAGGCGTCGTTTTGCCGAAGGCATGCCGACCTGCTCGAGCAACTCGACCGTGCGTTTGCGGGCAGCCATTCGACCCATCCGGAGGTGCACGCCAAGCGCCTCGCCGATCTGCTTTCCGATGGGAAGCACAGGGTTCAACGAGGTCATCGGATCCTGGAAGACCATGGCGATCGAGTTGCCCCGGACCTGACGGATCTCGTTCTCATTTAGCGCAAGAAGGTCCCTCCCATCGAATCGGGCATGTCCGCCCACGATCCGGCCCTGTGGGCTTGGGATGAGGCGCATGAGCGAAAGCGCGGTCATGCTCTTGCCGCATCCGGATTCGCCGACCAGGCCAAGCGTTTCCCCTTGATCGAGCGCGAACGAAACCCCGTTGACCGCCCTGACCGTCTTGCCCCGGCTCCGCAGCTCGACGCGAAGGTCGGTCACCTCCAGCAAAGGGGCCATCCCCGCCTACCCGCCGGCCACTTGACGGCCGCCGACAAAGACCAATTCGACGGGAACTTGATCGACCTGGTCCGGCTCTACCTTTCCCGGGTCGGCGCCGAGCACAACCAGATCGGCGAGCTTGCCTGGCGCGATGGAGCCCTTGCCGTCTTCCTCATGAGCGGCAACTGCGCCACCCAACGTGTACATGCGAAGCGCGTCGTGAAAGCCGACCTTCTCCTCGGCCGCCACGGCATTTCCGCGCGATGTCGTGCGTGTCATGGCCGCACGCATGCCGAACAGGGGACGGCAATCCGGGACGACCGGCCCGTCAGAACTGCCGGCGACCGCGCACAGACCCATCAACGTATGCGTCGGATATAGCCAGCGGGCCCGGTCGGGGCCCAGGTTGTTCGCGTAGTTGTCGCCGTGGAAATAGATGAAGGGGGGCTGCAGCACGGCCACGATGCCGGCCCTCTCGATGCGCGTGTGGAGCGCCGGCAGCGGCAAGCCGCAATGCTCAATGCGGTGCCGCGCATCCGGTCGCGGCAGCTTGGCGTCGGCGCGCTCGATAGAGGTCAGGGCCGAGTCGATCGCTGCATCACCGATTGCGTGGATGCAAGCCTGCAAGCCGGCGGTGTGGATTTCGCATACGTGCTCGTCGAGCTCGTCCTGACTCATGATCAAGAGTCCCACGTTTTCGGGCTCGCCTTCGTATGGCTGCGACAGCGCTGCGGTGCGAGGCGCGATGGCGCCGTCCTGGAAGAGCTTCACCCCTGCGGTTGTCAACCAGTCGCCACGCATGGGCTGCGGCAGTGGGACTCTCGTTCCGTCGCGCAGGATTCGCTTGTGGGCCATCGTCACGCGGATGGTCAATCGGCCCATGGACTCGAGCTCCCGGTAGGCGTCGAGCTGGTTCGGTTCGATGCTGGGCTCCCACACACTCGTCACGCCAGCCTGAAGGTTTGCCTCGGCGGTTTGTTCGATGGCGGACCTGATCTCCTCTCGAGTTGGCAGCGGCACCACGCGGCGCAGCATCTCCATGGCTTTCTCGCGGATGACGCCCGTCGGCTCTCCACTGTGGTCGCGATCGATACGGCCTCCAGGCGGATCGGGTGTCGCGGCGCTGATCCCGGCGGCTCGCAGCGCCAGGCTGTTGAGAGCCATGATGTGGCCGCAGGTCCGCGTGACGAAGGTGGGGTGACCGGGTGCGGCCAGGTCGAGATCTCCGCGATTGGGGTGACGGCGCTCCTTGAAGCTGCTGTCGTCGTATCCGACCCCTTCGATCCAATCTCCGGCAGGAACGCCCGACGCCCTCTCGCGCACACGCCCGATCAATTCATCAATGCTTTGCGCGCGGCCGTTGACCTGCTTGGTGGCGAGCCCTCGATAGACCTGGTGCTGATGGGCGTCATAGAAGCCGGGTACCAATGCTCGACCGGCCAGATCGATGACCGTGGTGTTCGGTCCCTTGTAGCCGGCCAGCTGGCTGCTCGTGCCGGTGGCGAGAATGCGCTCACCCGCGACGGCCACCGCTTCGACTCGCGGCTTGGTTGGATCCATGGTGTAGACCACCCCGCGCGTCAGGAGCAGGTCCGCGACCTCAGCAGTCATCAGCGGTGTGCAACAAGGCGCCTGTCCAACGTTTGCCCGAGCTGAAACGAGCGGCAGCGCCGCTGGGCCACAGCACCAGATCGCCCCGGCGCGCCAGAACCGTGCCGAGCTCCTGACCCGACACCGCGGCAAATTGGCAGCTGACCTCACCGGCCAGGAC
>WNFI01607068.1_pt1 | contig 14567 bp, 12 predicted proteins | sample 5400471 | NCBI WGS metagenome assembly WNFI01 (sample SAMN13153348, study PRJNA577476) | soil metagenome | isolation source: 100 cm saprolite on Douglas fir-dominated hillslope | place: USA:California | collected 2013-09-17
GCCCCACGCCGTGCTCACCAAGCCGGTGCGGCCCTCCGCGTTCGAGCCGAAGGTCATCGCCCTCCTGGCCGGAGAGGGGGCAGTGACAGTTGCGGAACCGGCCGGTGGGCACGCGGTGGAGGTCGATCCCAATGCTCCACTGGTGCTCGTGGTCGAGGACAACGACATCAATCGCACGGTGGCGGTCCGTACGCTCGAACGCCTCGGGTACCGGACGGCGGACGCCCGGAACGGGATGGAGGCGGTGGAGAAGTTCACGCCCGAGACCTACGCCGCCGTGCTGATGGATTGCCAGATGCCGGTCATGGACGGCTACGAGGCCACGGCCCGGCTCCGGGCGGCGGAAGGGGGTCGCCGGCCCACGCCGATCCTGGCCATGACCGCCGGCGCGCTCGTCGGGGACCGCGAGCGCTGCCTGGCCGCGGGCATGGACGACTACATCTCGAAGCCGGTCGCCTTCGAGGACCTGGCCGCGGCCTTGCGGCGCTGGGTGCCGCGCGGCGAGAGCGGGGAAGGGACGCCGGCGCCCTCCCCCTCTCCGTCCGCCGGTCTCGACGCGCGCGTCCTGGGGCAGTTGCGTGCGCTCGACACCCCGGGGTCCGGCTTCTTCCACGGCGTGATCGGCCTCTTCCTGGCCACCGCGCCCGGCCGCCTGGATGCGCTGGCCGCAGCCGTGGGCAAGGCGGACGCGGGGGCCGTGCGCAGCCTGGCCCACGCCCTGCGCTCCACTTGCGGCAACGTCGGGGCGAAGACGATGCACGACCTGTGCGCCGCCCTCGAGGAGCGCGCGGAACGGGCGCCGGCGGAGCTCGAGACGGTCGTGCAGGCGCTCCGCGACGAGTATCGGCAGGTGCAGACCGCGTTGGAAGCAGAGCAGCGCCGGACGCGGCCGGCGGCGCCGCGCACGTCTTCGTGAGCGGCGCCATCACCCGCGGGCAGGCGCGCTTCGCCGTGGCCCTGCTCTTCGGGGTGAACTTCCTCAACTACATCGACCGCTACGTCATCGCGGCCGTGCTGCCGCTGATCCAGCAGGAGTTCCGCCTCGACGACGCGCGCGCCGGCTACGTGCTGTCGATGTTCGTTCTCGTCTACATGGCCGCGTCGCCTTTCACGGGGGTGATGGGGGATCGCTGGCCGCGCCGCTACCTCGTCGGGTCGGGCGTCCTGCTGTGGAGCGTCGCCACCATCGCCACCGGCTTCGCGGGCAGCTACCACCACCTGCTCCTGGCCCGATCGTTCATCGGGATCGGAGAGGCGGGCTTCGGCGCGGTCTCACCCACCATCATCAGCGACCTGTTCCCGAAGGAGCGGCGCGGGCGCATGCTCGCGTTCTTCTTCGTCGCCATCCCGGTGGGCAGCGCGCTCGGCTACATCCTGGGCGGGGCGGTCGGCGCCCATCACGGCTGGCGCGCGGCCTGCTTCATCGCCGGCGCCCCCGGGATCCTGCTCGGCCTGCTCGCCTTCGGCATGGTGGAGCCGGCGCGCGGCCGCGGCGACGGCGTGGTCAGCGAGGAGCACCGGTTCGAGCTGCGTCCCGCCCTGCAGCTCCTGCGCAACCGGTCGTACGTGCTGACCATGCTCGGCATGTCCGCCATGACGTTCGCGCTCGGCGGCATGGCGGCCTGGATGCCGACGTTCCTCTCCCGCGTGAAGGGCCTGTCCCTGGATGCCGCCAACACGGGCTTCGGGGCCTTGACCGTCGGGGCCGGCCTCATCGGGACGTTCCTCGGCGGCTGGCTGGGCGACCGCCTGCTGCGGCGGACGTCCAGCGCCTACCTCCTTGTCTCCGGCGTGGGGATGCTGCTGGCCATCCCGTTCGCGTACGTGGGCTTCACCGCCGCCCGGCCGGAGGTGTACCTGCCCGCGTTCTTCGTCGCGGAGGTGCTGGTCTTCCTCAACACGGGGCCGGCGAATGCCGTGTTCGTGAACGTCGCGCTGCCGGAGGTGCGGGCGACGGGCATCGCGATGTCGATCTTCGGCTATCACCTGCTCGGCGACGTGCCCTCGCCGATCCTGATCGGCAAGGCGTCGGTGTGGACGGGGAGCCTGCAGACGGCGCTCCTGCTCACGCTGGTGGCCATGGCCGTCTCGGGCGCGTTCTATCTCTCCGGCATGCGGACGCTGGGCCGGGACACGGCGCGCGTGCAGGAGATCCTGGCCGAGAGGGAGGAGCGCCATGCGTCGGGTCATCACGACGCTCATTGAGGCCCTCTTCCGGGTCCTCTTCACCTACGACTGCCTGGGCGAGGAGAACCTGCCCGCAAGCGGCCCCGCGGTGGTGGCCGCGAACCATCCGTCGTACCTCGATCCCGTCCTGCTCTCGCTCCAGGTGCGGCGCCCCATCCGCTTCATGGCCTGGGACGCCCTCTTTCGCGTCCCCCTCCTCGGCGCGCTGATCCGCACGTTCGGCGCGTTCCCGGTGGACACCCGCCGCGGCAAGGGGCGCGAGGCTTACGAGCGGGCCAAGGCCCTCGTGCAGTCCGGCGAAGTCGTGGGCCTGTTCCCGGAGGGACACCGGTCGCGCACAGGCTGGATGGAGCCGCACCTGCGCGAGGGCGCGGCGCGTCTCAGTTGGGAGACAGGGGCGCTGCTCGTGCCCGCGACCATCGCCGGCGCCTATCGCGCCTGGCCGCACTTCCAGGCCCTCCCGCGTCCCGCCCGCATCCGCGTCCGCTATCACGAGGCCATCGATCCCGCTCCCTATCGCGGCCAACCGGAGGAGGTCGCACTGCCGGCGCTCCTGGCCGAGCTGCAGAGGCGCGTGGATCGATCGCTGCAGCCCGGGGTCAAGGCCGACCTGCGCATGATGTTGCTCTACGCCGCGCCCGCGCCGCTGCCGCGCGCGCACGAGGTCGCCGCGGCAGCCCTGGTGGCGATCGTGCTGCTCCTGCACGCCCGCGGCCCCGCATCCCTCCTGCCGTCCGCCGCGTATCTCGCGTACCTCGGGCTGGACTGGCGCTTCGTGCCACAGTCCCGCCTGGCGAAGTGGATTCGCAACGTGTCGCCGGTCGTGTTCCTGCTCGCGAGCGGTCCGGCCGTCCTGCGCGCGCTGGGGAGCCCGCCCGTCCCGGCCGGGGCCGCCCTCATCGCGATCCTGGCCGGAGCCATCTACGCGTATGTCTACGTGCGGCGGAGGACGGCGATGACCTTCTTGCGCGGCATGGTGCTGGCCTTTGCCTTCGAAGGGGCGGCGCAGGGGCTCTGGCCCTCCCCGGCCGGGCCGCACGCCGCGCTGGCGTTGTACGCCGCCGCGTTCGCGATCGCGGCGCGCACGGTCTTCTGGCGCTATGCGGCCGCCATCCTCGTCCTCTACGCAATCGGAGCACCCCTGCTCATCGGGTGGTCCGTGGGCCTCTCCCTGCACCTGCTCGCCGGCCTGGTCGCGGCCGCGCTCGCCCTCGCCTTTCCCTATCGCCTGCGCGCCGGCAACCTTTCGTCGGCGGTCAGCCTTGCGCCGGCCGAACCCATCGAGTAAACAGGGATCACCACATGCGTGACGAGGCGACGCGCCCGCCACGGGGCGGAGCGGTCGCGGAAACGCCCCTCCCGGCCGCTCCCGCCGTCGGCGGACGGCCGGCCCCGTCCCCCTTCCTCCGCTGGCTCCTGAAGGGACTGTCACCGGAAGGGACGCAACAGTCCCATCCGACCTACCCGTGGTGGAAGGTGATGTGCCTGACGGGGGTCGACTACTTCTCCACCCTCGGCTATCAGCCCGGCATCGCGTTCCTCGCGGCCGGCCTGCTCTCGCCCCTCGCCACCCTCGTCCTGGTGCTGGTGACGCTGCTCGTGGCCCTGCCCATCTACAGGCAGGTCGCGTCGCACAGCCCGCACGGCCAGGGTAGCATCCTGATGCTCGAGGAGCTGCTGCCGCGATGGAAGGGAAAGGCGTTCGTGCTCGTCCTCCTCGGCTTCGCTTTCACCGATTTCATCATCACGATCACGCTCTCCGCCGCCGACGCCAGCGCCCACATCATCGAGAACCCGTTCGTGCCCGCCGTCGTCCGGCACCAGGTGGGCGTGACCCTCGTCCTGCTCGCCTTCCTGGGTGCGGTCTTCCTCAAGGGGTTCCGCGAAGCCATCGGCTTCGCGGTGCTCATCGTGGCCCTCTACCTCGGCCTCAACGTCGTGCTGCTGGCGATCCTGGGCGCCGACGTCCTCCGTCATCCGGACCTCCTGGGGAACTGGCGTCAGGCTCTCTCCGCCTCCTATCACTCGACCCCGAGGATGATCGGCCTGTCGTTGCTGCTCTTCCCGAGGCTGGCCCTCGGCCTGTCCGGATTCGAGACGGGGGTGGCGGTGATGCCGCTGGTGCGCGGCGCACCCGGCGACGATGCCGAGCGGCCCGCCGGCCGCATCCGCGGCACGCGCAAGCTGCTGACCACGGCCGCGCTCCTCATGAGCGTCTTCCTGCTCGCCAGCAGCCTCATCACCACCGTGCTCGTCCCGGCCGCCGCGTTCGCGGAGGGCGGCGAGGCCAACGGGCGCGCGCTCGCCTACCTGGCCCACCACCATCTGGGGCAGGTGTTCGGCACCGCCTACGACCTCAGCACGATCACGATCCTGTGGTTCGCGGGAGCGTCGGCCATGGCCGGCCTGCTCAACCTCGTCCCGCGCTATCTCCCGCCGTACGGCATGGCCCCGGACTGGGCGCGGGCCACGCGGCCGCTCGTCCTCGTCTTCTTCACGATCGCGGTGGTGGTCACGCTGCTCTTCAAGGCGGACGTCGAGGCCCAGGGCGGCGCCTACGCGACGGGCGTGCTCTTCCTGATGACGTCGGCGTCCATCGCGGTGACCCTCGCCTTCCGCGGCACGCGCCGGCGGTGGATCTACGGGACGATGGCCGTCATCTTCGCGTACACGACCGTGACCAACGTCGTGGAGCGGCCGGAGGGGATCAAGATCGCCTCGTTCTTCATCGTCGGCATCGTGCTCGTGTCCAGCCTCTCGCGCGCGCTGCGCTCGCTGGAGATCCGCCTGCGCAGCGTCAACCTCGACCCGCCCGCCCGCCGGTACATCACGGACATGGTGCCGCGGGGCGTGCGCATCATTGCCCATCGTCCGGACAAGCGCACGGTGGAGGAATACGACAGCAAGGAGAAGCAGGCGCGCGAGGACCACAGCCTCGACCAGGGCGAGCCCATCGTGTTCCTGGAAGTGGGCCAGGGCGACGCGTCCGAGTTCGTCGGCGACCTCCAGGTGGAGGGCCACGAGGTCGGTCCCCACCGCGTGCTGCGCTCCCTCTCGCCCGCCGTTCCCAACGCCATCGCGGCCCTGCTCATCCACGTGCGGGAACTCACCGGCCTCATCCCCGACGCCTACTTCGGTTGGGCGGAGGGCGGGCCCCTCGGCCATGCCCTGCGCTACCTGGCCCTGGGCGAAGGGGACACGGCGCCGGTGACGCGGGAAGTCCTCCGCAAGGCGATCAAGAACCCGCTCGAGCGGCCGCGGATCCACGTCGGGTGACCGCGCGCCGCCCGCCGCTGCGTCTCGCCTCCAGCGTGGGCGCGCTCACGCTCGGCGGCTTGCTGGTGCTCGGGTTCACGCCTCTCGTCGGTGAGATCAGCCGGAGGGTCGACGCCGCGCCCCCACCCGGGCCCGCCGACGCCATCGTGGTGCTCGGTGCCGGCGCGGCGCGGGACGGCGTGCTCAGCAATCAATCGCTGCGGCGCCTGGTGGGCGGACTCGTCCTCTACCGGCGCGGCCTCGCCCCCCGGTTGGTCGTGATGGGTCCCGGCTACCAGGGCGGCCCGGTCGAGGCGGAGGTCCGCTCCACGCTCGCGCGCGACGTCGGCATACCCGCGGACGCGATCGTGGTGGAAGGCGGCGGCCTCACCACGCAGCACGAGGCGGCGCTGGCCGCGCGGCGGATGCGGGAGTGGGGCGGGCGCCGCGTCTCGGCTGGAGCTCGCGCGCATCGTCATCCAGGAGGCGCTGGCCCGCCTGTACTACCGCGTCTCGGGACAGCTCTGATGGGCGACTCCCTCTACCTGCTCGGCCTGGTCGCGCTGACGTCGTGGCTCGTGTGGCGGGGCGGGCGACGGTGGGCCCGGCTGGACAAGGCCCCCCTGCGGCCGGCGCTCGTCCGACTGCTGGAATGGGCGGGGCTCACCGTCGGCTTCTATGTCCTGAACGTCCTCGTCGGGTTCGCGGTGGTGCTCGTCCTGCGGAAGCTGACCGGCTCCTTCATCTCGATGTACGTGAACACCGACGCGACGCTCCCCCTCTTGTCCGCCTTCCAGGCCGTCACGTTCCAATGGTGGCGCGCGGAAAGCGAGTAGAGAGAGGGGACTGCGTCGGCCGCGGAGTGGATCGGCCGCAAGAATGCTTCGGCCGCTCGCGATCACGGGTTGGGCGAGGGGCAACAGCGGGCATAGCGGAAGGCGCTCCGCAAGGCTCCTTTGCTTGAGCGCTAGGGTGGGGCCCCTAGCGCCATATTCAAATCAGGTTGTGCGGAGCGCCTGGAGCGAGCCCGCGCGCCCCTCGCCCGGCCACGCGAGCGGCCGGACACGGGGGCGGCCAGATACAGGCGCGGCCGGCTCAGTCGCCGAACGAGATCCCGAGGTCGCGCGCCGTCTGCACCACGTCGGAATCGAGAGGCACGTACTTGACCGACGCCACCGCCTCTTCCAGCGGCACCGCCGTCATCACCGGCGGGTCGTAGGCGACCATCGTGCCCCAGCGGCCCTCTTCGGCCAGGCGTACGGCGGCCGCGCCGTAGCGGAGCGAGAGCAGGCGGTCGCTGGACGTGGGCATGCCTCCGCGCTGGAGGTGGCCGAGGACGAGGGAGCGGGTCTCCTTGCCCGTGCAGGCCTCGATCCCGGCTGCCACCTTCGCCGCGATGCCGCCCAGGCGGATCTCCTGTCCCGCCACCTCCTCTCCCAGCGTAGCCACGTTGCCACCGCGCGGCGCGGCGCCTTCCGCGCAGACGACGATGGAGAAGTGGCGCCCGGCCAGCTCACGCGTCATGACCTTGTCGCACACCTTCTGGATGTCGAACGGGATCTCCGGGATCAGGATCACGTCCGCCGATCCCGAGATGCCGGAGTAGAGCGCGATCCAGCCGCAGTAGCGCCCCATCAGCTCCACGACCATGACCCGCTCGTGGCTCTCGGCGGTGGAGTGCAGCTTGTCGATGGCGTCCGTGGCCGTCGCCACCGCGGTCTCGAAGCCGAACGTCTCGTAGGTGGCGGCCAGGTCGTTGTCGATCGTCTTGGGCACGCCGATGATGGGGATGCCCTTCTTGGCCAGGCCGGCTGCGATCTTCAGCGAGCCGTCACCGCCCACCGCGATGAGGCCGTCGAGGCCGAGCCTGCGGAAGTTCGACACTGCCTGGTCGGAAACGTCGACATACCGCTCCGTTCCGCCCTCCACCACCCGGATGGCGAGCGGATTGCCGCGGTTGTTGGTGCCGAGGATCGACCCGCCGAGGTGGGTGATTCCCCGCACCGACTCCGCGGTGAGGGGCACGAGGTACTTCGTGTCCAGGAGACCGAGATAGCCCTTCTGGATGCCGATGACCTCGAATCCCTTGTTGAGGGCGGTGAGGGTGACCGCGCGCAGCACGGCGTTGAGGCCGGGCGCGTCGCCCCCACCGGTGTTGATCGCCAGACGCAGCTTCCGTGACACGCAGTTTTCTCCGCCCGCATGATAGCGCGCCTTGTCTCCGTGCGGACCGCCGCCTCACTTCAGGAGGGGGAGCATCCTCTTGAACGCGGCGGCGTCGCTGCGGCCCAGCAGCTCGTAGATGGCCATCTCCGTGCTCGAGAGAAGCGCGCCCGCGCGCTCCATGCGGCCGAGGCCGACCGCGCGGTTCTCCGCGGATCGCGAACCGACGGCATCACTTGCGACGTGGACGGCATAACCGCGTTCGAGCGCGCCGAGCACGGTCTGGGCGACACAAATGTGGGATTCGATACCGGCCACGACGAGCTGGTCGCGCCCGCCCAGCGCCTCGAGGCGATCGAGAAACTCGGGGCTGCCGAAGCAACCGAAGCTCACCTTGTCCAGCGGCGCCGCGCCGGGGACGGCGGCGAGCACTTCCGGAACCGTTGGGCCGAGCCCGCGGCTGTACTGCGTGGTGATCAGGACGGGCAGGGCGAGGACGTCGGCGAGTCGCAGGAGGAGGACGGCGTTGCGCACAATGGCCTCGCGATTCGCGATGGCGGGGAGCAGCCTCTCCTGCAGGTCCACGACCACTAGCGCCGTGCGTTCGGGACGCAGCACGCTCGCCGCCGCCGGATCGCTCATCGCTCCTCCCAGGGTCGCGTCGCGGCCCAGGCGCGCACGGCCTCCTGCATCTCCTCGAGCTTGCCGGAGAAGAAGTGATCCGCGCCGGGCACGAGGACCACCGTCTTCGGCTCGGGCAGGGCCGCCACCAGGTCGCGGAAGGCCGGACCGGATCCGAACGCGTCGTTCTCGCCCTGTACGAAGAGACGCCGGCGCGTGCAGGCCTGCAGGAATGCCGGGTCCCGCACCATCGTCATCGGGAAGCCGAGGCCGAACAGCGCGTGGACCCGCGCGTCGGCGCAGCCGGCGCGCAGCGCCATCACCGAGCCGAACGAGAACCCGCCAGTCAGGAGGGGAAGGCCGGGAAAGCGGCGGGCCAGCTCGTCGAGGGCGGCACCCACGTCGTCCAGCTCGCCGCGGCCCTCGTCGTGGCGGCCCTCGCTGCGTCCGACGCCGCGGAAGTTGAAGCGCAGGGCGGCCACGTTCTCCGCCTGCAGGGCCTTGGCCGCGCGGAAGACGACCTTGAAGTGCATGACCCCGCCCTGGAGCGGGTGCGCATGGCAGACCACGGCCGCGGCCCGCGGCGCCGCGTCCGGAAGCATGAGGATCGCTTCGAGGCGACCGGCCGGCCCCGCGAGGTCGAACGTCTCGTTGGTTCCCACCTGGGGATTATGGCAGGCCGACCGGAGATCGCCGGCCGATCAGTGAGCTCGGCGCCGCGCAGCGGCGGCGAGCGACGGGGGGTTTCAGGGGGGGAGCTCACTCCGACCGTAGTGGGGAGTGAGTTCCCCCCCTGAGATTAAAGCCTACGCCGCGTGACTCGCGTCGGCGGCTTGCGCTGCCGCGGCGGCGGCGCGGAGCTGGGCCGCGCGCGGTGGCGGCGTGCCTTCGTTCGCCTTCGTCACGACCCGGCGCGCCCCGAGCGAGCGCGCCTTGCCCACCGTCGCCTGCAGGAGCACGCGCTCCGCGCTCTTGAAGCCGGGCGCGACGGCCAGCTCGTCGAGGGAGGCCAGCAGGCCGCCGAGGCCGAGCTGCCAGCGCATCGAGAGGCTGGCCATGCCCACGATCTTTCCGTCCTCCGCCAGCGCGACGCGCACGAGGAAATGCGGGTCCGTCAGCGTCTTGCGATACGTCTTGGCGAAGGAGATCGGTTCCGGGTAATAGCCCACCTGCTCGAGGAGCTCGAGCACGGCCACACCATCCTGCAGCGACGCCGGCCTCACGTGAACGCTCATCAGCTCTCCTTACTCAGTGGTGCCCCCACCACGCCGCCGTGTCTCCAATGCCACGCGCCGGTCCTCCACCATTCGCGCAAGACGCGGTGGTTGAGTACTTTCGGCAATCGACCGACCTGTGGCTTATGTGGCGCCCGCCGTGTAGTGCAAATGGGAGGCCACTTGGCTTGACCCGCTGCGAACGCGCGGCTTAGAGTCCGCCACGTCGATGGCTCCCCGGCGCCTGACGCTCGGCCAGGTCTTCGCCCTGATGATGATCGGGCTGGCGCTGCTGCTGGCCGTGCTTTTCACCGTCCTGCTCGAAGGGTCGCGGCGATCGATCATCCAGGCCGCGGACAGCCTCCGCACCGCCGCCGGCCGCCGCATCGAGGACAGGGTGACCGCGCACCTCGCGCCGGCGCAGCAGGCGTTGGAAGCGCTCGAGCGTGACATCCGGTCGGGCGCGGTCGACCCCGCCGAGCCGCGCTCGCTGGAAGCCGCTCTGTATTCGCGCGTCCTCAACACCCCGAACCTGGAGGAGCTGACGCTCACGCGCGCGCGCCGCGGCGGGTTCGACGCCGAGGGGGCGCTGCTGCGGGAGGCCGGCGGGCGCGAGCAGCTCTCCGTGTATCGCGTGCTCGACGGGGACGCAGAGGGTGGCCGCCTGGTCCCGCGGAAGGTCTCGCCGGACGGCCCGCGCTGGCGCGTCGCCGTGCGCGACCGCCCGCCGGGCGCGGGTCTCCTCGATACGCCGCTGAGGGTCCTGCCGCCTCCGGGCGCGGATCCGACGGAGGAGCTGACCTTCACCACGCCCGCGTCGCGGCGGCTCTACGGCGACGAGGTGTGGAGCGACCTGCACTGGTCCGATCTCGAGAAGGACCCCGCCCACCGCCGTGCCGTGGTCACGGTCATGAAGGCACTCGAGGATGCGCGCGGAGAGTTCGTCGGTGTCGCCCGGGCCGGGCTGCTCACCGAGCAGCTCGACGAGGTGTCACGCTTGCGTGTCACCGACGCCGCCGACGATCCGCACCGCATCTTCCTCGCCGACGAGCAGGGACGCCTCATCACGCGTGTCGGGCCCGCCGACCGTCTCGAGGAGCAGTCCGACGACAGCGTACGCGTGGCCCCGGCCTCCCTGCCGCCGGAAATCGGGGCGGCGCTAGGCCATCCCGGCCTGCGCGAGGTCGGCGACGAGAGGCGCACGGCGTCCGGGGAGGCGACCATCGACGGCCGCCGCTATCTCTTCACCTTCCTCGCCCTTCCGCAGACGCAAGGCTGGCGCGTCGGCGTCGTGGCCCCCGAGGAGTTCTATCTCCGCGATCTGGCCCGGATGCGCCTGCGGCTGCTCGGCCTGTCCCTGGCCGTCATTGCCGCCATCCTCGCCGCGGGCGCGCTCACCCTGCGCGCGGTGCGGCGCGGCCTGGGCCAGGTGGTGGAGACGACGGCCCGCATCCAGAACTTCGACTTCGCGCCGGCGGAGGCGCGCTCCCCGTTCGCGGACCTGCAAGCGGTGCTCCTGCGTCTCGAGCTGGCCAAGACGGCCATGCGCGCGATGGGCCGTTACGTGCCCATCGACCTCGTCCGCCTCCTCTACCGCACGGGGAGAGAGCCGGTGCTGGGCGGCGAGATCCTCGACGTCACCCTCCTGTTCACCGACATCAAGGACTTCACCAGCCTGAGCGAGCAGCTCTCGCCGAACGAGTTGGCGCGCGTGCTCGGCCAGTACCTCCAGGTCATGACCGCCGCCATCCATTCCACCCACGGCACGATCGACAAGTACATCGGCGACGCCATCATGGCGGTCTGGAACACGCCCACCCCCTGCCCGGACCACGCCCAGCGCGCCTGCGACGCCGCGCTGGCCTGCCGGGAGGCGGAGCAGCACCTCTACGCCTCGCCGGAATGGGAAGGCCGGCCGCCCCTGCACACGCGGTTCGGCATTCACCGCGACCGCGTGATGGTCGGCCACTTCGGCGCGCCCGACCGCATGAGCTTCACCGCCCTCGGCGACGGGGTGAACCTGGCCTCGCGCCTCGAAGGGCTCAACAAGCAGTACGGGACCACCATCCTCGTCAGCGAAGCGGTGCGCGAGGATGCGAAGGAGGCCTTCGCGTTCCGGCTGGTCGACGTGGTGGCGGTCAAGGGCCGCACGCGGGGCGTGCGCGTGTACGAGCTGCTGGGCCGCGCGGAGGCCTCCGCGGACCGCGGCCTCGAGCGGGCCTATGAACGCGCACTCGAGCGCTACTGGGCCCGCGACTTCGCGGGTGCGCTCGCCATCCTGGAGGCGCAGCCGGCGGACCCGCCGAGCCACGTGCTGGCCGAGCGCGCGCGTGTCCTGGCCGCGAACCCACCGCCCGCGGAGTGGGACGGCGTGTACGTCGCGCGCGCGAAGTGAGAGGGGGTCCGGGAATGGCGGCACGCACGGAGCTGGACACGCTGCTGGCGGCGATGGAGGAGGCCTTCGAGCGCAAGGCCTGGCATGGCCCCAACCTGCGCGGGTCGATCCGCGGGCTGGATCCGGCCGTGGCCTGCCGCCGGCCCGCGCGAGGCCGACACAGCATCTGGGAGCTCGTCGTTCACGCCGCGTACTGGAAGTACGCGGTACGCCGCCGCCTCGTCGGAGACAAGCGCGGCTCCTTCGCGCTGACGGGCAGCAACTGGTTCTCGCGCCCCGACGAGCCGTCCGCGCCCGCCTGGCAACAGGACGTCGCGCTGCTCGTGGCCGAGCACCGCGGCTTGATGGAGGTCGCGCGCGCGCTCGACCCGCGCCGGCTGCACCGCGTGTCGGCAGGCCGGCGCAACACACCGGCGATCCTGCTTCGCGGCATTGCGTTCCATGACGTCTATCACGCGGGGCAAATCCAAGTGTTGAAGAGACTCGTGTTGTAACAGGCGATCCAGCCGCTGTTCCAGATGGCAGCCGACCAGGCCACAACCTCTAATCTGTTAACCGAGCCGATCGCTCTTCAGTGCTCCCCTCTTGGAAGGCGCAGCCGCGCCCGGCAGCCGGGGCCGGGCCGCCGGTTCTCCAGGACGAGCGAGCCGCCGTGGGCCTCCGCAATCTGGCGGCTGAGGACGAGGCCGATGCCCGATCCCTGCGGCTTGGTCGTGAAGAACGGCACGAAGAGGTTCCCGGTGTCGGCGAGGCCCGGCCCGCGGTCGTCGATCCAGACCTCGATCTGCCCCTGGCCCGCGGGGGCGTCCCAACCGAGCTCCACGCGTCCGTCCACGGCGTCGAGGGAGGCCTCCGCCGCGTTGCGCAGCAGGTTGATGACGACCTGCTCGAGCTGGATGGGATCGGCCTGGATCTCCACCGCCGGGCCATCGCGCACGGCGACGGGCACGCGCTGCTCGAGGCCGGCGACGCGCCGCAGGAGCGGTCCGAGGTCGACGCGCTGGGGCTGGGGCGCGGGCAGGCGGGCCAGCCGGCCGTAGGCCTCCAGGAACCGGCTGAGCGACTCCGAGCGCGACGCGATCACGGCCAGGCCGCGCCGCATGTCGTCTTCCCAATCGCTCGGACGCGGCTGGCGCGTCACGAGCTGGCCCAGGCTGTCCGCCAGCGACCGGATCGGGGCCAGGGAGTTGTTCAGCTCGTGTCCGAGGACGCGGATGAGCCGCTGCCAGGCCTGGCGCTCCTCCTCGCGCAGCGCGCGGCTGACGTCGGTGAGCACGAGCAGCCGCTGGGGCAGGCCGTGCTGCCGGAAGGTGCCGCCGCTCACTTCCCAGCGGCCGGGGCGCCCCGCGATGGCCATGTCCAGCACCTGGCGCGGCGCCGCGGCCAGCGCCGGAGCCAGCCCCAGCTCGCTTGCCTTGTGGCCCAGGAGCTGCTCGGGCGGCCGTCCCAGCAGGCGCGCGCCGGCGCGGTTGACGAGCTGCAGCCGTTCCTCCCCGTCGAAGCTGAAGACGGCGACCTCGATCTCGGACATGACCGTGCGCAGGAGCGCGATCGCTTCCAGCGCGCCCAGCCGCTGCTCGCGCAGCGTGTCGGCGAGGGCGTTCACCTCCGTCATGGCCAGGGCCAGCGCGTCCTCGCCCGCGGTCTCGCGCGCGCGGAAGGAGAAGTCCTCCTCGCGAAGAGCGGCCAGCAGGTTCGAGAGGATGCGCAGGGGCCGCACCACGCCGCCCTGCACGGCGAAGGCGAAGCCGAGCCAGAGGCCCAACACGACCAGGTCCGCCGTCCATTGGACCTTGGCACTGTAGCCGCCCAGCCAGAGCAGGAGGGCAGTGGCCAGCGCGCCCGGCGCTCCCGTGGCGAGGGCGAGCAGGAGGATCCGGTTCTCGTAGCCCAGTCGGCGCCGGCGTCTTCCGGTCATGGCGCAACGGCGATTGCGGTGGCCTTCACGAGGGCATCACGGGTCGGCGCGAGCGGGTCGCGCAGGAGCGAGCGGCACAAGATGATCGTCAATTTTTCACAAGTGGGCGCGCATAGCGAGCGACGCGCGACCCGAGCACCGGCACGTGGACGCCCTCGTGGACGCCTCGCTAGAGTCCGTAACGCTGCAACCGCCGATAGAGGGCGCTGCGGCTCAGGCCGAGCGCTTCCGCGGCCCGGCTCACGTTGCCGTCGAAGCGGCCCAGCGCCTTCTTGATGAGGAAGGACTCGACCTCCTCGAGGCTCATGTCGTCGAGGCGGCGGCTGTCTTCCGGCGCCGCGCGCAGGCCGAGGTCGATCGCACGCACCTGGGGGGCCTGCGTCATCAGCACCGCCCGCTCCACGGCGTGGTCCAGCTCGCGCACGTTGCCCGGCCAGGGGTGGGCGAGCAGCGCCTCCAGGGCCGCGGGCTCGAACCCGGTCACGCGCTTGCGGTAGCGCTGGGCGTGCTGGCGCAGGAAGTGATGGGCGAGGGGCGGGATGTCCGGGCGCCGGTCGCGCAGGGGCGGCATGCGGATCTCGATGGTGTTGAGGCGGAAGAGCAGGTCCTGGCGGAAGCGGCCGGCGGCCACCTCGGCGTGCAGGTCGGCGTTGGTGGCGGACAGGATGCGCACGTCCACGCGGCGCGTGCGCGAGGAGCCGACCCGCTCGAACTCGCCCGTCTCCACCACCCGCAGCAGCTTGGACTGCAGGCCCGGCGGCACGTTGGCGATCTCGTCCAGGAAGAGCGTCCCTCCGTCGGCCAGCTCGAAGCG
>WNFI01176712.1_pt1 | contig 14566 bp, 11 predicted proteins | sample 5400471 | NCBI WGS metagenome assembly WNFI01 (sample SAMN13153348, study PRJNA577476) | soil metagenome | isolation source: 100 cm saprolite on Douglas fir-dominated hillslope | place: USA:California | collected 2013-09-17
CAGGGTTTCGGCGTCGATCACCATCACGCGCGTGCCACGCGCGACGTACAGGCGGTGCCCCACGGCGTCCACGGCCAAGAGGTCCCATCCCCCCTCCCCGCCCAGAGTCGCCCGCTGCAGCATCTTGTAGTCCTGGGCGTGCGCGCCCGCGGCCCCACCTGCGGCCAGCGTCGTCACGAGCAGACCCACTCCGAGCCGGTGCCGCATTCCACCCTCCCGCTGATGAACGACGAAACTTCGAATCTAGAGAGCGGGCGGCCGGGGGTCAAGCGTCGACCTGAACGGGGCGTTTGGGTCCGCGGCCCCGTTGGCGTAGAGTGCGTCGTCCTTTGGTGGAACGTTCCAGTGTCTTCCAAGGTCCAGCCGGACAAGCCGACGATCACCGACGTGGCGCGACGCGCCGGCGTATCGAAGTCCCTCGTCTCGCTCGTCATGCGGGGCGCCGACCATGTGAGCCCGGGCCGCCGCCAGGCCGTCAACAAGGCGGCCGCGGAGCTGGGCTATCGGCCGAATGCCATGGCGCGCAGCCTGGTGCAGCGCCGCACGCACCTGGTCGGGGTGATGGTGTCCGACCTCCACAATCCGTTCTTCGCGGACGTCGTGGCCGGAATCCAGGAGGAGGCGGCGCGCACGGGATACAAGGTCCTGGTCAACAGCGGCAACCGCGCCGCCGCGCGCGAAGCCGACGCCATGGAGACGCTGCTCCAGCTCCGCGCGGACGGCGTCATCCTGGGCAGCCCCGTGCTCGACGACGACGTGATCGTACGCGCGAGCCTCGAGGTCCCCATCGTGGTCGTGGGGCGCGAAGCGCGCGGCCCCGCCGTCGACAGCGTCACCAACGACGACCGCAAGGGGGCGGAGATCGCGGTCGAGCACTGCTTCGGCCTCGGGCACCGTCGCATTGCGCACATCGACGGCGGTGAGGGCGCCGGCGCCCCCGACCGCCGCCGCGGATACGAGGGGGCGATGAAGCGGCTCGGTCTCGGAGAGCTCGTGTCCGTCGTCTCCGGGACGTACACGGAAGAAGGCGGCCACCGCGGCTGCCTCGTGCTGCTCGCGCAGAGACCGCGGCCGACCGCGATCTTCGCCGCCAACGACCTCGCCGCCATCGGCGCCCTCAATGCCATCGAGGAGAGCGGCCTCAAGGTGCCCGACGACGTCTCGCTGGTCGGCTACGACAACACGTCGCTGGCCGCCCTCCGCCACATCTCGCTCACCACCATCCATCAGCCGCGGATCGAGATGGGCCAGCTCGCGCTGAGCACGCTGCTCGAGCGCGTCGACCAGGACCGCGAGGAGCCGCGGCGCGTGGTCCTCTCCCCCAGCCTCGTCGTGCGCGCGTCCACGGCCCCGCCGCGCGAGGGGGTCCGTGAGTCCTGACCCGCGGCCGCTGCGGCTGCACATGCAGACGGTCCGCAAGTCCTTTCCCGGAGTGGTCGCCCTCGACGACGTGGACCTGGAGGTGGCGCCGGGCGAGGTGCACGTCCTGCTCGGCGAGAACGGCGCCGGCAAGTCCACGCTCATGAAGATCCTCAGCGGCTCGCTCGGCAAGGATTCGGGAGAGATCCGCGTCGACGGTCAGGCCGTCGAGATCCAGGGACCACGCCATGCCCAGCAGCTCGGGATCCGGACCATCTACCAGGAGCTGAACCTGGTCCCGCCCCTCTCCGCGGCCGCCAACATCTTCCTGGGCAAGGAGCCCGGGCGCTGGGGCGTCCTCGACCGCCGCGCCGCCGAGAAGGCGGCCGCGCGCCTCCTCGCCGACCTGGGCGTCAGCGTCGACCCCGCCCGTCCCGTCCGCGAGCTGGGCATCGCCCATCAGCAGATGGTGGAGGTGGCGAAGGCCCTGTCCGAGGAAGGACGCATCCTCATCATGGACGAGCCGACGTCCGCGCTCACGGCCGCGGAGATCGATCAGCTCTTCGCCACCATCGAGCGCCTGCGCGCGCGCGGCACCTCCATCATCTACATCTCCCACCGGCTGGAGGAGGTCGCCCGCATCGGCGATCGCGTGACCGTGATGCGGGACGGGCGTCGGGTCACCACGCTCCCCGCCCGCGCAGCCCCGATCCCGGAGCTCGTGCGCCTGATGGCGGACCGCGAGGTGGGCGAGCATTTCCCGCGGCGCCGGCTCGCGCCCGGCGAGGAGCTGCTGCGGGTCGAGCACCTCACGCGCGGGACCCACGTGCGCGACGTCAGCTTCACCCTCCGGCGCGGGGAGATCGTCGGCATCACCGGCCTCCTGGGCGCGGGGCGCACCGAGCTGGCGCGCACGCTGGTGGGGGCCGAGCCCGCGCAGTCGGGAACGGTCACCCTGAGAGGCCGCGCGGTCGTGATCCGGCATCCTTCCGATGCCCTCACCCACGGCATCGGGCTCGTCCCCGAGGACCGCAAGACGCAGGGGCTCGTGCTGGGCCTCTCCGTCGAGCGCAACGTGGCCCTGCCCAACACGCGCCGCTTGTCGCCGTGGGGCGTGGTGCGCTCCACCCGCGAATCCGCCCTGGCCGGACGCTGCGTCGCCGACCTGCGCATCAAGACGCCGAGCCTTGCCCAGCCCGCGCGACTCCTCTCCGGAGGGAACCAGCAGAAGATCGTGCTCGGGAAATGGCTGGCCGCGAGCGTGGACCTGCTGATCGTGGACGAGCCCACGCGCGGCATCGACGTGCCGGCCAAGATCGAGATCTACGAGCTCATGAACACGCTCACCGCGGAGGGCAAGGGCATCCTGATGATCTCCTCCGAGCTGCCGGAGGTGCTGGGCATGAGCGACCGCGTGCTGGTCATGCGCGGCGGGCGGATCGTGACCGAGCTCGAGTCCACTCGCACCACCCAGGCCGAGGTGCTGGCGTTCGCCCTCGGGCAGGCCAGCTGACCTCCTCGTGCTGAAAGGCGCCACCGCCCGCCGCGCGCGCGAGCTGGGCACCCTGGTCGGCCTGGTCGCCCTCGTTGCGCTGCTCTCCGTGCTCACCCCGCACTTCCTCTCCGTCTCGAACCTGCTCAACGTGATGGAGCAGACCAGCATCAACGCGGTGATCGCGGTGGGGATGACGTTCGTGATCCTCTCCGGGGGGATCGACCTGTCCGTGGGCTCGCTGCTCGCGCTCTCGGGGGTCGTCCTGGCCAGCGCGCTCCAGGCCGGCTGGCCGGCGCCCGCGGCCATCCTGGCCGGCCTGGCCGTGGGCGGGGCGAGCGGGTTCGTGAACGGCCTGCTCATCACCAGGGGCCGGCTGCCCGCCTTCATCGCCACCCTCGGCATGATGAGCATCGCGCGTGGCGCCGCCCTCGTCTTCACCTCCGGCCGCCCCATCTCGGGGTTCGCGGCGAGCTTCCGCCAGCTCTCGACCGCCCGCGTGCTGGGCGTCCCCGCGCCCGTGGTCCTCACGATCGTGGTCTATGCGCTAGGGCACTTCCTGCTGACGCGGACGCGTTTCGGGCGCTACGTCTACGCGATCGGCGGCAACGAGGAGGCCACGCGGCTTTCCGGAATCAGCGCGGGCTTCCACAAGACGATGGTGTACGTGCTCTCCGGGGTGGCCAGCGGGCTGGCCGCGGTGCTGCTCACGGCGCGGCTCAACTCCGCGCAGCCCATCGCCGGGATCAACTACGAGCTCGACGCCATCGCCGCCACCGTCATCGGCGGGACCAGCCTCACCGGAGGCGTGGGCACGCTGCACGGCACCTTGATCGGCGCCCTCATCATGGGCGTGCTGCGCAACGGGCTCAACCTCCTCGGGACCTCTTCGTTCTTCCAGCAGATCGTGATCGTTGGCTTTGGTCGTCGCGACGGCTCTGGCGGCGGCGGGATGCGGACCGCGCGGCGAGGCGCCGAAGGCGGAGAGCCCGGCCGCCCCGCGCGTGGCCCTCGTCCTCAAGACCCTGAACAGCCCCTTCTTCATCGACATGGAGCGGGGGGCCCAGGAGGCGGCCAAGCGCCTCGGCGTCAACCTCACCGTGCAGGCGGCCGAGCGCGAGGTGGACGTCGACAAGCAGATGCAGATCATCGAGAACCTGATCCAGACGGGGATCAAGATCCTCCTCGTGACCCCGTCCGGGTCGAAGGAGATCGTGCCCGCCATCGCCAAGGCCAACAAGGCGGGCATCCGCGTCGTCGTGGTCGACACCCGCGTGGATCCGCAGGCGGCCAAGGATGCGGGCATCACCGTCGACTCGTACATCGGATCGGACAACTACGAAGGCGGGAAGATCGCGGGGCGCTACCTCGTGGAAGCCACCGGCGGCAAGGCCAACGTCGGCGTGCTGGAGGGGATCCCCGGGCACGAGACGGGCGACCAGCGGCTGCGCGGGTTCAAGGACGCGGTCAAGGACGCGAAGGGGGTGAAGATCGTGGCCTCCCAGACCGCGAACTGGGAGCGCGATCAGGGGTTCACCGTGTTCCAGAACATGCTGGAGGCGCACCCGGAGATCGACGCCGTCTTCTCCGCCAACGACATGATGGCGCTGGGCGCGGTGGAGGCGATCGCGGCCAAGGGCAAGACGGGGAAGATCAAGGTCGTCGGCTACGACGCGGTCGAGGATGCCAAGAAGGCGATCGCCGACGGCACGATCATGGGCTCGGTCGCGCAGTTCCCATCCGAGATGGGCCGCGTGGCCGTGGAGACCGCGGACAAGCTGCTGAAGGGCCAGCCGGTGCCGGCGGAGCAGCTCGTGCGCATCGACCTCGTGACGAAGGACAAGCCGGGATCGGCCCCGGGAGCGAAGCAATGACCGGCGGCAAGCGGCGGATCAAGGTCGGGCTCGTCGGCCTGGGGCGGCTCGGACGCATCTATGCCCGCGACCTCGCCACGCGGATCCCGGAGACGCGCCTTTCCGCGGTGGCGGATCCCGATGAAGCCGCGCTGGCCGAGGTCTCCGCCACCTACGACGCGCGTCCTCACCGCGACCCCGAGGCGCTGTTCCAGGACTCCGAAGTCGAAGCCATCGTCATCGTCAGTCCGACGCACACTCACGCCGCCCTCACCGTCGCCGCCAGCGGCACCGGAAAGCCGATCTTCTGCGAGAAGCCGCCCGCCCTCTCCCTGGCCGAGACCGCGCGCATGAAGACGGCGGTGTCGCGTCCGGGCGTCTTCTTCCAGATGGGGTTCATGCGCCGCTTCGATCCCGGCTACGCGGCGGCGAAGCGCAAGGTGCAGGAGGGCCTCATCGGCACCCCGGTGGTGTTCAAGTCCTCCTCGCGCGACCCGCATCGGACCACGCTCGAGTACGCGAACCCGAAGAGCAGCGGCGGCATGATCATGGACATGGGCATCCACGACTTCGACCTCGCGCGCTTCTTCATGGGCGAGGTCAAATCCGTGACCGCGGTCGGGGGCACGCTGGCCTACCCGGAGCTCAAGACGGTCGGCGACATCGACAACGCGATCGTCAGCCTCGTGTTCAGCGACGACCGGATCGGGGTCGTGGACCTGTCGCGCAACGGGATCTACGGTTACGACATCAGCACGGAGCTCCTGGGCACGGAGGGCACGCTGCGCGTCGGATACATCCGGGAGACGCCGCTGCTGGTCATGACCAAGAACAGCGTGGCCCACGACACCGTTCCCTATTTCATGGAGCGGTTCGCCCAGGCCTACACCATCCAGCTCCAGGACTTCGCGCGGAACGTGATCGAAGGCCGGCCGCCCACGCTCACGATCGACGACGGCATCGCCGCCATCACGATCGCGCTCGCCGCCGAGCGCGCCCGCACCTCCGGGAAACCCGTCTCCCCCTCCGACGTGACGGCGTCGTAGCAGAACCTTCCGGCCCCCGGCTGCGTCAACGCCGATACGGAGGCCCAAACCAAAGGACCGCCTCCGGCATCTCAGGCGAGAGAAGGGGGTGAACGTGAAGGCATCGCTCTCCGTAATCGCACTGCTGGCCTCGGCCGGGACCGCGGGGGCGGGTTGGCTGGAATGCAGCCACCGCGCGCCTCGAGAGGCCACGGTCGAAGCCGGCGGCGCCCGTCGCATCCACGTGATCGGCCGCGCGGGAGACCTGAAGATTCAAGGACATCAAGGGGCGTCGGCGGTCACCGTGCACGGGGGAAGACGGCAGCGGGTCCGTGGAGATCCGCAACGTGGCGGCCCTCAAGATCGACGACGGCTCCGGCGAGCTGCGGATCGAAAGCGTCGCCGGCGCCGTGAGCGTGACCGACGGGTCCGGTGACATCGTCATCGACCACGCAGGGTCGGTCGTCATCGAGGAGGACGGCTCCGGAGGCATGCGGATCACCGACGTCAAGGGCAGCGTGGTCGTGCGCGACGACGGCTCGGGATCGATCGACGTCAGGGACGTGGGAGGCGACTTCACGGTGGAGCACGACGGGAGTGGAGTGATCGCGCATGAAGGAGTCCGCGGAACGGTCAGGATCCCACGCAGACGCTAATCGAGCCGATCGCTGATGACAGACCGACCCGGCCACAGCCTCTATCTGTAACCGCGTCGATCGATTCCGTTACGCTTCGCGCAGGACTTCCGTCCCGGGTGGCTCGACCGCTGCTTCGATCCCCTTCAAGTACTTGAAATCCGCGACCAGCGGCAGGTGGTCGGAGGCCACCAGTGACTTTCGGCTCCGGTGGACGTCCAGGGCCAGAAGCTCCAGCGGGCCGTCGTAATAGATGTGGTCGAGGTGCAGCATCGGCAGGAAGCCCGGAAAGGTACGGCGCCGCTTGAGCTGCTTCTTCACGTCGACGCTCTTGAGGTGCGAGCCGAGCAGCTTCGTGGCCAACCCGCTCGTCCACTCGTTGAAGTCACCCAGCACGATCTTGGCGCCGGTCAGCTCGGTGCCGTGGAGGATCCCCGTCTCGCGCTGGCTGAGCCGCCGGCCCTGATGCCGCCTCTCCACGAACGCGGTACCCAGATGGATGTTGAAGACGTGGACGGCGTCCTTCTGACCGAGGAGCACGTCCGTGTGGAAGGCGCCGCGGCGCTCGTGGCCGGCGACGCTGATGTCGTGGTTCTTCACGACGCGAATCGGGAACCGGCTGAGCACCACGTTCCCGTAGGCCGACCCCTTGAGCTTGCGGTTCTCGCCGAGCGCCCAGTGCAGCCCCAGCGACTCGCCGATATAGCGGGCCTGGTTGTCCTCGCCATCGCCGTCCCCGCTGACGACCTCCTGCAGGGCGGCGACGTCCGCGTCCACCTCGCGGAGGACGTCCACGATGCGGTCGGGCCGGAGCCTTCGGTCGATGCCGCGGCAGCGGTGCACGTTGTAGGTCACGACGCGGAGCTTCATTGCTGCCGTTCGAGCAGCCACCCCAGCCACTCGTGACCGCGCTCGATGAGCGACCGGCGTGACCAGTCCCGGTAGTTGACGGCCTTGCTGCTGGCCAGGTCCTCCGCGAAGTCGCTCTCCAGGCGCGCGGCCGTCTCGACGTCGAACACGGCGAGGTTGACCTCGTCGTTGATGCCGAACGACCGGTGGTCGAAGTTCGTGGATCCGACCACGCTCCACATCCCGTCCACGAGCAGGGCTTTCGTGTGCATCATCGCCGGCTTGTACTCGTAGATCCTTGCGCCCGCCCGCAAGAGCTTACCGAAGAGGCGCCGGCTCGACCGCCGCGTCAGCAGATGGTCGGCATGCTTGCCGGGGACGATGACCTTGACCTCGACCCCGCGCTCCTTGACGGCGCGGATCAGCTCCGCGCGCGCATAGCGGTCGGGCAGGAAGTAGGGCGTGGTGATGTGGATGGACTTCTGGGCCGAGGCCAGCAGCGTCTGGAAGATCATGCGGTTGCGCGCCGACCGCCCCGTGGACGGCGAGCTCGGCACCACCATGACCGAGCTGTCGCCACTCTCCTCGCACCAGCGGAAATACTCCATGTCCGCCAGCACCTCGCCCGAGGTCTCGAGCCAGTTCTCGGCGAAGGCGGCCTGCAGGTCGCGCACGGCCGGCCCTTCCACGCGGAACATGGTGTCGCGCCAGCGCCGCTTCTTCTTGTCCCGGCCGTGGTCGTACATCCAGTGATCGCCGAATCCCGCTCCGCCGATGAACCCGACCTTGCCGTCCACCACGAGCAGCTCGCGGTGGGTGCGGTTGTTGATGCGAGGCAGGGTGTACCAGCGGATCGGGTGATAGAAGAACACGCGGCCGCCGGCGGCGGTGAGGTCCTTGAAGTCGCGCGTCCAGGTGGTGAAGCTCCCGACGGCGTCGATCACCATGTTGACTTCCACGCCCGACCTTGCCTTCTCGGTCAGGACCTCGAGGAAGCGCGCGGTCACCCTGCCCCGCTTGAAGATGTAGGCCTCGATGTTCACGCTGTGCGTGGCTTCGCGGATCGCCGCCAGCTCGGCCTCGTAGTAGACCTCGCCGTTGGCGAGGACGTCGATCTTGTTGTGGGGATGAAAGGACCCGGAGCCGAGGGCGGCGATCAGCCGGCGGAACTGGTTCGAATCGAGGGGCAGCGGCGGCCGTTTCGAGAGGCGATACGGGAGCGAGGGCTCGAAGAGGGCGAGGAATAGCATGAGGCCGATGAACGCGAGCGCGATCCACGACAGGACGAGGTACGCGGTGGAATCCATGGTTCACCCGGAGAGGCGACACCTCCTCCGCTCGAGGGGAGGATCTGCAACCAGTGTGCCATCGCGAGCGTTCAAACGGGGGTTTCGGGGACAGCCGCCACGGCGGACGCGGCCACCACGCGATTGCGCCCGCTTTCCTTCGCCGCGTAGAGCGCACGGTCGGCGGCCGCCACCAGCGCCTCCGGTTCACGACCGTCCGCCGGCCACACCGCGAGACCGATGCTCACGGTGACGCCGAGCCGCGCGCCGTCGTAGACGAGCCGGCCGCGCTCGACCTCCGCCCGCACCTTCTCCGCCAGGTGCTCAGCGCCCGCGTGGTCCGTCGAGGCCAGCAGCACCACGAACTCCTCGCCGCCGAACCGGGCGGCCAGGTCGGACTTGCGGAGCTGATGGGTGAGGAGCTGCGCGGTGTGACGAAGGGCGGCGTCACCCGCCGGATGGCCGTAGGTGTCGTTGAGCTTCTTGAACCGGTCGATGTCCAGGAGGAGGAGCGCGAAATGACCACCCTGCCGGTCTTCGCGCGCGACCGCCCGCGCGAGAAAATCGTTGAACGCGCGCCGGTTGTAGAGGGACGTCAAGCCGTCATGATCGGCGACGTCACGCGCGTGATCGATCATCTGGCCCGCATGCAATGCGCCCGCCGCCTGGTTGGCCACGATGGCCAGGACGCGCTGGGTGGCGGAGTCGAAGGTGCCGCGCTTCCCCATCAGGATCAGCGCGCCGATCGTCTTCTGCTGCGTGCGCAGGGCCAGGGCGAGAAGCGATTCCGCGCGCGCGCCGCCCTCGTCGAGGACCAGGATCGGCATGCGGTCCCGCCCGCTCTGCAGGTCGTCCAGGAGCAGGCTGGCCTCGTCGGACTTGAGCAGCCAGGCCGCCCACGTACGCTCGAGCAGGCCGACCTCCCGGCCCTCGAACTCGTTGGCCCAGCCCTCCGCGTTCTCGACGGTGTACCGGGTCTGCGCCTTGTCCGACATGAGGACGGCCGCGCCTTCGTGCGCGACGAGCTCGCGGGCGCAGCTGAGCAGGCGCACGCGGATGGCCACGGCATCGGTCAGGTTCGCGATCTGGCGGGAGACGTCGTAGACCGCCTTGAACTCGGTGCCGACGTCCTCGCGGCTGGCCGCGGCCCGAAGCTGCCCCATCGCCTCCGCGACGAGACCCGCGAAAGCCTGGACGAGGGCGGGCTGCTCGCCGCCCAGGGCCTGCACCTCGAGCTTGTCCACGACCAGCGCGCCCCGCACCACGCCCGCCGCCCGCACCGGCACCGCGAGCATCGTGCCGACCTTCACCTCGCCCTTGTAGTAGGGAAGGCTCCACAGCAGCCGCTTGAAGTCCGTGGCGTAGAAGCTTTCGCCCCGCTCGAGCAGGAAGGCGAAGGGATCGCCCTTGAGGTCGAGCACGCTATCGCGCACGAGGGCGGCCGGTCCATCCGCCGCACGCAGGTAGGCCTTTTCCCGCTCGCGGTCGAAATCGAAGCAGAGGACGGCATGCGCATCAAGCGCCGCCCGTGCCGCCGCCACCAGGCTGCCCAGCCACTGGTCGAGCTCGGCCGCGCGCTCGGCCTGGCGCGAGCGCCGCCCCTGCTCGGACACCTGCCGGAGGCCGGTGCCGGGCGCCGGCGTCGCAATCTCTGCGTGCCCATCCTGCAGGTGGTCGATGCCGTGATTCATGCGGGCGAGCTCGGCCAGCGCGGCGCTGAGACGCCGCTTCTCGCCGCGGAGGGCCTGGTTCAGCGCGAGGACCAGCGCCGCCCAGCCCATGGTCGCGGCCACCGCCGGCCGCCAGGCCACGAAGCCACCCGCGGCCGCGTCCGCGGCGACGAGGAGGCCGGCCAGGGCGGCCACGCCGAATCCGATCGAGGGCGGCTCCGCCACCGCGACCGCCCCGATGAGCAGGGTCAGGAGCGGCCACACCGGCCATCCCAGAGGTCCGAGGATCTGACCCAGCCCGTCCAGGCAGAGCACGAGGAACACGTAGAAGGCGATCTGCTCGGAGGTGCCGCGGCTGCGGAGGCTCGACAGGAGCGCGGACGCGGCCACGCCGAGGCCGAGGATCAGGGTGACCATGAGCCGCAGCCGGGGAGACGCTCCGGGAGCGAGCGGCCGCAGAAGGTCGAGGACGGCCATGACCACCGCCGCGGCCAGGATGGCCTGGCCGGTCCGCCAGCGCACCCTCAGGTCGAAGATGGGGCCGCGGTCGGGAGTCGAACCGCGCTCGGGTCGCTCATTCAAGCGCGCGGATGATACCGCGCGGGTCGGCCGGGACAGGGCTTTATCTCAGGAGGGGAAGGTTACTTACTTAGTCAGGGGGGGCACTCACACGTGTTGCCCCTACTGCAGGTCTTTTTCGCTCCTCCCGAGTACCGTCGCGTAGGCCAGGAGGTCCTCCTCGGTCAGGCCGAGGCGCTCGAGGTGGGAGTAGTAGTTCCGGACGCCGTCAAGGTGCGGGGAGACCATCGCCTTCTTCTCGCGCACCTCCTTCACCAGGCGCAGCAGGACCTGGACCAGCCGCGGCGTCACCTCGACCCCGGCCGCGGTCAGCTCGTCCTTGTGCCGATTGAGCACGGCCTCGATGGCCATCGCGCCCGAGTGCTTTCCGAACAGGAAGCGCAGGCGGCCCCCCACGCTCTCCGGCTCGATGACCTGGTAGATGGCAGGGTGGATCGTGATGCCGGCGGTATGGATGCCCGTCTCGTGCGAGAAGACGTTGTGCCCGATGATGGGCTCGGTCGCGCCCACCGGCATGCCGCTGAACTCTTCCACCTTCCGGCGCAGCGCCCACAGCATGTCGTAGCGGAAGCCGGGGATGGTGATGCCGTAGAGCTCCTTCAGGATCATCACCGTGGTGTGCAGCGGGGCGTTCCCCGCGCGCTCCCCGATCCCATTCACGGTGCAGGTCGGGATGGTCGCGCCGTGGTGCAGCGCGCGCACCGTGTTGTACGCGCCCAGGCCGAAGTCGTTGTGGAAATGGATGACCAGCGGCTTGTCCGGGAAGGCGGCCACCAGCTTCGGGATGTAGAAGTCGACGCCTTCGGGGGCGAAGAACCCGACCGTGTCCGGGAACGAGTAGCGGGTACCCCCCGCCGAGTAGCAGGCGCGCGCCAGCTCGATGAGGTACCCCACGTCCGCGCGCGAGCCGTCTTCCCCGCCGAACTCGATCTCCTCCACTCCCCGCTTGCGCGCGTGCGCGATGGCGCGGGTGGCCATCCGGATGTTGGCCTCGCGGTAGAAGGAGACGGGCAGGTCCAGCCACTCCTCGGGCTTGCGGCCTTCGAGCTGGAGCAGGGTCTTGCCGATCTTGTACTTGAGGTGGAGGTCGGAGCCGGAGGTGAAGATGAAGAACGTGCAGTCAGCCGCGCGCATCCCCATCTGCTCGAGGGTGTCGACGGTGATGTCGATGTCGCGCGCGTTCGAACGGCACATCACGATGATCTCGAGGTCGGGCCGGATGCGGCCCTTCTTCCTGCCCTCGACGATCAGCTCGAGCGCGCGCCGCTCGGAGGGGGCCGCGGACGGGAACCCCATGTCGATGATGTGCACGCCCGCGTCGGAGAGCAGGCCGGCCAGCTCGTACTTCTGCTCGGGGGTAAAGGCCACGCCCGGGGTCTGTTCGCCGTCGCGCAGGGTGGTGTCGTAGAGGCGGATTTCCTTGGCCCGGGGGAACGCGGTGCCGGTGGTGAAGCGGGCGGGCGGGGCGATGAGGCTGTCGAGGGGCTCGCGGAGATCGACCATGGCTGATCGTACCAGGGAGCCGGGAGGCGCTGCGGCGCCCCCCGGCGGCCTGGTCGACGGCGATCGCGACTTACATGGCCAGGAATTCGTCGCGGCTGATGACGCCGTCACGGTTGACGTCGAGACGGTCGAACAGTGGCTGGCCGTAGCGGAACTCCTCACGGGTGAGGACGCCGTCACGGTTGGAGTCCCAGCTGTTGAACACGCCGATCAGCCGGGAACGGTCGCGGTACTCCGCGTTGCTGACGTACCCGTCGTGGTTGGCGTCGAGGACGTCGAAGGCTCCGCGGTCACCCTGCCACTCCCAGCGGGAGATGCGGCCGTCATGGTTGCGGTCCTCGAGGTTGAAGCGCTCGTCCCGGGGATCGTAGGACACGCGCCGGTAGGGCTCGTTTACAGAGTAGCCGGCGGTGGCCGCCAGGTACTCGTCGAGCGTCACGACGCGATCGCCGTTGCGGTCGGCGGTGTTGAAATCGATGTTCTCGTTCCGCCATTCGTAGCGGGTGAGGAGGCCGTCGTTGTTGCGGTCGAGCTCACGGAAGCGCCGCTCGCTCGCATTTGCGGACCCGCCGCCGTAGCTGCCGTCGGAGCGGGAGACGGCGAAGAACTCGTCGCGGGTGATGTGATTGTCGCCATTGCGGTCGACGTCGCTGAAGGGCACGCCCTGGTTGCGCCACTCGCCGCGGGAGATCTCGCCGTTGTTGTTGCGGTCGAGGGCGCGGAACTGCTGCTCGCGCGCATCCGAGTACGAGCCACCGTAGTTGCCACCGTAGTTGCCGCCGGAGGTGTACAGGTTCGCGTACTCTTCCCGGCTGACCACGTTGTCGTGGTTGCGGTCCGCTTCGCCGAAGGAGACGCTCTCGCCGCGCCACTCCCAGCGGGAGAGCGCGCCGTCACGGTTGCGATCGAGAGCGTCGAAGCGGGCCGCCCAGTTCGCCGGGTTCGAGGACGCGACGCTCGAGTACTCGGCCAGGCTGAGCACGCCGTCGCGATTGACGTCCATGGCGTCGAAGGCGGCGCGCGACCCGCGCCATTCCCCGCGCGAGATCACCCCGTCGTTGTTGAGGTCCTCGACCCGGAAGCGGCCTTCCACGCTGTTGGGATCGAGAGGGTTGGCGTACTCGTCGCGCGTGATCCGGCCGTCGTTGTTGCGGTCGTAGCGGCGGAAGCTGTCCGCGCCCGCGGTCCACTCGCCCTGGCTGATGACTCCGTCACGGTTGCGATCCAGGCGCGTGAATTCATCCTCGACCTGCGTCACCGGTGGCACGGGGACGGCCGCGGCGCTCGCATTGTTCTCGTCGCACTGGTACCGGTTCGTGAACTCCTCCCGGGACAGGTACCCGTCGTGATTGCAGTCCATGGCCCGGAAGTTGGCCTGGTTGGCCTGCATCTCGCCTATCTCGAGCCGCCCGTCATGGTTGGTGTCCCAGGCACTGAACTTGTCGTCCCGGGACTGGGCGCGGGCGGCGGGGCCCGAAACGGCAAGACCCAGCACGGCCAATGAAATGCCGATATGACGCAGCCGCATCTATACCTCCTGCTGTGCGGGCCCTGCTCCCGAAACGTGGGGCAAGGTCACGAGTATGTATAGCAAGGGTGGTGCCAGACGGCTCCGCTGCATCCAAAGGACTTGCGGGGCAGCTCGCCCTCGTGCGAACGTCATCGTCGGGGGACGGTCGCCGCCCGGAAGCCCGGAAGTACAATCCGCCTGTGGACCCCCTCGCCGCGCGTGCCGCCGAGGACTACCACCGCCTCCTCCGTGACGACGAAGGACTGGTGGAGGAGCTCGAATCGCGCTTCCTGGAGCGCATGCGGCAGGCGCGTCTGACCTTCGGCGGCCGCGTGCTCTGCGCGTTCCCCCGGCCCAACTTCGTCGCAACGTCCGATTACGAGGCCATCCGCACCGTCTGCCGGGACATCTTCCGGGCGGTGGAGAAGGTCGAGACGCAGCTGGGCGAGGAGTTGTGGGACCGCGTGGACGTCACCCCGGAGGAGCGGGAGCTGGTCCGCATCGATCCCGGCTACCGGCGGTCCTCCCCGACGTCGCGGCTGGACTCGTTCATCACCACCGACGCCTACCGCTTCGTCGAGCTGAACGCGGAGAGCCCGGCCGGCATTGCCTACAACGAAGTGCTCGTCGACATCTTCCTGGAGCTGCCGGTCATGAAGCGCTTCCAGCAGAGCTGGAAGCTCCGCCGGTTCCAGGCGCGCGAGCGCCTGCTGGAGACGCTCGTGGCCTGCCACCGCGAGGCGGGGGGGCGTCTGGAGCATCCGACCATCGCCATCGTGGATTACGAGGAGGTGCCGACCCGCAG
>WNFI01020354.1_pt1 | contig 14563 bp, 21 predicted proteins | sample 5400471 | NCBI WGS metagenome assembly WNFI01 (sample SAMN13153348, study PRJNA577476) | soil metagenome | isolation source: 100 cm saprolite on Douglas fir-dominated hillslope | place: USA:California | collected 2013-09-17
CAGACACGCCGGCATCCGGGGTAGTGGCATTACGGCTGTTTGCCCCGGTATCGTGGCTTCCGGCTGCCCCGGGCTCCCGCCACCCCAAGGTTCCCGGCCCGGGGCGGCCAATCCCCGCCCGTCACGTCAGATGGAGTACCGCCGATGCCTGGGCTGATGTTCGACAGCGATGAGCCCGCCGTGCTGCTGTCAGCGGCCTGTGAGGGCTGCCGGGTCGCCACATACGCCGACCTCGTGACCCCGGCGATCATTGCGGCGGCCGGGCACCGCCTGGTAGTCATCGACCGCGGCAAGGGCGACCCGCACAACGTCGCCACGGTGGCGGACATTGAGCAGGGATGCCTGACGGTGATGGACGGGGCGGCCAAGGTCAGGCAGTGGATCGCTGCGGGCCGGCCGTTCCCGACGGCCTACCACAACCGGTCCATCGCAGCTCAGGTGACCGCGGCCATCGGCCGCGGGCGGTACTACACCTGGGACGCCACGCTAGACGGCACGATGCGGGTGCCCGGGGTCAACCTGACGGCTGTCCAGATCGCGCCGGCGTCGGTGGTCGGCTTCCACGCCGACCTCAGCATCATCTGGGACGACAGCTGGCACCCGCTGAGCGGCGGGCCGTCGCCGGCGGCGGTCACCGCGGTCCGGCTAGCCGTCGGCCAGGTCTCCTCATCAGTCGCCCAGCTGGGCCACGCGGTCGCCGGGCTGTAACATGCCGTACGCCGTCCGGGTATTCGAGTGCGCCGGGTGCGGGGCGACGATCACCAAGCGGGCCGGGAAGAACAGCAACGTCAGGTGCATCAACTGCTCTATCGCCCGGTCGATCGAGGCGGTCTACCAGCTGCGGGACCGCCGCGGCGACATGTACCAGAAGTGGGCCCGCAACCTGTCGGGCGCCATGGTCGCCGAGCAAGTGATAGCCGCTACCAGCGAAATCATCGAGAACGCTAGCTAGCTGGAGTCATTAGCGCCGGGTACCCCCTACCCCTGCTCCGCCATTCCCTGACGTCGACACCCGCTAATCGAACACTGTGTCGCGATGTCCTGTTATAGTGGCCGCTATGTCGTACCAAATCACGGTTACCGTGAAAGACGGCGAGCTCAGCACCGAGCGATCAGGCGATGTGCCCGAAGGGGAACACATCATCTCCGGTCACGAGGATGCCAGCCAGCGGAGTCTTTCGGTGACCCGGCGTCTACCCAGCGGGCGTTACGCCGGCATGGCCAGCGCCGTACATCACAAGGAGGCCTGAGCGTGGCTCGTAACATCCCGTCGGCGGCGGCAGCGGCCCAATCCTGGCAGCAGGGCTTCGGCGCCAGCGGCCAGAAGTGGGCGGCCGGCATCGAGGGCGTCACGGTGGCGCCGGCGCCCAGACCGGGATGGCCAAGTACCAGGCCCGAATTGGCCCGGTGCTCGACGCGATCAAGTCCGTGACGGCCAGCCTGCCGCCCCGGGGCACGGTGGAGCAGAACATCCAGCGGTCGTCCCAGTTCCAGATGGCCATGCACCAGGCGTTCCAGAAGTAACGGCCGCTATGGGACTCGCAATCGACACGGTCCTGCTGGACCTGCACAACACAAGCACGAACGCCGCGGCGCTGACCGCGATGACCCCGGCCACGGGTGACTCGCTGTCGGTCCGGTCGTTCAAGGATGGTGCCAGCGCCTCGCTGGAGAACGTCGTGGTGCAGTGCACCACGCCGCCGAAGAGGGTCCGGGTGCTGTCGCCGCGGTTGCACGACAACGTGACCGGGCTGACCATGACGGCGCTGGAGAACCCGACAGAGTTCCTGCTGGCGGCGGATATCAGCCAGGCGCTGTACTCCGCTGACACGCTGGTCGTGCAGGCTGAGGCCGCGGCCTCGGCCGACACGGTCGCGGCGCTGTTCGTCTACTACAGCGACCTGCCCGGCGTGTCGGCGAACCTGCAGACCTGGGACCAGATCAAGGGCCGGATCATCGCGCTCAAGCCTGTCGAGGTCGACGTGACCACGTCGGCCACGATCGGGGCGTGGCAGGACACCCTGATCAACACGACGGAGAACCAGCTCAAGGCGAACTACGAGTACGCCGTGCTGGGCTTCACTGAGTCGGCGAACCTGCTCTGTGTGGGGGTCAAGGGGCCGGCGACCGGTAACCTGCGGGTCGGCTGCCCGGCGGCCAGCCCGACGCTGCGGCTGTCGGACTACTTCATTTACCAGTCCCAGGCGCAGGGCCGGCCGTACATCCCGGTGTTCAACGCCAACGACCGGGCCGCCACCTACGTGTCGACGGCCGCCAACACCGCGTCGGTCACGTCCAACGTGACCATGATCTGTGCCCAGCTGGCCTGACCAGTGACGGGTACCGGCAGGCGCCACGGCCTAGAGGGCAGCTGGGACTGGCTGGAATACGCCGCCGGGCTGCCCTCCAAGCCAATCTCGGTGCCCGTGGGCTCGGCGGCCGGGCTAGTCATGGGCGGCCGGGCGGTGCTGACCGGCGGATGGTTCGGTAACTCCGGTACAGTCGCTGGTCACATTTCGGTCTACGACGGGGCGGACGGCAACGGCCTGGAGGTGGCCCGGGTTGCCCTGCCAGCTAGCGGCGTCGCCGTCATGTCGCTGCCGTCCCGCGGACTGCTACTCGACATCGGCTGCTGGGTGTCAGTGTCGACAGGGACACTGGGCGGCACGCTGTACCTGATCCCGCTGTGGCACTACCCGATGACCGCGCCGGGAGAGTAGGCAGCCATGGCCCTGGAAGTGCAGCACTTCACGGCCGCTGTCCCGGCCGGGACGCCGATCGCCGCCCCGGTAACGGTGGCGATCGGCATGCCCGCCCGGGTCGTCCGCCAGATCGACTGGCGGGTCCCGGCCGGCCCCATGGGTGTCTTCGGCTGGCAGCTCGCGATGGGCGGCGTCAAGGTGTTCCCCGTGCTGGGCGATACCTGGGTGGTGGCCAACGACGAGCGGGGGACCTGGCAGGTCGAAGACGCGCCGGATTCCGGGGCCTGGCAGGTCATCGGCTACAACATCGGTGCCCACGCTCACAGCGTCTACGTGGCGTTCCATTGTGACCTGCCCGTCAGGCCGGCCACGATCCGGGCGCCCGTGTCTGCTATCGACCTGATGCCGTCGCCTGACCTGTCCCGGGCGGGCCCGCCTGTCAGGGGCTGGCCGTGACGCGGCTGACGGCCCGCCAGGTGGCCGGCTACTGGGTGGGTGCCGGCGGCCCGGCGAAACTGAGGGCCGAGTGGGTGGCCATCGCCATGGGGGAATCCAGCCTCGATGACGCCGCGGTGTCATCGGCCGGGGCCGTCGGACTGTGGCAGATCATGCCATTTAACGCGCCCACCTACGGCTACTCGACATCTGACCTGTACAACCCGGCGGTCAACGCCCGGGTAGCGGTGGCGATGTCGGGCGGCGGCACTAACTGCGCTGCCTGGGACAGCTGTTACCGAGACATACAGCGATCGGGCAGATATACGTACCTGGCCTGGCCAGAGGTGGGCAGCGCTGACTATAACAACCTGCTCACCGCCGCCGCTGAGCTCGGCGGGGCCGCGGTCAACCCGATCGGCGGCACGTCCCAGCCGGGCGTAGACGACACGCTGGCCGCCACGGTCAGCACGCTGCAGCGGATCGCCGGCCAGCTGGTGCCCGCCCAGACGGTGACGGCCGGCCGGGTAGCCCAGCAGCTGCACCGCATATACCGCTGAGCAGCCCTGCAATGCGTGTAGTGAATCGCGTAACGCAACACGGGAAAGGACAGTGATGGGGTTCCTTAAGACGCTGGCGGGCTGGGCTAGCCATGCCTGGGGTGCCATCACCGGGGCCGCCGGCAATCCCCTCGATGCCCTGACCAAGCTCTGGCACTACATCACCAGCGTGCACGGCGTGCTGTCCTGGCTGGCCGGCAATCCCGTCCTGCGGTTCTTCACGACCGCGTTGCAGTACTTTACGACCGTCGGGCTAGCCCTGATCGTCATCCGGGACGTGCTCCGGCGCCTGGCCGCCTGGATATGGGCACACGAGGTGCGCCCGGTCCGCGACCAGCTGCAGCGCAAGATCACCGTGCTGGCCGCCTGGGCTAGAGCGGAGTTCGCGGTGACGTGGGCAGAGATGCGCCGGCTGTACGCCGCCAGCCTGGCCTACACCCGGCAGCAGGTCGGCATCGAGCGGGCCCAGCGGATGAAGGCCGTGCGGATTGAGCACGCGGCGATGCTGGCCGGCGATAAGGCGACCCTGGCCACCGTGCAGAAGGAGGCTGTAAGCGCCTATGATGCCGGGGTGCATGCCCGGGTCGGCGTCGCCGGGCAGCTGCTCGATGACCTGGTGACCCGGACACCGCTCATCAAGGACCTGGTTAACGCCGTCATAGACGGGGCGCTGAAGCTGGCCGACGTGGAAGACCCGGTGCTGGGCTTCCTGCTGACCAAGCTGGTCAACGAGATCGTCGCCAAGGTAGGCGTTGACCGGCTGGCCGCTGAGGCCGCGCAGTCGCTGCTGGGCCCGATCATCGGCGGGAAGCGGCCCGCCGGGCTGCATGACGTTGTCGGCGACCTTGACGCCAGGCTGAGCGCCATGGAAAAACAGTGGGCCGAGTTCATGAAGGACGGCGGCCCCGAGGTAGAGCAGGCAGGCAAGGAGTGGAAGAGCCTCACCGGGCTGGCGGTCGATGCCGGGCTGCTGGCGTTCGTCGGCCTGGCCGTCGCCGAGCCCGACGCCTGGGCCAAGGGAATCTCCGACACGGTCGGGGTCGCGGGGAACGCCGCGCTGTCCGCTGCCGTGTCGCTCATCGGCAGATTGTAGGGAGGACCGATGGCAGCATCGTGGAAGATAACCGGCCAGGCGCCGGATCAGTTCGAGTTCGACGGCGCCGGCAATCCGGTGACCGGGTTCCGGGTGTCTTTCCTGACCGGGGCCGGAAACAAGGGGTCAGTCTTCATTCCGGAGACGCATTACAGCGCCGCCGCGGCGCGGACCATGGTCACTGCCCTGGCCAACAAGATGGATGAGGTCGGCTCGCTGCAGTCGGCCGGCTGAGGGAAGGGAACCGCATGGCTGGCCTGGGTGAGCTGTTCGGCAAGAACGGGCCGCTAGAGCAGCTTGTTTTGTGGAACGTGCTGGGCCAGGTCATCAGCACGGTGCTGGGCCCGGCCCTGACCCAGCTGCAGCAGGACGTCGATGCCCATCATCCGGTGACGGCCCTTGACCCGGGAACCGCCGCCGACCTGGCGGCCCGGGGCATCATCACCGTGCAGGCAGGTGGCGCAGAGGCTGCCCGGAGCGGTGTCGACTCGCATAGGTGGGGTGAGCTGCTGGACCTGCACACGGTGCGGCTGGCGCCCACTGACCTGGCCACGGCAGTGCTGAGAAGCTACCTGACGCTACCGGCAGCGGAGGCGGCGGCGGCACCGCAAGGGGTGACGCCGGCGATGCTGAAAGTGCTGGTCGAGCTGGCCGGCGATGCGCCAGGACCTCAGCAGCTAGCAGAAGCGCTGCGGCGGGGCCTAGTACCGCGAAAAGGGTCAGGACCTCAGTCTGTATCATTCCAGCAGGGTATTGCTGAGGGCCGCCTGGCGAATAAGTGGGCCGACGTCATCGCCGAGCTCGACGCGGTTTTGCTGTCCCCGGCCGACGCTGCCAGCGCAGTTGTCCGTAACTTCATGGCGCACGCTGATGCAGTTAAGGTCGCCGGGCAAAACGGGGTCGATGCTAAGACGTTTGAGACGCTGATCCGGTTGTCCGGTGATGCGCCCGGGCCGCAGCAGCTCGCCGAGGCGCTGCGGCGGGGCCTGATCCCCGCCGACGGGACCGGGGCCGGGTCGACGTCGTTTAACCAGGGCATCGCTGAGGGCCGCCTGGCCGACAAGTGGGCGCCCGTCATCAAGGGGCTATCCCAGCTGTGGCCGACCCCGGTAGACGCGCTAGATGCTGCCCTCAAGGGCCAGATCAGCGCCGCTGAGGGCAAGCATCTGTATGAGCGTCTCGGCGGTGACCTGGAGTTCTACCCGTGGCTGCTGGCATCGATCGGAGGCAGCCCGACGCCGCTTGAGGCTGGCGTACTGGCGGCCCGCGGGATCATCGCCGAGCACGGGACCGGCCCCGACGTGCTCAGCTACGACCAGGCGGTCAAGGAGAGCAGGTACCGGAACAAGTGGGGGCCGGCGTACCGGAAGCTGGGCGAGCACATACCGCCGCCGTCGACCCTCGTGAGCATGTACGCGCACCGCAACATCGATGAGAAGACCGCGCACACGCTGCTGCTGCAAAACGACATGTCGCCTGAGGTGGCCGCCGCCTACATCGCTGAGGCCGATTACGAGGCCATATCCGATTACCGCGGGCTGACCCAGACCGCGGTAATCGAAATGTACATCGGCCACGTGATCGACCGGGGCCAGGCGGCTCAGCTGCTCAGCGTGCTGCACGTCAGCGACCAGGCGGCCCAGCTGATCCTGGACTACGCGGACATGCACTACGCGATCGGCGCGGTAAACCGGGCGGTATCGCGGATCGGGCTGCTGTTCACCGGGCGCAAGATCAGCGCCCAGACGGCCAGTAGTTCGCTAACTAGCCTGGGCGTCCCGGCTGGCACCGTCAACGACCTAATCGCTGACTGGTCGATCACCGCCGCCGCGAATGTAAAGATCCTCACCGAAGCGCAGATAGTCGACGCATGGTATTACGGGATCATCGGCCAGGATGAGGCCATAAACGACCTGGGCGCCGTCGGGTACACACCCTATGATGCCTGGGTCCTGCTGAGTAACAAGGCCAAGGGGCCATTGCCCAACGCCCCTGCCAGGATAGCCGCCGCGCCCGTGGGCGCCATCATTCCGGGAGTGACATAACACCGCCATGCCAGCCACAACTGAGGACTTGCTAAAGGCAGCCACTAGGGCCGCCGCTAACCAGGAAAAGGCGCAGCAGCACGCACGGGACACGGCGGCCAGGATCGCCGCGGCCAGGGGTAACGGGGCGCCCGTCCCGGCGGCATCGGCGGGCTCATCGTGACGCCGGAACTGATCGGCGCGTACGCGGCGGCGGCCATCGCGATAATCTCCGCTGTCACTACCGCCGTCGTCACCATCCTGCAGTCCAAGCGGACGCGGGCCAAGGTCGTGGGGGTAAGCGCGCAGGTGGCCGAGGTTCACAACGCCGTCAGCTCGACGCAGGACACGGGTCATGCGCGGGTAGCGGAGTTGATGGCGGCCCTGACGGCGGCCGGGCAGCCGATTCCGCCGCCGGGCAAGCCGGCCCCGTGACGGTCGCCGATTACCCGGACTGGCAGACGCCCCAGGCGCACGCAGACCAGATAGCGAGCACGGGCGTTCCATTGTTGCGGAACATCACCGTGCTGTCCACTACGGCGGTGGTCAACGCCGGCACGACCAGCGGCGTTTTCCCCCAGGTGTACGGGCAGTTTTACGAGGGATACCTGCTGGAGGTGATTCCGCAGAATCCCGGTACCCGGATCTTTGCCGCCGATTTGGTGATCACCCACCTTGACGCCAGCAATAACCCGGTGGCCATCGAGCAGGTAACCGTCAGCAACTGGCAGAACGTGGGCGCTGACACCAGCATCATCCGGGGCCGCCTGCTGGGCGTCAGCCTAAAGGTACAGGCGCAAGTGGCGGCGTCGGGCTGGCTGAACACCGTTACCGGCGGGGCATCCGGCGGGCTGCTACTGGCGACCAGCTCCGCGGTGCCGCTGGGCGCGGTGTCCGGCGTTGCTACATTCGTGGGAGTGCTGCCGGACTATACCGGCCCGGTTATCGTGTCGAGTTCAACCGCATCAGGCGGCGGATTCAGCTACATACCGCGGATCATCTCTTACAGCGTGTCGAATGGCACCGGGGCACTGTCAGGGCAGGATTTCCCCGCGGTCACGAATACCGCGCCTCTGATAACCAGCTTCAGCCTCCCCTCATGTTTCAACCTGGCCAGCATCATCCAGCATTCGACGGTGGCGGGTAACGCAGGGTTCGCCGTCACCATCGCTTCAGCGGATCAGTAGCTGACAACCCGGGCGCGGTGATGTACCGTGCTCTCCATGGGAACCGCGCCCACCGAACAGCAGCCAACACCGATGCCAGACCCCCGTAAGTTCGTCGCCCAGGCCGTCGAGGTCCTGGTACGACTCGGGATGGACAGCCAGGATGCAACGGACACCGTCGAGGAAGTAGCGCGCACGGTGCGTTTCAGGCTGGCGCCATACGGCAACGGTGAGGGCAACTGGCTGACTCACGTCGTCCGGGCTGCAGCGGATATGGTCGCGGTTCCAGACCCGTCATATACCGAGCACACAGGAGACGATCATGCCGACGGGACAGGCAGCTGAGCAGGCAGCTCAGCGTAAGAGCGGCGGTAGCCAGCCCGCTGATACGGACAAGGGACCAGGCAGCATCTCCGGGAACATAACTCGAGATCCGGAAATGCGCTATACCCCCAACGGGCGGGCCGTAACCTCGATTCGAATCGCGTCAAGCGAGCGTGTCAGGAACGACACCACCGGGGCATGGGAAGACGGCCAGACCACCTACTACGACGTCACGTGCTGGGGGCAGCTCGCCGAGAACGTGTGCGAGGTCCTTGAAAAGGGCGATCGCGTCGTAGCCGAGGGCCGCTGGACCGAGACCACGTGGACAGACGACAAGGAAGAGGAACACCAGCGCGTGTACCTCACCGCCCGGGACCTGGGACCGTCGATGATGTTCCGGTGCGCCCGCCCGGTCCGGCCGCAGCGGAGCAAGCCGTTATGGCCGCCGGATTCACCTGCCAGTTCTGTGAGGGCAAGCACCCGGTTACTGTCCTCATTACCTGGCTGGCGAACGGCGCCAGCGTCAACGTCTGTGACGAGGACCTGGCGCCCGCGCTGATCAACATCCTGGCCGTCGACCTGGGCGTCGACCCGACCCGGTTCTACGACGGCGTACGGAAGCTGGTCGACCGGGAGGGCAAGCGGCAGGCCGCCGAAGCGGAGAAGGGCACCCCGGACACCGACCCCGATGGGGCGGCGTCAGGACCCGGTGAGCTCACTCCCGGCGGTGACGGCGATGCCGACCTGTCGGCCCTCGCGGCGCTCGATGCCGTCGACGTCGATGACGCCAGCGGGGTGCAGCTATGACCGCCGCCGATCACCTTGCGAAGGGCGAGGAAATGCTGGAGCTGGCGACTGCCCAGGCAGATGAGGGGTTCATTCACGAGGAACGCAACCTGCTCTTGCGTGGCCTCGTGCACCTGGTCGCCGCGGTGGCCATCGAGCTGGGCGTTCCGCCGGCGGCCGCCGCCGCCACTGGTGGCAGCAGTGGATAGGGAGAACGCCGTCAGGCTGTATGAGGCCATCAAGGCGGCGGCCGGCGACCTGCACGGCATCGATGCCCGTAACATCAAGGCGTACGTTCTGATCGTCGTCACTGATGAGGGCAAGGTCCTGGAGTCGACCAACATCATCAACGAGGACCAGATGCGGGCGCTGCTGGCCAAGTCGGCACTCGACACGGGCCCGATGGTCGCCCAGGTGCCGCTCAAGTAGCGGTGCCCGGTTAGGTACTGCCTGCCTGCCCCGGTTCCTATGGCTGCTGTCATGGGGCGCGGGCCGGGCCTGGCAGGTAGTGCGCGCTGGACCCGACGCGCCGAATAAGTATCGGGTCACTCTCCTGTCACCGCGCCGATAGGACCATACCCCCATGGAACTCCCATCTCGGGCTGAAGCCATGTATAACACATGGTGGTCATTCGCTAACTATGCCGCAAACGCTAAGGATGCTGCCGGTAACTGGGCGTACACAGTGACCGATGCATCCTCCGCTGCGTCTGAGATTTCCCGTACCGTCGGCGGGCAGTACGCCAGCTGGTCGCCGATCGGCATGTCCCAGCTGTTCTCCGCTGCACGGAAGATCGGCAACGCGACGGACGCGCTGACTACCGCTGACCCGGCCAGCCCGATCACTCCCGGGCATGTCGCCGAGGCGCCGTGGTCGAGGTCCCAGGCTGACCAGGCGGCCCTGCCGATGTGGCAGGCCCGGGTATCGATGACGTACACCGATGAGTCCGGGATCACCCAGACCGGGTTCTCCGTGGTCAACATCAGCCAGGTCCTGCCCAGCTCAGTGGGCAGCCTCAACGCCCAGCTGCAGCTGAGGGTGCAGGACCAGCTGTCGTCACCGCCGGGCACCGGGACGCCCCGGTCAGGGTCGCTCGACAGCATTGAGTCAATCACGCTGCTGGCCGTGTGACATGCCGTCCGACGGGACGGCCCATTACCTTCGGCCTGCCGGGAAGACGTCGACCCCGGCCGCGGTGATCTTCCTGGACAGTGAGTCCCGACAGCGCGATGACAGCGGTATGGAGCTGCACACGCTGAGGCTGTGGGAAGCGCAGCTAGTGCGCCGGAGGGACCGGCGGCGGCCAGGCGAGCACCTGACCGCCACCGGGAACACTCCCACTTCCGTGGCACAGTGTATCGACAGCTGGGCGTCCTACAGCGAGTCGGCCTGGCTGTATGCCCATAACGTGGCGTTCGACCTGACCGTGACCGACCTGGCCACTGAGCTGGGCGGGCTGGGCTGGCAGCTGTCGTCACGGTTCGCCGTCGGCGCCGACAGCATGTGGTGCGTGTTCCACAAGGGCGCCCGGGATGTCCGGGTCAAGGAAAAGCGCAACGGGAAGCTGCAGGAACGCGACCGGGTCAAGTGGGCGCACACGCTGACGATCGCCGACAGCGGGTCGCTGTTCCCGGTGCCCCTGGCCCAGCTGGGCAACCTGCTGGGCATGGTCAAGCCGGCGTTGCCGTCCGATGATGACAGCGATGAGGCGTGGTCGGCCCGCTGCCATGCCGACGTCGACATCCTGCGTGCCGCGGTGCTGGCCATGATGGACTGGTGGGACCGCGCTGAGCTCGGCCGCTGGACAGTGTCCGGCGCCGGGCAAGGGTGGCAGCACTACCGGTCGACGCTGGAGCCCAGGCAGGTCGTGATCGACCATGATGAGGAGATCACCGCGCTTGAGCGCCAGGCGGTGTACGGCGGGCGCCGGGACGTCTTCCGCATCGGGCAGCTGCCCGGCGGCCGGTACGCCGAGGTGGACTTCGAGGCCGCCTACCCTCAGATCGCCGCCAGCTTCCAGCTGCCCGCCCGGGTCGCCGGCCCGGTCAACGACGATCACCGCCGCCTGGCGCTGCACGGCCGGGTACCCGGCGGGATGCTCGCCGAAGTGACGCTCAATACCGACAGCGCCCAGTGGCCCGTCAGGCTGGGCGGCCGGGTGTTCTACCCGTGCGGCCGGTTCAAGACGACGCTGGCCGCCCCGGACATTCAGGCGGCAGCCGACGCCCACGCGCTAGAGCAGGTGCACGACGGCCTGCTCTACACCATGACGGCCCACCTAAAGCCGTGGGCCCGTGAGGTGCTGTCCTGGATCAGGGCGCCGGATGATGAGGTTCCGCCCGTGGTCAAGGTCTGGGCCAAGCTGGCGGCCCGGGCGGTGATCGGCAAGTTCGCCCAGCCTGGCTGGCGTACTGAGCCGTGGGTGGGCCCGCCGTGCCAGGGCTGGTCAATCGAGCAGGCCAGCGACTACCACACCGGTACCCGGCAGGTGATCACCGGGGTCAACGGCGAATACTGGCTATCGTGGGCCGACCAGCGGGGCGACCATGAACGGCCCGCGGTGCTGGCGTTCGTGGAGGCGCACGTCAGGGCCCGGCTGGGCAAGATCATCGCCGGCCCGTACGGTCCGGCGGTCATCCAGTGCGACACCGACGGCGTGATGGTCTCCCATGCCAGGCTGCAGGAAATCGCCGGGAAGCTGGCTGAACGGTGGGTCCGCGGGCGCCAGGTCCGCCCGGGCGCCGATGAGGCCATCGCCTACTGGAACGAGCAGGCCGACCCGCTGAGGATGCGGGAGAAAACCCAGTTCCAGAAAGCGGTGGTGCACGGCCCTCAGCATGTCGTGCTCGATGGCCGGCCCCGGTTCGCCGGGGTGCCCAAAGGCGCCTGGCAGACCGGCGATGAGACGTGGGCAGCCCGGTTGTGGCCCGGGATCACCTGGCAGTCGCAGAATGCCCCTGCAGCGGCTTACGCCCGGCCCGTGCAGCCCTACCTGGTCGCCGGCCCGTACGCCGCGGCATGGGTGATGGCTGACGGCTCTGTGAGGCCAGCAGAGGCCGCTATCGGGGTCGATGGGGTGACGTCGCTGCTGGACTGGAAGCACACCCGGTGGGCCTCCGACGGGCTGCAGCTGGCCGCCCGTCAGGGCATCTGGGCTGATGGTCTATGGGAAGTACCGGAACAACCGGGGGAACCGCCGCCGCCGCCGGGCGTGCCACCACAGCTGTTCTCCGCTCCCTGACACGATGACCCCGGCGGCCTGGCGGGCAGCGATGCCGATGCGGGTATCGCAAAACCGGCACGACAGGATGAGGCCATGGGTGGCCCGGGCGGCGGTGAATGCCCGGGACCAGCACCGCGGGCAGCACAGCTGACGGTCTTGCTCAGGGTCGGGCAGGGCGTCAAGTGTGCCCTGCCAGTCGTGATCCGGCTCAGACATTGGCCGGAATCGTGGCCGCCTGGGACTTCGCCGCCTGGGCGTCGGCCAGCAGCACCTTGTAGTTCTGCCCTGCATCGGCCAGGGCCGCGGCATAGGCATCATGGGCCCTGGTCATCACCCGGTCGTACGCCGCTATCGCCGGGGTCAGGATAGCCTCCGTCGACTCATCCGCGGCGGCCATGTACCGGTTAAAGGCGGCGTAGGCAGCCTGGCGCAGCGGGTGAGCGGCCCCGGCCGCCGCGGCGTAGGCCACATCGAGGACCTTCCCCGATTCGGCCTGGGTCCGCTCGAGCTCGGCGAGGGCCGCCGCGATCTCGGTCCGGAACCTGGTCCCGGCGTCGACGCCCAGCCGTTCCCACGGCTGCCACACCGCCGGGTGTGGCGGGTTGGTGGCGCCCGTCGCCCGGGCTGCTGCCACCGTCGTATGGGCTGCTGCCACCGTCGTATGGGATGGTGCTGTCGGCGTCCGGGCCACGTGAATAGGTATCGCCATAAGATGACGATACCGGGCACCGCCAGGGTGAGGCCATCACCGCGGCGGTGCCCGGTACCGGGGGATTATTACGTCAGGTCGACGTAGTTCACGGGAAGGGCGTTGTGCTCGGCCAGCGTCATCTCCATGTCCCAGCACACCAGGTCGCACTGGTTATTGACGCAGAACGCCGTATCGCCTCCCGTCCCGCCGGCAGGCCAGCTGCAGCTAGGGCAGTCCGCCCCGATCGGCTCGTCAGTGTCTGGCAAGGGACTCACCGATCAGGGGCGCCACGATTTCCACGACGGTTACGTTGACGTTTCCGGGGTGGCGGTGGTCCGTAGCCCAGTGCATGACTAGGTCGATGCACTCATTCACGTAGATGGTGCGGCAGGTGTTGCATCCCGCGACCAGGACGCTACCCGTTCCCGGGTAGTGAATGACCATGTCGAAGGACGGGCACTCGTCGGGGCCTGGGCTAGGCAAGGTGCGCCACCGTGGTGTCGTAGTGGTTCCCGGCCCGGGTGACCGCCTGGTCGTACTCGAGCTCGGCTGCCCGGTGGGTCCTCAGGTAGTCCTGCCATGCCCGGTCAGTTGCTCCCCGGTACTCGGCGAACGCTGCCGTCCGGTCCCGGTTGTACCGGGCGACGGCGTCGGCGAAGGTCGGGCCGGCCGGCTGCTCGGGCACGCTGAGCAGCTCGGCGGCCGGGCGGGGGTAATCCCCGGCCCTGGCCGGCGGCGTGGTGAGCCACGGGGGCGGCTGGGTGAGGTCGGGGGCGTAAGGGTGCAGGTGTTCGGAGTGCCTGGCGTCGGATGTAGTCACCGTTGTGCTCCTCTTGGAAGTGGAGGTGTTTTGGCCGGCAATCAGGCACGGCGTGGGCCAGGATGCCACGATCGAGGGCTACCTCTGAGAGCTTGACGTCAGCCTGGCCGTGCTGCCAGCTGCCCATGATCGGGGCGGCGGCATCGAGTAGGCGGCGCGGTACCCACAGGAAGCCGAGCGACACGTAGGCGATCGGGGCCAGCGGGTCGTCCAGTACTACCGGTGCACCGAGCGTACCGCCCCGATGACTCCACATCCAGGTATCGCGGCCCGTCGATTGCGGCCAGAGCTTGACCATCCCCGTCCATAGGTCCATCGGCGCCAGCTCGACCGCGGCTGTCATGGCGGCCAGGTCGTCGGGGTCAGCGGCCACGTCGCATCCCAGGAGCAGCAGCCCGGTGGCCAGGCGACGCCGGGCCGATCGCCAGGTCTCCGCTATCTGGGCTGCCTCATCCCCTTTGGGGAAGCCAGGAATGGGCCGGATATCGAGTAGATAATCAACGGGTAGGGAAATTACCCGGTAATTACACCACATCGATTGGGCAATATGTATTCTCATGGCGTGGATATTAGCGGTGCCCGTCGGGTAAATACAAGAGGTATACCCCTACGGGGTACCCGTTCGACCCTCACCCAATTCCCCATCTGGATATAGGTAAATGCGGTTCACGATTCCCCAGAGTTACGTAGGGGCCCGGGAGGCGAGCGCTCTTCTCGCCGCCCGCCGGCGCCCCGGCC
>WNFI01216618.1_pt1 | contig 14562 bp, 14 predicted proteins | sample 5400471 | NCBI WGS metagenome assembly WNFI01 (sample SAMN13153348, study PRJNA577476) | soil metagenome | isolation source: 100 cm saprolite on Douglas fir-dominated hillslope | place: USA:California | collected 2013-09-17
CTGCTGCATTCCCTGCGGCAGCTTGCCGAGCAGGTAGTAATCGAGCACCGTGCGCGCGATCGGCGCGGCCGTGCGCGCGCCAAAGCCGCCGTTCTCGACGACCACCGACAGCGCGATCTTTGGATTCTCGAGCGGCGCAAAGACGATGAACAGCGAGTGGTCGCGCAAGCGCTCGGCGACCTTCGACTCGTCGTATTTCTCGTTCTGCTTGATGCCGATGAGCTGCGCAGTGCCGGTCTTGCCGCCGCTGGTGTAGGGCGCGTTGGCGAAGGAGCGCGCCGCCGTGCCTTCCTTGTTGACTCCCGCCATGGCGCGCTTCACGAACTCGAGGTGATCGCGGCGCACCGGCACCTTGTGCACCAGCTCGGGCTCGACGGGGCGCTGCTCGCCGGTGCGCGGGTCATCGACGTAGGCGATGAGATGCGGGCGGTACATCGAGCCGCCGTTGGCGAGGGTGGCCATCGCCTGCGCGAGCTGGATCGGCGTGTACGCGTTGTAGCCCTGGCCGATGCCGATCGAGATGGTCTCGCCGGCGTACCACTTCTGCTGCTCGGGCCGCTTGAAGCGCTTTATCTTCCATTCCGGCGAGGGCAGTACCCCGGTGGCCTCGCCCTGCAGGTCGATGCCGGTGCGCTCGCCGAAGCCGAAATGCTTCATGAAGCCGGCGATGGCGTCGATCCCGAGGTCGTTCGCCACCTGGTAGTAGTAGGTGTCCGAGGAGACCACGATCGACTTGTAGAGGTCGACCACGCCGTTGCCGCCGGCCTTGGAGTCGCGGAAGCGCCGGCCGCCGAACTCGAAGTAGCCCGGGTCGTGGATCGTGCTGCGCGGCGTGCGCTTGCCGAGCTCGAGCGCGGCCAGCGCCATGAACGGCTTGAAGGTCGAGCCCGGCGGGTACATGCCGGCAATGGCGCGGTTGTTCAGGGGCTTGTCGGGCGAGTTGTTGAGTTCGGCCCAGTTCTGCGGATCGATACCGTCGACGAACAGGTTCGGATCGAACCCCGGCTTGGAGACGAAGGCGAGCACGCCGCCGCTCGCCGGCTCGATCGCCACCAGCGCGCCGCGGCGTTCGCCGAACGCATTTTCGGCGACCTGCTGCAGCGTCATGTCGAGCGTGAGCGCGACGTTATTGCCCGGCTGCGAGGGCGTGCGCGACAGCGTGCGGATGCCGCGCCCCGCGGCGTCGATCTCGACGTGCTCGAAGCCGGTGGTGCCGTGCAGCTCGTGCTGGTAGCTCGCCTCGACCCCCGCCTTGCCGATGTAGTCCGTGCCGCGGTAATTCGCGTCGACGCCGTCTTCCTCGAGGCGCGCCTGGTCGGCCTGGTCGATGCGGCCCATGTAGCCGAGGGCATGCGAAGCGATTTCGCCGTAGGGATACTGGCGGAAGAGCCGCCCCTTGATCTCCACGCCTTCGAAGCGATAACGGTTCGCGGCAAACTTGGCCACCTCCTCGTCGCTGAGGCGAGTGCGGATCGGCAGGCTCTCGGCGTTGCGCGTCTCCGCCACCAGCTTCTTGAACAATCTGCGGTCGCGCGGCGTGATCTCGATCAGCTCGGAGAGCTCGTCGATCGTACCCTCGACGCTCTTCGCCCGGCGCGGGAAGATCTCCAGCGTGTAGCCGGAATAGTTGCGGGCGAGCACCAGCCCGTTGCGATCGACGATCAGGCCGCGGTTGGGCGGCACCGGCACGATCGAGATGCGGTTGTCCTCGGCTTTGGCGCGGTAGATGTCGTGCTGCACGACCTGCAGATAGACGAAGCGCGCCGCGAGCAGCAGGAAGCCGATGACCACCGCGATGCCGGCGACGCCGATGCGCAGCTGGAACTGGTGGACCTCGCGTCCGTAGTTTCTGAGCTCGGCGGCGCCCATCGCTAGATCGTCTGCTCGCGCTGCGGTCGCCGCTGCGGCAGCAGCAGCAGCCACGTCAGCATCGGCCACAGCGCCGCGCCGGCCAGCGGGCCGACGATGATCGGCCAGCCTGGAAACTGGTCGCCTGCCGCCAGCCGCACGAGCAATACGACGCCCTGGGTGACGAGAAGGATCACGGCGACGTGCAGCGCCTGCTGCCCGGCGCCGAACCACAGGATGCGGCGCGACATCCAGATTGCGAGGAAGGCGAGCACCGAATAGGCGAGCGCGTGCTGGCCGAGCAGCACGCCGTTCCCCGCGTCGCTGACCAGGCCGAGCGCCCAGGCGATGCCCAGGCCGACGAGGCGCGGCTGGCGCACGCACCAGAACGCGAGCACGAGCGCGACGAAATCGGGCACCAGGCGCAGGTCGCGCCAGGGAAGGAAGTCGAGGAACAGCGCCAAAGCGAACGAGGCGATGATAGTGCTCGCGCGCGCCGGAACCAGGATCGATCTATCTTGCGACATCGGTGGCCTCGGCTTTCGCCGGCTCCTTCGCGGCTTCCTTGAGCCGCGCGCGCCGCGTCTTGTCCAGACGGCGCTCCTTGCCCGGCTGCACGTCGTCAGGGCGCGCCGGACGGTGGGTCTCCTCGGAGAGCACCAGCACGAAGCGGCCGCGGTCGACGCCGGCGGCGGGCCTGCAGATGACGCGCGCGAAGGTGTGCTCGGCGTCGCGCTCGATGTTCACCACAGTGGCGACCGGCAGGCCGGCCGGATAAGTGCCGTCGATGCCCGAGGTCACCAGGTGATCGCCGTCCTGGATCTCGGCGTTGGCCGGCATGAAGCGCAGCTCGAGCATGCCCGAGTTGCCGCCGCCGAACGCCACCGCGCGCAGGCCGTTTCTCAACACCTGCACCGGAATCGCCTGATCCGGGTCGGTCAGCAGCGTCACTTCGGAAAGCAGCGTATGTACGCGCGTCACCTGGCCGACCACGCCGGCTTCGTCGGCCACCGGGCTTCCCGGACGCACGCCGTGCTTCCCGCCGCGGTCGATGAACACCTTGTGCGAATAAGGGTCGCGCCCCGCATAGAGAATTTCGGCGGGCGTGGCGCGCACCTCCAGTTTCTCCGTGGCGCCCAGCATGCGCCGCAGCTGCGCGCTCTCGGCTTGTGCCGACTGGAAGCGCAGCGCGTCCTGCGAATTGGCGAGCGCCTGGGCGCGCAGCGCCACGTTCTCGTCGAGCAGCTGGGCCTGGCTCGAGAAATAGCCGCCGACGCCCTCGAGGAAGTCGATCGGCGCGGTGGCGATGCGCTGGATGGGATAGACGATGAGCGCGAGCGCGCTGCGCATCATCTCGGTGTAGCGAAAGCGCGCGTCGAGGACCAGCAGGGCGAGCGACAAGGAGGCGAAGAAAAACAGCCGAACGAGCGGCGCCGGACCCCTTTTAAAGAAGGGAGGGGGGCTGTGTTCCATCCCCCCGGCGCTCAGTCGTTGGTGAAGATCGGGCCGAAGTGTCGATGTCGCGCAGCAGCGCGCCCCCGCCGGTGAGCACCATGCCTTTCTCGGCGATATCCGCGCCGAGCTCGGGGGGCGTCTGCTCCAGCGCGGACTTCACCGCGGAAACGATCTGGTTCAGCGGTTCAGTGAGCGCCTCCAGGATCTCGTTCGACGAGATGGTGAAGCTGCGCGGAATGCCCTCTGCCAAGTTGCGGCCCTTCACCTCCATCTCGCGCACTTCGCTGCCCGGGAACGCAGAGCCGATTTCCTTCTTGATGAGCTCGGCGGTGGTCTCGCCGATCAGCATGCCGTAGTTGCGGCGGATGTAATTGATGATGGCTTCGTCGAACTTGTCGCCGCCGACGCGCACCGAGCCGGAGTACACCATGCCGCCGAGCGAGATCACGCCGACCTCGGTGGTGCCGCCGCCGATGTCCACCACCATCGAACCGGTGGCGTCTGCCACCGGGAGATCCGCACCGATGGCGGCAGCCATCGGTTCTTCAATCAAGTACACCTGGCCGGCGCCGGCGCCGATCGCGCTTTCGCGGATCGCGCGGCGCTCGACCTGCGTCGAGCCGCACGGCACGCAGATGATGATGCGCGGCGAGGGCGAGAACAGCTTGTTGTCGTGCACTTTCTTGATGAACTGCTTGAGCATCTGCTCGGTGACGGTGAAGTCGGCGATGACGCCGTCCTTCATCGGCCGGATGGCGATGATGTTGCCGGGAGTTTTTCCGAGCATTTGCTTCGCTTCCCTGCCGACCGCCTGGATGGTCTTCTTCCCGTTCGGGCCTGCTTCCTGGCGGATCGCCACCACCGACGGTTCGTCAAGGACGATCCCCTTGCCGCGCACGTAAATGAGCGTGTTGGCGGTTCCGAGGTCGATCGCCAGATCGTTCGAGAAGTAGCTGCGCAGGAATCCAAACATGGGCAAGATGAGACCTTTTTCCGTTTCTTAACCGGGCCTTAGGCTTGCAATCCTAGACCCTTCGTCGATGGCCGCTATGATACGCTAAGGAGGCGCGGGGGTCATAAGGTACTAACTGCCATTTGGCGCATCGCTTGCCGCCCGGCCCTCCGATCGGAATGTCGCTTTCCCACGACCAAATCCGCCGCATCGCGCGGCTTGCCCGCATCGCCATCCGGCCGGAGGAATCCGAGGCGGCGCTCGAGCGCCTGAACCGGGTGGTGGGCCTGATCGACGAAATGCGCGCCGTGGATACCAGCGGCATCGAGCCGATGGCGCACCCGCTCGAGGCTCATTTGCCCGGCGGGCAGCGGCTGCGTCCCGACAAGGTCATCGAGACCGACCAGCACCGGATTTATCAATCCGTCGCCCCGGCGGTCGAGGACGGCCTGTACCTCGTCCCCAAGGTCATAGAGTAGTTTGCTGAACGCGACGCTTTCCGGGCTCTCGGCGGCGCTGGCCGCCAGGAAGCTTTCCTCGGTCGAGCTGACGCAGCTCTATCTCGAGCGCATCGCGAAGCTCAACGGCGAGCTGAATGCCTTCATCACGGTCGACGAGGCGCGCAGCCTCTCCGACGCGCGCCGCGCCGACGCGCGCCGGGCGAAGGGCGACGCGGTGTTGCTCGGCAAGTGCAACATGGACGAGTTCGCGATGGGCTCCTCGAGCGAGACCTCGCACTTCGGGCCGGTGCGCAATCCCTGGGGCCGGCGCCTCGTGCCGGGCGGCTCCTCGGGCGGCGCGGCGGCCGCGGTGGCCGCGCGCATGGCGCCGGCCGCGACGGGCACCGATACCGGCGGCTCGATCCGCCAGCCGGCCGCGCTCTCCGGAATTTGCGGCCTCAAGCCGACGTACGGCGTGGTGTCGCGCTACGGCATGGTCGCGTTCGCCTCGTCGCTCGACCAGGGCGGGCCGCTCGCGAAGAGCGCCGCCGACTTGGCCGTCATGATGAATGTCATGGCCGGGTTCGACGCGCGCGACTCGACCAGCCTCGAGCGCCCCAAGGAAGACTATGGCCGCTCATTGAACCAGAACCTGCAAGGCCTGCGGATCGGCTTGCCCAAAGAGTATTTCGGCGATGGCATCGACCCTGGCGTGCGTAACGCGGTCGAGGAGGCGACCCGGTGGTTCGAGTCGCAGGGCGCGCGCGGCGTGCAAATCGAGCTGCCGCACACGAAGCTCGCCGTGCCGGTGTATTACGTCATCGCCCCCGCCGAGGCGTCCGCCAACCTTTCGCGCTTCGACGGCGTGCGCTACGGCCACCGCGCGAAGGAGTACGGCGATCTCACCGACATGTATTGCCGCACGCGCGCAGAGGGCTTCGGCGCCGAGGTGAAGCTCAGGATCCTCGTCGGCACCTACGTGCTGTCGCACGGCTATTACGACGCTTATTACCTGCAGGCGCAGAAGATCCGGCGCCTGATCGCGCGCGACTTCGCCGCGGCGTTCGAGCGCTGCGACGTGATCATGGGACCGACCTCGCCGGGCACCGCGTTCGAGCTCGGCGCAAAAAGCGACGACCCGGTGCAGATGTACCTGGGCGACATCTTCACCGTTCCCGCACCGCTGGCCGGGCTGCCGGCGCTCTCGGTGCCCTGCGGCTTCGACGGCAGGGGACTGCCCGTGGGGCTGCAGCTGATGGGGAACTACTTCTCCGAGGCGGCGCTGCTCGGCATCGCGCACCGCTATCAGCAGGCGACCGACTGGCACCTGCGGGTGCCGAAGGAAACGCCGTTATGAGGTGGGCGTTGTTACTTGCAGCGCTCCTTCCTCGCGTCGTCTCTGCTGATGAGACTAGTGAAACCAAAGAGCTGGTCGGGCAGGTCGGGAGCCGCAGCGCGTTGATGGTGGTGCACGCTACGCAGCGTGCGGACGGCGGCTGGCAACTCACGGGCGAGTACGTGCTTCTTCCCACGCTTGCGCGCCGTTTTGTCGAGGGCGAAAGAAGCCCCGAGCTCGGCGTCACGACGCTGAAGGAAGGCAGTACTGCGATCCTCTACGGCCGGCCCGCCAGCGGCGAGCTGCGCGGCGCCTGGCAGGGCGGCATGTTCAAGGGGACGCGCTACGGCCCCGGCGGGCAGGAGCGCGAGCGCTTCGAGTTCAGCGAGGAATTCCCGCCGCTGGACGGCTACAGCGCCGGCGTGCGCTGCGACGTAGCCGAGGGTCGTTACCAATCGAATCTGGTTTTCTCAGTCGACTCCGGGAAGCTGAAACCCGGCTCCTTCGAGTGGCGCGCCAAGGTCGCACCGAGCGGTCACACTTGCGTACTGCGAGGCCTGGAGCAGCAGCCGTTCAAAGGGGGTCTGCGCTTCGCCGCCGGCCGTTGCAGCGTGACGCTGCGCGAGGCGGGCGAGTTCGTGCGCGTCGCGGCGGAAAACTGCGCGGCGCAATGCGGCTCGGAGGCCTACCTCGAGCCGCTGATCGTCGACCGGCGCGGTCGCTGCCAGCTGTTGCGCCAGGAGCCGAAATGAGCGGCTGGGAAAGAAAGGAGCCGAAGTGACCGGCTGGGAAATCGTAGTTGGGATCGAGACGCATGCCCAGCTCGCGACGCAGAGCAAGATGTTCTCGGGCGCCTCGAGCGCCTTTGGCGCCCCGCCGAACACCCAGGCCTCCGCGGTCGACATCGCGCTGCCGGGCACGCTGCCGGTGGCGAACGCCAAGGCCGTCGAGCATGCGATCCGGTTCGGCCTCGCCGTGAAGGGACAAATCAACCGCCGCTCCATCTTCGCGCGCAAGAATTATTTCTATCCCGACCTCCCCAAGGGCTACCAGATCAGCCAATACGAGCTGCCGATCGTCGCCGGAGGAGAAGTGAAGTTCTTTGTAGACAAGGAAGAAAGACGCGTGCGGCTCACGCGCGCCCATCTGGAGGAAGACGCCGGCAAGTTGCTGCACGAGCTCTCCCACGGCATGACCGGCGTCGACCTCAACCGGGCCGGCACGCCGCTGCTCGAAATCGTCTCCGAGCCCGAGCTGCGCGGCGCGAAGGAAGCGGTGGCGTACGCCCGCGCCCTGCATGGGCTCGTCATGTGGATCGGCATCTGCGACGGGAACATGCAGGAGGGCTCATTTCGTTGCGATGCGAACGTTTCAGTAAAGAAAGCAGGAGAGGAAAAATTGGGTACGCGCTGCGAGATCAAGAACCTCAATTCGTTCCGCTTCATGGAGCGCGCGATCGAATTCGAGGCGCGGCGCCAGGTCGAGCTGCTCGAGGAAGGCGGAAAAGTCGAGCAGGAGACCCGGCTCTACGATCCGGACCGCGACGAGACGCGTTCCATGCGCACGAAGGAAGACGCTCAGGACTATCGCTACTTCCCGGATCCCGATCTCTTGCCGTTGCTGCTGCGCGAAGAACAAATCAGGAAAATTGAAACCGAAATGCCAGAGTTGCCGGATGCGACGCGCGAGCGCTTCGCGCGGGAATACGCGCTGCCCGCGTACGACGCCGGCGTGCTGACGGCATCGCGCGCCGCGGCCGACTATTTCGAGGCGCTGGTCAAGGCTGCCGGCGTCGATCCGAAGCTGTGCGCGAACTGGCAGACCGGCGCGCTGAACGCTGCGCTCAACGAGGCCGATCTCCCGGTGAGCGAGTCGAAAGTAGGCCCCGCGCCCCTGGCCGGGTTGCTGAAGCGCATCGCCGACGGCACCCTCTCGGGCAAGATGGGGAAAGAGGTGTTCGACGCCATGTGGGCTGGCGAGGGAGGAGCGGACGACATAATTGAGAAACGCGGCCTTAGGCAGATCAGCGACTCTGCACTGATTGAAAAATTAGTAGACGATGTGCTCGCCGCGAATGCCAAGCAAGTACAGGACTACCGCTCGGGAAAGGAAAAGGCCTTCAATTCCCTGGTGGGGCAAGTCATGAAAGCAACGAAAGGCAAGGCTGATCCCGAGCAGGTCAGCCAGGTGCTGCGCCGCAAGCTCTCGGGCTGAGCTACCTGCGGACGGTCAGCTCCCGGTAGCGTTTCTTGTCGTCGTTGTATTTGGCGTTGATGTTGTCGGCGTCCTTCTTCTTTGCCACGAGCAGGTTTTCCTGCGCCTGCAGGTCGATTTCCGCGTCCCGGATGTCATCCTGGAGCCTGGCCGGCGGCTTGTTATTGCCCTTGTAGAACTCGAGCTCCTTGTCATAGGTCGCCTGGCGCTTCTTGATCGCATCGACGCGCAACTCGACGTCCTTGACCGCCTTCTCGTTGTCGGCAAGAGCGCGGGAGCGAGCTTCGTCGATGTCCTGCTCGCTGGTGTAGGTGGCGAGCAGGGCGCGGTTGCGGCGGGCGGCTTCCTTGGCGGCAGCGTCTTCCTCGCGCTTTTTCTCTTTCTCGTCGCCCTCCGGGCTGATGCGCTTGACGACTATGCCGGAAGTGCTGAGCTGCTCCACCGGCTGGCCGATGCACTGCTGCGGCAGCGTCGAGCCGTAGTACTTCTTTCCGTCCTTGCCGACGCAGCGGTACGTGAGCTCGCCGGGCCTGGCTTGAGAGTGGGCGGCGAGCGGTGCAAGGATCAGCGCGGTCGCAGCGATCATTGTCAGTTGCCTAACCATGCACGAGCCTCCCTGGAGCGCGAGGACCACGGATTCTAACCTGTTAAAATTCGCGCCGCTCATGCACTTCGCCGACCAGGCGTTCATAGCCGAGACCACCGCCAAGATGCTGCTCGAGGTGAAGGCGGTGCTGTTTTTCCAGGACCAGCCGTTCGTCTTCACCTCCGGCTGGGCGAGCCCGGTGTACATCGACTGCCGCAAGCTCATCTTCTATCCGCGCATCCGCAGTCAACTGGTTGACTTCGCCGCCGCGACGCTCGCGCGCGACGTCGGTTTCGAGCAGTTCGACGTGGTCGCCGGCGGCGAGACGGCAGGCATTCCCTATGCGGCGTGGATCGCCGAGCGCCTCGCGCTGCCGATGCAATACGTGAGGAAGAAGCCAAAGGGTTTCGGCCGCAACGCGCAGATCGAGGGCGACATCCGCGAGGGCGCGCGCACGCTGCTGGTCGAGGACCTTACCACCGACGGGCGCTCGAAGATCAATTTCTGCAAGGCGCTGCGCGAGGCGGGCGCGATCGTCGAGCACGTGTTCGTCAACTTCTACTACGACATCTTCCCCGAGTCGAAGAAGACCCTCGCCGATCTCGACGTGCGCCTGCATCATCTCGCCACGTGGTGGGACGTGCTGGCGCTCGTCAAGAAGGGCGGCTACCTCGAGTCGGCGCAGATCGGCGAAGTCGAGAAGTTCATGCACGCGCCGGCGCAGTGGTCGGCGGCGCACGGCGGGGTCTCCGCTTTCCCATCGTCTTGAGGGTCACCACTCTCAACGTCAACGGTATCCGCTCGGCCGCGAAGAAAGGCCTGTTCCGCTGGCTCGCGACGCAGCGCGCCGATATGGTGTGCCTGCAGGAGATGAAGTGCCAGGAGATCGACCTCGACGCCAGGCTGCATGGCCTGAAGGCGTTCGAGACCTGCCACGCCTTTGCCGAGAAGAAAGGCTACAGCGGCGTCGCCCTCTATAGCCGCAGGGCGCCGGACGAGGTCAAGCGCGGCTTCGAGAGCCGCGAGTTCGACGCCGAGGGACGGTACGTCGAGGCGCGCTTCGGCACGCTGTGGGTGGTCTCGGTGTACCTGCCCTCGGGTTCGGCGGGCCCGCACCGGCAGAAGTCGAAGTTCCGCTTCCTCAAGAGCTTCCTCAAGCACCTGATGAAGCTGAGGCAACGCGGCTGCGAGATCATCCTGTGCGGAGACTGGAACATCGCGCACCAGGAGATCGACCTGAGGAACTGGAGGTCGAACCAGAAGAACTCCGGCTTCCTGCCGGAGGAACGGGCCTGGCTCAGCGGGGTATTCGACACGCTGGGCTTTGTCGATGTTTTCAGGCGCCTCAACCAGAAGCCCGATCAGTACACCTGGTGGTCGAATCGCGGGCAGGCCTGGGCGAAGAACGTCGGCTGGCGCATCGATTACCAGATCGCCACCCCCGGGATCGCTGCCACCGCGCGCAAGGAATCGATCTACAAGGCGAAGCGCTTTTCCGACCACGCGCCGCTCACGATCGACTACGAGTGGCTGCTTTAGGCACTTTGATTTCGGTTTTTCGCAGCAAGAGGATCTTTCTTCTTCTTCTGCTGGGCTTCTCCTCGGGCCTTCCCCTCGCGCTCACCGGCGCCACGCTGCAGGCGTGGCTGGCGGTCGAAGGCATCGATATCCAGGCGATCGGCTGGTTCACGCTCGTCGGCCAGCCTTACGTCTACAAGTTCCTGTGGGCGCCGCTGATGGACCGCTACAGCATTCCGCTTCTTGGCAGGCGACAGGGGTGGCTTCTCGTCACGCAAGGAGCGCTGCTGCTCGCGATCGCCTGCATGGGGACGGTTTCGCCGAAAGAGGCGCCTTTCCTGCTGGCCGGGCTCGCGCTCGCCGTGGCGTTTCTGTCCGCCTCGCAGGACATCGTGTTCGACGCCTACCGCGCCGATGTGCTCGGCGCCGAGGAGCGCGGCGCCGGCGCCGCGGTCTCGGTGCTCGGCTACCGCATCGCGATGCTGGTTTCGGGGGGCCTCGCGCTCATCCTGGTCGACAACTGGATCAGCTGGACTCAGGCGTACTGGCTGATGGCGGGCCTCATGCTCGTCGGCGCCGCGGCCACCTGGGCCGCGGAAGAACCCGCGACGCCGCCTAGTGCGCCGAAGACGCTGGCCGAAGCGGTGCGCGAGCCGCTCGCCGAATACTTCTCGAGGCACGGCGCCTGGCTACTTCTCCTGGTCATCATCCTGTACAAGCTGGGCGATGCCTTCGCCGGCACGCTGACGACGGCGTTCCTTCTGCGCGGCGCCGGCTTTTCGCTCACCGACGTCGGCTGGGCCAACAAGTGGCTCGGTGTCGGCGCCACGATCCTCGGCCTGCTGATCGGCGGCGCGCTGATGGCCAGGCTGAGACTCTTCAAATCGCTGTTGCTGTTCGGCTTTCTGCAGGCGCTCACGAACCTCGGCTTCATGCTGCTTGCCGCGGCGGGCAAGAGCTACCCGTTGATGATCACGGTGATCGCGGCCGAGAACCTGTGCGGCGGCATGGGCACCGCGGCCTTCGTCGCGCTGCTCATGGCGATGTGCGACCGGCGCTTCTCGGCGACGCAGTATGCGCTGCTCTCCGCGCTCGCCTCGCTCGGCCGCGTCTACGTCGGCCCGGCCGCCGGCGCGCTGGCCGAGAGCTTCGGCTGGACGACGTTTTTCTTCTTCACCTTCCTCGTCGCGCTGCCGGGCATCGCAATGCTCTGGTGGCAGCGCCCGCGCATCGAAGAACTGGACAAATCGCCAGCTACCTCTTCCCAGGCAACGGTCTAAGCCTTCATGCGCTTGAAGAACTGCACCGCGCGCTCGTGCCGCAGGGCTTCCTCGAGCGTCTTGAAGGTGCCGAGGTTGCGCCGCTTGCCGGTTCTGGGATCGATCTTGCGGGAATAGAGGCGGTATGCGCCTGACTTGAGCTTGCGGATCATCTTTTTCGGCCCTTCTCGCGCGACACCCAGAGCGCGTAGCACATGTATGCGACGACCGCGGCATTGAGCAGCAGCGCTGCGACCTTGATCCATGATACGCCGCGCGTGAGCTCGTAGATCTCGACCGGCACGTAGATGCCGCCGCTCAACGCCGCGAGCCACTCGGCCCAGCGCCGGCCGCGCCACAGGCCATAGGCCTCGATGAAACGCAGGCTCGCGTAAAGCGCGGCAAACCCGGCCAGCGCCCACAGCTGGGAATTGGAAATATTCTCCAGCAGCCGAAGGAAGACCTGCGGGGTGCTCTTCGCCGGGTTGAGGTGCAGGCGGCCGACCAAGGCGTCGGCAAAGCGCTGCGCGTCACCGTGAAACAGCGCAAGCACCCCCCACCCGGCGGCGAGGGCCAGCACTCCCTTGAACGCCTCGAACAGCGCGACCGCGCGTAGCGCGCCTTTGTGGGCGTTCATTGCGCGGTGCAGCGGTATACGGCGAGGCTGCCGAGCAAATTGGGCAGCAATGCCACCGGCTTGCCATGGTGCAGCACCAGCCGCTCGCGGATCCTGAACCCCAGGCGCCGGCACAGGTCCTCGAAGTCGGCGACGGTGCAGTGGTGCACGTTCGGCGTCTCGTACCATTCGTAGGGCAGCGCCTCCGACACGGGCATGCGGCCGAGCGCGACCTGCACGCGGGCGCTCCAGTGGCCGAAATTCGGGAAGCTGACGATCGCCTCGCGCCCGACGCGCAGCATCTCGCGCAGGATGCCTTCGGTATGGCGCACCGCCTGCAACGTCTGCGAAAGGATCACGCAGTCGAACGAACGATCCGCGAACAGCGACAGCCCGCTTTCCAGGTCGACCTGCAGCACGTTGACGTCGTTCGACACGCAAGCGATCACGCTGTCGTCGTCGATCTCCACGCCGTAGCCGGGCGCCTCACGCGCCTGCCAGAGGTAGCGCAGCAGCGTGCCGTCGCCGCAGCCGAGGTCGAGCACGCGCGCGCCGCGATCGAGCCACTGCGCGATGGCGGCGAAATCGGGGCGCGCGGCGAGCAACGCCTGTTCAGGGGACGTCATAGCTCTATGTTGGCGAAATAGGCGCGCAGCGCGGCGTGGTAGCGCGGATCCTCGAGCAGGAACGCGTCGTGCCCGCCGGGCGCGGCGATTTCCAGATAGGAAACGATGCGCCGGTTGTCGAGCAGCGCGCGCACGATCTCGCGCGAGCGCGGCGGCGGGAAGCGCCAGTCGGAATTGAACGAAACGACGAGAAACGCGGCTTTCGCGCGCGCGAGCGCCGCGGTGAGGTCGCCGCCGTAGTCGGCGGCCGGATCGAAGTAGTCGAGCGCCTTGGTGATGCGCAGGTAGGTATTGGCGTCGAAGTAGGTCGAGAACTTGTCGCCCTGGTAGCGCAGGTAGGACTCGATCTCGAAGTCGATGTCGAAGTCAAAGCCAGGCGTCCCGCGCCGCAGCAGCCGCCCTCGCGTCGGCACCACGCCTTTGTCGTAGTAATGTCCGCCGTGAAAATCCGGGTCGGTCAAGATCGCCTGGCGCGCGACCTCGTTGAAGGCGATATTCTGCGGCGTGAGCCTCGCCGCGGCCGCGACCACGATCGAGTGCCGGATGCGCTCGGGGTACGAAAGCGCCCACTGCAGCGCCTGCATGGCGCCCAGCGAGCCGCCGATCACCGCGGCGAAGCGCTCGATGCCGAGATGGTCGGCGAGCCGCGCCTGCGCTTCGACCCAGTCTTCGATCGTCACCACCGGGAAATCGGCGCCCCAGGGCTTGCCGGTCGCGGGGTTGGGCGAGGCGGGCCCGGTCGAGCCGAAGCAGCTGCCGAGATAGTTCGAGCCGACGACGAAGAAGCGCCGCGTGTCGAGCGGCTTGCCGGGGCCGACCAGGTTGTCCCACCACCCCACGTTGCCGGGGTCGCTCTCATAAAACCCCGCAACATGGTGAGAAGCGTTGAGCGCGTGGCACACCAGCACCGCGTTCGAGCGCGCCGCATTCAGCGTGCCATAGGTCTCGTAGGCGATGTCGAAGGCGGGCAGCTCGGCGCCGCTGCGCAGCCGCAGCGGCTGGTCGAAGCGCGCCTTGCGCGCGCTTACAGCGCCGACGGACGACGGATCAGGGGGTGCGTTCAAGTAAGTCTCTTTAGCGGCATTTGTTAGGCGCCCGCAAGCTGAACATCAAATCGGCGCGCGACGAATTATAGCGGAGGTTCTTTTGCCGCTCCGGATTGCAGCAGCGAATCGATTCTCTCCTCTGGCAGGCCCGCTTCGCGCAGCACCTCGCGCGTGTGCTCCCCCAGCCGCGGCGCGTGGCGCCGGTACTCGGGTTGGGATTGCGACCATTCCGACGGCACCGCCAGGGACTTGATCCGGCCCTCGGTCGGATGCTCCACGACCCCCAGGTAGCCGATGGCCGCAAGATGCGGGTCGGCGACGATGTCGTCGATGCTGTTCATGCTCTGTACTGGAATGTCGGCGCGGCCGAGCGCCTCGACCCACTGCCCGGTGGTGCGCTTTTTCATTTCCTCGGCGACCATGGCGTAGGCGCGGTTGTAGTTCTTGCTCCTCGCTTCCTGAGTGGAAAACTCAGGCAGGGAAAAGATCTCGGGCTTGCCGAGGATGTCGAAAAACGCCTTCCACTGCTTGTCGTTATAGATCAGCGCGCAGACGTAGCCGTCGCGGGTCTCGTAGGGACGGCGGTCCGGGGCGAGGATGCGGTGGTAGCCGGGCTCGCCGAGCTGCGGCTCGAAGGTGTAGCCGCCCAGATGGTCGCCGAGCACC
>WNFI01322735.1_pt1 | contig 14562 bp, 13 predicted proteins | sample 5400471 | NCBI WGS metagenome assembly WNFI01 (sample SAMN13153348, study PRJNA577476) | soil metagenome | isolation source: 100 cm saprolite on Douglas fir-dominated hillslope | place: USA:California | collected 2013-09-17
TGCACACCGTTCGGGAGGGTTTGTAACTTGGATGCCTTTATCTCGTATTCACGCAAAGACAAAGAGTTTGTTCGCAAACTGCACCAGGCACTCGTAGACAATAAAAAAGACGTTTGGATCGATTGGGAAGATATTCCGATTACCTCAGACTGGCGGGCTGAGATCAAGGCCGGGATCGAGGGAGCCAACTCATTTATTTTCGTCCTCTCGCCTGATTCAAATGCTTCCGAAGTGTGTGCCGAAGAACTTAAAATGGCGATTGAGGACAAGAAGAGGCTTGTCCCCCTCGTTTATCGCGATGTCGATCCCAAAGGCGTAAATCCCGCCCTGTCATCGCACAACTGGCTGTTTTGCCGCGACACCGATGATTTCAGTACAGTGCTTGGAACTTTAATTCAGGCACTGGATACAGACCTGGATTACGTTCACATGCATACGCGCTTACTGGTGCGTGCTCACGAATGGGATAGCCACAGTCGCAATCCAAGCTACGTCCTGCGCGGACAGGATTTGCAGACTGCCGAATCCTGGCTTGCCGAAGGTGCCGAGAAACGACCATCATCGACAACATTGCATACCGAATACATTCAGGCCAGTCGCCGCGCTGCAACGGCACGAACCCGGTCATTGCTCAGCTTCGCCGTCTTTGGGCTGATCATTGCGATCATTCTGGCAGTGGTTGCCGTCTATCAATCGGGTGTGGCGTCCCGTAACGAGAAAATCGCCCAGGACAGCCTTGTCTACTCTGACAGTTTACGGCTCGCTGCAGAAGCCGACGGGTTGACCATCGCCGATAATGGCAACGCCGAACTCGCCGCCTTGCTCAGCATCCGCGCCCTGAAAACGGTCTATTCTCCACAGGCCGACGCTTCCTTATTGAGAGCGCTGCCACTGATTTATACCCATGAAACCTTTGTCGGTCATAGCAACTATATACGGGCCGTTGCCTATTCGCCGGATGGGAATACGCTACTCACCGCCAGCCAGGACATGACGCTCAAACTGTGGGACGTTAAATCCACCAACGAAATACGGACTTTCACCGGAGCTACCGGCCCAATTTATACAGTCGCATACTCGCCCGATGGCAAAACGGCGGCAAGCGGCGGGGTTGATAAGACGCTCCGCCTATGGGATGTGGCAACGGGCAAGGAAGTCCGCGATTTCGTTGGACATACCAACAGTATTCGAGGGGTGGCATTTTCCCCGGATGGCAAGTATCTGGCGACGGCCAGCGACGATAAAACCGCGCGGCTGTGGGACGTTTCCACGGGTAAAGAGATTCGCCAGTTTGCCGGTCATACAGATATGGTCAAGGCACTCGCATTTTCGCCGGATGGAGCCAATCTGGTGACGGGCGGCGCGGACACCACGATAAAACAGTGGAAGGTTGATACCGGCGCGCTAATCCACGATGTCATGGGCAACGGCGAGGCCATATACTCTCTAGTGGTCGAGCCAGATGGGAATCATGTCATTGTGGGTACTGATGCTACTTCAGTCCTGGAATGGAACCTCGTCACCGGGGAACAGGGGACAAAGTTTGTCGGACATAGCGACGCAATCTGGGGGATGGCTATCTCCAAAGATGGGACGTTGCTGGTGACGGGCAGTCGAGACCGCACTGCCCGATTGTGGAGCGTGGCATCGGGTCAGGAACTGCGGCGCTATGTCGGTCACACGGATACGGTGTATGGCGTTGCGTTCTCGCCTGACGATGACTATGTATTAACTGGCAGCCGCGACAACAGCGCTCGATTGTGGGACACGGGCACTGTCACCGCGCAACAGGACATTTTGCGCTCGATGCACGGGCACACCGATAACGTCAATCGCGCTATCTATTCGCCCGATGGGAAATGGATTGCTACCGCCAGTTCTGACCTGACTGTCGGCTTCTGGAACGCGGCGACAGGTGAAGAGATCCGCGATTTCCAGGGCCACACCGGACCTATCTGGAGCGTGGTATTTTCGCCAGACGGCAAAACCCTGCTGACCGCCAGCAGTGATAAAACGGCGCGGCTGTGGGATGTCGCCACAGGTAAGGAAATCCGCCAATTTGTGGGTCATGCCAGTACGGTGTGGGACGCGGAATTCTCGTTTGACGGCAAGAAAGTCGCTACGGTGGGCAAAGACCTGACGGTGCGCATCTGGGATACGCAAACCGGTAAGCAGTTACAACTCATGACGGGACATGGTGACGAGGTGTATTCCGTCGTGTTTTCACCTGACGACAAAACGGTTCTCACTGCCAGTGCCGACAAAACATTACGGCTGTGGGACGTTGCCACCGGGCTTACACTTCATGAGTACAAAGGCCACACGGATGAAGTGTACTTCGGGGTTTTCTCCCCTGATGGCAAACAGATCATCTCCGGCGGTCTGGATCGCACCGTCAGGCAATGGGACACCGCAACCGCAGCAGTCACGCATATTTATCAGGGGCACGCCGATGCGGTATATGCGGGATCGTTTTCCCCCGATGGTAAATATATCCTCACTGGCAGCGCGGATCAGAGCGCAAGGCTCTGGGAGCTGGCAATGGGTAAAGAAGTGCGGCGCTTCGTGATTTTACTGACGACGAGCGAATACGTTTCCAGATTAGCGACGATAATCCGACCTGCCCGGAGTTCAACGCGGGGCGCAAACTCGTTCAGGCGACGCCCATGCGCACGCCGTCGCTGACATTTACGCCAAATCCGACGCTCACTGTCGCCGCGAACCAAGGCACAATCATGCCGACGCCAACCAATACGCCGCTGCCCACCGCAACTGCCGTGCCAGCCCAGAACAAGCAGCCGTCGGGAAGTTACTGACCCAGGCTGGCTTTTAGAACGGTCACAGAGATAAGGACCACATGCAGACAATTGTTGTTGCTTCGACAAATCCGGTAAAAGTGCAGGCCGCACTGAATGGCTTCCAAACAATGTTCGCGCAACACGAATTCTGCGCGGAGGGAATTTCGGCACCGTCAGGCGTTAGCGCACAGCCTATGACCAGCCATGAGACGCTGGAAGGCGCAACAAATCGCGCCACGAATGTCCGCCAGCAGCGACCCGATGCGGACTATTGGGTGGGCATCGAGGGCGGCGTTGAGGAAATCGAAGGACAAATGGAAGTCTTCGCCTGGGTCGTCGTGCTATCCACGACGCGTTCTGGCATGAGCCGCACTGGAACTTTTCATCTACCAGATGAAGTCATTGCATTGGTGCGGCAGGGCATCGAACTGGGCGAGGCCGACGATATTGTCTTCGGTAGGGCAAACTCCAAGCAGCAAAATGGTTCGGTTGGCCTGCTCACCAACGATGTTATTACACGGTTGACTTACTACGAGCACGCCGTGATCCTGGCGCTGATCCCGTTCAAGAATGAGCACCTGACGTTCACCGCGCCGCACCACAGCGCCTGAGAGGGTAAAAGAGATGCTTAATGGTTTGAAGTACGTCAACCTCGCTTTTAGTTTCCTGCTGGAACTGCTGATGCTGGCGGCCTTTGCCTATTGGGGCTGGTATACGGGATCGGGAACCGTAGTGAAAATTATCCTCGCCATCGGTGTTCCGCTGGTCGCAGCGACAGTCTGGGGCATCTTCTTAGCGCCACGCTCGACAAGGCGTTTGACTGGCCTTCCCTATTTAATCGTGGCCGGAGCGATCTTCGGGTTGGCGGCGCTTGGCCTTGCCGCCGCCGAACAGCCTGGGTGGGGACTGGCGTTGGCGCTGGCATTTGTAATCAACCATATCCTGCTGGCTGTACTCGGCGATACAATTGAGCCAGCTGCGCAGTGAGCCTACAACAGGTTGCGCGGCACGTATCTCACGGCAAATCCCACGACGAGAAGTATCACTGCCAGCGCCGTAAGCAGCCACATAGGCCACCGCACATTGCTTGCCCTGGGCCGGATGTTGACCGTCGCCACGCATAGCACCAGGATCGTACAGATCGCGATTGAGGGCGTCATAACGGTGAAATCCGCCAGTTGCTGGACAAGCAGGCCAAACACAGCAGCCATCGCCCAACGCTCTGGCCCTTTTTCCGGGATGTACCGTATAAATTGAGTCGCTGTGACACCGAGCGCCAGTACACCGACGATTCCCAGCTCCACGGCGATCTGAAGAACGATATCGTGGGCATGTAAGTTCTGTCCATCGGGCGGTGTATATACCTTATACCGAGGTGGAAAGCGAGTTGTCCTGAAGGTAAACAATCCCTGGCCCGTCATAATCTTTGACGGTAACAGCGCAAATGCACGTCGATAGATCGGGTAGCGTCCATCGCCTCCGCGATATGCTATCAAATAGAAGCCAAGCACAAGAATTCCGAGGATGATAGCTAGTCGCTGGCTCGGCCCGACGCGAAAAAACAGCATTGCGCCGAAGCTGCAACAAACACCTAACACACCGCCACGCCCTCCGGTCAGGAGCAGCACGAAGATACTTAGCAACATAAATATAACGTAGCCAACGCGCATATAGCCTTTGGTATTCAAGATGCGGCTGAAGGTCAGAGGGATCATCAAGGCCAGGAACGCCGCCAATATATTTGCGTTCTGCAAAAGCCCCGCAACCCGATCTGGCTGGTTAGTCAAGATTTGGAATACGGCAGTTCCTACGACGACTACACCTGCAACAAACAAGCTGTCCAGCAATCCATTGGCTAGAAGCAGTTTATTGCCCAGTACATCATAGGTGATATACCAAAGTAAGATATATAGTCCGGCAAACCACAAGCCAACCACTACATATTGACGCGCAGGCAAGTTAGCAACCGTGGAAATGGCAAAAGCAATTAGCCACAACGGTACAGCCAGGTCCAGCGGCGTTCTGTACCACTGGTTCTTATATTTTGTGCGCAGCAGCAGCCAGCTTACAACCAGCAGTGCCAGCAATACCAGTGCGGGTATGGTTGCGCTGGTGTCAGTGATTCCGGGCCAGGTGCCAGCGACGACCAGGATAAAAATCATGACGATGCCGAGCACTACTGAGGGAATTAATTGACCTAATATTCGGGTTCGTGATTCTGAATGATCTTCGGCTCCAACATTGCGTTCTCCGAACAGTAAGTCGCGATTCATTTGGCTCCGTCAAAGTGATGTGTGCGGACAATAGGCGTAATCTTAGCCTAGATTTGAGGCGAACTTATGGAGATGGGGAAATATTAATGACAGCCTCATCAAAACACAAAAATGGCCTTCATCTACGCTCAAGTTTGCTGTATAGTTGTTGAGAATTAATGCAAGTTTGTTCTAGAGGTAATATGACGATGGCTGATTTGCAAGCGCTTTTTCAGGCCGTTAATGAATTATCTGCTGAGGATCTCAAAGAACTTTATCGCTATATCACGGAAACCCGCATGGAGTTCACCAATCCTCCAGCAGAGGAACAGCCAGACACTAACAAACCGCGAATTCTGGGGCTTCATGCACACTTGGGGAAAGCGTGGATGAGCGATGATTTCGATGATGAACTTCCTGATGAATTCTGGTTTGGGGAGCAATGAAATATCTGCTCGATACTCACACTTTGATTTGGCTTGATAGCGAACCTGAGAAACTATCAAGCAAAGCAATCGAACTCTGCGCCGATAGAACTAACCGCCTGTTATTGAGCATCGCCAACGTTTGGGAAATGCAAATCAAAATTCAGCTAGGAAAGCTAACTTTGCCAGATAGGTTGGCAAATATTATTGCAACGCAGCAAGCCACGAATGGGATTCAACTGCTTCCCATCGAATTGCCCCATATTTTCGAGTTGGCAACCTTGCCAAACTATCACAAGGACCCGTTTGATCGCCTCTTAATCGCTCAGGCACGTGTTGAAAAAGCCGTTCTCATCACTAGCGATCAACAATTTGCCCGGTATCCGGTGAGCGTCGTTTGGTAGTCCGTAGTTGATGGGCGAATGCAACAATCGCAAAATCAGTATAATTACCCACAAACACCTGATCCACTGGCAATAATCGCGATGGCCTTTGACCAACAACGAAACATCAAGCGGCTTAAGACCGAGATCGAACTGAAGCGGACAGCACTCGCTGAAGAGCGTTCCGCGCTCCAAAAGCTGCAAAATGAGATCGCGAGTTTTGCCAGCCAATATGATCGCACCATCGGACCATTGGAAGCCGAACTAGACGCCGTACGCCAGCAGATCGAAACGTTGCAAACGCGTTCGTCGATGGATCACGGCTCGATCTGGGGGCCGGGCTATTCTTCGTTTGAAGAGAGCTTCGACGCCAAATATCGCCACCAGAATCCGCCGCTCACCTTCCCCAGCCGCCCGGTTGACGACACTACTTTGCGCACACTTTATCGCAAGCTGGCCCGCAAATATCACCCGGACACGACCACCGATCCCGACGAAAAAGCCCGCCTGACGATCATCATGGCGCAGATCAACGCCGCCTATCGCGCCCGGAATATAGATGAACTGCAATTAATTGACGGGCAGAAATTCAAAAGCCCCAAAATCGCCCCGCCGGTTGTCGACGCGACTGGACCTCGCGAGCCAACCTACTTCGATCTCGTCAAGGTTGCCGAAGGGCTTGATGCCGAGATCGCCTGGACGCGCAGTGAACACAGTCGCGTGTTGTCCAGCCCCCTGATGTCGCTCAAGATCGAGGCCAGCATTGCCCGCAGTCAGGGCCGCGACCTCCTACGCGAGATCGCGGCTAAAATTCGGGGAGATCTCGACGCGGCGCGGGCAGAACTTGCCGAGTTGCGGCGAGTCAGGTAAACCTGTCTCAATTACTTCCCTTGCAAACTATCAGCAACAGCAGCGAGATCAGCGGCACAACCAGGATTGATTTGCTTATCCGACAGACTTTTCACTTTAGCAGAGAATGTGCTCAGTCGCTTAGAATCGAGCAGCGGTGACAGGGCTTGTTGTGCTTCTGAGCCAGTCACGCACCTGTGCTCGATAACTTGCAAATCTTGAAATGTGCTTGGTGGAACTACAAGTTTGAGGCCAGCGGCAGTTGCTGTATTTGGAGTTGCCACTTCACCATAAGCCAGCCTACCACCATACGGACTCCAGGCTACCTGGAATACGCTATCCGTGGTTTGGATTGTCGATAGGCTCTTTCCGATTACTGCATCCCAAATACGCACGGTATGATCGTGACTACTGCTGGCTATTTTTGTCCCATTTGGACTCCAGGCCACTGAGAGGATTACGTTAGTGTGACCTGTTAAGGTCTGTAACAATTGCCCTGTATTTACGTCCCAAATACGTATCACTGAATCTGTGTTAGCGTAAGAATCTCCGCTGGCTATTTTTGTGCCATCTGGACTCCAGGCAATTGAGAAACTGTATTCCGGCGTGGCGATTTTTTTTACGCTTTGCCCTGACGCAGCATCCCATATCTCTATTCTCTGTAGTTGACCTATAGCGAATTGTTTGCTGTTCGGATTCCAAGCTGCAATGGGTGCTTCCCCAGCAGTAAAAGCATACAGGAGTTGACCTGTATCAGGATTCCAAACCCGCACACTGGTAGGAGAATCGTTACGGTCCGTAGTAACCAGTTTGGTACCGTCAGGACTCCAGGAAATTGAATTTACATAAAAAGTATGGCCTTTAAGAGTGCGCAATATATTCCCACTCGCTATATCCCAGATTTTAATCGAAGGGTCACTGCCACCGCTAGCTAGTTTAGTACCGTCAGGGTTCCACGCTAAGGCGACAACTGAATTCGCTGGACCATTTTGCAATGTACGCACAATTTTTCCCGTGGTACTTAGTATGCGAATGCTACCTTGCTCAGTCGCTATCGCAATTTTAGTGCCATCCATAGTCCAGACTACCGCCCGGATCCAATTTTCTTCTGGCAACGGTGTTTGTGCATTCAGAGTGAAAAAAGGCATACCAAACAATACTATGCAGAGCATGAGTAGAATTCGTTCATATCTCATGTGCATTTGCCTTTATGTCCTAAGTTACCAACCACGATGGTTTCACGGATTCGTTATCTTAGGGTATCCTACAATAACTTGGCTATATCTTTCCCTCAACAAATGAACTATAAGCCCTCACGCAACGCTGCGTGAAACCAGATGTTCAGCCGCAATTCACAGCGTGACTTGTGGCTAAACAATTATCCCTTTTCACTAACGACGTGAAGGCCATGAGCAAGGATCAAGTTCCGCCCGCGTGCGCCGCCGACCTGATCGCAGTCGCCAATGCGTTGCAGGCTGCGCCGTAGAAGTCTCATAGCCCGTCTATAGTTGGATGATCCAGGGATGAATCGCATTATCGAAATGGATCATTGCATCGATCATCGCGTCTTGCAGCTTGGCCCAGGTTTCTGGTGTAGAAATACCGCCCTGATCCTCGATATGCTTGACGATACGGCTGGCCCGTTTCTCCTCTAATCGCCGCCATTCGAGTGGTTCGCCAAAATCGGTCTCAATAGCTTCCTTATGTGCAAAGAGCTTATCAAATAGCTCCTTGTTTTTGTCGTGCTCTCCAGTGTCGATATAGAGGTCAAGCGCCGCAACTTTTCTGAAGACGTAGTACTGGTAATAAAGCCCAGCTTTGCCCGCACCAGTAGCGATAAAATCCTGAGTGCCGGGTGTAATTTTGCCGAACAGCCGTGTTTGATTTCGGCTCCTGTCGAATAGTTGTTGCCAGAAAGTTTTGTACTTGTTCGCTTCCTGTTCTGTCTCCTGACCTAGCTTGCCGCGCACGACTGCTACGAGTTCCCCAATTTTCCTGTCCGGTTGAGAGCGAAGATCGATATACTGGTAGTCGTTCAGCAGAAATGGAACAGATTCCAGGTCAGTGCCGCGCACTAACGCTGGAATTATCATGAGACCTAGCTTTTCGGCATAACTGATCTCTTTTGCCACCCACTTGGATACTTTGGCATCGGGAGAAAGCAGTGCAACCATCACCTGTGATTCCTCGATAGCCTCCCCGATAGCAGATTGCCAAGCTGGAGTCCCTGGTTCCAAATTGGAATCTGTCCAAACATCTAGTTTCGTGGCGTACAGTGCATCGCGCACTCTGCGCATGACATCGGCATCTTTGCGGCTGTAACTGAGGAAAACCTGGCCCATGATTCAAAGTTCCCCATTGAATGCCTGACGTAGAATAGCAGCAATTGTAGATCGTGCCAACCGAACTTATTTCGGTTGGCACACGATTTGAAGCGCCAGAACGATTAGTGTCCGTACAGTTCGGCTAATGTGGCCTCATGCATCGCGAAACTGTTGGCTTCGGTGGGGAAGCTGCCGTCGCGGACTTCGGCTACATAGCTCGACACGGCCTGCTTGATTGTCTCGTTGAGGTGCGCGTACTGCTTGGCATGTTTCGGCGTTTTGCCTTCCAACAGCCCCAGCATGTCGTGGAACACCTGCACCTGACCGTCGCAATCCGGGCCAGCGCCGATGCCAATGGTCGGGATATGCAGCCGCGACGAAATATCTTTCCCCAGTTCAGCCGGAATCGTTTCGAGGACGATGGCGAATGCGCCCGCCTCTTGCAGCGCCAGCGCATCGTCAATCAGGTGGCGGGCACTGTTCACATCACGCCCCTGGATGCGCCAGCCGCCCAACTGGTAGACGCTCTGTGGCGTCAGGCCAATATGCGCCATCACCGGGATTCCGGCCTGGACGACACGCGCCACCGTCGGGGCCATGTGTTCGCCGCCCTCCATCTTAACCGCACCCGCTCCACCTTCCTGGATCGCGCGAGCGGCGTTGGTGAGCGCTTGTTCCACGCTGACGGTATAGGTCATAAACGGCAGATCCAAAATGATCAGCGCCTTGCTCGTCCCCCGCGCCACCATGCGCGTATGGTAAATCATGTCTTCGAGCGTGACCGGGATAGTCGTTTCGTGTCCCTGCACCGTCGTACCGAGCGAATCCCCCACCAGGATCATTGGAATGCCTGCTTCTTCGACCAACCGCGCCATCGCGGCATCGTAGGCGGTGATCATGGGGATACGCTGCCTTTCGGCCTTCATTTTCTGAATACTAAGAATTGTCGTGCGCATTTCTTTTCTCCAAATCCTCGCGTATCTCTGCGATCTTCGCCTTGTCTAATCCTCGTTCGGCTGCAATTTTTAAGGTGCGCAGCCCAAGCAACCTGTACATATCCGCCAACTGCGGATCGGCCTGCTCCAAAGCCGCCAGATGCTTACGCACTGTGCCGCTGTCGCCACGGACAATCGGCCCGGTAAGTGCCTGCGTTGTCCCCCTTTCTTTAATATTATTGAGCGTGGCCTCTACCAAATAGACGAGGGATTGGCGTATCAGTCTTTCGTCCCCCTTTGGATCAACAGATTGTAATAGCGCAGTTGCCTCGGCAATCAGCGTCACCATATAGTTACTGGCGATGACCGCCGCGGCATGATACTTAGCGCGATCCTCCCCCGGATGGAGCCACAGGGCTTGCCCTTTCAACGTGCGTATAATGGTCGTGAGCCAGGACCGCAGCGGCTCATCTTCAGCTTCCACGCCGAACACAACGCCGGGAACGGCAAACGCAAGTTCCGGGCTGAGGTCACGATCCACGATAGCAAGCATCGGATGCAAGCCGCCAGTCCAGGCCCCGCGATGCTTCGCCGCTGCCAGCACGGACATATCGGATACGCCGGATGTATGGACAACGGCCCGCCCCGCAAGATCGTGACTGTAGGCCAGTTCTTCGCACACCGACCTGATGGCATCGTCCGGTACTGTCAGCAAAATGAGGCGGGCCATCGCGGCGGCATCGCCTACCGACCGGGCAACGCGACTGCTTATTTTGTCCGCAAGATGGTGTGCCGACCCACTGCTCCGGCTGTAAACTGCGGTCAATGTATAACCGCAGCCATACAACGCTTGACCCAGAGCGGAGCCAACCCGCCCCGCGCCGATGATTGCCACGGTGGGCCGCATGGTTGTCGTCATTAATGCTTGCTCGTAGTATGTAAAGTCCACTTAAATCATAATAACGCCAACGCTAGATTGGCGCATGGGGTATACTCTAGAAAACAACATCAATTTACGGAATATGTGGTTGAAGAAGAAAAAGATACCGGGTATGGACTCAGTTCCCACTATACCTGTACAATCATATCGCTTAACCAAAAGGGATGCAGAGATGTCCTTAACCTTGCGATATGAAACCCTGGCCCGCTGGGCCAGTGAGCAGTGGCAGGCCCGTTACCCCGATAAGCCATTTCTGATTCTATGGGCTTCGGAGAACTGCGGAAACAACCTTGCCCGCCAACGCCTCAAGGTGGGCCGCAAGCTCAAAGGGAAAGCCCGCTACACAGGTCATCAACCCATTGACTGTCCGTTCGTCGTGCCCATCAGTGATTACCGTCTGCCGGGGCGCTCGGCTGTGCTGGCGGAAACAGTCGGCGCGTTCATGTTCAACTTTTCCACCGACGATGGTCCATTCGACGTATTGTATGTAAGTTCGCATTACCGCGATGAAGACACCAGCGTGATCGCCATCGCCATCGTGCCGCAAGATCAACTGGAAACCTGGGCAGCCTTCGAGGTACTGTGCAATAACGCGGTCCGCTATCTGGAGCGCCGTCAGGACGTGTTCATCATTGGCGGGACCAATGCGTTCTTCAAGCCAACCGTCGAATGGAAAGACGTTATCCTGCCGGAGACGCTCAAAGACGACCTGCGCGCCGACATGGAAGCCTTCTTCAGCGACGGTGTAGGCATTTATCAGCAGCTAAACCTTGCGCCATTCCGCAAACTGCTGCTGGTCGGCCCGCCCGGAACTGGTAAAACGATGTTGTGCGCGGCGCTGGCAAAGCTGGCGTTGCAGCAGAAGCGCGTCGTTGTCTACGTTTCCGGCGCGGATGAAGACGGCGCATCCTTCCACAAGATTCACCATGCGCTCAACGTCGTTGCCAATGCAAGATACCCGGTGCTGATGATTGTCGAGGAAATCGACGTTTATCTGCGCAAGGACGACAAAGCGCAGATTTTGAACGTGCTGGACGGGTTGGAATCGCCCAACAACCCGCGCGGAGCACTGCTGCTGGCAACGACCAATTATCCCGAAGTGATCGATGAGCGAATCGCCAAGCGGCCCGGACGCATGGACCGGATCATTATCATTCCAACAATTCAAGATGATCAGCAGGCGGCGCAGATGCTGGCCCGATACATGGGTCCACAGTGGCAGGAAGCCCATCGCTCGGTGATCGCGCATCTTGTCGGGCAGACGGGCGCGTTTGTGCGCGAGGTGGCGCTATATGCCCGGATGCTGGCAGCGCATAACCGCGAAGTCATCGTGTCGCTTGAGGTGCTTGAGCAGTCAATTGCCAGTCTCTCCAACCAGCTTGCCACGGGGGATGACCTGATGCCGCGCCGTCGCATGGGCTTCGGCAGCGCCGCTCCCGGCCTGCACCGCAATGGACACAATACACCGGGTGAGCCGTTCTGAAATAGCAGTCAACCCGGCGATTAATCACGGGGCTACACGCGAGACAACGAGTCGAGGATAGCCGTCTTCAGGCGGCTTGGTGATGCTCAGCCCGCTGGCTTTAGCCACGTGCGGCTATTTTGCCTGCGTCGCCACCGCCGTAACACTCAACCCCGCGTTGTACTCATCCTGTGCGGCTTTCAACTCCTTCGCAATGTCCTTCGACGGATCAGTTATCAGTTTGCTGATGGCATCGGTCAGGAGTGTTGCGCCCTTGTCATACTGAGTCAGGGTCGGGGCCGGAACCGCATAATCCTTCAGGTATTTTGCAACAGCCTGCCAGTATGGTGTCTGGAACGCTTGATCCGTCACTGCTGAGGTCAAGGTCGGTAGTGCGCCATATTTCACGGCGAAATTCGCGTTTTCGGCAGCGGTCATCTCATAGTCGATGAAGGCTTTGGCCTGATCGACGTTCACCGCGCCCTTCGGAATTGCCCAGGCAGTCGCCAGCACAATCGACACCGGCTTGCTGCCCTCTTTTGCCAGCGGCGGCGCAAAGTCGAGTTTGCCCGCGTCATAAGCCGCCTGAACGGAATTCGATTTCTTGTCGAACTTGGTGCCGTCCGGCGCATTCAATGGGTTCAAGAAAACGAACGACCACGAACCCGCCATGAACCCGCCCGCATCACCTTGCTTAAAAGGCACTTCGTCATCGAATCCCGGCGCGAGATCGACATCCGGTGAGTATTTGTTAGCAAATAGGTCGCGGACAAATTGCACTGCCTGCGCTGTCTCCGGGCTAGCCCAGACTGCTTTGCCGTCCTTGTCCGCAACTTCGCCACCATAGGTCTTGATGAGTCCAAAATAGCTGAACTCAAGCGCCGCTTTTTCGGACGCTTTCATCGTAATCGCGAACTTACTTTTGGCTTTCAGGTCTTTCGCAGCGGCCAGCAGCTTGTCAGTCGTCGCCGGAAAACCATTGGGATAGAGATCTTTCCAATAGTAGATTAGGGTCGTCGCGACGCTGGTTGGCACACACAGGATTCTGCCGTCGGGCGCGGTACATGCCGCCAGCGCTGCGGGGCTGAGGTCTTTGAACCACGGCGCATTTTTAAGGCTGGGCAACATGGTTGAGCGGTTTGCTAGTCTTGCTCGTATATGCCTTGAGCGTATCGGCCATCCATTGATCCTGGATGTTTTGCGGTGATTGCGCATTGAACTTGGACCAGATGGTAAACGGCCTGGACGAACCGCTTCCACAGGCCACCAGCAAGGCCACTACGCAGGCAAGCAGCAGTCCTCGCATAAAAGGTGAAGTCAACTTCATTAGTTCCCCCGGATTTGTGCCGTTACATCGGCGGGAATATAGCTTATTGAAAGGTCAATGCCAATGGGATTTGGAACAAAGCCGCCTGTGATAACTTTGATACCAAGTTTAGCCGTAACTTCTTTTATACTGGTAGGGCAATACACCAACCAACTTCTAACGCGGGAGACTCCACCATGCTCGGTGTACTAGTAATTGACGACGATCCTGACATGCGACTATTAACACGCCGTTTGTTGACCATGCTTGGCTGCCAATCTTTCGAGGCAAGAAACGGCGTTGAAGGTGAAAGTATGGCACTCGACCTCAAGCCGGACGCGGTATTGCTGGATATTATGATGCCCATCCAGGACGGCTACGAAACCTGCAAAAAACTCCGTGAACAGGGCTACACAGGCTCGGTCATTTTGGTGAGCGCATTACAGGAGCAAACGCAGAAGGAAAAGGCGCAGCGCTGCGGGGCAACGGCTTATATTCAAAAGCCCCTGACGCGCGAAGTGTTGAAGCTTCATCTGGACTTTATCCGGTCACAACAACTCGCCTGATTCTCTCCACACTTTTTCCATGAGGATTAAGACGCTCACTAAATATCCGGTGAGCGTGATTGTTATACGCTGTTATCCCCTGTGATAAAATTGAGATTGTGAATTTGTACGATCTTTATCACTTACGTTTGACAATCCTCCAAAGCACCATCTATAATCCCGCGCTCAGAAACAAAAAGAATATTTTGGCGTTAGGCGGCGTAAGTATTATGGACAGGATTAACAATAGTTCAGGTCGTAGGTTCTCGACAAGTTCATCCGATTCTCAACATCAAGATATTCAACCACCGCCACCGCCCGATGAAAGCTATTGGTCTGCACT
>WNFI01495812.1_pt1 | contig 14558 bp, 11 predicted proteins | sample 5400471 | NCBI WGS metagenome assembly WNFI01 (sample SAMN13153348, study PRJNA577476) | soil metagenome | isolation source: 100 cm saprolite on Douglas fir-dominated hillslope | place: USA:California | collected 2013-09-17
GCGGTCGATGCGCTAGCAGCGCGGGTCTTGGTCAAAGGTGAGCCTTTGTCGGCGCCGGCCGGTCGCGCCGACGATTTTGCCTGGCCGCGCCGCGAAGTCGGACGCGAACCGGCCAAGGGTGAGGCGCCAGTGGCATCGGTGTCGTCCGGTAGCAACGCGCAGGCAAGGGCGCCGGCGGCAACGCCAAAGCCGAAAAAGCATCGTCGCCAGAACTGGGACCAGGGCCATCTTTTCACGGTTCCTAGAGGGATGGTCCGGGAGCCTGCTTTAGCGCGCAGCAACGTGTGGTAAGCGGCCTACTCGAGGATAAGCGCCGCCAAACTGTTCCTTTGGCGCGCTCGGCAATGACTGTTCTACCCTCGCTGGCCTATTATGAATTTGGCAGTGGCCTAATTTGGTTGTGCGTTACGATGCGGTCTAGCCAGTTCCATGGCGCGCCATCATTCCGCGGCCCTCCGCGCGACATCGAGGCGGACCGCTTCCTTCAATAGCGGCTTACGGCCAAACAAGGCGTAGAGCGCCGGCAACACCAACAACGTAAGCAGGGTCGCGCTAACAAGGCCGCCAATGACGACGGTTGCGATTGGTTTCTGTACTTCAGCCCCGGTACCGGTCGCCAAAGCCATCGGGACGAAGCCCAGCGATGCGACCAGAGCCGTCATGACCACCGGGCGCAGCCGGGTCAGCGCTCCCTCATAAATGGCATCCAGTTTTTCGCGACCTTGCGCCATCAACTGCTTGATGAATGTGAGCATCACCAACCCATTGAGGACGGCGATGCCCGACAGCGCGATGAAGCCCACGGCCGCCGAGACGGAAAACGGCATGCCGCGGAGCCAGAGCGCAAGTACGCCGCCGGTGAGGGCGAGCGAATACCAGCAGGGCATCGCGTGCGGAGCCCAGTGCGCTCGTCAGCAGCAGGAAGATCACCAGGAAGCACACGGGGACCACGATCGATAATCGTCGGCGGGCCGCCTCCAGGTTCTCGAACTGTCCACCCCACGTCATCCAGTAGCCGGCCGGCAGCTTCACCTGTGCATCGATTTGCGCGCGCGCCTCGTTCACCACGGAAGCGATGTCGCGATCGCGCACGTTGGCTGTCACCACGACGCGGCGCTTGCCGTTCTCGCGGCTGACCTGGTTGGGGCCTTCGCCAAGCGTAAACGCAGCCACCCGGCCCAACGGCACGGTCAAGGATACGGCGCCTGCCGTGGGAAGGGATACCGGCAGGTTTTTCAAGGCATCGAGGTCGTTGCGGGTCGTTTCCGGCAACCGCACCACAATCTCGAAATACCGGTCACCTTCAAACACGACGCCCGCATCCCGCCCGCCGATGGCCGAGCCGATCACTTCCTGCACAGCCGCCAGGCTGAGGCCTCGCCGGGCGATCTCCGCCTTGTCCACGCTGATGTCCAGGATGGAAAGGCCGCTGGCTTGTTCGACTTTGACATCCTTGGCGCCCTTGGTGGCCCTCAGGATGTTTGCGATCTGTTCGCCGGCGCGAAGCATGGGCTCGAACTCATCGCCAAATACCTTGACCGCCATGTCGCCGCGCACGCCCGCCAGCAACTCATTGAACCGCATCTGAATGGGCTGGCTGAACTCGTAGTTGTTGCCGGGCAGCTCACGCACCGCCGCCTCGATTTGTTCAAGCAGCGCATCTTTCGTGAGGTCTGGATTGGGCCATTGCTCCCGAGGCTTGAATATAATGAGGGTGTCGGCGGCATTAGGCGGCATCGGGTCCGAGGCAATCTCGGCCGTGCCGGTTTTTGAAAACACAAACGCGACCTGCGGCAATGCGCTGACGGTGTTTTCGACATCAATTTGCATGGCCTGCGACTGCGCGAGACTCGTGCCTGGAATGCGCAGGGCATGCATGGCCACATTTTTCTCGTCCAGGGTCGGGATGAACTCCTGGCCCAGGCGGAAGAACACCAGCAGTGCGAGGGTGAACAATACGGCCGCACCCGCTATCGCCGGCAGCGGGTGTTTGATCGTGCGCTTAAGCAACGGCGCATAGGATGCCTTCAAATGCCGGATGATCCAGTTGTCTTGCGCGGAGATGCGGCCGGTAATGAATATGGCAACCAGCGCCGGCACGAAGGTCAGCGAGAGCACAAACGCCGCGCCCAAAGCGAGGATGACCGTCAGCGCCATCGGTTCGAACATTTTGCCTTCAACCCCGCCAAAGGTCAGCAGCGGCACATAGACAATGATGATGATGGCCTGGCCGTAGGCGCTGGGGCCAATCATCTCTTCCGCGGCCGCCCGTACCGTTTGCAGGCGCGCGGAGATGGAAAGAGGGCGGCCCGATGCGGCCTGACGTTCGGCGAGGTGCCGCAATGTGTTCTCAGCAATGATGACCGCGCCATCGACAATCAAGCCGAAGTCGAGGGCTCCGAGGCTCATCAGATTGGCGCTGATCCGCCCTTGCAACATGCCGGTTGCCGTCATCAGCATCGCGACCGGGATCACGAGCGCGGTAATAAGCGCCGCGCGGAAGTTGCCGAGCAACAGGAACAACACGAGGATCACCAAAAGGGCGCCTTCGCCGAGGTTGGTGGCGACGGTGCTCACGGTAGAATCCACAAGCTGGGTTCGGTTGAGCACGGTCTGGATTTCAATGCCCGCCGGCAGTGTGCGACGCACCTGCTCAATTTTGGCGTCGACAGCAGCAGCCACGGTTCGGCTGTTGCTGCCAATCAGCATGAGCGCCGTGCCGACAACAACCTCGTGGCCGTTTTCGCTGGCGCTGCCGGTTCGGATTTCACCGCCGATTGCCACTTGGGCAACATCGCGGACGCGCACCGGCACCGAACCGCGCGTGCTGATCACAACGTCGCCAATGTCGGCGAGAGTCTCGAGCCTTCCACCGGTGCGAACGGCGATCCCCTCGCCATTGCGTTCGATCACGCTGGCGCCGCGACTGACGTTATTGGCTTCAATGGCGCGAGCGACGTCCCCGAAGGACAAGCCGAGCGAGATCAACTTCAAAGGGTCAGGCTGCACCTGGTACTGCTTGACATAGCCGCCGATGGAATCGACCCCGGCGACACCCACGACGCTTTTGACCTGCGGCCGGACCATCCAATCCTGCACGGTGCGCAAATACGCCGCGCGCTCCACTTCCGTATCGAGCCGATCGCCTTCGGGTGTGACGTAAGCGCCCGCATCGGCACCCCTGGGTGCAAACCCGATTGACCACATGTAGATTTCGCCAAGGCCGGTCGAGATGGGCCCCATCTTCGGCTCGACACCGCGCGGCAGGTTCGGGCGCAGTTCAAGCAGTCTTTCACCCACTTGCTGGCGGGCGAAATAGATGTCGGTCTTTTCGCTGAACACCGCCGTCACCTGGGAAAAGCCGTTGCGCGAAATCGATCTGGTGTTGTCGAGGCCGGGTATGCCGGCAAGCGCGGTCTCAATGCGAAACGTCACCTGTTTTTCGATTTCGACCGGCGACAGCGCAGGCGCGGTGGTGTTGACCTGGACTTGCTTGTTGGTGATGTCGGGCACGGCATCAATGGGAAGCCGGATCAATGACCATAGTCCCAGCACCACCGCGCCAAGGCTGAGCAGCACGACAACCCAGCGGTGCTGGATCGATAAAGCGAGGACGTGGCTGATCATATCGCCTCCTAGTCGTCATGCTCGACCTCGGCCTTGCCGAGATCAGCCTTGAGGATGAAGGTGTTGGCAGACGCGATGTGCTCGCCAGCCGCCAGGCCGGAGGTCACTTCTGCCAGGCGCGCGCCCTGCCGGCCGATGGACACCTTGCGTGCCTCAAAGCCATCAGCCGTGCGGACGAACACCACGGTATCGCCCTTGAGGGATTGCAACGCTGTTTTGGGCACCACGATAGCCGCGGGCGTTTCATCCGTGGGGATCTCGGCCGTGATGAATGAGCCCGGCCGCCATTTGAGCGCGGCGTTATCGACAGAGGCGACCACGCGGGCGGCGCGCGTGTCCTTGTCGAGCAGTGGACTGACGAACATGATGGTAGCAGGCGAAGGTTCACCCCCCGTGCCGGCCGCGATGGTAATTTGCTGACCTTCATGGATGGTCGCGAGGTCCGAAGGCGATACCGCAAGATCGGCCCAGACCACGCTCAAATCGACGATGACGAACAGCTCACTTTCCTGGCCTTCGCGACCGACCAGCGAGCCAAGCTCGACGCGGCGCTCTGCAACCCGTCCGGCAATCGGCGCGCGCAATTCCTGCCGTCGCAGCGTCTCGACCGGTTGTTGCGGCAGCGCTTCAATTTGTTCGGCGGTGAGGCTGAGCGCGAACAACTTTTGGCGGGCGATCTCGATTTTGACGCGGGCATCTTCAAAGGTGGTCCGCGCCCGCAGGAAATCGTTTTCGCTAAGGACCTTGCCCTTAAACAGCCTCGTCGAGCGAGTGAACAAGGTCTGCTGCAGGTCGAACACCAGCCGGGCGGCGAGGTATTCGCTTTTGGCGTCGGCCACCTCGCGGCTCTCGATCACGGCAACAACTTCGCCCGCCTGCACGGCATCACCCAGCCGCTTGCGCAGCTCCGCTACCGTCCCCAACAACCGTACCGCGACGCGTGCGATGTGGTCGCCGCTTGGCACGATTGCGCCCGGTACGGTAATGCGTTTGCTCAGCATGCCGCCTTGCACTTCGCTGACAGCGAACTTGCCGGCATCCACCTGCCTGTCGTTGAGCTTTATCGTCGCCTCGTCGTGTTTTTCTTCGCCGGCACCGGGTTTTTCGCCGCGAGCGGCGAGTGGAAATGCCGCGTCGAGCACCAATAGAGCCGCGAGTAGCCAAATTCTGACCATTGGAAATATCCCGTGACGAGCTTTGACAGCTCCTGACTTCGCCAAACCGCTCTTGAATGCATGCAAGCTGTCGCGTTGCCTGTGGCTGCAACGAGACATGCCAACGGGCCTAAAGGCCGCGTGGGAGGTTTAGGCGCGGGGTGGTTTGAACAGGGGAAGTCCGGCGAGCGCGGGCGGGGATTGCTCCTGGCCGAATGAAGGTGCTCGCGGGATCAGGTCAGCCGGCGTTACCATGGCTGCCACCTGCTGAGCGGTAACGTGCGAAAGACAATGGTGGCATGGCAACTGTTGCTCAGGTGTATCCGGAGCGGAGTCCTGGTCGAGGTTCATCGCCACGGTCGGCGCATTGGCGTTGGCGAAATCCAAATCGCACCCGGCGCAGCGGATCAGCGAAACCAGCAGGCCGAGCGTCAGCAACAGCACGAACGGCAGTCGGCCAAGTCGACTTCCGGTTCTTGCTCCCGCTACGGTCACGCCAACCTGCATCATCGTTCTACCAGTGAACCCCTCGTCCAGCGTTTTCAAGACCCTGTATATCAAACAACGCGGGCAGGCGCGAGGGCACAGGGGGAGGAGAGGTCGGTCTCGTGGACTCTCGCTCGACCTCGCGACAACTAAATGTCCGCAAACCCTCCAGCAGATTTCCATCCGGATCGCGGAAGAGGTGGGATATTTCAGATTCAACTTTGAAACTCTTTCAGTGGTCTGCCGTAGTTCGAATTACCGTAAAGTTCCACGGCGGGACAACGGCTCAATTCAGGGAGTTCCCAATGAAAAATCGACTTATCGCCCTTGCTGCAGCAACCAGTCTTGGCCTTTTGGCCACCGTTGCGTTCGCGGATAATCCCATGGTTGGCGGCGCGGCGATGTTCCCCAACAAGGACATCGTGGACAATGCCGTCAATTCGAAAGATCACACAACGCTTGTCGCCGCTGTCAAGGCGGCAGGGCTCGTCGAAACTCTGAAGGGCAGTGGCCCCTTCACGGTATTCGCCCCTACGAACGAAGCGTTCGCAAAGCTTCCCGCTGGGACCGTCGATACGCTACTCAAGCCTGAAAATAAAGATAAGCTCGCTACAATCCTGAAATGTCATGTTGTGTCAGCGGCCGCGCTGTCGACGGCCATCGGCAAGATGATCAAGGACGACAACGGCGCCCATGCTGTCAAGACGGTGGGCGGATGCATGCTTACCGCCAAGATGACCGGTGACAAGATCACTCTGACCGACGAAAAGGGTAGCGTTGCGACCGTAACAATTGCGGACGTCAAGCAGTCGAACGGTGTAATCCACGTGATCGACACCGTGATGCTTCCGAAGGCATAACGAGGTAACGAGCCGCGACAAGATTTAGGCCTCGAACCCGGCCTGATCATCAAGCTGCGTGGCTTCTTCCGACTTCGCTGCCTGATGAGACGAGGTGACGGACCTGAAAAGGTTCGCCACTTCGCCTCACCTTGATTGGAAGCGTTTGATTCATTGCCTCCATGTGTCCTGAAACATAGTCAGCCCGGAACTCGAGACGAGACCAAAACAGGGAGACTGGCTAAAATGCACGCCCATAGCAAAAACCGGCACGGAGACCTTGTACCGATGGCGGCGGCTGCAGCCGTTGCAGTGGTCGGAATAGCCGCGCTGGTCTTCATGGAGGTCGGCCTAAAAGACGACGTTCAACGCGACAGTATCAGCATGATCACAACGGCTGTGGTCGACAGAGCCGGGGCTATCGCGCTACCGAGCGACCCAAATTTTCAACCGGCCATACAGAACAGATCCACCCAGCCATGATCGATCGATCCGGATCGGGCTCGGACTTTGTTGTTGTTGCCTGGCCGTTCATCTAAAGCCCGACGCACCGGGAGCGGAGAGTCCAATATCTCGTTCGGCTTCGCGGTGACGGAGTTCAAGTGCCAGCAAATGCCCTCGCGCGACTTCATGGGCACTCAGTCGAGCTCTCAACTAAATGTCCGCAAACACCTCCAGCAGATTTCCATCCGGATCACGGAAGAACAGCGTGCGATGTCCAAAGGCCTGGTTAGTGGGCGGTGAGAGCAGACTGACGCCCTGCCGCACCAGTTCGTCGGCGCACTGATCGACTTCGGGAGCGGAAACCTTGAATGCCAGCTGCAGCGAGGCGCTGCCGTTGGGCGTTGGAGCATCCGCTGCAGTCAGGCTTGGCCTCGCCAAGGCCAGGGTGTTGTTGCCCACCCGATATTCGATCCAACCCGGCGAAAGCTCTCGCACCAGTGGAAAACCAAGGATGCCTTCATAGAAGCGACGCATCGCCGCCATGTCGCGCACGAAAATGACCGTATAGTCGATCGCCCGAATGGCTTGAAAAGCCGAACCCGAATGCGGTTTCCGTTGGTTCGCGACTGCTTCTTCCTTCATGAATGGATCCTTGATATTTTAGCCCTCGCGATGTCGCATGGCCGACAACGCATCGACAACCGATTCATTCTACAAGATTTTTATCGGGTTTTGGCGCCAGCGGGTGTCATCCTCGCTTCGTCCTATCGTCGAGCCTAGCTGACACGGTGATGGCGCGCGCCGGCAAGCCAGTTTGCAAAGCTTGGGACGCCGCGCCCGATCCCAGGCGGCTTGATCGGATCGGGCAGCCCGATAGCGATCCAAGCCACCATCACGGCTGACTTCACGGCTGATAGTCGATGCAGATCGTCCCAATTGCCGAGCAATCGAACGCAACGAACGTTGCGTGCTGAGCCCTCTGGAAATCTCCTCCCGTTCAAAGAGGCTGAGCGCCTGTTTGGGGCGGCGCCGAACCGGCGGACGACAGCTTCAATGGCATTGAGGCCCCAAAGTCTGAGACCGAGAAAGACGAACTACATGATCAATAGGCACACAGTAATTATCTCCGACGCATATTCCAAATGATACGGTCACATGCGATCCCAGATCGTTGGTTTGTCGTCGAATTTGAACAACCGTCGGACTGGGCAGATGATCCTCTTTAACTGCCATGAGCACGGGTGACGGGACGGCCCAACGCTGGGCTTCTCTCGCAACCCATGAGATTTCCACGCCCAGCGGACCGCTCAGCGATCCTTCTCCAAGGGCCTCCACACATATCTTAACTGCCGCTTGATCAACGCGGGCTGAAACACGGAAAAGGTTATCCGAGCGTGTCTCGCCAGCGGCAATTGTTGGCCAAATGCAGAGAATGATTAGCAGTCGGATGACCGGCTGCGTCATGAAATTCCTGCCAAAGCGCGCCCACTTGATCCCTTAAAGAGATTCTGGATCACCCGGCTGTCATGAACGACAAGAAAGCGCGGCGTGCCTCCTTTATTTCCGAATTGCGCAAGCAATGGTTTTAGATCACTTGGCCAATAGTTTTGGTCTCGTATGTCATTCAGGCGCGCTACAACGACTCTACGAACAGCGTAGCCTTTCGCTTGCATCGCCGCCGTGAACCTCTCCAGATAGCTTGCATCAAACCTAGCGCAGGGCACACAATCGCGCGCACTAATATAGACGACAGTGTTTCCGGCCGCAGCGGTTGTGGACGAAATTCCGTACATTAGAATCGCAAGCAGACCGGCACTTAATACGAATTTGCGATTAAACATGAAGCCCCCGTTGTTAAATAACGATGAAGGCGAAGAGTGATGATGTTATCCAGCATCCGGTAGCGCGTCGACAATATAAGAATTATGCCGTGGCAGCGATTGTCTGCGCCGGCAAGTTGAGCAGGTCCGTGGGCTCAAGAACCAGGAGAACCCTCGCCACGAACGATGCTGCTCCTCGGCTTTGCGGGCATTGGCTTCATGGCTTATCGTCGAAAGTCAAAGCCAGCATTGATGGCTGCGTGATGCACGATCGGCTTGAATGGGAAGCCGTCTTCGGGCGGTTTTGTTTAAGATCGACCGCGTCCGGTATGTCGCTTGTTGGGACCTTTGCATGGACCGGCCGCGCGTTGCAAGCCGAATGTGAAGAAATGGGAGGGGGTTGGTGTTGCGCATCTGTATCCGCGGCCCTTGCTTGGATCGTTTGTGCTACTGTCCATCATGGATATCCGCGCCAATGAGATAGTCGACTAGAGGTGACTTCCGGTTGGCACTTAGCGGACATGGCATGATCTTTGACTTAAGTCCGTTATGCGCTCGGGAAAGACCGGAAGTAATCAGCGCGCGGCCAGAACGACGAGATTGACCACAGCGGACCTTGCGAAGGGTCATTGAAATCTAGCCGAGACTTCCGGCGAAGCGCTCCGCTAGTCGGTTGCGCCGAAATGACTCGACTACGAAATCGACGAAGACGCGCGTTTTGGCTGGTAACAACGTGCGCGTCGCGTAATAGATCGAGATCGGTCCGGCGTCGGAATACCATTGCGGGATTAGCCGCACGAGCGTGCCAGTTTCCAGATGCGGCAGCGCGTGAGGTACGGCGATCAGCGTCACGCCGAGACTGAGCAGTGCTGCACGGCACATCGCTTCCGGGTCATCGAATGCAAGGGTTGCTTTTTGCGGCACCTCCATCTCGTCGCCTGCGGCATTGCGCATGATACGCTCCCTGACCCTCCTGGTGTGCATCGAGCGCATGACGATCCCGTCAAACGCGGCAAGCCCGGACGGATCGGATGGCAGCGTCCGGCCTTTCAGATAGTCCGGCGAGGCGACGGCAATGATGTGCAAGGGCGCGAGCGTGCGCGATACAACACCGGGCGCCAGTTCGAGGCCCCCCGCGATTGCCGCGTCGAGCCCTTCCGCGATGAGGTCCACCTGCCGACTCTCGAAGTGCCAATCGGGCTGGACTTTCGGGTATCGTCTCAAGAACTCCGGGAGGAACGGCACAATATAATCGACCCCGAAGGTCAGGCCCATGCTGATCTTGAGCGCGCCGGTCGGCTCGCCGCGGTCGGTCGCGACGCTCGCAATCGAGGCGTGCAACTCCTCCAGATTGTCCCGGATCGCGTGCAGGAAACGCTCGCCGGCTTCCGTCAGAGTGAGCTTGCGTGTGCTGCGGTGAAACAGCCGGACACCGAGATTCCGCTCCAACATCGCAACGTTGCGGCTCACCGCGGCCGGGGTAAGCGACAGCCGCCGCGCCGTTATCGAGAAGCTGCCCGTTTCCGCACTTCTCACGAAGGATTCGAGGTTCGCGAGCGTCTCCATGACCAAACCTTCAAGTAATGCTTGTAACTAATTCCAATAATTACCGGCTAATCATGGGGCAATAAACGGGCGATATCTAGGGGGCGGACAACGAAATCTCAAACTGGAGCGACGCCCGCAAGCAGCAAACAAGCAGAGGACAAAGCCATGACGATTAGCAATCTGAGTGAGGCCGCGAAGGCGGTCGTGCGCCGCAACACCGAGGAAGTGCAGGGCGGGGGTAATTTCGAGGTCTTCGAGCAACTCTTCGCCGACGATTTTCTCGACCACACGCCGCAGCCGGGGCGCACGCCTGACAAGGACGGTGCGCGACAACTCTACAAAATCCTCCGGACCGCGTTCCCCGACTTTCACGCCGACATTCATTGGCAGATTGCCGATGGTGACCGCGTGACGACGTACAAGACCTATCACGGGACTCACCGAGGAGAATTCCTGGGCGTGGCACCGACGGAGCAACTCGGCGCCTGGCCGGCCAAGCAAGATCATTCCTAGAGGTACGGGACGGAGATTTGCCGCTGTCCCTCCACTCAATGTTGGCCCCTGAAAGGAACCTCACATGACCATCGGCATCATCGGATCAGGCGCGATCGGCACCGCCTTCGCACGGACGCTTGCTCGCGCCGGCGTCGAAGCGATCATTTCGAACAGCCGTGGCCCGGATTCGCTCAAAGAGCTTGTTCGCGAACTCGCGCCCTCGATCAAGGCCGGACGGCGCGAGGAAGCTGCGCGGGCCGACATCGTATTGGTTGCGGTCAACTGGACAAAACTGCCGGCGGCGCTGGCGGGGCTTCCAGATTGGAATGGGCGCATTGTCATTGACGCCAACAATCCGATCGAGGCGCCACTGTTCAAGCCGGTCGATCTCAAAGGCCGTGTGTCGAGCGAAGTTTTTGCCGATCTCGCGCCCGGCGCGCGCGTCGTAAAGGCGTTCAACCACCTTCGCGCAGAGATCCTGGCCAACCATCCGAAGGCGGACGGCGGGCAGCGCGTGCTTTTCTATTCAGGCAACGACACCGCAGCAAAGGCTGAAGTAGCGGCGCTCATCGACAGGATCGGCTTCGTCGGCATCGATCTGGGATCGCTCGCGGTAGGCGGCAAGCTCGCTCAGTTCCCCGGCGGACCACTGCCGAACCAGAATCTGGTCAAGGTCGGCTGATGTCGCTTATTGGCATCTTCGGACCTTGCGCGATGTCCGGCCCGGAAAGCCGTCTGTGAACAGTGGGAACAACGGGGATAGTTGTCACCGCGTTCTTGAACAGTGGACGCCATCGTGGCTCAATCAATCATCTTACGGAGATGGGAAGCCATCGCGACGGTTCGGGCTGCAGTTCGCGACTGCCCCGATGTGCAGCGGCACCCGATCAGGATCCGGCTAGGATCAGACCCCTGGCGCAGATGTCCTGAAATCGCACGTGAATGTGGTGCCGCCGTAGGACAGGAAAGGCCGTCTGGGAAACCGGGCGGCCTTTTTCTTTTGTCGCGCCCTCGCCGTCATTGCGAGCGACGCGAAGCAATCCATTGCAACCACGAAAAGAAAGAATGGATTGCCGCGTCGCTTCGCTCCTCGCAATGACGGTGAGGGGCGTTGTCCCTAGGAAGAAAGTCGCTCAAAAACGGTGTCATACTACCAACATCGAGCCTCAAACTTTCATCCAAGGCGGGTCGGTGCCTTATCCACCGGTCCCAACTAAGGCGCGATCTTCGCTTTCATCAACGCCAGAACTTCCGGCGGCGCGGTGTCCGGCGAGCCGGCGTTGAACGGCGGCGCGGGATTGTATTCGAGCCTGAGCTGGATCGCCTCCGCGGTCTGCCGGTCGACCAGCAGCGACACCAGCGTCAGCGCAAAATCGATGCCCGCGGTAACGCCGCCGCCGGTGACGCGGTTGCGGTCGACGCACACCCGCGTCTTGGTCGGCGTCGCGCCGAACGGCGCAAGATGATCCATCGCCGACCAGTGCGTCGTCGCCTTGTAGCCCTGCAGCAATCCTGCCGCGCCCAGCACCAGCGATCCCGTGCAGACCGAGGTGACGTACTTTGCTCCCTTGGCCTGCCGGCGCAGGAAATCCAGCATCTCTTCGTCGTTGACCATGTCGTCGGTGCCGACGCCACCGGGAACGCAGATCACGTCGAGCTGCGGGCAGTCCGCAAAGGTGACGGTCGGCGTCAGCATCAGCACCGAGTCGCTGGCGACCGGCTCGATCCGCTTCCAGATCAGATGCACCTTCGCGCCGGGCAGGCTTGAGAACACCTGCAGCGGCCCGGTGAAGTCGAGCTGGGTCACTCTCGGAAATAGCACAAGACCAATCTGAAGCGGCGTCGACATGATGAGAGCCTTTCGAAGTTTTGCGATCTACGTCATTGCCGGGCTTGAGCCGGCAATCCATCTTCTTCGCTCAGAGTCTTTCGAAGATGATGGATGCCCGGATCAAGTCCGGGCATGACGGCCGAGTATGTGGAGGCGGAAGACCAACCGGCTACTTGACGCAATGATCCTGGCATGATCGTCTTCCGTCCGAAATGCCATATTTCCCTCATTTTAGGACGTCGCGTTAAATCATGATCGGCGTGCTCATCTTTCCCGATTTCCAGTTGCTGGACGCCGCCGGCCCGATTTCGGTGTTCGAAATCGCCATGCGCTTCGCAGGCAGCCCGCCGTCGATCAGGGTGCTGGCGGCGACGCCGGGTCCGGTGCGCAGTTCATCGGGCGTCGAATTGCTCGCGCGAGGTCTTAAGCCGATCGGCGCGATCTCAACCCTGATCGTCGCCGGAGGCGAGGGGGTCGACGCCGCGGCAAGCTGCGACAAGACGCTGAGGTTCGTCCGCGCTGTCGCAAAACGCGGCGTCCGCGTCGCCAGCGTGTGCTCAGGCGCCTATATGCTTGCCGAGGCAGGCCTGCTCGATGGCCGCCGCGCCACCACGCATTGGGGACGCACCCGGCACTTTCTCTCGGCCCATCCCCGGGTGAAGTGGGAGCCCGACCAGATCTTCGTCCGCGACGGCAACATCTGGAGTTCGGCGGGGATCACCGCCGGCATCGATCTGGCGCTGGCGATGGCGGCGGAGGATTTCGGTGACGAGATCGCGCAGAAGACCGCGCGCCAGCTCGTGCTCTATCACCGCCGCAGCGGCGGCCAGTCGCAGTTCTCCTCGCTATTGGAATTGAAGGCGCCGAGCGGGCGCTTCGGACCGCTGTTGACCTGGGCGCGCGAGCATCTCGATGCGCCGCTCACCGTCGAGGACCTGGCCGAGCAGGCCGGCATGAGTTCGCGGCATTTCGCCCGCGCCTTCATCGCCGAGACCGGCACCACGCCATCGAAGGCGGTGGAGCGGCTGCGGATCGAGGTGGCGCGGGCGCGCGTGCAATCCTCCAGCGAGGCGATCGAACGCGTCGCGCAATCCACCGGCTTTCGCGATCCGGAGCGGATGCGCCGCGCCTTCATCCGCGCCTTCGGCCAGCCGCCGCAATCGCTGCGCCGCGCGGCGCGGGCGGGGTGAGGCCCAACGCAATTTGCGTCCTTACTTCTCCAGGCCGAAGGGATCGTCGACCGAATGGGCCGGCTGGGTAAACCAGCGGGCGCCGGTTTCGGTGATGACCATGTGGTCCTCGAGGCGCACGCCGAATTCGCCGTAGATGCAGATGGTCGGCTCGTTCGAGAAGGTCATGCCGGGCATCAGCACGGTCTTGTCGCCCTTCACCAGATAGGGCCATTCGTGCACGTCGAGGCCAATGCCGTGGCCGGTGCGGTGCGGCAGGCCGGGTGTCGCATAGCCCGGCCCGAAACCGGCGCCGTTGATGACCGCGCGGGCGGCGATGTCGATATCCTCGCAGCGGTTGCCGGGTTTGGCGGCAGCGAAGCCTGCGGCCTGCGCCGCTTTCTCCAGGTTCCAGACGTCGCGCTGGCGCCTCGTCGGTTCGCCGAAGACGTAGGAGCGCGTGATATCGGAGAGATAGCCATCGACCGGCGCGCCGGTATCGATCAGGATCATGTCGCCGTCCTTGAGCGTCTGCGGATAGGGCACGCCGTGCGGATACGCCGACGCCTCGCCGAACAGCACCGCGTTGAAAGGCGGATCGCCTTCCGAACCGAGCTTGCGGTGCGCGGCGGTGATGAAGGCCTGCACTTCGGTGGTGGTGATGCCTTCGCGCATGACGCGGGCCGCGGCCTTGTGCGCTTCGAGCGTGATGTTCTTGGCGGTCTGCATCAGCGCGAGTTCGTGCTCGGACTTGATCATGCGGCAACCGGCGGTGACGTCGATCGAGTTGATGAAGGTGTAGGCGTTGCCGGCGCGGCGCAGGCCGTCGAACGTGAAAAACGGCGTGGCCTCGTCGACGGCGATGGTGCCGCTGGGATAGCCGAGTGCGCGCACGGTCTCGGTGACGGTTGCGGTCGGATCCTCGTCCTCCTCCCAGACCGCGATCTTGTCGCCGAACGCGATCATGGTCCTGAGTTTCTCGACCTCGAATGCCGGCGAGACATAGACGATCTCGCCTTTGGCCGGCAGAACCGCGCTGTGCATGCGTTCGGTGCGGCGGAACTTCAATCCGGTAAAATAGGTCATGCTCGAGGAGACATCGAGATAGAGGGCGTCGATGCCCTTCTCGCGCATGATCGCCTGGG